>Ga0209333_1000059_pt1 | contig 60005 bp, 55 predicted proteins | sample BlaSpr_A8_OM2_O3_FD_187982 | JGI IMG/M metagenome (GOLD analysis project Ga0209333, IMG submission 187982) | Forest soil microbial communities from Thunder Bay, Ontario, Canada - Black Spruce, Ontario site 2_A8_OM2_O3 (SPAdes) (version 2) | ecosystem: Environmental > Terrestrial > Soil > Boreal... | reverse complement strand
CCGCGACGATCCGCTGAGCTGGGCGCGCTCGGAGGGACTCGAACCCCCAACCTTCTGATCCGTAGTCAGATGCTCTATCCGTTGAGCTACGAGCGCCGGTTTTGAGTTGTCTACCTGCGGTTTTGCAGGGAGGCGTGGTGAGACCACCTAAGCATAGCGGCGATTAGGCATCTGATTCGTAGTCAGACGACGTCCCCGTCGCATCCGACAAGGGTAGGGCACACCTCACGCGAGTTCGCACCGGCTGGTGCCGACGGCGAAGCTCAGCCGACCGTTGTCCCGCTGAGCAGGCCTTTCGGCACGGTCTGGTTGCTGCGCAGCGCGTTGAACAGCGGATGCATCACCGGACCTCGATTCGCGGGCGGAGCAGCCGCACGCCGATCCAGGCGGCCGCGACGCCGATCGCGACGCCGATGAGCGTGTCCACGAAGCGGAGTGTCGGCTGCTCCCTTCCGGTGCTGGGAACCTACCCGGCCATTACCCGGTCGAAGTCCACCTTGATCTCCAGACCTCCCCCTGGCCTGGCCCGCGCGCTCAGCGACGCCCGGTGCGCGATCGCGATCGCCCGGACGATGGCCAGGCCGAGCCCGTGCCCGCCGTCGCCATCGTCGCGGTCGCGGCTCACCCGGTCGGTGCCGAGCTGCTGAAACGGCTGGAACAGCCGGTCGACCTCCTCGGCCGGGATCACCGGCCCGGTGTTCGCGACCCACAGGCTCGCCGACCCGGCGGTCATGGACGTCCTGATCTCGACGCTGCCGTAGGCGACGTTGTGCCGCAGGGCGTTGTCCGCCAGGTTCGCCACCATGCTCTGCACCAGGCGGGGGTCGCCGGGGGCAACGGCCGGGCCGACCGCGGCGTCGACGCGGATGCCGCGGCGCGCGGCCTCCTCGCCCCGGATGGAGAGCGCGCAGCGCGTGATCGCGGCGAGGTCGACCGGCTGCCACCGATCGATCCCGCGCTGGCTGCTGGCCAGGGTGAGCAGCGCATCGATCAGCCGCTCCTGCTGGGCCCCGAGGCTCAGCAGCTGCTCGCAGGCAGATCGCAGCGTGTCCGCCGTGGCACCCGGATCGGCGAGCGTCACCTGGAGCAGGGTTCGCTCCGCCGCGAGCGGGGTCCGCAGCTCGTGCGACGCATTGGCCACGAACTGGCGCTGCGATTCAAACGACGCCTCAAGCCTGCCGAACAGGCCGTCCAACGTTTCGCCTAGCTCGGCGAACTCCGCATACGACGCGTTCAGGCCCAAACGCTCGTGCAGGTTGCTGGCCGAGATCGCGCGCGCGGACCTGGTGATGGTCCGCAACGGCCGCAGGGCCCGGTCGGCGGCCAGCCACCCGAGTGCCGCCGCGAGCACGGCCGCGGCGGCCAGCGCGATGCCGGAGTATCCGAGCACCTGGTGCAGGTTCGAGGCGGCGTGAGCGTCAGCGTCCCCGGCCCCCACGCGGGACGTCCTCGAAATCCGCACCGCCGGAAGAAAGGCAACGGCCAGCAGCACCGCGCTCGCGGCGAGGAACACGCCGCCGTAGAACAGGGCGAGCCGGGTGCGCAGCCTGCGCCTGGGCATCACGGTCCGTCGATCCGGTAGCCGCCAGCGCGCTCGGTGTGGATCACCGGCGGGTCGCCGAGCTTGGCCCGCAGCCGCCGGATCGCGGTCTTCACCGCGGTGGTGAACGGGTCGGCCGCCTCGTCCCAGGCCCGTTCCAGGAGCTCCTCGGCCGAGACCACCCGGCCAGCCGAGGCCAGCAGGCACTCGAGGACCGCGAACTCCTTCGGGCTGAGGTCGAGCCGACGCGCGCCCCGCAGCGCCACCCGGCGGCTGGGATCGAGGCTCAGGTCACCGCTCTGCAGCACCGGGGGCAGCGGAGCGGCGGAGCGGCGGCCGAGGGCGCGGACGCGCGCGACCAGCTCGGCGAAGTCGAACGGCTTGGTCAGGTAGTCGTCGGCGCCGAGCCCGAGGCCGTCCACCCGGTCCCGGACGGTGCTGGACGCGGTCAGCATCAGCACCCGGCTGCCCGGCTGGTCGGCCACGATCCTGCGGCACACATCGTCGCCGTGGGTTCCCGGCAGGTCCCGGTCGAGCACGATCACGTCGTAGCGGGTGACGGCCAGATGCTCGAGCGCGTCGTCGCCGTCGAGGACCACGTCGACCGCCATGCCCTCCCGGCGCAGCCCGGTCCCGATCGCCGTGGCGAGGATCCGGAAATCCTCGGCGACCAGCACACGCATGGCGATCCTTCTCTGGATGAGTGCCCTGAACGGTTAGCTCCGGGCGCGGTTCCTCCGGGTCAACGATCTCAGGCAGCGGGTGTCCGTGCGGTGTCGGCCGCGGACACCGTGCCGACACCGGCCACGGCGTACAACCAGCGTCGTGAACTCAACCAATACCGCCGCAACCCTGCTGGCCGCCAGCGGGCTCGGCAAGCGCTACCGACGCCGGTGGGCCCTTTCCGGCTGCACGCTCGAGATCCCGGCCGGCCGCGTCGTGGGGCTGGTCGGCCCGAACGGGGCCGGCAAGACGACCCTCCTGCACCTCGCCGCCGGGCTGATAGCGCCGACCACCGGCACGGTCGAGGTCCTCGGCGGGCGGCCAGGCGACGGCCCGGTGCAGCTCAGCCGGGTTGGCTTCGTGGCGCAGGACACGCCGGTGTACCCGAGGCTCTCGGTCGGTGCGCACCTGCGGATGGCCGGGTACCTGAACCCGGGCTGGGACGGTGCCGAGGCCCGGCGTCGGATCGAGCAGCTCGCCATCGACCTGCGGCAGCGCGCCGGGCGGCTCTCCGGCGGCCAGCGCGCCCAGCTCGCGCTCACACTGGCGGTCGCCAAACGGCCCGACCTGCTGATCCTGGATGAGCCGGTGGCCAGCCTCGACCCGCTGGCCCGGCGGGAGTTCCTGCGGTCGGTCGCTGGCACGGTGGCCGGGCGCGGCACGAACGTGGTGCTGTCCTCGCATCTGGTGGCGGACCTCGAGCTGGTCTGTGACTACCTCGTGGTGCTGGTGGCCTCCCGGGTGCGGCTGGCCGGCGACATCGCGGAACTGCTGGCGTCGCACCACGAGCGCAGCGGGCAGCCGGTCAGGCTCGACGACCTGGTGGTCGCGGCCATGAGCCAGACGGGAGATGTCCGATGATCCGGTTCACCTGGCTGCAGTTCCGGGCCCAGGCCGTGGTGGTCGCGGGCGCGCTCGCGCTTCTGGCCATTGCGGCTGCCGGGCTGCTGCATCGCGACGACGGCGCCGTACGGCTCTGGCTCGGGGTGCTGGTGCTGGTGGCGCCCGGTCTCATCGGGATGTTCTGGGGCGCTCCGCTGGTCGCGCGCGAGTTCGAGGAAGGCACGTTCCGGCTGGCGTGGACCCAGAGCGTCACCCGGACCCGCTGGATGGCGGTCAAGCTCGCCGTAGTCGGCCTGGCCAGCATGGCTGCTGCCGGGCTGCTCAGCCTGGTGGTCACCTGGTGGTCCGGTCCCCTCGACCGGGCAGACCTGAACCAGTTCGCCACGTTTGACCAGCGCAGCATCGTCCCGGTTGGCTACGCCGCGTTCGCGTTCACCCTCGGCGTGCTGGCCGGGGCGCTGATCCGGCGCACGCTCCCGGCCATGTTCGTCACGCTTGCCGTCTTCGTCGCGGTCCGGCTGACCGAGTTCAGCTGGGTGCGGCCGCGCCTCTTCAGCCCGGTGCTGCTGAACCTGGCGCTGAACCCAGGTTCCACCGGATACGGCCAGGGAGGCAGCCTGCTGCCCGTGGCGTTCACCAGCCCGACGCTCGAGCCGAACCCGCCGAACCTGCCGAATACGTGGATCACCTCGCTTGGGGTCGTCAACTTCCGCGGCCAGACGCTGACCACGCAGGTGCTGAACAGCGCGTGCCCGGACATCGGGAAAGGGCGTGGCGGCGGGGGCGGCATTGGTGGTCACACCAAGGCGCCGCAGGCGGTGGTGAACACGGTCCAGGACTGCGTCGCGAAGATCGGCACCACGTACCACGAGGCGGTGGCCTACCAGCCGGCCAGCCGTTACTGGCCGCTGCAGTGGTCTGAGCTGGCGATCTTCCTCGGCGCCACGCTGATCCTGGCCGCCGCGTGCCTGTGGCGGATCCGCCGCAGCTAACCGCCGGGCCTACGCCCGCTCCCTGCTCGCCAGCACGATCCAGTTGCCGTCCGGGTCGGCGACGTAAGCCCGGCGGTGCCCGGAGAAGTGGCTGTACGGCTCCTGCAGCACCGGTGTCCCGGCGGCGCGCAGAGCGGCGACCGTGTCGTCCGCCGAGTCGCACCCCAGGACGAGCTCCATCGGATTGCCGGCCGTAGGCGCGGGCATCCCTTCCGCCTCGACGGCTTCCCGGCTGCTGACCGCGATCGTGATGTCACCGAGCCGCAACTCCACGTGCTCGGCCGGTCCCTCGGCGGGGTGCCGGAAGGTCTGCGTGCCGCCGAGCAGGTCGCGGTAGAAGGTGACCGCTCGTTCAATGTCGGCCGTGTACAGGTTCGGCATCACGGACTGGACGGGCATCGTTGCTCCTCATCTTCTCTATCTGGCTGGCGTCTGGGCGCTCATGTACCGGGCGAAGGCGGCCAGCGGTTCGCCGCCTTTCCCGTCGAGAATCCTGCGCATCCGCTCGGCCTCCGGGCCGTAGCGTTCGAGATGCCGGTGGGTAAGGTCGACGCGTGTGGTGTCCGGGCTCTCCGGGGTGAACGTGACCTCGATCTCCGAGCCGCGGCCCGGGTCTTCCTCGTACGTCCATTGCGGGCTCACCTGCCAGGTCAGCAGCAGCCGGTGCGGCGGCTGCCAGGCGAGCACGGTGCCCCAGTCGGTCTCGGTGCCGTCGGTGGCCCGCTCGTACCACCTGCCGCCGGGGAACGGCTCCAGTACGACCTCGCTGCCGTGCGGCTCGGCGAGGTGATGGGTGTCCACAGGCCACCACTGCTGCCCGACGAATACCTCGAACGCAACCGCGAGCGGCGCGCTCACCCGCACGGTCTTGGTGACCACGATCTCCCTTTCGGGGGTCATGCCCTGCTCCCTTGCGCGCGCCTCGGCGGCGCGCTGATACGACGCGAGCGACCGCTCCCAGTACCAGTCGAGGTGATCGCGGAGCTCCCGCATCGCGTCCGGCTCCAGGTGGTAGACCCGGCGGTTGCCGACCGCCTGGTCGGCCACGAGCCCGGCCGCCTTGAGCACCCGCAGGTGCATGGACACGGCGGCCCGGCCGATCGGCATGCCCGCGGATATGCCACCGACATCGAGCGGGCCGACGGCCAGCCGCCCAACAATCCGACGCCGCATGGAGTCCCCGAGGGCCTCCAGCGCCGAATCTATGTCAATGCTCATTGACCGTCAAGGTACGCTGGCGCAGTTGCCGCGTCAATCGCGAGGCCCGGAACTGCATGCTGGCCGCCACCAGGCCGCCCCGCCCCTCAGCCTCTGACCGGCCGCCCGCCCCGGCCGCATAATTGCAGCCGACATCCGACCGTCCCGCCCCTCAGCCCCTCGCCCCGGCCGCCGATATGTCTCCCTGAGCTACACTCAAAGCGGAACGTCGTTCCGGAAATCGGTCCGGGGCCGTGTCCGTTTCGTCAACGACCGTCCGGAGGCAGAGCGCGGTGTCCGCTGAAAGGCAGGTCGCGGAGACGCCAGCCCGAAGCAAACGGGCCGATGCGCTGCGCAACGAGAAGGCGCTGCTTGTCGCCGCGGCGGCGGTCTTCGTCACCTCCGGGGTCGACGCGCCGATCCGTGAGATCGCGGCCAGGGCCGGCGTCGGGATCGGGACGATCTACCGCCACTTCCCGACCCGGGCGGACCTCGTCGTCGCCGTCTACCGCCACCAGGTCGAGGCCTGCGCCGAGGCGGGCCCGGCCCTGCTCGCGAGCGCCGGCTCTGCCTTCGCGGCACTCAGCGAGTGGGTCGACCTCTTCGTTGACTTCCTGGTGACAAAGCACGGGCTCGCCAACGTGCTGCAATCGGAAAGCGGCGGCTTCGAGGCGCTGCACACGTACTTCCTCGACCGCCTGGTGCCCGTCTGCGCGGAACTGCTCGACGCCACTGTCAGCGCGGGCGAAGTAAGGCCCGGTACCGGCGCGTACGAGCTGATGCGCGGTATCGGCAACCTGTGCGCCGGACGAGGGAACGACCCGGGCTACGACCCCCGCCGGCTGGTCGGACTGCTCCTGCAGGGAATACGTCAACCGCGGTGATAATCAGCCGGCCGCAGCGACCCGGAGCACGATGACCTGGGCGATGAGCTGACCCGAGCTCAGCAGCCTGCCGAACAGCTTGCTCTGCTCGTCGGCCGCGGTCAGCTCCGGCGTGTGCCCGTACCGGCGGTGCAGTTCGCGCTCCACGGCCTCGACCCGGCCGGCCCAGTCCGGCGGCGGCTGGCTGACGTCGCGGAAGCCCGCCACTTCCACCGCCTCCAGGCCCGCCTGGCCGAACAGGTCGTGCAGTTGGCCGCTGGATGGGAAGTGGTTGCCCTGCGGCGGGTCGTCCAGATCGACCGCGGCAGCCAGGTAGACCAGCAGCCCGATGCGGCCACCGGGGCGTACGACGCGCCGGAGCTGACCGAGCATGGCGCGCTGGGCGGCGCTGCCGGGCGCGGTGCACAGCACGCCGAGGCACCAGGCCAGGTCGGCGGTTGCGGCGCCGAAGGGCAGGGCGGTCGCGTCGGCCTGGACGACGGGGGCGCCGAAGAGCCGGGCCGCCGCGCGGCACGCACCCGGCTCGGGTTCGGCCAGGACGGGCTGGACGCCGGCCCGGCGGGTGGCATAGGCGGCGGGGCCGCCCATGCCCGCGCCGACGTCGATCATCACCTCGCCGGGTCGCGGCCCAAGGCACTCGAGCAGCCAGTCCAGGACCGCCGGCTGGCCGCTTCCGCGGCAGGCGGCCGGGATGTAGTACTCCGGGCCCAAGTCGGCGGCCACCCGGGCGGTCCAGTCGGCCACGGTGTTGAACTCGGCTTCCATCGCGCCGCCGATCTCAGGGCTCACGCGGCAGATCCTTCCCGGATCCGGGCGGCCAATTCCGCCTTGATCTGCGCGGCGAACTCGTGCCCTTGCGCCGATGCCAGCCCGGAGATGTTCACCCCGGCCACGCCCGGGATGTCCAGCAGAGCCCGGGCCTGCCGGGCCGCCGCCGCGATCCCCGCCGCAACCGGGTCCGCGTCGTCCAGCACCGTGCGCACAACGTCCAGATCCAGTTCCAGGCCGGGGAGGCCGGACAGCGCCGCGGCGGAGGCGGCATCGGTGAAGATGGCCACCGCGGCTATAACCGGAATGGTGACCCCGGCCCGCGCGGCAGCGGCCATGAAGACGGTCACCGATGCGACGGAGTCGTGGTTGAGCACGGCGACCGCCGCCCCGGCGCGCTGCTTCTGGGCCAGCCGAAAGGGCCGCAGCTGCCGGGGCGGGGCGGCAGGCGTCTCCGGGACGGCCGCCGGCAACCCGATCGCGGCGGCCAGCGCGGCCAGCCGCGGCCCGTCCAGGTCAAAAACCTGCGTCACATCCGGCCGGACGTCGTAGGCGCGAGCATCGCCGGTCACGCACAGCACCGCGCCGACATCGAGCTCGCGCAGCCCGTGCAGCTCCTGCTCCAGCACCACACGATTCCGGTCCCGGCAGGACAGCGTGATCCACGGCCGGGCCCCGGCCTGCTGCAAGATCGAGGCCAGCTGCGCGGGCGGGAAGTCGGGCCGGTCCTGGTGCTCGCCGACCAGGACGGCGTCGCTGACCGGAGCCAGAATGCCCGCCACCGCGGCATGCGCCGACAGCGAGTACGGCTCGGAACTGAAGTCCGTCAGGATCAGTGGCACCGCGTCCAGCGGCACCGGCAACACCGGATCGGACCAGGTCACCGGTGCCGGGAACACGCAGGGGTGCGGGTCCACCTCACAGCCGCCGTCGGCCCGCACCCCGCCACACGGCCCCATGACCATGTGCTTAGGACAGCGCTGGTCCGCGCCTGGGCCAAGCGGACCGGGATTAACGGCCAAACGCCCGCTCGATACGCCGGCTCATCTTCCGGAACTCTTTTCCGAGGTCGTCGCCGAACTGTCGCATACCACCGCTGACGCGGTCGGCCAGCCCTTCAGCCTGCAGCCGCTGGCTGCGGGTAACGCGGCCAATCCCCTGCTTGGCCCGGCCCCGGCGGATCCGAGACCGGTTCCGGCTCTTGTTCGTGAGGCTCATGGCCCCACTACTGCCCAGCGGATCGGGCCTCATGCAGGGCATCAGAACAGCCTGGCGGCCTTCTCCTCCAGGTCGAGCAGGAACCTCTTGCGCGCCAGCCCGCCGGCGTAGCCGGTGAGACTGCCGTCCTTGCCGACCACGCGGTGGCACGGGACGATCACGCTCAGCGGGTTGCGGCCCACCGCGGCACCCACGTCCTTGGGTGTGGCCCCGCCGCCGACCTCGCCGGCCAGGTCGCCGTAGGTGACGGTCTGCCCGTAGGGAATCTCCGCAATCAAACCCCACACCTGGGACTGGAACGCTACGCCCCGGGGTTCCGCCGCCAGGTCGAAGCTCTTCCGGTCGCCAGCGAAATACTCCGCCAGCTGCTCGGTGGCCTCCTCGAACCCGGCACCGGACTCCGGCCCGAACGTGGCCGGGTCCGGCTTGTACCAGTGATGCGGGAAGTACACGCCGGTCAGCTTGCCGTCGTCGGCGACCAGCGTCAGCTCGCCGATCGGCGAGTCGATGGTCGTGTGGGTTGCCATCACCGTTCTCCTCGTTCGAGTGCTGTCACCTGGTAAACGGCTGGCGGCACCGGAACGTGAGATCAGCGCTGGACCTGGTTCTCGGCGGCGCCGGCGGTAAACACGAGCTGGACCTGCGCGTCGCTGTCTGGCTGGTGCGGCGGCTCGGGCGTGGGGCGCTGGGGCAGGAACAGGGTGAGGACGGTGACGAAGGCCAGGATCTTCGACACGATGTTCAGCGCGGTGGGGAGGGGAGCCGACGGGTAGCCGAACCCGGACAGGGCCCAGACCGCGAACACGCCCAGCATGAGCGCGAAGGAAAAGAACGTGGCCCTGGTCAGCCGCACCATCGATGATTGCCGCAGGAGCAGCAGCGTGGTGATCTCGATCAGGAACAGGGGCGCGAAGAACAGTGCCCGGTACAAGGCCGGGTCGGGCGGGATGGAGGGGTAGGTCCTGGCCATCACGATGAGATCGAAGGGAAGCTCGAAGATCATCGGTGCGGCTATCGCGCCGATAGCAGCGCCGGCCAGCCTCGTCCCGATGCCAGCCGAGCGGCACGAGATGACGATGATGATGAAGACGGCCACGACCGCCGTAAAGGTGATGGGGGCGACGGGATCCTTGGGCTCAGTCGCGAGCGTATTCACGCCATAGTCGTGAATGAACTGCCGCAGGTAGATCGTCAGCGCGACCAGGAACGCCGGTATCGAGGCGAGCCAGACGAAGATCAGGGGGCCCCGGCCCACGAGTCCAGGCCGGGCCGTCCGGACGGGCAGCGGCAGCCGGATCCCGGCCAAGATCACACCACCCGCGGCGACCAGCAGAATGATGGCGAGCCAGATCCTGGCATCCCCGCCGTAGCTGACCCATTGGTACTTGATCATGATCTGCACCTGCTCCCAGAAGCCGCGCGCCACCCGGACAGGCCCCGCGCTTAAATCTGATATCATAATGATAGATTTCTGATATCAGATTTGTCAACCGGGGTACCGTGTGCGATCGCAGAATCACGCCGAACGGGCTGATGTGACGGCAGGCCGGTCTAGGGGTCCCGGCACCAGGACGGGCACCGGGGCCGACAGCGCCGGAACTCCAGATCAGCGCCTGGTCTGACGTTCGCTGGCGGCGATCTAGGACTGCGGCAGCGCTCGACCTGATCGACTGACCGAACGTGGCGCCTCAGCAAGGCATACGTCAGGACAGGGTGCCAACCTCATGCCGACTTCGGAAGACCCTTAGGCGCGGGCCATGGCGGCCTGCGTGGGATGCCAGCCTTACGCATCCGGTACAGGATGGTTACGTTCGAGACCCTGTAATGACGGCCAAGCTCGACAAGTGTCGCGCCAGCTTCATATCGCCGACGCAACTCGTCCACATCGTTCGCGGCCTGAATCCGCCTAGCGCGCACTGACTCAATGATCGGAGCGGCTGCTGCTGCCTTTCGGTCAAGTGCCGTAGTCGCGTTCCTATAGAGTTCGTCGATTATCAGTTCTGCAAGATAGCCCGCAGTGCTTAATCCGTGGATGCTCTTGTGAGGCCTTATGGTCATTCGGCCAGACAGGTTACGCTCTGTCAGAAACCGGAGAAAAGCCTCAAGTAGCCTTTGGGAGCCCATCAGGCTAATACCGGAATAGCCTGTCTTTAGGATAAATATTGAGCCGTCGCCATCCACCACCCCACGCCAGAAGTGACGCGATGTAGTTAGCTCAGGAGCGATCGGGCCTTCATAACGGCCCATCTCGAGGAGGCGCCCCGCCAAGCGTCGTGAACTTACGGTAAAGCGAACCGAGGCTCTTGATTGGTATCCGCCGAAATTTCCTGGCGGGCTAGTACCAATAGCATGCGTAGAGTCGAGAAAGTGGCGGAACTTCTCAAGGTGGCCTCTATCGACCTCAGATAGCCTGAGCTGAACTTGAGGGGCACCCTTCTGCTGCTTAATAACGGAACCATCCGCGAATAGGAAGCCAATCCAGTAAGCCGCATCGTTAGTGACAATATCGAATGCCTCATGATTCAAATACTTTGTCATATACGCGCCATGTCCGAGAATCGACTGTAATGTCCTTGGAATGCCACGGTTACCGTGGCGGTCGGGCCATTGCGATGCTTGGCCACGATCAAGTCGGCCTCGCCTGCCCGCGGCGACTCGCGCTCATACGCATCTTCCCGGTGCAAAAGTAGGACAACATCCGCATCCTGCTCTATGCTCCCACTCTCCCTCAAATCAGCCAAAAGCGGACGTTTGTCGGTTCGCTGCTCGGGGCCGCGATTGAGCTGGGCGACGGCTACGACGGGGACGTCGAGCTCCTTGGCGAGCAGCTTCAGTTGGCGCGACATGTCGGAGACCTCTTGCTGCCGGTTCTCCACCCGCTTCGGGGAGCTCATCAGCTGCAGGTAGTCGATGATCACCAAGCGCAGGTCGTGCCGCTGCTTGAGCCGCCGACACTTCGCCCTGATCTCCATCATCGACATGTTCGGCGAGTCGTCGATGAACAGCGGGGCGTCCACGACCTCGCTCATCCGCCGGGCCAGCCTGGTCCAGTCGTCTTCGCTCATCTGGCCGGTCCGCATGGAATGCAGCGGGACCCGTGCCTCGGCAGAGAGCAGCCGCATCGTGATCTCGTTGCGGCTCATTTCCAGGCTGAAGATCACCGCGGTCTGGCCCGCCTTGACCGAGGCCGCCCTGGCCAGGTCGAGGGCCAGGGTCGAGTTGTGGGTCGGGATCATGCCGTCGCCCGCGAGATACAGGTGATCCGGGCTGTCCACCTGCACGCAGCGCACCGGGCGCGATGACACCCGGCGCACGCCGACGATGTATCGCCAGCGGGCCATCTGCGGGTCGTGCCGCAGCCGCTCCTTATGCAGCCGCTGCTTGCGGCTCAGCAGGAACACCTGGTCATCGGTCAGGAACCGGACCAGATAGCGGGGCGCCGACGCGTCACCACGCGGTGCCTTCCTGTTGGGCATCGAACAGCGGTAGCCGAGGCTGAGAACCAGCTCCCTGACGTCGCACGCCAGATCGCGGCTCGTGACCGCCAGGTGGATTGCCCCATTGTCGGCCACGGTCCCGCCGATATCGAGGATGCCGGCCAGCAGGGCTCGTCGCTGCGCCTCGCTGCCGCGCAGGTAGGTCATCGGGATGCGTTTTTCCTCGCCGCCGGGCAGCAGCGCCGGGATCGCCGCGAAGTCGGCGGGCGCCGCCCGCATGCCGATCTCGGAATCCGCAATGGCCAGGCCCGCTGCCGCTGTGTACGGACCGCCCAGCCAGACGCCCAGGGTGTACGGCAGGATCGGCAGGTCGGCTTCGGGCAGATCGAACGACGCGCACGCGGGCACGGCGTGGCTCCGCCGACCAACCCCGGACCGCCGGTCAACCGTTGCCGCGATCTGCTCCGTGGTCAGCACCGTCCCGGTCCCTGCGGCGGAACTGGTGCCAGGCCCCTCGCCCTCGCTACCCGCATGCTGGCCGAGGGCGGGGCGGTCCCAGGTGAGCCACTGATGCTGGCCGTCGGCGACGATCACCTCGCCGGTGGAGAACGTCACCTCGTAACACGGCCGCCCGTGCATGACCTCAGTGGCTGCGACGACGCGTACCGGCCGGCCGTCTGCGCCGACGAGCTGATCGCCGACGGCCACCTGGCCCATCGTGGTCCAGCCGGTCGGCGTCGGCAGCGGTGTATCGAGAGCCAGAGCCTTCCCGAGGGCGGGTCTGGCAGCTATGACGATCATCTGGCCGGGGTGCAGTCCGTTGGTCAGCGCGTCGAGGTCGGCGAACCCGGTGGGCACGCCGGTCAGCCCGCCGCCGCGGCTGCCGATCGCCTCGATCTCGTCGAGCGCGCCCGGCATGATCTCGGCCAGCGCCAGGTAGTCCTCGCTGATCCGCCGGGCGGTCACGCTGTAAACCTCGGCTTCGGCCCGGTCGACGATCTCGTCGGCATCCCCGTCGCCCGAGTAGCCGAGCTGGACGATGCGGGTGCCCGCCTCCACCAGCCGACGCAGGATCGCCCGCTCGCGCACGATGCGGGCGTAATAGCCAGCGTTCGCCGCGGTGGGCACGGAGGCGATGAGCGTGTGCAGGTACGGGGCGCCGCCCACCCGGGTGATCTCGCCGCGCTTGGTCAGCTCGTTCGCGACCGTCACCGCGTCGGCCGGCTCGCCCCGGCTGTACAGGTCGAGGATGACCTCGTGCACGAGCTGGTGCGCAGGCCGGTAGTGATCGCCGGGGTGGATCACCTCGAGCACGTCGGAGATCGCGTCCTTGGACATCAGCATGCCGCCAAGAACGCACTGCTCCGCGGCGAGATCGTGCGGTGGTGTCCGCTCGAATTCCTCGCCGCGCGGGGCGATCTCCGCCACACTCACAGGTGCCTCCTCCCCCATTGCGGTAGGCATTCCCGCGGCTGCCCGCGCGGGCCATTCATAGCCGTTGTATCTGACGGCTCCGACAGTCTGGCGCCAGCGCTGGTGGGCGTCCAGCGATGCTGTGCACAGGCCTGTGGATAGCCTGTGCAGACACGCCGCCGCCGCTGTGCGCAGTATGGGGATGGCGCTGTGGATATTGCACTTCAGTTCACCGCGAGAACGCGCCTGCCTGCGGTTATGCCGTCCACGGGTTGTGCGCAGGAAAAACTTTTGGCCCGGGAGGTCGTCCACAATGGTCGGAAGTTATCCACATTAGGAATTTCACGTACGACGTTACATGCGCAGTCCTCCGCAGCTGGCCTGCGCGCAGCCCCGGCCAGCCGGCGCAGCGCGCATCGATGTGCCAGCGGGCTTCATCTCTACGGGCTTCATCTCTACGGGGTTCATCTATACGGCCCATCGGTACATCGATAGCTTGGGATCTCCGCGCTCGGGTCAGCAGGGCTCAGCCGGGGGCCGGCGGCGGCTCGGCGTGGGCCCTGGGGGATGCGCGCGTTTGCCGGGCGGGCACTCGCCCGCTTCTCTAGCATTCGAGCATGTGTTCGACGAACGGGGGACAGCTCGGCCGGATCTGCCGGGCTATCGACGAGCTTGCTGGCCGCTCGGCCAGCTCAGATCATGCGGCGAGCGGGGGGCCGGCTCCCGCTGCTGGCGAGGACGGCGCTGCTCTGGCGGGAGCCGCGCGCCAGGCCGGAGTGACGCGCCAGGCCGGACGGGACGACGGTGACATCGCCCGGCTGGCTGCGATCTGGGAAATGGTCGCCGATGCCGATCCCGAACTCGCGAAGCGCTTGCCCGGCTACCTATCCGCTGCCGAATAACGGCCTTCGGGCGACGCCTGCGCCCGCCGACCACGCCCCGTAAGGAGGCCGGGTCTCGGCCGACCACGCCGCGTGAGAAGGCCGGGTTACGGGTGATCACGCAGATCCTGCGAGACTGGGGCTAATGGAACCTGCCGCGACGACGTCGGCTGCACCGGTGGCCGCGCTCGAACGTGAGTCGCCGGAACTGCGAGCACGCCGCCTGGCCGCCGCACGCCGGCGCGCCACCGCTCTTCTCGCGGCGGCCACTGTCGTGTTCGTGGCCGTGACCGTGGCCGGAGTCCACGGGACTGCGCTTGGCTACGTGCAGGCCGGAGCCGAGGCGGCCATGGTCGGAGGCGTCGCGGACTGGTTCGCGGTCACGGCCCTCTTCCGCCGCCCCCTGGGCCTGCCGATACCGCACACCGCGCTCATCGTCGAGCGCAAGGACCAGTTCGCCGCCACTCTCGGCCAGTTCGTCCAGGAGAACTTCCTCAACGCCGATGTCGTCAGCGAGCGGATCCGCTCGGCTGGGCTTGTTCCTCGCCTGGCTGCCTGGCTGGCCGACGAGTCCAACGCCGCCGTCTTCGCTGGTCACGCTGCCGACCTCGTGGTCACGGTGGCGGAGACGCTGCGGGATGAGGACGTCCAGCGGATGCTCACCGACGAACTGACCCGGGTGGTCGACGCCGTGGAAGTGGCGCCGCTGGCCGGGAAGGCACTGCGGGTCGTCATCGCGGAAGGGCATCACACCGGGCTGTTCAACGCGATCGTGTCCGGTGCCGATCGCTACCTCGGCGAGCATTACACGGAGGTTCGCGAGCTGTTCGAGGGTGAAGCCCCCCGATGGGTGCCCGATGCGGTCTACCGGCGGGTATTCGACCGCCTGTATACCCGTCTGCGCCTTCGGCTGGTGGCCATGGCAGCCAATCCCAACGACGAGACCCGGCGTCAGTTCGAGGGGTGGCTTGCCGGGCTCCCTGACCGCCTCGAGACGTCGCCCGAGCTGCGTGAGCGAGGCGAGCGCATCAAGCGCGACGTCCTGGGCAGCGCCGAGCTCCGGGACTGGTCCTCGTCGCTGTGGAAGCATGCCAAGGACACGCTCCGGGCTCAGGCGGTCGATCCCGAGTCCGAGCTGCGCCGCCAGCTGGCCGCCGCGCTGGTGGCAGTCGGCCGGCGGCTCGAATCAGACCGCCGGTTCTCCGACGGCGTGCTGCGCATGCTCGACTCCGGAGCCAGGGCGCTCACCGACCGGTTTCACGACGAACTCGCCGGACTGGTCACGGGAACCATCCAGCGATGGGACGCGGAACAGACGTCAAGCCAGCTGGAACTGCTGCTCGGCCGTGATCTGCAGTTCATCCGTATCAACGGCACCGTGGTGGGCGCCAGCGTGGGCCTGGCGCTGCACGCCATCAGCCTGGCCCTGGCCTAAGCGCCGACGACCTCCACGTCCATGCTGGCGGTCACCTCGGGGTGCAGCTTGACCGTCACCTGGTGCGCGCCGACGGTCTTGATCGGGTTCTTGATCTCGATCCGGCGGCGGTCCAGCTCGGGGCCGCCCGCGGCCTTGACCGCGGCCGCGATGTCGGAGGGCGACACGGAGCCGAACAGCCTGCCGCCGCCGCCAGCACGGGTCTGCAGGCGCACCTGCAGCGACGCGAGCCGCTCGGCGGCGGCCCGCGCGTCGTCAAGTCCCCTGATCTCCCTGGCGGACCGGGCGCGCTTGATCAGCTCGATCTGCTTCTCCGCGCCGCGCGTCCAGCGCATGGCGAGCCCGCGCGGCACCAGGTAGTTGCGGCCGTAGCCGCTCGCTACCTCGACCACGTCGCCGGGGGCGCCCAGGCCGGTGACCTCCTGGGTCAGGATGAGCTTCATCGGCGTACCGCTCATCGGTGCAAGCCTCCCTCGGCCTTATCGGGCCGTGCTCGTGTACGGCAGCAGCGCCATCTCGCGCGCGTTCTTGATCGCCGTGGCGACATCGCGCTGGTGCTGCGTGCAGTTGCCGGAAACCCGACGTGCCCGGATCTTGCCGCGGTCAGAGATGAACTTCCGCAGCAGCCCCGTGTCCTTGTAGTCCACGTGGGCGATCTTCTCCTGGCAGAACAGGCAGACTTTCTTTTTGGGCTTGCGAATAGGTGGCTTGGCCATCGTGGTGCTCCTCAGAGCCCCGCCAAGGCGGGGATGGTCGCCCCCGCCAGCGGCGGGGATGGTCTGGCCCCCGCCCGAGGGCGGGGATGGTTAGTGAAACTCGTCAGAATGGGGGCTCGTCGGAGAACCCGTCGCCGCCACCGCCGCCGGCATCGGATGATGCCCACGGGTCGTCGGCCGGGCGTCCGCCGCCTCCACCATACCCGGACTGGCCGCCGCCACCGCCCCCGGACTGGCCGCCGCCGAAGCCGCCGCCGCCCGTGGACCGGGTCGACTTGGTGACCTTGGCCGATGCGTTGCGAAGCGACGGGCCGACCTCGTCGACCTCGATCTCGTAGACCGTGCGCTTCTCGCCTTCCTTGGTCTCGTACGAGCGCTGCCGCAGCCTGCCCTGCACGATGACCCGCATTCCGCGCTGCAGTGACTCGGCCACGTTCTCGGCCGCCTGCCGCCAGACATTGCACGACAGGAACAGGGAGTCGCCGTCCTTCCACTCGCCGCTCTGCCTGTCCTGCCAGCGCGGCGTAGAGGCGATCCTGAAGTTTGCCACGGCCTGGCCGGTCGGGGTGTAGCGGAGCTGGGGGTCGTCGACGAGGTTGCCGGCAATGGTTATCTGCGTGTCGCCTGCCATCGGGATCCTCCCGGTCGTTCGGGTGGTGTCAGCTTGGGCCGTGCCCGGCCGACGCCGTCATCTGTGGTCTGGCCGGATGATCTTCGTTCGCAGGACCGCCTCGTTCAGGTTGAGCTGGCGGTCGAGTTCCTTGACGGTGTCCGGCTCTGCCGTCATGTCTATGACGGTATAGATGCCCTCTGACTTTTTATCGATCTCGTACGACAGCCGGCGCTTGCCCCAGACATCTACCTTGTCCACGGTGCCGCCGGCGGTGGTCACGACGTTGAGGAACTGTTCGAGCGACGGCTGGACGGTACGCTCCTCGAGCGCGGGGTCGAGAATCACCATCATCTCGTAGTTACGCATGCGCTTACCCTGCCTCCTCTGGACTGACGCGGTCACGGTCTCTCCGTGACAGGAGGGCGCCGCGCGCCACCAGCGGTGGCCCAGCGCGGCCGAGCCAGCTTACCAGCAGGCAACGCCGGTTCTGCCGGGGTTGCCATGCCACAGACCTGAGACGCCGCGCTCGTTGACCACTCCGGCGAGAATCCGGAACGCGGCGCAGCGCCGGAATCGCCGTCCGCTAGGCTGATCGCCGTCATTCCGCGGCGTTGTGATTCCGCTTCGCCCGGTGCGGGAACAAAATTAAGTCGACAAGACCCGAGCCGTCAGGGGGTCAGCGCCATGGACGAGGCCACCAAGACTCAGTCTCACGCTCGCTTGACGCTGAACAGCGACGGCCAGCGCCACCCGATGGAGAACATGCTCACGATCTCCGTCTTCCTGGCCGGGCTCCTGGCGTTCGCGATCGGGTTCATCGTGCGCGTTCACTTCGCCGGCACGCTGATCGGCCTCCTGGCGTTCGTGATCGGCCTGTATGCGCAGCTGGTCTCCAACACCAGGGAGCAACGGGTGCTCATCATGGCCGGCATGATCGCCGCGTTTGTCGGGGCCGGCCTGAGCATCGCGCACGGCGGCTTCAGCCTGCACGGCTGAGCCGGGGCGCATCCCGCTGACGGGGCGGCCGTTAGGCTCAGGCGCATGGTTCGCATCGGAGCTCACCTACACGACGCCGACCCACTCGCCGCCGCCCAGGCTGCCGGCGCCGAAGTCGCGCAGTTCTTCCTCGGGGACCCGCAGGGCTGGAAGGCTCCCACGTTCCCCGGCGACCGCGAACCCGATGAGGTCCGCGCGGCCTTCGCAGCCGCGGGCATCGACGCCTACGTGCACGCGCCTTACGTGATCAACGTGGCGTCGCCAAACAACCGGATCAGGATTCCCAGCCGCAAGCTGCTCGAGCAGCAGCTCGCCGCCGCCGCTTCGATCGGCGCCAAGGGCCTGATCGTGCACGGCGGGCACGTGACCGCCGGGGTTGACCCCGAGGAGGGCTACGACAGCTGGCGCAAGGCGGTGGAGCGCATCGAGCGGCCGCTGCCCATGCTGATAGAGAACACCGCGGGAGGCGACGGCGCCATGGCCCGCAGCTTCGACGGGATCGCCCGGCTGTGGGACGTCATCGCCGACGCCGCAGCTAGCGGCGGCGAGGTCGGGTTCTGCCTGGACACCTGCCACGCCTACTCGGCCGGGGAGGAACTCGACGGGATCGTCGACCGGCTCAAGGCGATCACCGGCCGGATCGACCTCGTGCACTGCAACAACTCGCGGGACGAGTTCGACTCCGGCCGGGACCGGCACGCAGGCCTCGAGTCGGGCACGATCAACCCGGCGCAGATCGTGGACGTGATCCGCGCCGCGGGCGCGCCGGCCGTCTGCGAGACGCCAGACCCCGCCGTCGACATCGCCTGGCTGCGCGGCCAGCTCGGGTAGCGCAGCCACGCACGTCGGCTAGCTCAGCCAGAGACGTCGGCCAGCTCGACCAGCCGAACCCGCGCTGGGCCAGCCGAGCGGCCCGGCGCTAGCCGCCGCCCGGACGACGGGCCGGTGCTAGCCACCGCCCGGACGACGGGCCGCCGTTGTCGTCGGCTCCTCCGCCAGCAGCACCGCGCCCGCCGCCTCCGTTCCCTGGACCGGCGGCGTTGACACGGTCGGCGTCGGTGTCGGGTTGACGGGGTTGGTCGGGTTCGGGTTGGGGTTCACCGGGTTGGTGCCGCCGACGCATATCCCGAAGACGCGGTGCTGTCCGTTCGGGCACTGGTTCTGGTTCGGGTTCGGATTCTGCTTCTTGGGCTTCTTGGGCTGCGGCGGGACCTGGTTCCACTTGGTGAAGCCCGCGTAGTCCGGCGTCGCGAAATTGGCGATCGGGAGCGTGGCGAACTCGTTGTTCATATAGGTACGCCAGATCGCCGTCGGCCAGGCACCGCCGTACCCGCCCGTCTGGTTGCCGACCAACTGGGGCAGGATGTTCAGCGACTGGCCGTTCGGCAGCTCGTTCTGCTGGTTCGTGAACATCCCGACCGCAAGGGAGTACTGCGGGATCGCGCCGATGAAGAACGCCGACTGAGCAAAGTCGGTGGTGCCGGTCTTGCCGATGGTCGGGCGGTTCGGGTTGAGCTGACCCTGAGCGGCCGCGGTCCCGTTGATCGTGTCGAACGAGAGCGCGTAGTTAACGTCGGCGGCCTGCGCCGCAGTCAGCACCTGGCGGTACGTGATCTTCAGCGGGACGTTGTTGCCGTTCTGCGTGAGCTGCTTGATCACGTGGGGGGTGGCATACCTGCCGCCGGCGGCCAGGGTGGCGAACGTGGTCGCCTGCTCCTCGACCGTCAGCGAGGCGGTGCCCAGCGCCATGCCGACCTGGCCGATCTTGCCCGCCAGCCCGGAACCGCCCTGTTTAGTTGACGCGACGTTGACACCGAAGGCCTTGGCCATCGCGATCGTCTGCGCGGTGCCCGCCCGGTGGATGAGGTCCTCGAACGCCGGGTCGGACGACTGCGCCGCCGCGGTGACCACGCTGATCGGGCCCATGTTCTCGCCGTTGATGTTGACCGGGAACCAGCCCGCCGGGCAGTTCGTGGTCTTGGTCGAGAACGTCATGGGCTGGCTGTCGGGCGGAACGCACATTGGCTCGATCGCGTTCAGGGTGCTGTCCTGCACGTCCATGCCCTCTTTGACCGCCGTGGCCAGGACGTACGGCTTGAACGAGGAGCCGACCAGGTTTCTGCTCTCGGTGGCCATGTTGTACTGGCAGTCGACCTTGGCGCAGTTAGCCGCGGTGTAGCTCGCCCCGCCGTACATGGCGAGGATGTTGCCGGTGCCCGGTTGCTCGAGCAGCGCGCCGACGTGAGCGTAGTTCGGCAGCTTCTGGCCGTCCGCCTTCATCTGGGCCAAGTTCTGGTTGACGGCCTGGTACAGGCCCCTCATGTCCTTCAGGTTGAAGGTGGTGACGATCTTCAGGCCGCCGGTTTCGATCTGCGTGACGCTGTACCCGTAGGTGCTATGCAGCTCGTTCTCCACCGCCTGCATGATGTAGCCACGGAAGCCCGTGTAGCTGGCTGCCAGCCCTTGTCCCTCGTTCACGGCCGGGAACTTCTGCGCGTTGGCCTCGGCCTGGGTGATCGCGCCGTCCCTGACCATGTTGGTGAGCACGTACTGCCAGCGGGATACCAGGGCGTTGTAGGCGTCCCCGGCCTTCGGATCCGGGCTGAAGAACCCGGGCTGGTTGACCATGGCAGCGAGCATCGCGGACTGCGAGATCGTCAGTTTACTGGCGGGCTCGTCGAAGTAGATCTGCGCGGCCGCCCCGATGCCGTAGGCGTTGTTGCCGAACGGGACCGTGTTCAGGTACTGAGTCAGGATCCAGTCCTTGGACTCCTCGTGCGAGAGCTTGATCGAGATGAAGATCTCTTTCAGCTTGGTGCTGACCGTCCTCGAGGTGCCGACCGTCGTGTAGTAGTTCTTGACGAATTCCTCGGTCAGCGTCGATCCGCCCTGCAGGTTCCCGCCGCCCTTGAGGTCCTCGTAGGCGGAGCGGACGATGCCGCTGATCGAGATGCCGCCCTCGGTGTAGAAGTGCCGGTCCTCGGCGGCGATCATGGCGTTCTTCATCACGGCCGGGATCTGGCCCGAGGTCAGCATCTGCCGGTCGATGCCGTTGGCGGTGAACGTGCCCACCTCGGTCTTGCCGTTGCTGTAGTACACGGTCGAGGACTGCTGCACCGCGGCAAAGGACACGTCGGTGGGGACCTGGGTCTTCCCGTAGAGGTACACGACCGCCGCCACGATCAGCAGCATGAAGAACGCGAAGGTCCCGGCGAACGTCGCCAGGGCCTTGCGCCAGGTCCAGTGGCGCCACCAGCTGCCCTTGCGGCGCGTGCCGGGGCCACCGCCCCGGCCGCCGCCCGACCCGCCGCCGTCGGCGTACCCACGGGCACGGCGGGGCCCACTGGTCCGGGAGTCAAGGAGGTCCGCGCCGCGCTCCCGCAGCGCCGTGGCACCGCGCCGGCCGCCCGGAGCCGCGTAGCCGCCGACTTCCTCGCCGCCGAATCCGTTGCCGGCGCCGTAGCCGTGCGCGCCGCCGTAGCCGTTGCCATTTCCGCCGTAGCCGTTGCCATTGCCGCTAGGCGCGGCCGGCGCGCCATTGCCATTGCCGAGGCCGAGCCTGGCCCTCAGATCCGCTTCGGTCTGCGAGCCGCCGGACCGCCGGCCGCGCTGCCCGTTCCCGGACGCCGCACGCCCGCCGTTGCTCCGCGGGCCAGCCCCGGACCGGGGGCCGCGGTCGTAACGCTGACCCTGGCCGTCCGGCCCGCCCGCTGGCGTTGCGTAAAGGCCCCTGGCGGGATTGCCGGTGCTGGCGCGAGCCGAATCCGGCGCGCCGTTGGAGAGGCCGAGCCTGGCCCTCAGATCCGCTTCCGTCTGCGAGCCGCCGGACCGCGCGGGCCCGGTACGGCGACGGCCGTACTGCGCCCCGCCTTGATCGGCGTAGCCATTCCCGCTGCTGCCGTTGGAAGACCGGTTACCGCCACTGCGGCGGCCATTGCCGGCCGGGCGACTGTATGGCTCGTCGCGGTAGGGATCCTCGCCCGCGGGCTCTTGCCAATACGGCCCGGGCGAATCTGGATTACTCACGCGTCCTCGCTGGTCGGGTTGGGGGTTCGCGAGCGTAGCGATCCGCCGCGAGCCTCAAGGTACCGGGTGGTACCTAGTGTCCCGGCACTTATCGTGAGTCACACCTGGCCGTCCCGCATGCCCGCAGAATCAGGCCGTGAATCCTGCTGGCGCGCTCAATCACCGGCACGGGCGCGCCGACTGCGCCGGGTCTGCGGTTCGCCTGTGCCGAGTACGTAGGACGACGCGAGGTGATTCCAGGCACAACTCTGACAGACCTCGACGACGTAGACCTGGAACTCCGCGTATTCCGCAGCCATTTCCGCCAACTCAACGGCCTGTTTCACGCGCCCCTCGTAGCGGCCGAGCTCGTCCCCGTACACGTACGTCACGTGCGTGAGCTTGGTCTTCTTGCAGATCGGGCACGCCCGGTCGGTCGCCTCGCCGTGGAATTTGGCGGCCCGAAGCAAGTACGGGTGTGCATCGCAGACATCGGTCAGTGTGGCCCGCCCTGAGAACACGGACGCCAGGGTGGCCCGCCGCGCGAGCGCGTAGTCCACGACCGAACGCCTCATGCCCGACAGGTTACGACGGAACCGCGCGGACGCCGAGTCCTGGGCTCGTCGGCGGCCGGTTCCGCGACGTCCCATTGGGGCTGGCTTGCGCTGTCGCACGGCAGCGCATATCTTATCGATGTATCGGGCCGATACATCGGCCTGAGACACTGAAGACGGTTGATGCCATGCCATGGTGCGGCTTAGTTGTGGAGCTTAGGCGTGGTGGGAACGACCGGCCAGCGCACAGCAGGGAGGAGGAGCGCGGATGACCAGCCAGCGATCCGGCGTGCTAGAGCTTGCTGTGCTCGGGCTGCTGCACGAGACGCCCATGCACGGTTACGAGCTGCGTAAGCGGCTCAACTCCGTGCTCGGTGCGTTCCGCGCCTTCGGGTACGGGTCGCTATATCCCTGCCTCAAGGACCTGCTCCGGCAGGGCCTGATCGCCGAGGAGGCCCCGGCAGGGCCTACCGCCAAGCCGCTGGCCGGGCGCAGGTCGAAGATCGTTTACCGGCTGACCGCCGAAGGCAAGGAGCGGCTGCAGGACCTGCTCGGCGAGGCGGGCCCGGCGGCCTGGGAAGACGACGGGTTCGGAGTTCACTTCGCGTTCTTCGGGCTGACTCGCGCGGACGTCAGGATGCGGATCCTGGAGGGCAGGCGCAGCCGGCTCGAGGAGCGCCTGGACAGTTTCCGCGCCGCGATGTCGCGGACCCGGGAGCGGCTGGACAGCTACACGCTCGAACTGCAGCGGCACGGCCTCGAGTCGGTGGAACGGGAAGTGCGCTGGCTCAACGAACTAATCGCCTCGGAACGACAGTCTGACCCGGAGCCGCCGCGGCGCCCCGGGGATCACAAGTAACGCAGCTCAGGCGGCACCGCCGACTGACGCGGCACGACGCTGCCACCCGCATGGCATGCAGATAAGGAGCAATCCGAATGGGTTCGGTACGGGTAGCCATCGTTGGCGTCGGGAACTGTGCCAGTTCCCTCGTCCAGGGCGTGGAGTACTACAAGGATGCCGTCTCAGGCAGCCGGGTGCCTGGCCTGATGCACGTACAGTTCGGGCCCTATCACGTGCGGGACGTGGAATTCGTCGCCGCTTTTGACGTGGACGCCAAGAAGGTCGGCCGCGACATCGCCGAGGCCATCGTCGCGAGCGAGAACAACACCATCAAGATCTGCGACGTGCCGCCTACGAGCGTCACGGTGCAGCGCGGGCCCACTCTGGACGGGCTCGGCGAGTACTATCTGCAGCTCATCGATGAGTCGGACGAGCGGCCCGTCGACGTGGCGCAGGCGCTGCGGGACTCCCGGGCGGACGTGCTGGTTTCCTACCTGCCCGTCGGCTCGGAGGAGGCAGACCGCTACTACGCGCAGTGCGCGCTTGACGCAGGCGTTGCGTTCGTCAATGCGCTGCCGGTGTTCATCGCCTCCAACCCGGAGTGGGCGGCCAAGTTCACCGCCGCCGGGGTGCCGATCATCGGCGATGACATCAAGTCCCAGGTGGGCGCCACGATCACGCACCGGGTGCTGGCGAAGCTGTTCGAGGACCGCGGGGTGGAGCTGATGCGCACGTACCAGCTCAACGTCGGCGGCAACATGGACTTCATGAACATGCTGGAGCGCAAGAGGCTCCAGTCCAAGAAGATCTCCAAGACGCAGGCGGTCACGTCGCAGATCCCGCACGAGATGGAGCGGGCGTCCGTGCACATCGGGCCCTCCGACCACGTGCCGTGGCTCGACGACAAGAAGCTGGCGTTCGTCCGGCTCGAGGGCAGGGCCTTCGGCGACGTGCCGCTGAACCTGGAGTACCGGCTCGAGGTCTGGGACTCGCCGAACTCCGCCGGGGTGATCATCGACGCCATCCGCGCCGCGAAGATCGCCCTCGACCGCGGGATCGGCGGGCCGATTCTCTCTGCCGCGTCGTACTTCATGAAGTCGCCGCCCGAGCAGTACGGCGACGACGTCGCCCGCGACCTGGTGGACAAGTTCATCCGGGGCGAGGTAGAGCGCTGACCTTGGCGCTCCGGCACCTCGGGGCGCCTCGGTTTGGGACACGCCGTGGGGACACGCGGCGCGGCCGTGCACTTGACCCGGGCGCCGGCATCGCCCGGCGACGCGTGTGCGCCGTAGGCTGAGGGCGTGTCCCAGCAGGCGGACCGCGGCCCCGGGCGCGACCGGAGGAGCCCGTTCGGCTGGATAACCCGGTCGGCCTTCGTCTCCGATCTGCGCATTGTGCTGGCAGAGCGGAACTTCCGGCGGCTGTTCACGGTCCGGCTGATCTCGCAGACCGGCGATGGCATCGTCACCGCCGGAATCGGCACGTATGTGTTCTTCAACGCCGAGACGTTCACGAGCCCGGCGGCCGCCGCGGCCGCATTCACCGTGCTGTATCTGCCGTACTCGCTGATCGGCCCGTTCGCCGGAGTGTTCATCGACCGCTGGTCACGCCGGCAGATCCTGGTCCTGTCCGCCCTGCTGCGCTCCGTCTTCGTGGTACTGACGGCGGTGCTGATGGCCTCGGGCAACAGATCGGTCCCGCTGTACGTCGCCTACCTGCTGGTGCTGGGCGTGAACCGGTTCTTCCTGGCGTCGCTCTCGGCGGCGCTGCCGCATGTGGTCCCCCCGGACAAGCTGGTGATGGCGAACTCGGTGTCACCGACAGCGGGCGGCGTCATGGCCTTGATCGGGGGCCTGGCCGCCGGCGGCCTGAACGCGGCCACCGGCGACACAGAGCGGGGCGCAGCGATCACGATGCTGGTCGCGGGCTGCTGCTACGTGGCCGCCAGTTTGGTCGCAAGGACCATGCACCGGGATCTGCTCGGCCCGGTGCATGAGGCAGGCGCGCCGCCGCGCCGGCTGATGAGCGATCTCGCCTCGGTCACGGCAGAGCTCTGGGCGGGTGCACGCTATGCCATCAGGCGCCGCGGCCCGGCAACAGCGCTCGGCGCCACCGGCGGGAGCAAGTTCCTGTACGGGATCTTGTTCGTGATGTCGATCCTGCTGTACCGCAACTACTTCTACCCGTCCAGTGCTCCCGTGGCCGAGGGCCACTACCTGGTGCTGGCCTCGATCTCGGGGCTCGGCTACTTCTGCGCCGCGCTGGTGGTGCCGCCAGCCGTGCGGCGGCTGTCCAAGCAGACGCTCATCACGCTGCTGCTCGCCGTCTGCGCGGTGGCCACCGCCGCGCTCGGCGAGACCTTCGTCCAGGTCGCGTTCCTGGCTTTCGGGTTTTTCCTGTACCTGACCTCGCAGGGGGTGGCGATCTGCGCGACCACAATCCTGCAGGAAGAAGTGGCGGACGCCTACCGCGGGCGGATGTTCGCCTTCTACGACGTGATGTTCAACGTCACGATCGCCGCGGGTGCGCTGATCAGCGTGGGCTTCCTGCCGCGGACCGGCAGGTCACCAGTGCTCATGGGGGTGGTCGCTGCGGCTTACGCGGCCGTAGCCGCCGGGTACTGGCTGCTGACCCGTCAGCCGTCCGCTGGCGGTGAGCCGGGGACGTCGAGTCCTTCGGCCGCGGCCCAGTCAAGCAGCTCCTGAGTGGCGCGCTCGGGGCCGAGCGGGCCGTGTTCCAGACGCAGCTCGAGCAGGTACGCGTACGCCTTGCCGACCAGCGGCCCGGGCGAGATGCCGAGGATCCGCATGATCTGGTTGCCGTCCAGATCCGGGCGGATGCTCGCCAGCTCCTCGCGCTCGGCCAGCACCGCGATCCGGTCCTCGAGGCTGTCGTAGGCGCGGGCCAGGCGCTGTGCCTTGGCGGCGTTACGGGTCGTGCAGTCCGCTCTGGTCAGCGCGTGCAGTCTGGTCAGCAGCGGCCCGGCGTCCCTGACGTAGCGGCGCACCGCAGAGTCGGTCCACTCACCGGTGCCGTACCCGTGAAACCTCAGGTGCAGCTCGACCAGGCGGGACACGTCGGCCACGACATCCTTCGGGAAGCGCAGCGCGGTCAGCCGGGCCCTGGCCATCTTGGCGCCCTTTACGTCGTGGTGATGAAACGCCACCTTGCCGCCGGGCAGCCGGGTGCGGGTCTTCGGCTTCCCGATGTCGTGCAGCAGCGCGGCCAGCCGCAGCACCAGGTCGGGTCCGAGCTCGTACCGATCTTCCAGCTCGATGGCCTGGTCCAGGACGGTCAGCGAGTGCAGGTACACGTCCTTGTGCCGGAAGTGCTCGTCCATTTCCAGCCGTAGCTTCGGCACTTCCGGCAGCACCTGGTCGGCCACGCCGGTGTCCACGAGCAGCGCAATGCCGCGCCGCGGCCCGCCGGGCAGCGGCGACAGCAGCAGCTTGGAGAGCTCTGCCGAGATCCGCTCGGCCGAGACCTTGGGCGGCTGCAGCCGCGGCGCAAGCTCGGTCATGGCCGCGCGCGCCTCGGGTGCCACGGTGAAGCCCAGCTGGGCCGTGAACCTGGCCGCGCGCAGGATCCGCAGCGGGTCGTCGCCGAACGAGACCTCCGGCGGGCCGGGCGTGCGCAGCACCTTGCTTCTCAGGTCCGCCATCCCGCCGAAGGGGTCGACAAGCTCATGCCCGGGCAGCCGCGCGGCCATCGCGTTGACCGTGAAGTCGCGGCGGGACAGGTCCTCGGTGAGCGATTTGCCGTACTCGACATCGGGCTTGCGTGACCGGCCCGTGTACTGCTCGCTGCGGTAGGTCGTGATCTCGAAGATCTCGCTGCCCTTGCGCATCCCGACCGTGCCAAACTCGATCCCGACCGTCCAGAACTGGTCGGCCCAGCCATCGATGATCTCAAGGACGCGGGCGGGCGTGGCGTCCGTGGTCAGATCCAGGTCACCGGGGCTGCGGCCGAGAAAGACGTCCCTGACCGGTCCGCCGACGAGCGCGAGCTCATGGCCGTGGCTGGCGAACAGGCGGCCAAGCTCATCGGCTGACGCGGCGACGGGGGCAAGCAGGCGGGCCGCAGCGCTGCGCTGCTGCGGGGTCAGTGGCGTGGAATCCGGCACGGGCATTGAGGGTAAGTCCTGCACATAAGCTTTGGGAAACCCGGGGAGCGCGGATGAACAGCGGGGAGACGATGCGCAGCAGTCCGCACGACCTGGCACACCTCGCCGGGTCGTCCGCAATAGCATTTCCGCCATGCCCCGACCGCTGCTGACCGGCTGCGCAGCCATGGCCATCGCCGTCTCGGCGCTGACCCTGGCCGGGCTTGCGGTGCCCGTCAGCGCGGCAACCGCGGCGGCGGCGCAGCCCGCGGGGGCGCCTCCCGTCTCCGTCGCGATCACGTCGGTCAGCCCTACCTACGCCACGCCCGGCGGGACCGTGACTGTCTCGGGGACGCTGACCAACAGCTCCGACAGGACCATGTCTGGCCTGTCGATCCAGCTTCGCTCCTCGGGAACCCCGTTCGACAGCAGGAGCGAGTTGCAGGAGTACGCCGACGGCACCTTCCTGGCGGACGAGCCGGTGGCCGGCGCGGTCACCACGCTGAAGCCGCTTGCCCGGCGGGCCACGGTCCCCTGGACGATATCGCTGCCCGTCAACGAACTCTCGATGAGCACCTTCGGCGTCTACCCGCTCGCTGCCCAGGCCGAGAACTCCAGCCTCACCGCGTTGACCGTGAGCCGGACCTTCCTGCCGTTCTGGCCGAAGAACAGGTCGCTGCAGCCCGATAAAGAGGCCATCGCCTGGATCTGGCCGCTGATCGACCAGCCGCGGCAGGGCGTCTGCCCCGGCCTGCTGAACGACGGCCTTGCCTCCAGCCTGGCCAGCGGCGGGCGACTGCATGACCTGCTGCAGGTGGGCAGCGAGTACTCCGGCATGGCGCACCTGACCTGGGCGATCGACCCGGCGCTGCTGGCCAACGTCAACACCATGACCAAGCCGTACGCGACTGGCAACGGAGGATGCGGCAGCGCGACCAAGCCCGCGAGCCAGAACGCCGGGTCCTGGCTCGCGCAGGTCAAGTCGGCGACCGCCGGCCAGCCGGTGTTCCTCACGCCGTACGCGGACGCCGACGTTGCCGCGCTGACCCGGTCCCACATGACCACCGACCTGGCCCAGGCTTTCACCCAGGGCCGCGCCGTCGCCACCAGCCTGCTGAGCCGCAACTTCACCGGCTCGGGCGCGACCGGCAGCACGAATCTGACCGGGCTGGCCTGGCCGGCCGACGGGATCGCCAACCGCGCGGTGCTGAAAAACCTCGCCGCGAACGGGATCAGCACGGTCGTGCTGGGCAGCTCGACGATGCCTCCGTCACCGCAGCAGGATTACACGCCGAGCGCGCAGACCACCGCCTCGGACGGCACGGGCACCCCGATGACGGTGCTGCTCTCCGACGACACCATCACCCAGATCATCGGCACCGCCAATGCACCGTCCGACTCAAAGGCCACGGCGTTCGCCGTCGAGCAGCGGTACCTCGCCGAGACCGCCATGATCGCCGCGGAACAGCCCAGCATCGGCCGGTCGGTCGTGGTCGCACCGCCACGTCGCTGGGACCCCCCGGCCGGGCTGGCGAACGAGCTGCTCTCGGAGACCGTCACCGCCCCGTGGCTGCACTCGGTCAGCCTCGGCGACCTGGCCTCCGTCAAGGATGCCTCGGGGAAGGTCACCCGCCAGCCACCGAGAGCGCACAGCAAGTCGCAGCTGAGCAGGGGCTTGCTCGGCGAGGCGCGGCACGTGGAGCAGCAGGCAGGCCTGCTGACGAGCGTCGAGCAGAACCCGAGCCCGCTGCTGAAGAACCCGGCGGCCGCCATCGAGTCCTCCGCCTGGCGGGGCGGCGGCAGCGCGGCTAAGCAGGGCGCCACGCTCGCCCGGCAGATATCCGCTTACCTGACGCGGCAGTCGGGCAAGCTGACCGTGTTCGTCGTGCCCAGGGTCACGCTCGGCGGGCTGAAGGGCACCGTGCCCGTGTCCATCTCAAACGGGCTGAACTATGCCGTTAATGTCAAGCTGCAGGCCGATCCCAGCGGCGGGATAACCGTCCGCGGGCCGCCGCACGTGGTGACGGTCCCGCCGGGGCAGCAGGACATCGTCAAGATCTCGGTGGCGGCGACCACGGTGGGCTCGACCGCGCTCAGGCTCCGCTTGCTCACCCCGCAGGGCGCGCCCTTCTCTGCCGCAGCCACCGTGACCATCCAGGCCACGCACTACGGCACGCTGGCGCTCGTGATCATGGCTGCGGCACTCGGCGTGCTCGTGCTCACCGCGGTCGCGCGCGGGCTCCGGCGCCGTGGATCGGGGCGGGGAGGGCGGGGGGCCCGGCGGCAGGACGGCGGCGAGGACGATCCCGGGGGCGGCGCCGGCCGGCCGCGGGACGCCGGACCGGAACCGCAGCGCCGCGGCGGGCCGGAGCCGCAGGATGCCGCTGGTCGGCCGGACTGGCCTAACGAACCGGAAGAAGCCGATAACGTCGTGGCTGACGGCTTTACCGCCGAGCACGCTGGCGACGGTGCCGGCCGTCAGGCCAGCGGCCGCGCCTCAGACCAGGCCGGCAGCCAGGCCACCGGGCACAACGCAGCGGAGGGAACAGATGACTACGCCTGGGCACCAGGCCGGGCCGACCGCCGCTGACGACGGCCTTGCCCCCGGCAACGGGTTCGCACCAGGCGACGTGCTTCCCGAAGCAGACATGAGCGCGCCGCGGCACGCCGCTGAGCCTGCGCACGCCGGCGCGCACACCCATGCCGCGCACACCCACACCGCCCCAGCGCACGCCGCGGGGCATCCGCAGGCCGACGTTGCCGGGCAGGCCGACGCCGGAAAAGCCGCCGATGCCGACGGCGCCACGGAGGGCACCACAGACGGCACTGCGAACCCCGCCTCACCTGCAGCGGGGGGCGCCAGCCTGCTGCGCTCCAGCGGCACGATGGCGCTGGGCACCATCGCGTCCCGGGTCACCGGGTTCGTGCGCAACGCCATCCTGATCTTCGCGATCGGCACCCTGTACCTCGGCGACGCCTACAACCTCGCCAACACGCTGCCGAACATCGTCTATAACCTGGCGCTCGGCGGGATCCTCACCAGCGTCGTGGTACCGCTGCTGGTCAACGCCGCCAAGCGGGACCGTGACCGGGGCGAGGCATACGACCAGCGGATCTTCACCCTCGGTGTGCTGGCGCTCGGCGCCATCACCCTGGTCGCGACGTTCGCCGCCGCGCCGATCACCTCCGTGTACGCCACCGGGATCGGCAACGCCGCCGCCTACCACCTGACGGAGATCTTCGCCTACTTCTTCATCCCGCAGATCTTCTTCTACGGCGTCAGCTCGCTGGCCGGGGCGATCCTGAACGCGCGGGGCAGCTTCGCTGCCCCGATGTGGACACCGGTGATCAATAACATCGTCGTGATCGTGGTCGGCGTCGCGTTCATGGCGGTGGCCGGGCTGAACCGGACCCCGCAGGACATCTCGGCAAGCGGCATCTGGCTGCTCGGCATCGGCACCACGCTCGGCATCGTGCTGCAGACCGCGGCGCTGGTGCCGTCGCTGCGCCGGGTCGGGTTCCGCTGGCGTCCCCGGCGTGATTTCCGCCGCTATGAGGTCTCCGAGATCGGCCGGATGAGCGGCTGGATGTTCGGCTACGTGCTGACCACGCAGGTCGCGTTCCTGTTCACCACCCGGGTCTCAAACATCGCCGGCGCCCGGGCGGGCCAGCACACGGGCGCCGGGTTCGCCGCCTACAGCAACGCCTACACGCTGTTCCAGCTGCCGTACGCGATCGTCGGGATCTCGGTGATCACCGCGCTGCTGCCGCGGATGAGCGCGCACGCGGCCGAGCGAAAGTACCGGCTGGTCGCGGCGGACTTCTCCACGGCCACCCGGCTCGCCGCGGTGATCGTCGTGCCTGCCGCGCTGATCCTCGCCGTGCTCGGCACGCCCTTGGCCGAGGGGATCTTCGGGTACGGCAGCACCTCAGTGGCCAGCGCCAGGTACCTCGGCGAGATCTTCGCGGTGTTCTCGCTCGGGCTGCTGCCCTACATGACGTTCCAGCTGCTGCTGCGGGTGTTCTACGCGATGCACGACAGCCGAACGCCGGCCCTCATCGGCTGCGTCACGATGGTGCTCAACATCGCCACCAACCTGATCGCGCTGGCCGTCCTGCCGCCACAGCACGTGGTCGCCGGACTGGGCGCGGGCTTCGGCGTCTCCAACCTGGTCGGGACGCTCGTGGCGTGGCAGGTGCTGCGCAGGCGCATCGGCGGCCTCGACGGCCGGGTGATCGGCCGCGGGCTGGTGCGGATGCACGCTGCGGCAATCCCGGGCGCGGTCTTCGCCATCGCCGTATCGGTCATGCTCGGCGCGGTCATCCCGGGGGGAAGAATCGCCGCCCTGGCGACGGTGGCGCTCGGCGGTGCGGGCGCGATGCTGCTCTACGTGATGTTCGCCAAGGCCTTCGGTGTGGCCGAACTCAACGACCTGACCGCAACCGTCCGGGCGAGGCTGCGTTGACCTATGTTGACCTGCGCAGATACGGTCCATGATGACTAGCACCCGGTGCCGGGACAACTCTGCACGCTGCATTGGACATCTCTTGGTGGTAACGGTTTGCAATGGGAGGTTGCGCGGGGACTGTCGGGGGGCGCTCTGCGGCCTAGCATGTTGTACAGCATGATTGTCTTGTCTCGGTTCATCACCTACGGGGCCAAGAAGGAGGCTCGGGAGCCGCCCCGCTCGTCACAGACATGTGAGTACGTTTACCTCTGAGCCGGGGACGCGGCTCGGTGGCCGGTACCGGCTTGAGGACCGGATCGCCGCCGCTGCGGGCTGGGCTGCATGGAAAGCCATCGACGAGACGTTGGCCCGGGCGGTCACCGTTCTCACTTTTGCGCCCGGCTTCCCGCGACTTCGCGAGGTGGTGACGGCCGCGCGGGCCGCGAGCAGGCTCAATGACTCGCGATTCGCACAAGTGTTCGATGTCGAGGACGACTGGGACCACGCGTACATCGTGAGCGAGTGGGCCGCCGGGGACTCCCTGGATGACATGCTCACCAACGGCCCGCTGGACGCGGCGCGCGGCGCCCGGATCATCGCCGAGGCAGCCGAGGCGATCTCGGCAGCGCACGCCGCCGGTCTCGCACATCTTTGCCTGTCCCCGGACTCGCTGCGCTGGACCGCGGGCGGCGGCGTGAAGATCACCGGCCTCGGCATCGACGCCGCGCTGACTGGCGCCAGTTCCGACGACCCGGGGCTCGCCGACACTCACCGGCTGGGCATGCTGCTCTACGCGACGCTGACCGGCCACTGGCCGGGCCCGGACTGCCCCACCCTGCCGCCGGCACCGGTCCAGGACGGGCTTCCGTGCAGCCCGCGGCAGGTCCGGGCGGGCGTGCCCGCCGTGCTCGACGAGATCACCACCCAGGCCCTGATGCTCGACGGCAGGGACGGCAACGCGCTGACCACGCCGGACCAGCTGTCCGCGGCCCTGGTGGAGGCGATCCCGCCGGTGCCGATCCCGCAACTGCCCCCGCCGCCGCCGTCACGTCCGGCGCCGCGTCCGGCGCCGCGGTCGCAGAGTAGGGGGCGATCGCGGGCCGACAGCCACCGGCAGAGCACCGGGCCGACCCGGGAAGACACGTACGGTCGGGGCGATGTGTACGGGCGCCCGGACGAGTACCTGTACCCGGACGAGCAGGACCGCGGATACTGGCCCCAGGACGGCCAGCGCTCAACGCGTCCGGTGACGCGGGGCGGTGGTGCCGGGCGCGGCGGCCCGGGGCGGCGTGGCGGCGCGTCGAGGTCGCGGACCATCGCGATCGTTGCGGTGGTGGTTATCGTCGCGGTCGCGCTCGTCGTGTTCGCGCTTATGTCGCTGAACCACGGCGGCACCAAGACGCCTCCCACGTCATCGCACCATACCGGCGCCCCCAAGACGTCCTCGGCCACGGCCACGCTCACCCCGGTTGGCGCAGCTGCGTTCGAAGACAACCCGGCGGACGCGAACATGGCGATCGACAACAACCCGTCGACCGCATGGCAGACGTTCCAGTACATCGGCAACCCGGTATTCGGCGGCCTGCAGCAGGGCTCCGGCCTGATCCTCAACATGGGTCATTCGGTCAAGCTCAGTTCCGTGAAGGTCACGTTCCAGTCGACTCCGGGTGCGGCCGTTCAGATCAAGATCGGCAACCCGTCCAACCCGTCGCCCCCGCAGGGTAATCAGGCCGACGTGAGCCAGGCGGAGTCGATCGCCGACAGCATGCCGACCGTGGCCCAGCAGAGCAGCGTGAGCGGTACCGTCACGTTCACCATCAACAGCTCGGACTCCGGACAGTACGTCCTGATCTGGTTCACCAAGCTCGCGCCGATGCCCAATCACCCAAACAAGTACCAGGGCTCCATCTTTAACGTCGTCGTGACCGGATCGGGCTGAGTCCTGGGCGCCGGGGACGACGGGAGGGACGGCTACGGAACACGATGGGGCGGAGCCGTGGGCACCCGCCAAGGAGCCGTCCGACGCGGAACTGATCCGCAAGCACGTGGCCGGCGACCCGGATGCCTTTGGCACGCTGTTCCTGCGGCACCGTGACCGGCTCTGGGCGGTAGCCGTGCGGACCCTGGCCGACCCGGAGGAGGCCGCGGACGCGCTGCAGGAAGCGATGATCTCGGCGTTCCGCCGGGCCGGGAGCTTCCGTGGCGACTCGGCCGTGACCACCTGGCTGCACCGGATCGTCATCAACGCCTGCCTCGACCGGCTGCGGCGCAAGGCGGCGCGGCCCGTGGCCGGCGGCGCGGACGAGCGCACCCTGGACAACCTGGCGACCGCTCATGCTATGCCAGATCCGTCGTCGGACAGCGATACCTCGATGGACGTGAGGTCAGCGCTGCGGACGCTCCCGCCCGACCAGCAGGCGGCGCTGGTCCTGGTGGACATGCTCGGTTACCCGGTGGCCATCACCGCCGAGATTCTCGGGGTGTCCGAGGGCACGGTGAAGAGCCGCTGCGCGCGGGGGCGGGCCCGGCTGCTGCCCCGGCTGGCGCATCTGCGGCGGCCCGCCGAGCAGCACCCCGCTGGCACCCGGCGGCGAGCTCCAGGGAACCGATCAGCGAGCGGAGACGTCCTACCTGCGCGGGAAGGGGGTGAAAACCCGTCATGAGGCCGCACGTCAGCGCGGAAACCATGGCCAGGTACCGGCAGGGTGACCTGAACCAGCGCCGGACCTCTCATATCGGCACGCACCTGGCCGGGTGCGAGCGCTGCAGCGCGCTGAACGAGGACCTCGGCGGGGTCACCACGCTGCTCGCCGGCGTCCATCCGCCGCCGATGCCCGAGGATCTTACCGCCAGGATCACCAGTGCGATCGCGGCGGAGAGCGCCAGGCGCACCGCGTCCCCGGCCGCTGGAAAGGCGCCTGTCGCCGGCAGGCCTCCAGCTGCCCGGCAGCACCGGTCGCCTCGCCGGTCCCGCCTGCCCCGCATCGCCCCCAAGGTCGCGCTCGGCGGCCTTGCCGCCGCGGCGGCGGTGGTCCTCGTCGGCGGCGGCATCTACAAGGTGGTCACGCAGACCGGCTCGACGGCAACCAGCGCGGCATCGGGTGTGCCATCGGCTGCCGAGCCTGCCACCAGATCGCCGGCCAACGGGCCGATGGCGTCGGCGCTACCGGTCTCCGGGCCTGCCCTGCAGTACCAGCGCAGCGGGCGCAGGGACAGCATCACCCCGATCACCACCAGCGCGAATCTCACCCCGGCAACGCTCGGCAGCCAGGTCACGGCGGAAGTCAAGAAGTACGGCGCGGGATTCGCGAAGACGGGCCCGAACGCTCAGCAGTCCGGCCGGCATGGATCGGCCAGCCCGGCCGCCGTGCCGCGCGAGCAGACACCTGCGTTCGCGGACATCCCGCTGGCATCGCTGCGGGGATGCGTCAACCGGATAGCCGCGGGAAGTCTGGTGCTGCTCGTCGACGTGGCGCACTACCGGGGCGCGCCTGCGACCATTATTGTCACGGAGGCTGCGAAGACCGGCCCGATGCAGATATGGGTGGTGGGCACCGGCTGTTCGGCATCAAGCAGCGACGTGCTGCAGCATGCGACGGCCACCACCCCCTAACTGAGCGGTGACCACGGGAATCTCCGGGCCTTCGGATCTGTTGACGCCGCTGCGTGTTGCACAGAAGGGCAGCAAGAAGTGACCGACGTTCGGGATGTCATCGTCATCGGGTCCGGCCCGTCAGGATACACAGCTGCGCTGTACGCGGCGCGGGCCCGGCTGCGCCCACTGGTCTTCGAGGGCTCGGTGACCTCTGGCGGCGCGCTGATGAAGACCACGGATGTGGAAAACTACCCGGGCTTTCCCGACGGGGTGATCGGTCCCGACCTGATGGATTCGATGCGCAAGCAGGCCGAGCGGTTCGGCGCCGAGCTGATCGCCGACGACGTCACCGAGGTCGACCTGACCGTTGACCCCAAGGTGGTCAACGTCGGCGGCGACACCTACCTCGCGAAAACGGTGATCATCGCGACCGGCTCGAGCTACCGTCAGCTCAACGTGCCTGGTGAGGACCTGCTCTCCGGCCACGGCGTCTCCTGGTGCGCGACCTGTGATGGCTTCTTCTTCAGGGAGCAGGACATCGCGGTCGTCGGCGGGGGCGACTCGGCCATGGAGGAAGCCACGTTCCTGACTCGCTTCGCGCGCTCGGTGACCGTGATCCACCGGCGGGACGCGCTTCGCGCCTCCAAGATCATGCAGGACCGGGCCTTCGCCAACCCGAAGGTCAAGTTTGCCTGGGACAGCGAGGTCGTCGAGATCCTTGGCGAGGACCGGGTGACCGGAGTGCGGCTGCGGAACACCAAGACCCGCGAGGAGAGCGAGCTCGCGGTGACCGGCATCTTCGTGGCCATCGGCCATGACCCGCGCAGCGAGCTGTTCACCGGGCAGCTGCCCACCGATCCGGAGGGGTACCTGCTCGTCGACCAGCCGTCCACGCGTACCGCGATCGAGGGCGTGTTCGCCGCCGGGGACGTGGTCGACCACACCTACCGCCAGGCCGTGACCGCGGCCGGCACCGGCTGCGCCGCCGCCCTGGACGCCGAGCGGTGGCTGGCGGACCTGGCGGACCAGGAGACCTGAGGGGGACGGGGAACCGCCGACCCCGCGACTAAACGCCACCAAGAAATGGAAAGGAACACCGCACCATGGGCGCAACCCGAGCAGTAACCGACGCGACCTTCGAGGACGAGGTTCTCAAGAGCGAGAAGCCCGTCGTCGTGGACTACTGGGCCGAGTGGTGCGGTCCGTGCCGCCAGGTCTCGCCGGTTCTCGAGGAGATTGCCGGCGAGCACGCTGACAAGATCGATGTCGTCAAGCTGAACGTGGACGAGAACCCGGTCACGTCGCAGAAGTACCGGATCCTGAACCTCCCGACCCTGTCCGTCTTCAAGGGCGGAGAGGTCGTCAAGGAGATCGTGGGGGCCCGGCCGAAGTCGGCGCTGCTTCGCGAGCTGGCCGACTTCATCTAAGACAGACAGTCGGGGGGCTCCGCCCCCCGACATCCCCCCGACAACCAGCACCGGCAGGGGTTGGACTCACACGATCCCGCCGATCCTCAAGACCAGCACTGGCGCGGCTTGGAGCCATACCATCCGCGCCTGTCTTCAAGACCGGCACTGGCCGGGGGTTTGAACCGCACCATCCGCGCCTGTCCTCAAGACCGGCACTGGCGGGGGTTAACCCAAAATCTCTGAACGGGCGCCACGCAAATCGTGGCGCCCGTTCTACGCCAGGCGTAGGGCGCGTTCGGGGGTCATGGAGCCGAGCAGGCGCTCCAGGGCAACCTCGACGTCTTCGCGCCAGGACAGCGCGGTCTTGAGCTCCAGCCGCAGCCGCGGGTACCGGGAATGCTGGCGGACGGTCTTGAAGCCGACGGCCAGCAGGTAGTCGGCGGGAACGACGCACGATGGCCCGTCCCACTTCAGGTCGCCAAACGCCTCGATGGCTTTCACGCTGCGCCTGGTCATGTCCTTGGCCACACCCTGCACCAGCATCCGGCCGAGCCCGCCGCCCGCAAACTCGTCCAGCACGTGCGCGCTCATCAGCAGCACGGCATCGGCGCTCACCGGGCTCGTGGGAAACGCGACCGACCGCGGAACGTGGTGCGGCGGGGCGTATATCACGTATCCCGCCGGAACCCCGTCGACGTAGATGATCTTTCCGCAGCTGCCCCACTCGAGCAGCACCGAGGAGACCCAGGACTCCTTTTCCAGCCTCGGGTCCGCCTCCTCGTGAGCCCTGGCGTAGCTCACCGGGTCGAGTTCCCAGAAGACACACCGACGGCACCTGGGCGGCAGATCACCAATGTTGTCCAGCGTGATGCTAGCGAGGCGGCGCGACACTTGGCACCCCTGAAATCGTGGCAGCTGGTCTGATGCTGGGCGCTGGAGGCTGGGCTGCGTTCTCTGCATCCCGCAGTGGTTCCGCAGTGCTTCCCTATGCGCCCCCTGACCCGTACCTCAAGGATACCCACTGAGCGCCCGCTACGCTCGGTCAGTGACTTCCATGCTGACACCCCCTCAGGCGCTGCCGCGCAAGAGTTTCGGCAGCGACAACCACGCGGGCGCACATCCGGCCGTCCTGGCCGCGCTCGGCGCCGCCAGCCGCGGCGATGTGACCGCCTACGGCGATGACCCGTGGACCGAGCGCGTCGCGGCTCAGCTCGCCAATGAGTTCGGTGCCAGCGCTGCCTATTTCGTCTTCACCGGCACCGCGGCGAACGTTCTTGGCATCAGCCTGATGCTGCGCCCGTACGAAGCGGCGATCTGTGCCGAGGGCGCCCACCTGAACGTGGACGAGTGCGGGGCCGCGGAACGGATCCTTGGCTGCAAGCTGCTGACCGTGCCGACCCCGGACGGCAAGCTGACGCCCGAACTCGTTGCGACCCGGCTGGCCGGCCGCGGCGACGAGCACCGCGCCCAGCCGCGCGTCGTGGCGATCACTCAGGCGACCGAGGTGGGCACCTGCTACACGCTCGCTGAGCTTCGGCGGCTCGGGGACTTCTGCCACGCCAGCGATCTGCTCGTCTACATGGACGGTGCCCGCATTGCCAACGCCGCCGCGTTTCTCGGCTGCCCGCTCTCCGACCTGGCGTCCAGCGTGGACGTATTGAGCTTCGGCGGCACCAAGAACGGTGCAGTCGGGGCCGAGGCGCTGATCGTGATGAACCCCGCGCTCACGGCGGACGTCCCGTTCCAGCGGAAGCAGCAGATGCAGCTGGCGTCCAAGATGCGCTACCTGTCCGCGCAGTTTGGCGCGCTGCTCGAGGACCAGCTGTGGCTGCGCAGCGCCGGGCATGCGAACGCGATGGCGCGGCGGCTGGCCGAGGGGGTCAGCGACATCCCCGGTGTGAGCCTGCGATATCCGGTTGAGTCCAATGGCGTATTCGCGATCCTCGATCCAGCGCTGGTGGAGCCGCTGCAGCGGGAATGGAACTTCTACGTGTGGGACGCCGATGAGCACGTGGTCCGGTGGATGGCGGCCTTCGACACGTCAGAGGAGGACGTCGACGCGTTCGTGGCGGCGATCCGCCGGGCCGCTGGCGCGGGCATAGCGTGACGCCGGAGATGTGGCGCCGACCGAGACGCTGGATGTTCCACGTGGAACCTCGCGGTGATGTTCCACGTGGAACCTTGGCCGTAGGAGTTCAGGCGCTCCGCGACTGAGCATTCCAGCCGGGGTGCATCGCCTTGACGATCCGCTCCAGGTCGTCCAGTGACGCGAACTCCACCACGATCTTGCCCTTGCGCTGTCCGAGTTCCACCTTCACGCGGGTGTCGAACGCGTCCGAGAGCCGGTCCGCCAGCTCCCTGAGCCCAGGCGCCACCGGCTTCGGCCGTGCGTCTTGCTGCCGGGGCGCCTTCGCGGCCTGAGCCCCAAGCGCGACGATCTCCTCCACCGCTCGCACGGACAGCCCCTCCGCCACGATCCGGTGGGCCAGCTGCTCCTGGGCTTCGAGATTCTCGACGCCAAGCAGCGCCTTGGCGTGTCCGGCGCTCAGAACGCCTGCGGCGACGCGCTTCTGGACGTTTGCCGGCAGATTGAGCAGCCGGATGGTGTTCGAAATGTGCGGCCGGGACCGGCCTACCTTCTGGGCCAGCTCCTCGTGGGTGGCGGAAAAGTCCTCGAGCAGCTGTGCGTAGGCCGCGGCCTCCTCGAGCGGGTTGAGCTGCTGGCGGTGCAGGTTCTCGATCAGGGCGTCCCGGAGCATGTCGTCGTCTGATGTCTCGCGCACGATCGCCGGGATCTGGGACAAGCCCGCGATCTCACACGCACGCCAGCGCCGCTCGCCCATGATGAGCTCGTAATGGCCTGGCATGACCTTCCGGACGACGACCGGCTGCAACAGGCCGACCACCTTGATCGACTCGGCCAGCTCCTCGAGCGCCTCTTCATCGAAGACCTGCCGGGGCTGCCGCGGGTTCGGCGTGATCGCACCCACCGGTATCTCTTCGAAGTACGCGCCGACGTCTTCCTGGACCTGGGCCTCCACCGCGGCGGCATGGTACTGGCCGGGATCTGCGCCACCCGGTGGTCCGGTCACCCCGGCTGTCGCCGCGGTCGGAATCAGCGCCCCGAGTCCCTTGCCCAGTCCGCGCCTCTGCTGCGGCATTGCCTCTCCTCGCTGTCCGATCGCGCATAGCTCCCACGCCAGCCCGCTGTGTCGTGCACGCCCGGCCGACGGATCCCGTCACAGCAATCCTGCCAGGCACCGGCCGGGAAGCAGACATCATCGGCCAACGCGCGGCTCGCTCCCGCACCGCCCGGCCGCGAGCAGCCCGGCCGCGCCGAAGAATGACGGCGCGCTGCTCGATCCTGATCAGGCCGACGGCGCCTTGCGGTGCGCCATCTCACGCGCCGCCTCGAGGTATGCCTGCGCCCCGCTCGACCCCGGATCGTAGGTCATTACGGATTGCCCATAGCTCGGGGCTTCGGAGACCCGGACGCTGCGCGGGATGATCGACGACAGCACGATGCTGCCGAAGTGCTCCCTGACCTCGTCCGCAACCTGCGAGGCCAGCCGCGTGCGTCCGTCGAACATCGTCAGCAGGATCGTGGAGACCGACAGGCCCGGGTTGAGGTGGCTCCTGACCAGGTCCACGGTGCGCAGCAACTGCTCGAGCCCCTCGAGCGCGTAGTACTCGCACTGGATCGGGATCAGCACCTCCGGCGCCGCCACCAGAGCGTTCACGGTCAGCAGGCCGAGCGACGGGGGGCAATCGATGAAGATGTAGTCAAAGCCGGAAGAGTCAAAGTTCGCGAGCGCCCGGATGAGGCGTGACTCCCTGGCCACCAGCGGGACGAGTTCGATCTCCGCACCGGCCAGGTCGATGGTGGCCGGTGCGCAGTAGAGCTGCGGGATGGCCGCGGCAGGCTTGATGACAGCCGATAGCGGCTCGCCGTCAACGAGCACGTTGTAGATGGACACGCTGCCGGAGCGGTGCTCGACGTCGAGCGCGGTGGACGCGTTGCCCTGCGGGTCGAGGTCGATCACGAGCACCCGCAGCCCATGCTGGGCCATGCTCGCGGCGAGGTTGACCGCAGTCGTGGTCTTGCCGACGCCGCCCTTCTGATTCGCGATCGTGATCACCCGGCACGCACCCGGCCGCGGCCAGGCCGGGCCGCCCCGGGCCGCCAGCGCGGCGCTGGCGGCGCGGGCGATCGGCGTATCCAGGCTGCTGTCGGAGACCGGGCGGGGCGGGGCGTCGGTACCACCGGAGCCCCGCGGGTCCGATTCCCCGAAATCGGCGACGGCCGGTGCCGGCACGCCGGCCTCCGCCGCCTGCACCGGGCCGCGGTGCTTGCCCGTTCCACGTGGAACCGGCGGCGCGGGCCACCCAAGGCCTGGCTCTCCTCCCGCCGAGGCAGCACCGGTCCAATCGCCGCGCTGCGGCGCCTGCTCTCCGAGCGCGGCGTCGCTGGCGGTTTCGGGCAGGCTCGCCGCGACGCCTCCCTGGTCCGGCTGGTCCGGCCATCCCAGGCCACGATCGGCGGCCGTCATCACGTTTGCGCTCCTCCCGACAGTCCGCAATCAAGCGGCGCCGTGCTGGCCTTCAGAACAACGATGCCTCGCACCAGGGCCGGCCGTCAGCCGGACGACTGTCGGCGGCGGACTGACCTTACCGCGCCCCGCCTCTACCACTGCCGCGTCTTGCACACCGAGCCTGCGGAGCACGGGCGCGGCCTGCTGGAGTTCCTGCGCCGCCGCGGCTCCCTTGATCGCCAGGACCAGCCCTCCCGGATGCACCAGCCCGAGCGCCAGGGCCGCAAGCCGCTCCATCGGAGCGACGGCACGGGCGGTCACCACGTCGGCGGCAAGCCGCCCGGCCACGTCCTCGGCCCGTCCTCGGCGCACCGCCGCGTTGCCGAGCCCCAACGCCCGCACGCACTCCTCGAGGAAAGCCACCCGCCGGGCCAGCGGCTCGAGCAGCACGACCTCCGAATCGGGGAGCAGCATCGCCAGCACCACGCCGGGCAACCCGGCCCCGGAGCCGAGGTCGATCAGGGAACTCGCCGGCGGCACCAGCTCGGCGACCGCGGCGCAGTTGATCAGGTGCCGGTCCCATAGCCGGGCCGTCTCCCTGGGCCCGATGAGCCCTCGCTCCACGCCAGGCCCGGCAAGCAGTTCGGCATACCGCTGCGCGACGCCGAGTACCGACCCGAACACCGCCTCGGCCTCGGCAGGCGGCAGCGGTGCCCGCCGTGCCTGGGACCTGGCGGCCGGGCCAGGCTGCCGGGCTGGCTCAGTCCCCAGGAAGAACAACCACCCGACGGTCGGGCTCCTCGCCCTCTGACTCGCTGCGCAGCCCGGCAGCGGCGACCGCGTCATGCACGATCTTCCGCTCGAACGGGTTCATCGCCCATAGTTTCTTGGGAACGCCGGTGCGCTTGACCTCATCGGCGGCGTCACGGCCGGTCTCGGCGAGCTCGGCCCGCTTGCGCTGCCGGTAGCCACCGACATCGATCATGATCCTCGTACGCATGCCGGTGTGCCGGTGCACCGCGAGCCGGGTCAGCTCCTGCAACGCCTCGAGCACCTCACCCTTGGACCCGACCAGTTCGTCGAGCGTCGCGCCGACCACCGAGACCAGGGCGCGGTCGCCTTCCACGTCCATGTCGATGTCCCCATCCAGGTCGGCGACATCGAGCAGGCCTTCAATGTAATCGGCGGCTACCTCGCCTTCGAGTTCCAGGTCTGCGACATCCGTCAGCCCGGGCGCCGCCGTGCCGTCGTCCTCCGGACCGGGACCATCGTCCTCGCCATCGGAGGCCTCGTCCGCGTCGAACTCAGGCTCGGCCGCGTCGAACTCAGGCTCGGCCGCCGCGACCGGCTCATCCCGCTCATCGGGCTCGTCCAGCGGCTCCGCCGGCTCGGCCTGATCTGCCGACGCCTGCGACTCGGTGACCGCGCTTTCCCCTTGGCTCACGACCGGGGCCTCCTACGTTCGGGGTTGATCTCTCCTGACAGCAGCCACGCAGCAACGCTGAGGCGGCGCCTCACCGCTTGCCAGAACGCTTGCTGCGGGACTGCCGTTGGCGTTGCTGCCTGACGAGCTTAACGTCGGGGGCCGGTGGCTCGGGCTCGGGTTCGGCACGCTTGCCGAGCCTGCGCAGCACCCCGCCGGCCCCGCCGCCGCCGTTCGCCGAGGGCTGCGCGCCGGTACGCGCGGCCCCGCCGGTCCCGGAGGTCTTCGCCGCCGGTCCTGTTGCCGGGGAGCCAGCAGCCTTGCGGCTCTTGCCGGGCTGAGCGCCGTTCGAGCTCTGCTGGTCCGCAGCGGGCTTTGCCGCGCCGTTCGACTGTGCGGCGGCCGGCCCGTCCTGCTGGGCCGGGGCCGCGGGCAGGGGCTTGGCCTGCCGCTTCGGCCGCGTGGTCACGACCGGCGCGACGGCCGGGCTCGTGACCGCTCCAGCCACGCCGGCCGCGGCCGGGGACGGGAACCTGCGGAACAGCACCCACTGCTGCATGAGCGTCCAGCAGTTCGTCGTCACCCAGTACAGAACCAGCCCAAACGGCCAGTACAGTCCGGAAAGGGCAAAAAACGGCATGATATACATCATGTACTTCTGCGACTGACCCATCGGGTTGTCCGGGCTCGCCGCCGGCATCATGCCGCGCTTCATGCTCTGCCGCACGGTCAGGAACGTCGTGGTCATGCTGATCAGCACCGCCAGCAGGATGACCGCCTTGGCGTGCAGCGGAACATTAAGCCCCTTGGTGAACAGGAACTTGTCGGCCACGGTCGCGCCGAGAATCTTGGCGTGCTGAGCGCTCGACACCATCTGCAGGGTCAGCCCGTACTTCGGCGGCTGGCCCGGCTTCCACTCGGCGATCGCCTTCAGCACGCTGTACAGGGCAAAGAACATCGGCAGCTGGAGCACGACGGGAAGGCACCCCATCAGCGGGTTGACGCCCGCCTGCTGGTACAGCTTCATCGTTTCCTGCTGCAGCGTCTGCTTGTCGTTCTTGTACTTCTTGCGCAGCGCTTGCATCTGCGGCGCCAGGGCGCTCATCGCCCGCGTCGTGTGCATCTGCTTGACGAACAGCGGGACCATGATCAGCCGCATCAGGACCACGAGGATGACGATCGAGAGCGCCCAGGTCCATCCGCTGCTCGTGCCGAAGATAGGGCTCAGGAAGAGGTAGATATGCTTGAGCACCCACGCGACGGCTTCATAGATTGGGTTGAGCGGATTCCCCACCGGTTAGCTCCCTTGAGATCTGGACGGGCTCTTGCGCCCCTCGGGTGTCCGCCCCGGCATGGGCACGGGGTCAAGCCCCCCGGCGTGGAATGGGTGGCAGCGGCTCAGCCTACGGGCAGCCAGCCAGGAACCGCGCAGCGCGCCGTGGACACCGACCGCCTCGAGCGCGTACGCGCTGCAGGAGGGATAGAACCGGCAGCGGGGTCCGAGCAGCGGGCTGATGAAATTCCGGTACCCGGTAAGCAGCAGCATAAGGAACCGCGCGGCGGCCGATGGCCGCTCCCGTGGTTCGTTCTGCGTTCTCGTCGATACGGCTGTGCTTGTCACGGACGCTGCGTCCCACCCTGCCGCCGAAGCAAAGCATGGATTACCAGGTCGAGTTCGGCGGCGAGATCCGCCTGGCGTGCGGTGGCGGCCCGGGGATTGGCACGCACCACCAACAGGCTACCTTCAGGAAGCGAGCCGAGATACCCGCGGGCCAGATGACGGAGCCTGCGCCGGACTCGGTTACGCACGACAGCCCCGCCCACGGCCTTACTCACCACGAAGCCGACCCGCGCAGGCTCGTCGTGGCCGGGCCGGCAGAGCAGGTGACCAGAGACCAGCGGCCGCCCTGCGCGCCGGCCGCCGCGCAGGGTCCGCGAGAACTCCGAGCGCCTCCGCATCCGTGCGGCTGCGGGAAGCACAGGCGGTCACCGCCGCACTGGCGGGCCCGCATCGGCGGCAGGCCCGCGAGGGTCAGACACTGATCCGCGCGCGCCCCTTACGGCGCCGTGCGGCCAGGATCGCGCGTCCAGCCCGGGTGCGCATGCGCAGCCGGAACCCATGCGTCTTCGCGCGGCGGCGGTTGTTCGGCTGGAACGTACGCTTGCTCACTTGGGACTCCAGGTGGAAAGAAAGAGGTAGGCGCGGCCACCGGGCCAGCCATGCGGGCCGCGCACATGCTGAAGCCCGCCCTGGCGATAGCCGGACCAATGAACGGTACGCGGGGCGGGTGCCGCCGGTCAAACCGGCGCCCGGCATGCTGGCCCGGGGTACTGCCGGGCCAGCAGGTCGCCGCCTGCTCTTCCCTGCACAGCCCCAGGCGGCTCGTCAAGCAACCGCGCCGGTACCCTCCGCAACACTTCCCGTTTGCCAAACGAGCACCGAAGTCCGGCCCTAGGCTGTGGACAGCGGTTCCGGGCGAGGGGATCCGGGATCGGGAGGCCGCCGGGATCTCACAGTCCCCGGCGGCAATGGGGAGGGCTGCCGCACCAAGTGCAACGTGCACAACCTGTGGAAAAACCTGTTGATCATATGTGGGGGCGCGAGGTGAACGGCCGATGAGTGAAACAGACCTCGCGGAAGTCTGGGCCCGATCGCTGGCCGAGCTAGCCGGGATGCAGATTGAGCCCGCCCACCGGGCGTGGCTGCAGCTCACCAGGCCGCTGGGCCTGGTCGAGAACACCGCGCTGATCGCCACCCCCAATGAGTTCGTCAAGGAGCAGCTGGAAACCAGGCTGCGAGCCCTGATCACCAACACGCTGTCCAGGGAACTCGGGCGCAGCATCCAGCTCGCGGTCACCGTCGACCCCACGGCGGCCGCCGACAACGGCGCCCGACCGCCCGGGCTGCCCGGCGTTCCGGATCTGGACGACCTGCGCGCCGGGCCGGACGACGAATCCGCCGATGCGACCACCGGGCCGCTGCAGCGGATAACCGACGATGGCGGGCCGCCGTCCGGCGAGTTCCGCTCCGGCATCGGTCAGTTCGGCCCAGCCAGCGGTGAGTACCCCGTTCTCGGCGCGCGCGGAGACCTGCTCGGTCTCGGTCCCGATCGCGGCCCGGCGGGCCGCGGCCGCGGCGAAGGCATTTCAGCCGGCGACATGCGGCCTGACGGTCCCGGCCTCGACGGCCAGCTGCACGGCCCGGGCGGATTCCTGCCGGGCGCGGGCAACAGCGCCGCTCGCCCGGTCCAGGCCCGGCTCAACCCCAAGTACACCTTTGAGACGTTCGTCATCGGCTCGAGCAACAGGTTCGCCCACGCGGCCGCTGTCGCGGTGGCCGAGGCGCCCGCCAAGGCGTACAACCCGCTGTTCGTCTACGGCGACTCGGGGCTCGGCAAGACTCACCTGCTGCACGCCATCGGCCACTACGCCCAGAGCCTGTACCAGGGCGTCAAGGTGCGGTACGTGAGCTCGGAGGAGTTCACGAACGACTTCATCAACATGATCAGGGACGGCAAGCAGGATGGCTTCCGGCGCCGGTACCGCGACGTCGACGTGCTGCTGGTGGACGACATCCAGTTCCTGGAGAATAAGGAAGGAACCCAGGAGGAGTTCTTCCACACGTTCAACACGCTGCACAACGCCAGCAAGCAGATCGTGATCTCCAGCGACCGCGCGCCCAAGCGGCTGGTCACCCTGGAGGACAGGCTGCGGAGCCGGTTCGAGTGGGGGCTGCTCACCGACGTCCAGCCGCCCGAGCTGGAGACCCGGATCGCGATCCTGCGCAAGAAGGCGGTACAGGACCGGCTCAACGCGCCGCCCGACGCGCTCGAGTACATCGCGAGCCGGATCTCGACCAACATCCGGGAGCTCGAGGGCGCGCTGATCCGGGTCACCGCGTTTGCCAGCCTGAACCGGCAGTCGGTCGACCTTCAGCTCGCCGAGTTCGTGCTGAAGGACCTGATCCCAGAGGCGCAGGGACCGGAGATCACCGCGGCGACGATCATGGGCCAGACGGCTTCATACTTCGGGCTGTCCATCGACGACCTGTGCGGCACCTCCCGCTCCCGGGTCCTCGTCACCGCGCGGCAGATCGCCATGTACCTCTGCCGCGAGCTGACCGACCTGTCGCTGCCCAAGATCGGCCAGCAGTTCGGCGGCCGCGACCACACCACGGTGATGCACGCCGACAAGAAGATCCGCTCGCTGATGGCCGAGCGCCGGTCGATCTACAACCAGGTCACCGAGCTCACCAACCGAATCAAGCAGCAGGCGCTGTCCGGGTGAACGCGCGGTGAAGGTTCCCATACCAGTGACTGCAAGAATAATCAGCGCACACAGGCTGTGGATAAATGTGTGGACAGACACCGGTCGCCAGAGGAAAACTCCGGCTAACCGGGGGGTAATCACAGGACATCCGGCGGGCGTCCGCTGGGTATCCACATCGCCCGGCACCTTCGCCCACCGGGCAGCCACAGCCACTGTGGACGTCCCAGGCGCCGCTGACCTGCTGCGGCGCTGGATATCCCCAGAATCCACCGACCCTATGACGACTACTTTTCTCTCAATTACTTAAGACCAAGAACAGAAGTAAGCCGACCAACAGGAGGATGCTCCCTGTGAAGATCCAGGTTGAGCGTGACGTTCTGGCTGACGCCGTGGCGTGGACGGCCCGCGCCCTTCCGGCCCGCCCCACCGTGCCCGTGCTCGCCGGTATGCGGCTGCAGGCCGGTGACGACCTCACGCTGTCCAGCTTCGACTACGACGTATCGGCCCAGGCCACCGTCCCGGTGATCACCGAGGAGGAGGGCAGTGCCCTGGTCTCCGGCAGGCTCCTCGCCGAGATCAGCCGCAGCCTTCCGGGCCGGCCGGTGCAGATCGCGTCCGAGGGCGGCAAGGCGGTACTGACCTGCGGCAGCGCCACGTTCACGCTGCTGACCATGCCGGAGGAGGAATACCCGGCGCTGCCCGAGATGCCGCCGGCCGCCGGGACGGTAGGCAGCGATGCGTTCGCCTCGGCGGTCAGCCAGTCGGCCACCGCGGCGGGCCGGGATGACACCCTGCCCGCGCTGACCGGCGTCCGGATCGAGATCGAGGGCGACACGCTGACGCTGATCTCCACCGACCGCTACCGGCTGGCCGTGCGGGAACTGCGGTGGACCCCGGCCAGGCCGGACCTGTCCGCTGCGGTCCTCGTCCCGGCCCGGGCGCTCGCCGAGACCGCGCGGGCCCTGACGTCCGGCGCCGAGGTAGCCATCGCGCTCGCGCTGCCGGGCGACGGAACCGATGGCGTCGGCGGCGACGGGATGATCGGCTTCGAAGGCGGCGGGCGCCAGGCCACGACCAGGCTGCTCGGCGGCGAGTTCCCGCGGCACCAGGCGCTGCTGCCCAGCCACGCCAATTACACGGCCGAGCTGGCCACTCCGCTGCTGGCCGAGGCGGTGAAGCGGGTCGCCCTGGTGGCGGAGCGCAACACCGCGGTGCGGCTGGCCTTCACACCGGGCCAGCTGGTGCTCGAGGCCGGCACCGGCGACGAGGCTCAGGCGGTCGAGGTGCTGGAGGCGAGCTTCGACGGCGACGACGAGCTGTCGATCGCGTTCAACCCGCAGTACCTGCTGGACGGGCTGACCGCGATCGACTCGGACACGGTCCGGATTTCGTTCACCGAGGCGGGCAAGCCCGCGCTGATCACCGGCAAGCCCTCACCCGACGGCCAGACCGACTACAGGTACCTGCTCATGCCGATCCGCCTTGGCGGGTAGTCCGCAGTAATCTCGCTGGCGTGCACCTGAACAGGCTGGCGCTGACCGACTTCCGCAGCTACGCGGCTGCCGACGTCGAACTTGCGCCGGGCGTGTCCACGTTCACCGGGGCGAACGGCCAGGGCAAGACCAACCTGGTAGAGGCGGCGGCGTACGTCGCCACGTTCGGCAGTCACCGGGTTGCCACCGACGCCCCGCTGATCAGGCACGGCGCGCAGCGTGCGATCCTGCGGGCCGCGGTGACCTCAGCGGAACGCGACAGCCTGGTCGAGATCGAGATAAACCAGGGCAAAGCAAACCGGGTCCAGCTGAACCGGGTGCCGCTGCCGCGGCCGCGGGAGGCGCTGGGCACGCTGCGCTGCGTCCTGTTCGCCCCGGAGGACCTGGCCATCGTCAAGGGCGACCCGGACCAGCGGCGGCGCTATCTCGACGAGCTCCTGGTCGCCACCCGGCCGCGGTTCGCCGGGGTCCGGGCGGACTACGACCGGGTGCTGCGGCAGCGGACCGCGCTGCTGAAGTCCGCCAAGGCGGCCCGGTTCACCGGGCAGGGCGGGGGCGGCGCGGCGCCCAGCGCGCTCGAGGTCTGGGACGACCACCTGGTCGCCAACGGCGCGGAACTGACCGCGGGACGGCTGGAGCTGACGGCGGCGCTCCGGCCGCTGGCCGCCAAGGCCTACGCGGCGGTGTCCGGCGAGGACCTGACCACCGGGATGAGCTACCGGCAGTCCGGGCGGGAAGACGAGCCCGCCGCCGATCGCGCAGCGCTGGCCGAAGGGCTGCGCGAGTCCCTGGCCCGGGTCCGCCGGGCCGAGCTGGAGCGCGGCGTCTGCCTGGTCGGCCCGCACCGGGACGACATCGAGCTGCGCATTGGGGAACTGCCTGCCCGCGGCTACGCCAGCCATGGCGAGTCCTGGTCGCTGGCGCTCGCGCTCCGGCTGGCAGCGTACGACCTGCTGCGCTCCGGCGGTGACGATCCAGTGCTGGTGCTGGACGACGTCTTCGCCGAGCTCGACAGCGGGCGCCGGGAAAGCCTGGCCCGCCTGGTCTCCGGCGCCGAGCAGGTGCTCGTCACCGCGGCCGTGCCCGCCGATGTGCCCGCGCTCCTGGCGGGCCAGCGGTTCGAGGTGTCCGGCGGGGCGGTCTTCCGTGCCTGACGATGCAGACCTGGCGCGGGTCGCCCGCGAGGCCCTGGCCAAGGCGAAGGCTGACGCTCTTGCCAAGGGGAACCGGCCAGCCCGCCCTCAGGCTCGGCGGCCCGAACGTGACGCCTCCCCCGACTCAGCCGCGCCCCGCCGGTCCGGCCGCAGGCCCCGGCGCGACGACCCGGAGCCGCTGAACGCCGCGATCGGCGGCCTGATCGACGCGCGCGGCTGGCGTCAGGCGGCTGCCGTAGGGTCGGTTTTCGGGCGGTGGGCCGACATTGTCGGCCCCGAGCTCGCCGAGCACACCCGGCCCGAGTCCCTGACGGACGGTGAACTGACTGTCACGGCGGATTCCACCGCCTGGGCGACCCAGGTCCGGCTGCTCGCGGCGCATCTGGTCCGCAGGCTCAACGACGAGCTCGGCGACGGCTCGGTGCAGCGAGTGCGGGTCCGCGGGCCCGCTGGGGCAGCGGGACCGGCGCGCCGGCCGGGGGAATGGAAGGTGCGCGGGGGCCGGGGGCCGCGCGACACATACGGCTGAATTACCCCGGGGGCCGGCCCCCGGACCCCATGTCGTGCGCTCGGGCCGGCGGGTCCTCGCGCCCGCCAGCCGACTGAATCAGTCGGCCGGGTTTCCCAGGTCGGCCCCCTGTCAGCTGACTGGTGCAGACGGCTGTGGCTGACGGTACGGCCAGGTAAAATGTAACTGCAGCCGGAGGGGGACAAGGGGGACGTCCCCGCGAGGCAGTGCCCGCGTGGCTGTCCTGTTCAGGAGGAGTATTCCGCTTTGTCATACGATGCGCGCTCGATCACGGTTCTGGAGGGGCTGGAGGCCGTCCGCAAGCGCCCCGGCATGTACATCGGCTCGACGGGAGAGCGCGGCCTGCATCACCTCGTTCAGGAGGTTGTAGACAACGCGGTCGACGAGGCGCTGGCCGGCTACGCCGACCGTATCGATGTGACCCTGCTCGCCGACGGCGGGGTCCGGGTCGCCGACAACGGCCGCGGCATCCCGGTGGACAACCACCCGGTGGAGAACCGTCCCGCGGTCGAGGTGGTGCTGACCACCCTGCACGCCGGGGGCAAGTTCGACCGCGAGTCGTACGCGGTGTCCGGTGGCCTGCACGGCGTAGGCGTCTCGGTGGTCAACGCACTGTCGAGCAGGTTCGAGGTCGAGGTCTACAAGGACGACTACGTCTGGCGGCAGTCCTACGCGGCCAGTGTGCCCACCGGGCCGCTGCAGAAGGGCGAGCCGACCGAGGAAACCGGCACGATCATCACGTTCTGGCCGGACGAGGACATCTTCGAGAGCACGATCTGGTCGTTCGAGACGCTGTCGCGGCGGCTGCAGGAGATGGCGTTCCTGAACCGCGGACTTTCCATCACCATCACCGACGAGCGTCCCGATCACATCAACGGTGAGCCGAACGTCGTCACCTACCGTTACGAGGGCGGCATCGCCGACTTCGTCCGGTACCTGAACGCGTCCAAGGACCCGGTGCACGACACGATCATCGAGTTCGGCGACGAGGCGCCGGGGATCTCGGCCGAGGTCGCCATGCAGTGGACCAGCTCGTACGCGGAGTCCGTGCACACGTTCGCTAACACGATCAACACCGCGGAGGGCGGCACCCACGAGGAGGGCTTCCGCGCGGCGCTCACCTCGATCGTGAACCGCTACGCCCGCGAGCAGAACATGCTGCGGGAGAAGGACGACAACCTGACCGGGGACGACGTGCGTGAGGGCCTCACCGCGATCATCCACGTCAAGCTCGCCGAGCCGCAGTTCGAGGGCCAGACCAAGACCAAGCTGGGCAACACCGAGGCCAAGTCGTTCGTGCAGAAGGTGTGCAACGACCACCTGCGCGACTTCTTCGACCGGAACCCCGGCGAGGCCAAGGCGATCGTGATCAAGGCGACGCAGGCGGCCAGGGCGCGGATCGCGGCCCGCCAGGCCCGCGACCTGACCCGCAAGAACCTGATGGGCGGCTCAGGCCTGCCGGGCAAGCTGGCCGACTGCCAGTCCGGCGACCCGGCAATCTGCGAGATCTACGTGGTCGAGGGCGACTCGGCCGGCGGCTCGGCCAAGGGCGGCCGGGATCCGCTGTTCCAGGCGATCCTGCCGATCCGCGGGAAGATCCTGAACGTGGAGAAGGCGCGGATCGACCGGGTGCTGAAGAACAATGAGGTCCAGGCGATGATCACCGCGCTGGGCACCGGCATCCACGCCGAGTTCGACATCACCAAGCTCCGCTATAACAAGATCATTCTGATGGCGGACGCGGACGTGGACGGCCAGCACATCACCACGCTGCTGCTCACGCTCCTGTTCCGGTTCATGAAGCCGCTGGTCGAGGCCGGCCACGTCTATCTGGCGCAGCCGCCGCTCTACAAGATCAAGTGGGAGGGCCGGAACGTGCTGCCGGGGTACGCCTATTCCGACCGGGAGCGCGACGCGGTGATCGAGGCCGGCATGGCCGACGGCCGCAAGGACCCCAGGCCCCGCGACGGCGTGCAGCGGTTCAAGGGCCTTGGCGAGATGAACGCAACCGAGCTGTGGGAAACCACGATGGACCCGGCCCGCCGGGTGCTGCGGCAGGTCACCCTCGACGACGCCGCCCAAGCCGACGAACTGTTCACCGTGCTGATGGGCGAGGACGTGGAGGCACGCCGCGCGTTCATCCAGCGGAACGCAAAGGACGTCAGGTTCCTCGACATCTAGGACGATGTCACCTGATCAGCTCGATCACGGAGGATCCCGGAGCATACGGCACGGCACCCTCCCGTTGATCACGGAAGTGAGATGTTAGAACAGTGACCGACGTGAACGCCCCAGCCCCGCCTGAAGGGCACGACCGCACAGAGCCGGTCGATATCCAGGTCGAGATGCAGCGCAGCTACATCGACTATGCGATGTCGGTCATCGTGGGCCGTGCCCTGCCCGACGTCAGGGACGGCCTCAAGCCGGTGCACGTCCGTGTCCTCTATGCGATGTACGACGGTGGCTACCGGCCCGACCGCAGCTTCTTCAAGTGCGCTCGGGTGGTCGGCGACGTCATGGGGACCTACCACCCGCACGGCGACAGTGCGATCTACGACGCCCTGGTCCGGCTGGCGCAGCCGTGGGCGATGCGGATGCCGCTCGTGGACAGCCAGGGCAACTTCGGCTCCCCGGGAAACGACCCGGCGGCCGCGATGCGGTACACCGAGTGCCGGCTGGCCCCGCTGGCCATGGAGATGCTCCGGGACATCGACAAGGACACCGTCGACTTCCGGCCCAACTACGACGGCCGGTCCGCCGAGCCGGTGGTGCTGCCGAGCCGGTTCCCCAACCTCCTGGTCAACGGCTCGGAGGGGATCGCGGTCGGCATGGCCACCAAGATCCCGCCGCACAACCTGCGCGAGGTTGCGGCCGGGGCCCAGTGGTACCTGGACAACTTCGATGCCACCGACGACGAGCTGCTCGAGGCGCTGATCGAGCGGATCAAGGGCCCGGACTTCCCTGGTGGCCCTGACGGCAGCACGGGCGCCCTGATCGTGGGCCGCCGCGGGATCCAGGAGGCGTACCGCACCGGCCGCGGCTCGATCGTGATGCGCGCGGTCGTCGAGGTGGAAGAGGACCGCAAGGGCCGCACCTGCCTGGTCGTGACCGAGCTGCCGTACCAGGTGAACCCGGACAACCTGGCCACGAAGATCGCCGAGCTGGCGCGCGACGGCAAGGTCACCGGCATCGCCGACGTGCGGGACGAGACCAGCGGCCGCAGCGGCCAGCGCCTGGTGATCGTGCTGAAGCGGGATGCGGTCGCCAAGGTCGTGCTGAACAACCTGTACAAGCACACTCAGCTGCAGGAGACGTTCGGCGCGAACATGCTGGCCCTGGTCGACGGGGTGCCCCGGACCCTGCGGCTGGACCAGATGATCCGGCACTGGGTCACCCACCAGATCGAGGTCATCGTCCGGCGCACCCGCTATCTGCTGCGCAAGGCGCAGGAGCGGGCCCACATCCTGAGCGCGCTGATCAAGGCGATCGACCAGATCGACGACGTCATCGCGCTGATCAGGGGCAGTGAGTCGGCCGCCGTGGCACAGCAGGGCCTGATGGACCTGCTGGAGATCGACGAGATCCAGGCCAGGGCGATCCTGGACATGCAGCTGCGGAGGCTGGCGGCCCTGGAGCGGCAGCAGCTGATCAACGAGTACGAAGAGCTGATGGCGGAGATCGCCGACTACGAGGCGATCCTGGCCTCGCCGGAGCGGCAGCGGGAGATCATCGGCACCGAGCTCGGCGAGATCGTCGCGAAGTACGGCAACGACCGGCGCACCGAGATCATCGCCTACGACGGCGACGTGTCCATGGCCGACCTCATCGCCGAGGAGGACGTGGTCGTCACGATCACGCGCGGCGGCTACGCCAAGCGGACGAAGACCGACCTGTACCGGGCCCAGCGCCGTGGCGGCAAGGGCGTCCGCGGGGCCCAGCTGCGCGCCGACGACATCGTCGAGCACTTCTTCGTCAGCTCGACCCACAACTGGATCTTGTTCTTCACGAACAAGGGCCGGGTGTACCGCGCCAGGGCGTACGAGCTGCCCGAGGCGCAGCGCGATGCCCGCGGCCAGCACGTGGCCAACCTGCTGGCGTTCCAGCCGGACGAGCGGATCGCCGAGGTCCTGGCGCTGCCCGACTACACGGTCGCCCCGTACCTGGTCATCGCCACGGCGTCCGGGCTGGTCAAGAAGACGAAACTGTCGGAGTACGACTCGCCCAGGTCCGGCGGGATCATCGCGATCAACCTGCGCGAGGACGACGAGGTCATCGGCGCCCGGCTGGTCTCGGCCGAGGAGGACCTGCTCCTGGTCAGCAAGAATGCCCAGGCGATCAGGTTCCACGCCACCGACGAGGCGATGCGCCCGATGGGCCGGGCGACCTCGGGCGTGATCGGCATGCGTTTTGGTGATGGCGACCGGCTGCTGGGTATGCACGTGGTGCAGGAAGGCGCCGACGTGCTCGTGGCCACCGGCGGCGGGTTTGCCAAGCGCACGCCGGCCGACCAGTACCCGGTGCAGGGCCGTGGCGGCCGTGGGGTGCTCACTGCCAGGATCGTGGAGGCTCGCGGTGAACTCGTCGGCGCGCTGATGGTGCTGCCCGAGGACGAGGTCTTCGCGATCACGTCCGCCGGCGGGGTGATCAGGACGGCTGCGGCTGAGATCAAGCAGTCCGGCCGGCAGACGATGGGAGTACGGCTGGTCAACCTGGCCTCCGGGCAGAGCCTGGTAGCTATTGCACGCAACGAGGAGTCACTCGACGGAGGCAACGGTGCCGGGGCTGCAGAGGACGGTGACGAAACTGGTACCGGGGGTGACCAGGAGTGACGGACAATCACGAAGACGGCGAGCCGCCGCGGGGCGAGCGAATATCTGCGAGTCTTCACACGCAACGTGACGGGGATTTGCGGCGTCACATAGATGTTGCCGGGGACACCGACAGCGAAGCCGAACGGGACGCAGAACGGCCATATGGGGATAACCTCATGGGAGGCAACGTTCCGGAGGAGGACGGGGTGGATCACCGCGTAGAGCCAAAGCTGTGGCTCACCGACGGATCGGACGGGGCTCAGGAGAGCGCCGATCCGGTGCAGTCGGCCGCAGCCGACCCACCAGGGGACGCCAACTCGCTGCCGGACCTGCCGCTGCCCGCTAGCTCAAACGGCACGGTCGGCCAGGACGTCCCGTATCCGGGACAGGACATCCCTTATACCGGTCAGCAGATAGCGTTCGACCCAACGGTCACGTCGGCCGAGCCCGCCGAGCATGGCAACCCGTTCGGCTCCTCCGCCGCGACGGACGCATACGGCACGGGCGGTTCGGAGACCAGCGGGCCCGACGACAGGTTCCGGGTTCCGCCGTATCAGGCGCAGGTCTCGGCATCCCAGGCGACGGCGCCGCCGACTCAGCCGCCGCCGTACCCGGCGCAGGTGCCTCCGCCGCCATCCGCGGGGATGGCGTCCAAGGTCACCGCGCCGTTCGCGGCGCTGACCAAGCCCAAGACCAAGACCAAGCCGAAGAAGCCGCCCCGCTCGTCCCGCCCAGCGCCGCCTCAGCCAGGTCCGGCCGCGGTGAAGGAACGCGTCTCCGCGGCCACCAGGACCGGGAACGTGCCCAGGGGGACGGCCCCGACGCGCCGCGCCCAGCTGGTCCTGGCCAGGATCGAGCCCTGGTCGGTCATGAAGTTCAGCTTCATGGTCTCCCTTGTCGGCTGGGTGATCCTGTTCGTCGCCGTCGCGGCCCTGTACTACGTTCTGAGCAAGCTCGGCGTGTTCCACTCGATCCAGTCGACGGTCACGGACGTGACGTCGAGCAAGGGCAGCACCGGGGCCGACGCCAACGGACAATGGTTCTCCGCCTCGCGGATTCTCGGCTACACGATGCTGGTCGGAGCCGTGAACGTGGTCCTGATCACCGCCCTGGCCACGGTGGGTGCCGTGGTCTACAACCTGGTCACGTACCTGGCCGGCGGCATCGAGGTCACGCTCAAGGAAACCGACTGAGCATGGAGCCCGAGCTTGCGGTAACCTAGCCCGGCGTGCCCGTGATCTACGGTTGATCCGGGTGCCCGCCGGGGCGTGTAGCTCAGTCGGTTAGAGCGCTTCCCTGATAAGGAAGAGGTCCCAGGTTCAAGTCCTGGCACGCCCACCCAGCCTCGCCCACGTCGGCATCACAGCACGACGCGCTTCCTCCTGGCCAGCTGCTCAGCATCGCTCTCCCGGTCGGCAGAGGATCGGGGGATGGAATCGGGTCCTGCCGGGAATGCCCCGCGCAGCCAGGGGTAAAGGAGCAGCTTGACCTCGTGGACTGTGCAGTCCTGCCCCACATAGCCGAGCACCTTGTCGTACACGTACTGAAGCCTGGCCACTGGATCTTCAGGAAGCGGCTTGCGCGGAACACGATTGCTAAGAAGCTGACGGAGTCCCATGCACATCCAATCACGCCACGACTGCAGTCCAGATCCTACGGCGACCGGGGTAGCGGCGCGTGCGTGCTCGCTGCGTGCCCGATCGGCCGGGCTGTAGGGGTGTCTGCCGCTCTGTCGCTCGTCGGACCCATGCAGGTAGATCAGTACCGCTCGGGTGTCGAGCAGCCGTCCTTCTAACCTTTGAGCGAGAGTTTGCAGTTGACCGAGCTAGCGTCATCACGATCGCCGAGGAGCTCAAATGCTGAAGGTGATGGCCTTTCTGGTGAAGAAGCAGGGCCTCGAAAGTGACGAGCTCATCGACTACTACGAGACCCACCACGTGCCTCTAATCCTCAGCCTTGCCCCAGCCCCCACCACGTACAAGCGCAACTACGTCGTGCGGGATGGAGCGACCGACGGCCCGGACGACTTCGACATCGTCACCGAACTGGTTTTCCCCGACCGTGCCGCCTACCAGGGCTGGGTGTCGACCATGTACGCGCCCGGGTCTGGCGTCGCCGCCGACGAAATGACCTTCCTCGATCGGGCCCGGACGAGGTCCTATGTCGTCGAGGAGCACGTGACCGACCACCACAGCGAGCACTGACCGCGCCGCCGTACATGCCCGCGTTGACTATCATGCACGACTTGCCAGTCAACCGGCATCTAGCCAGTGGTGTTCGCCTGGGCCGTACTGGCCCTATTTGGGCAATCTGGTCGGCACTGTTTCAGGCTGACGAGAAGTCGAGCGGCGCGAGCGACCCTATGCAGCACGTAAGTCCACGCGCCGCTGGCTACGACGGCGGGTTTCGTTAGGTTGTTGCGGTAGTCGGGCGCGATCGCGACGTCGCCCCAGTTTTGACGCGGTGTCGAATCGGGCCGTCGCTGTTCGTGGAGAAGGTGGATGGTGACCGCAGGGCGCCATCTCCGCAAAGGAGGAGGACATGACTGAGTACCTCATCGCCTTCAACGGTGAGTGGGTTCCCGACCACACGGTCGAGGATCTGGGCTGCCGGTGGTCTTCCGTACCAGGCCGTTCTAGGTGTTCGCGTGGGCGGCCTGGATGTGTGACCTTCAGCCACCTGATGCAGCCGCGTACCCGGCGAGCATGTCCGCCAGTTCCTTCGGGTGGCTGAGCGCGGCGCAGTGACCAGAGGCAATCTCATCAGGAGTTATACCGAGACGCTTCGCGACCACCCGGTGCATGAAGTCGGGCGGGAAGAAGCGATCCTCGGTGCACAGGATGAACTTGGTCGGCACGTCCGGCCACGCGCTCAGCGGCCACGGGCTGTGCCCCGGAGCGTCTGACTGGTTGCGTGCCTTGCTGCGGGCCTGGTCGGCCACGTCGCGCGGCACGTCGTGGTAAAACACGTCTTGGTGTGTCTGTTCGGGCATGACCCGGTCGAAGCCGGTATTGGCCATCCACTCATCGGGTCGCTCGCCCGGAGCAGGGATCATGGCGGTCACCAGGACGATCGCACGGACCGGAACCTGGTCAGCGACTAGCGGCGCGGTAAAGCCCCCGAACGACTGAGCCACCACGACCACATCATCCCGGCCGCCGATCGCCCCGACCACGGTGCGGGTGTACTCGGGCAGTCCGGCGGAGTCGTCCTCACATGGCAGATCGGGCGCCACCGATTCGTGTCCTCGCGACCGCAACTCCCGCTCCACCAGGTGCCAGTACCAGCCGACATCCCCGGCGCCGTGAATCATCGCGAAAGTCGCCATCCTCTGCACCTCCCCGCGGCTGCGCACCTCAACCCGGCACCTGATCGGGAGGGCTCCGGTCGCGGTGTCCTGATATGGCGGAACGAGCGCTGAGAAGCTACCCTCCCGCGTTGTGGGTATCTTCGGCCGCGGCCGCAAGACTGAGCACCAAGCGAACGTCGTCTACGTCTATACGAAGAACGGCGATACGCCTCCCTACTACAGCGCCGTATGCACGTGTGGGTGGTTCGCGGAGCCGGTCGATACCAGCTACCCCGACCCGGCCGTTGAACAGCAGATGGCCTCCGCTGCCCGCTCGCACGATCCTGCAGCCGACATAAGCGTTGGGTTCCCGCTCGACAAGCTGCCGAAGGTATAATCGGCGACTGGCTGAGCCGGTTGTCGTCGCGCAGCTCCTGCCCTACCTGCTTCGGGAGCTGGCGTGCTACACCGCCGCGCTTCGCCCCCTGCGCCAGGAGATCAATACCTGGAAGAGGTTCTGGCGAGGCTAGTCGGACCGAATGACTACCTGGTCCGGGCCTCCTGCCCCGGCATAGTGCCAGGGCACCGGCTGCTGGTGGCCGATCCATGCGCATACCCGGGACGGTTCTGGGTAGCGGGACAAATGGGTATCCGCTATGCGTCTAAGGGGCGTGCAGATATGTTGCCGCCATTTCTGTTCTCGAAGCAGCGCCGCTCAGATGAAGAGGTCGCCGAGTGGGAGGCGCAACAGGCGAAGCTCGGCAGGGACTACGACTCGCCGTGGTTAAGTGGAATGGTCACCTTCAGCGGCTTCGTCGCAGCCTTCGTCGGTTCGTTCGCCATCCTGTTGATAGTCGCCAACCTGCACCACGGCACGGTGTGGGTGCCGTACACCGTCATACTGGCCGCCTTGGTAGCAGGACACTTGTGTCTGCGCGCTCTGCTTTACAAGCGGCGGCGGCGTGCCAGGCGGCGCAACGTCCCAGCTCACACGGACTCCAGCGCGCGCTCTGTGCCCTAGCGGTAGCCCCTCTTCAGCAGGTACTTCGCTCCTGCCTCGAAGCCTTCCGGGCTGAGCACCTCGAAGCCGAACGCGTCGGCGAGCCGGTCGGTCGTGTTGAACGCGACGCAGACCGCCAGTGCATCCTCGATTTGCTGGGGTGAGACACCGGCGGAGAGCACTTCCCGCATGTCGTCGCCGCTCACCTCTCCTTCAGCCGTCAGCTTGCCCAGCATCCGCAGCGTTGCCCGGAGCGGCTCCTCGGCGGGAGCCGATTCCAGGTCGGTGAGCACCGCTTGAACCTTCGCGCCGTCCTGGTAAGCCTGGCTCGCGGTTGCGGTATGGGCGCCGATACAGAACGCGGAATCATTCACCTTGGACACGTAGGCCGCCATGAGTTCCCGGTCGCCCACCGACCAGGCAGACGGCCCGCGCATCGCCTCGTGGATGAACTTCTTTGCCTGGGCGCCGTAGAAATCGGGCCGGTAGAAGACCAGCTTGGCTGCGTCTGGTACCGGCTGCCCGGAGAACAGCCGGATGACCGCGAACAGCAGCTTGGTTCCAGGCCGGTAGCCGCTGTTGAGGATCTCGGGGCGCATTATCTGGCCTCCCCGCTGACGGTGGCCTCGGCCAGCGCCGCCAGCCCCGCGTCATACAGCCGGGTGGACTGGCCGACGGCGGCGCATATCACGAGCTCGAAAAGCTGGTCCTCGCTGAAGCCCGATGCCTTTGTCGCTGCGAAGTCCGCGTCGGTGACCTGTGCAGGTCTGTTGGCGACCTTGTCGATCAGCGCGTCCAGCGGCGGGGCGAGGCCGTCGTTGCCGAACGCACGTGCTCGCTGCTCCGCAGATGCCCTGCCGTCGCCGTTCAGGACGCGATCTACAAGGGCTCGGTA
>Ga0209333_1000058_pt1 | contig 60524 bp, 52 predicted proteins | sample BlaSpr_A8_OM2_O3_FD_187982 | JGI IMG/M metagenome (GOLD analysis project Ga0209333, IMG submission 187982) | Forest soil microbial communities from Thunder Bay, Ontario, Canada - Black Spruce, Ontario site 2_A8_OM2_O3 (SPAdes) (version 2) | ecosystem: Environmental > Terrestrial > Soil > Boreal... | reverse complement strand
CGTGTCGCGCGCCATCGACGTAGCGGTGGCCGAGTTGAAATCGTGCGACCGGTTGGTGCTAGACCTGCGCGGGCACCTCGGTGGCGGCCTCGGCGTGCTGCGCTTGATGAGCCACCTGACACCAGCCAAATTACCGATCGGATATACGATCACGCGCCGCCGCGCGGAATCGGGTTACGACAAGTCGAGATTGCCAAAGCTGGACCGCCTTCCCACCCATCTGCCCAACTTCCTGGGCGTCGCGTCGATGGTCTTCAAGTTCGCAGGCCGGGACCCCTCCGTGCTCCTGGTGTCCGAAGGCCTCGGCGCGAAGAAATGGCATGGCCGAATCGTAATCCTGGTCAACGAGCACACGGTAAGCGCCGGCGAAATGGCCGCCGGGTTTGCCGCGGAGAACCATTTGGCGACGATTGTGGGAACCGAGACCGCTGGCCGGCTGATACCGGGTTCCGGCTTCAAGGTCGGCTGCGGTTACATGCTGATTATGCCCAAGGCCGAATACATTACGTGGCAGGGGCACCGCGTCGAAGGGTCCGGTGTGAAACCGGACTTCGAAGTTCCCTGGTCGACGGAGGCATTCGCGGCCGGCAAAGACAATCAGCTAGAGTCGGCAGTTCAAATCGTAAGCAGTCTCTAAGTTTGATGTGCGCCGGACGTTGCCTAGCACGCTCACAGCAAGGACAGGGTCTTGAGCGTCACGGGTTCGCCAACCCGTTTGGCCAACCCGGAACGAAGCTTGTCGCAAACCGTATGGATGCGGTTTAAGGCCCGCAGCACTTCACCCAAGTGGCCTTCCACCGGACGGACATCGCCCGATCTCAGGGAACGGCGTTTACCAGGACCTGGCTCTTTCCGAGTGGCGCGTGATCCACTCGGAGCAACCCATCGATGAACGCTGCGAGACAAGGAGCTTAGCGGCGGCATGCCGGGGCGTCTCCCTTCCTGGATTCCTGCGCCCTGGGTTATACTCTCTATCGAACTGGTACAAACTATCGGTCAGCTCACTCTAGCTAGCTAGCTAGGTGACGCACAAACTAGGGCTTAAGGTCTAATCAAATCGAAATCGTTAAACGGCGGCCCGTATAGCAGGCGCGCGCCTGCGCGATCCAGGGACGTGAGCTTGAGATCCTTATCGCCGACATCGCCGCAGAAATAATGCATCACGGACTGCGGATCATAATCTGTCAGCTCAATCGTGTGATCCAAACTTTCTTTTGGACAGACGGGAGGCGCCCCGCTGCGGATCATTTCGTGCCGAAAACCCAGCACGTGACCCAATTCGTGCCGTAAAACGCCGGTTTGGTCAAACCCAAGGCCCGGCACGAAGAACAGCGGGTCAATGATTACGGTACGACGCGATGGCGGATCGTTCGGGAAGAAGGCGGCGGCCATGAATCCGCCGCCCGCATCGATCTGCCGCACATCGAACACCGTTTGCTCGTCCCGGGCCGCGGCATCGGAGTCGAGTTGCACCATGTGACGGAACTCGATACCGCAGACGTCCATCCACGCCTGCGTAGCGTCAGTCATGCAGCTCCGAACAGTCGAATATAGATTTCCAGGGAACGTTTCTTTTTGGATGTAGTACGTCAGCACCACGCCCGGCGCCCAGCGCAGCGGCTTGTTGCCGTCGCCGGTCACGCCGAGCAACTGTGCGGTCTTTCCGTCCGACTTTACTTCAAAGACCGGCAGCGATTTGTGGCCGAGACGTTCGGCTGCGTAGTCCGCGAAGCGGTCATCGGGGACTAAGAGATCGCCTTCGGCGACGTAGTACTCTTTGTCCGCCACCGTCACTTTCTTAAGACTCTTCTTCAATTCGTCGGCATTAGCTGGTTCGCTCATTTAGCCTCCTCAGCCCCGGCCTTCCGCAGTTCGCGTAAGATCACTCGTTGAACTGCCGGTGAAAGTTCTTCAAACAGACGGCGCGCGAGCGCGTCGGGTGAATTCGGTTCACTGCCGCGCACCAATGCATCCAGATACAGTTCGTCGGATCCGCCAATCGTATCGCCGCGCACCACGTACGACTCCGGCCCGAGTGCGTTGACAGCATATCGTTCGCGCACCTGCTCCCACACGGTAGATCGATCCCGAGCGGCAAGCAACTCCGGATGTGACGTAAGGAACTCAGCCGCCCATCGCATCGCGCTTAAGCCAAAGGCGGCACTATAACAGCATTTCCGCCGGGCCAGAAGTGCTGAACGGCGTCGGTGACCAATAATTCCAGGTTAACCGGACAAACCCGGCCCGCGTTCGACGAAACCATGAGGTCGAATTCGAGAATCTGTCCTTCCGGCAGCGCCGCCGCCGGTTTTTGCGGTTCTTTGATGTGCATTTGAAAGACGCCGGGCTCCGCGGGGTCGTACATGAGGCGGAATGCGCCGCCCGTGAACGCTGGTTTTGCGCGCACGGCCGTAACTCGAAGGTCGGGATCGGTCGTGATCCTCGCCTGCAGGAATTTGCAAACCAGCGGGCCCTTGAGTGTAACAGGGACCGTCACCTGCTGGCCTCCGACTCCGTCCGCCAATTCGGGCGTGAGCATCGCGCCCTGCTTGAGCACTTCCGCCTCGAGCGCCTTCCGGTTTGCCGCCACGGCATCCGTCAAAGCGGCGGGCCGCTGCGTCAGCGGGATGGCGGCTACGAGCTTGAAGAATTCACGGCGGAGGTCCAACTCGCGCATGAGCTCCTGGGTCATTTGGAATGTAGGGTTCCTCAGATACGCGAACACCGGCTCGTGCGGCAGGCTGCTGAAGACTACAGGCGCCGCCCAACATGACGAGTCGGGCTTCTTTCCGTACAACTCGCGCCGCGCCGCGCGCACGGCCATTTCCAGGTTGCCTACATCGATTGAGAACAGATTCTCGAAGAACGCCCCAATGAAGTCTGTTGCATCGGCCTCCTCGACTTTGCAGCGCATTCCGACTGCGAAGCACACGCCCGACGCGCTGTTCACCAGTGCCTGCGCCATACCCTGGTTGCCACGCATCCACGTGGCGAGATTCGCCTGACTGACCGCAATGCCGGGCGCCGCGGCGGTCAGACAGCCTGCCAGAACGACGGCGGGAATGGGATTGTCAGCCAGGAAGATCGCGAGACGCTTCGACGGGATCGGCTCGTGGTACAGCGGGTCGGAGCTCTCAAACTGCAGCTGCGCGACGGGCGGCAGGTCCTGGTGGACCTTCTGTAGATCGCCATGGCCCAGGTATACGAGCAGGTCATACTCGGATCGTGCCGTGCGCTTGAAGTTCTCCCAGGTCGGCGGCAATAATGCGCCGGGCTCGGAACTCAAAAGGTCCACCTGCACGTTGTTCGCCCCGAACTGCATCTGCGCGAGTTGCAAAATGCGGTCGCGAATGGGCGCCCCCGGTGGTACCTGTCCGCCCAAATCGGCAGGATTCGAGCGGACCAGCAGGATGCGCATAGGCCAGTCCAGTGTGGTGGTGGAAATTGGGGTGCCAGTGTTGGCCACACGGTAGACGAAACCGGCGACATTCGCGTTCATCAGGATGGGGCCCGCCGCGGCGCTCACCCGCGTGAGTTCCAATGGGAGGTCATTCAGCTTGTCCTGCAGACGGCTATCGAACGTAAACACGAACCGCAATTTTTGCTGGCCAATCCAGTTCTGCAGCAACGGTCTCAGGTCATTGTCGAGGAGCCAGTCGCTGATCGCGGTTTCAAGCTTGGCAATATCGGCGGGGTTTGCATCTCCAGTCCGAAACACCTCGAGGTCGGTTGCCTGAACAGGCGGCGCGTTCCGGGCAAACGGTGCAGCTGGCGGCGCGATCCCGTCGCCGCTTAGCGTGATTTCGATGGTCGCGCCGTTCGGCCGCATCTCGAAGAAGACCTGATCGCTCATTTCTCCGCCTCGGTAGCTGTCCACTTGCCTAATTCGGTTTCTATGTTCTGGCGCCGCGTGGTTTCGGTTTTGGCAAACGAGCTTACGTAATCAGGCAGTGCACCATACTTTGCGCCGAGCACCTCGATCCGATCCAAAAAGGCGCTCGACTCCTGGAGTTCGGTAGCCATGCGCGCCGGCGACTGGATGTCGTTCCCTTCCTGCACGTCGCGGAAAAGCTTTCCCGGAGAGTTCCGGAGAAAAAGCGCGAACGTAGAAGCGCGCGCCGCATTCTTCGCATTGGCAAACGCCTGGTCCAGACGGTGAGTTCCGGCAAAGGCCGAGTGGAATGCCTGCCAGAACAAGAGCGATATTGCATCAGTGGTTGGCCCGATCGGCACAACCATCGACGGCAAACGGGTCCTGGCCGAAGCCATGCACGCGAAAGCCCTATATACCTCAGGCGACCGATCGCTCCCGCTCCAATCGCTCGGCCTCGGCGAACTGACCGGCGTGAGCCCAATCAGCGAAACCCGGCTTCCACTCAGTACTTCCGACAACTCCGAGGCGGAGAGATCTCTTTCGCCTGAGTCGCCGACCAGTAGCCCTTCATAGGCCAGGGTCACCGAGCCATCCGCGCACAAGTGAACAAGCTCGACACCTTCGGCGGCCGAACTCCGGAGAGCCTCCCGAAGATCGCCGGTGCTCGGAATGGTTTTGAGGCCCGGGAAGCCGCTGTTCATCATAGTTCGAAGCCATTGCGGAGTGGACGCGTGGTCCGTCCATAGCACGCGCAAATCTCCCGAAAGGGGCAGCACCGGCGTTGGGGTCTGAGGCGGCAGACCCCTGACGAAAATGAAATCGGGCGGTGGCGCCACATTTGGCTTTGCATAGAACAACAGCTCCCACGGCAGATCATCGAGCTCGGGAGCTTCGATGTTCCACCAGATCGATAACCCCGATGGCGAGGACAGAACATTATCGACCAGGACCAGAAGTTCCTGTGAGAGTGCGTCGCGGAGCCGAAACTGCATCGCTTCGATGCCCTTCTCGGCTTCGAAGAACTGCGCGAGGATTTCCTGATAGCGCTCCCACTTGAGTGTCAGTTTGCCGGAGGTGCGCCGCGGCAGGCCGTTCATCTCTTCCGGCGTGCGCGTCGGCGTTCCGGGAGGAAGATTCAGCGGAGCAGTCGTATAGACGGCGACATCATAGCTGCGAACGGGCGAGCTGTCCTGTTCCCGCGAAGTGAGACTCGGGAACACGCGCACGCAGACATCCCTACTGCGCGGATCCTGCATCATGGTTCGTTCTCCTCCTTGGTCGCGCGGACGCCGCCGAAGCGTAGTTGCGCGATTAACTCCTTCATTCGGTCTTTGCTCCCACCAGCAAGCTTCTCCGGCGGCGGGATCGCGGCAAAATACTTTGCTGCCTTCGACTGCAATTCGTCCAACGCTGTTGCGGTCGGCGAAACCAGCCCGGCCGCAGCGCGCGCCGCAGCGGCGGGTACTGCCCGAAGTCTGTTCTTCCACTGCTTCGGATCAGGTCGCGGACTTTGCACTCTAAGGAAAAAATCGGCCAGCTTCGAGACTTGGTCTTCATCCGTGCTCAAGTCGTCGCTGAGTTCGATAATCGCGTGATTGTTCAGCGGCGCGAAGGGCGTCGCGATCACCAACTTGGCCACGGCTGCGGCCTCATTCTCATAGGGCGCTTCCCAACCGGGCCGGTTCTGAAGGTCGCAGAGCTCCACGATTTCCTTACCCTCAGGCGCACGCGGGGTTCCGGTGCATTGCAGCATGAAACCGAGGATTCTGAGCCGCAGGAACAGCGGCGGATGAACGGCGCGGCTGTCAAATTCGCGGAAAGCAGCGCCCGGCGCAAGACCGATGACCCAGTTCGCCATGCATGTCACGTAGCCCGACCCACAGAGTGCCACGGCTACACCATCGGCAAAGATTTCGTTCATCCACCTCCGCCACTGCGGCTCACGGGCGTCGTCAACCAGACCGATCAGCAGTTTTCGAAACTCATCCGACAAGCGCTTTCCCTGCCGTGGCGCCAAATCGTGATCGAGGTTATGCCCGACCTCGTGCGCGATCGAGCTCATTGACCACATTGAGGCGGCCTGATCCACCGGGTACAGCACGATCGGAAGCGGCAGCATCAGATCTCTGTACTGGCGAACGGAGAAGCCCAACGTTTCAATGGTCTCGCCGCGGCTGGCCGTCGCCGGCGTCAGACTCGACTCGAGAAACGTCAATGGCGGCGGGCGAAATTCGTCGGCGGCAATGACTCCCCACCCGAGCGCCCGGCGCAGAGCCGTCAGATAGCAGTCCTGTGCGACCAGATCCGATACGTCTGCAAGCGGCTTTAAGCGCGCGTTCTGACGCTGATCCAGGATAATCCGGAAGATGCGCCATAAATCGTGCGTCCCGCCAACATCGTTGAGCAGGTCATAATAAGCGTCGGCGAAATCCGACTGCGCCTCTTTATTCCGGAGTTCGGCAAACCGTGTCTGCTGACGTGCGGTCAGACCGTCCATCATGTCGCCGAGAGCCATGATCTGGGACGTATGAATGCCCCAGCCGTCGACGGGCGTGGACGAGATGAGAGCTCGCCAGGAGCGAATTTCGAGCGGTAGCTCTTTCAGTCGCCGCTCGAGATCTGCCTGCACCAGTGACCGGATCTCGTCGAAATTCATCCTGTTAGCGCTCCCGCCTACCCAATGATTCTAGCTTAAAGTCAGACCGCCGCGGCCTTCGCGCGATTGGCGTGTCCCACAATTGGGATTGTCGATTGGCGAGGTGTCGATCGGCGCGTCTTCGATTGGCGTGATTGGCGTGATTGGCGTTGCCCGAAGCGCCGCAAAGTGATAGAATGGTTTCGTTCAAATATCGAAAGGCGACAACATGACTTCCCCGTCGAAACCTGATGCTGCAAAATCTACATGCTCGATCCGACTACTGCCCCCCGAACAGCGTGTTGCGGCTGCGCAGCGGGCGATTGAAATCAATCCCTCAAACGCGCCCGGGGCCCACAATCCGATGATTGCGTTTGCTCCGTTCGGTCCGGAACAACTCGCGGTACTCGTCAAGAAATACTGGGGGAAACAAGGAGTCGAGCTCACCGTCGGTTTTCTGGATGCTGCATCTCAGGAACTCCGGGCGAGAATCCTGAGCCATATGAATGCCTGGAATACGGAGGCAAACGCCAATGTGCGATTCGTCCCGACAGACACCGACCCGCAGGTTCGAATCGCCTTCACCCCTGGCGGTGGATACTGGTCTTATCTCGGTACTGACATCCTCTCGATTTCCGCAGGTCAGCCGACAATGAATCTCGATTCATTCTCAATGACTACTCCGGACTCCGAATTCCATCGGGTGGTTCGCCACGAGACCGGCCACACGCTCGGCTTCCCACACGAACATACGCGGACTGAGATTGTCAACAATATAGACCGCGAAAAGGCGATCGCGTACTTCATGGCAGATCAGGGCTGGTCCAGAGACCAAGTGATAGCTCAGGTTCTCACGCCCCTGGACAGTTCTGCGCTGATCGCAACGGCCGCCGCCGATCCTGAGTCCATCATGTGCTATTGGCTCCCGGCAGCGATCATGAAAGACAACAAGCCGGTTGTGGGCGGTACGGACATTGATCCAACGGACGCTCAGTTTGCTGCTAGCGTTTATCCCAAGGGAGCCTGAAAGCAAGCGAACTGTCAATACAATTAACCGACCGCTTCGGCTTATCAGTTCCCCGGATTCGAACCGCCTCGTTCCAGAGACTCTGTCCGACTCAGATACAGGGACATCAGCGACCGCATCTGAGAGTCGCCCCTGCTCGCGATTTCTTTGAGCACTGCCTGTTGTTCATCCAAACTACCTTCGAGCACAGGTTCAGGAGCACCTGCATTCATATAGGCCGTAAATCTCGCCTCAAGTTCTTGGATGCTCACCAATCCGACGCCCTGCAAACGATATTCGCCCGCCACTCTTGCCTCCATTTTTAACTAACTATGATCTCGTCTTGGCAATAGTTTTGACCCGCACTGGACAGTTACATCGATTCTACCCGCGAACTGCCATTTGAATGTCGTCAGGCGTTCGGACACGAGCAGCTGGACACGTCCTAGCGGCCCGGTCCGCTGCATACGTTCGACCCGTGGTTGAAGATTTGGGAACCGATAAGAGCTCTCAAACATGAGATCGGGCTAGCAAAAACCCTACTATTGTCATCATCTGAATCAGGTCTTGGCAATAGAAATATTCAGTGCCGTCGCAGCCGATGCCGAAGTGAGGCTTTGAACGGCTGTAGGAAGTCCAAATCCCCAGAAGAAGGCGAATATCATGTCCATCGGGATACCGAAGCCCGCATTATTGAGCACCAGAACGGCGAAACCGCTCAGTGCCGTGAGCAGGCCATAGATCAGCCATATGGCGACGCTGACCTTCTGCATCTCCAGTTGAAGCATGTCGAAATCGCCGCGAACTGCGGGGACGGGGCCGGGAGCAGCGGCCGGAGGTGGCGCGCCGATGATTGCAGCATGCAGCGCTGCGACGATCCCGCGAACCTGCTGAAGAGCGATATCAGCAGCGGGCCGCGGTGCCGCCAGCCAGATATTGTCGATCTGGGTTATTGCGCCGTTCACCTGTGCCACCGGAGCAGGGGCAATGGCGCCGTTATCCTCGGCCTCAGCTCGACGCACGCCTTCATCAATCAGGATTGATAAAAGCTGAACCCTGGGGTTACGAGCCTCCAGGTAGGCTTTCAGCGCGGCCGGATCGAACCCAGGGCCGAATGGGTTAGGAATCAGCGGCGGCAACAAGTTGCCTTGCTGAAGCACAGGAGTGGAGAGCTCATTCAGCAACGCTGTAATGGCTGCGTTGAGATTGACAGGGGTCGGCCGGTATAGCACACGCAAGCCGGCGAGTGTCTGCTGCATTCGCAGAGCCTGGGATCGCATGAGGACAGCAGGCATTAGAGCCTGGTCGCGGTCAAGCCTGCCGCGCAAAAAAACCTTGGCTAACCACGCGAAAAACACTCCGACCAAAATAAGAACAAAACCGAGAATCCTGATAACTATGCTGCTGAACGAGGCGTTCTGCAGGATCGTATCGCCATCGGGCTTCTGTAGCGATGCAAGCACCACTGAACCATGGAAGTTGCCGGCGTGAGCGGCAGTGGTACACATCTGCAGTATGGTGGGTTGGGAGGCTGGCAAATTTAGCGGCTGTGCCGATTCGGGCTTGGTCCGGTCGCAGGTCCCCGCGCGGCAAAGAATCAGGTCCGCAACTGGGATCGCCTTCTTGGTGTTCTGCTCCACCAGTGTCGAGGCGACAAGAGTTACGCCGGTTGCAGGCGAGTCTTTGGGGGTCACCGAAAAGCTGGTGCACGAACCGGTATCGCCGAACCAACCGGTGGTGTCAGCCACCCAGGGGTCGGCTGGTTTGGCGATGCTCCAGGCGAATGAGCCGGCGGCCTGATTCGTCACCACATAAACCAGGATCTGGTCCCCGACTTTGGCATAATGCTGCTGGGTCGTGCTCGCCGGTAAGAGACCGCGGACCGTGACTTTGTAACGCCAAGCGTTGGGAGCGCCGACTGTTTCCTGAATCGGATCGAATTTGACGGCAGCTGCCGGTGGACTGGGAGTAATGTCATTGATCTCCGGTACCTTCGCCTGATTTACCGCTGAACGGAGAACAATCTCGCCGGGACCGTCCTGGGCTGCAACGGGAATCCGCACCGTGGGGTCAGCAAAAGAGAAAGGCGACTGCGCTTGCGCGGTGAGCAGCGGCGCGAAGGCAAGCAGCAGCCACGGACGAGTCCAAAGCATGTGATTCCACCCTCCTTTTAATAAACCTGGACGCAAACTGCGCATCATTCGATTTGGATCTCTCGTTAAGCGACACTTCTTGAGCATGGAGAAACTACGTTAGCGAACCCGGCCATTCGCAGATGCCGCCCTAACTCGCTGAAGCGCGATTCGCCCTCGCTGAAAAGCAAGCACCCGCTGCGTTCGAGCAGCCAGTCCCTGAACGCTCCCTGCAGTTGCCGGAAACGATCCCAGTCGAGTTTGCGGATAAGGCTCATTGAGCCGTCGTCGATCTCGATGACAATGTCGCTTCCCGAACGGTTTACAGCCATCCCCAGGCTCTTATCGGCCCGCCATTCGAACCTTGCGGATTTCAGCCGGTTGTGGGGCCGAAGGAAATTCTCCAGTTCGATTCGTTCCCCGCGCACCGCCGTGTCGGCGGGAGCGAGCGACGGGAAGACGAATGCCCTCGTCTCGCCGGCACCCTCGCCCTTATAGTCCATGTCTCCGTCTGCGGTAATCCACACCGGAGGAACCACATCGTACTGGCGCAGTTGCGCCTCCTCTTGCTGGCATCTGAGAACGCCGGGCAACGCGATTTCCACGAGCAGAGCAAGTGCGACGAATGTATAGTTCTGGCTAACGCGTTTCATAACTGGAAAATGCCGGCAATCGAGCCTGCGTGAAATTCCTGACGCATCCCGCCAAGTGTATCACAGACTCGGTCGAAGTCAATTTCAGAATTGTGACGTAATCTTTCTCGGTCTCGTTGAATAGCTTCGCTTTCAACTTAATTAGCGAAATAGGGGAGACCAGAGGGACTCGCCAGGAAGAAAAATTCTGGGGGCAGACCAAACGCACTCGCCGTGGAAACCGCCGCACGTTTTTGCGCGGTGTTCATGATCGCAGGTGAACAGCTTTGCGCCTAAGCCACGTTGTGAAATCGTTGGCCAGATAGTGGATGTATGGTCGGAGGAAGCAGCGCTTGGGTGCGGCCGGAGGATTAAGTCCCGACCACGTCAACTGGACGGGAAGCGGCATAATCGAGCCGAAGCCGGGAGGCTGGAAGACTATGCCGGGCGGCGCAATGTCGCTCAACTGGTAGTTTGCAATTGCGGAGCGCGTTGTCTCAACGGATGACGACTGGGTAGCAAGTCCAGTCCCAGGGCAGGCGGCGAAGACAAATAAAGTAATTCCCGATTTCGAATTTTGAAAGATCCATTTTAGCGGTGAGCGCCGTCGTGCCGTTCTCAACCTTGGCCTCGCCAGTGGCAGATAACAGCGGGTGGCCGGCGCTCTTTTGGATCTGAACCTCGTATGCACCCTCCCTGCTTCCAAAGGGAAGCCGGATGGTCAGCGCCTCGGGTTCCCGCTGAAGCACGATGGGCTTCGTATCCTCTTTACCTTCCTCCGACCGCGTCATCGCGCGTCCTTGGAGGTCCACAATGCGCTGCCGGAACACCAGTTCGGCAGTCTGGGGGCGCTTTGGGGGAGTCGATTCCCGAATGGCCAGGAATGTACCGCCGACGATGAGCGCCGCCGCGGTGGCCGCCGCCACGCCAATCTTGGCCAGGCGGGCCTTGGCCTTCCGCCGAAACTCGGCGCGCAGCCCAAGGAAATCGCGATAGCATTCCGAGCAGTGGGTCACGTGGTGCCAGTGCGAATCGCCCTCAAGGCTGTCGTCGAGGGGGCGGGCAGCCAGTTCTTTCAGAACTGCATCGCCCAGACATCCCCTCCGCTCTGGATTGGGATAATCGCTGAGGATTGAGTCCTGAAGCTGGCTTTTGAGCCTGTCGAATTGGGCGTCAGGCGATTCGGGACGCGGCATCAGTCCATGACATTATTACACCCAGCACGGTGGGAGTTAAGTGATTCAGCGGAAAAAATCTACCAAGTGATGCCCGCGGCCCGCGCCGCCCTTCGCATCCCTCGATAGAAGCTCTGCGAAAGGGTGTTTCGCGATTTTCCGAACCGCCGTACGAACTCGTTGGCGTCACAATCCCTCAGCATCATTGGCACCATTTCACGAACGTCATGCAATCCCTGGCGGTCCAGTTCCTTCATCAGACGATCCAGAGCGTCTTTTGCCTCCAGTTGCGATACCAAGTCGAACTGATCCTCCAAAGTGTCCAGCGTGGCGCCGAACAGCTCGACTTCCGTCTTGCGGCGTGCCCGCCTGCCGCCGACGCGAAGATCCTCGGCATACCAATGTGCGCGCTTCAAAACCCGGAGGCTGGGCTCGTCACCCAAATCCCCGTGGTGCTTCCGCGACAGCGAGTGCACGGCTCGCTCTGTGATTTCTGATACACGCCAAACGTCGCTCAGGACGCGGCTCGCGATCTTCCTAAGCGGATCGGCGACCGGGACAACACCCTGCTCCACCCACGCGCTATGGATCGGGTTTCCATCGGGGTCGATATCCCCGATGCAGATTGGAACGACAGAAAAATTAGACTCCTCGTTGTAATTAAAAGGAACAATGATAACGCCCATGGCCCCAGTGCCTCAATGATCGATAAGTTTCTCCTCATGTCACGGCCGCGACACGTGGCGGCATACAGGGTGTAACCCCATTTAGTAAAAAAATACCACAGCCTGACGAAAAAGCAATGGCGACTTCGATTGTTTTCCAGAACGACCAGTACTGCCGGCTCGAAGCGAAGCTGCGACGGGAACTGGGCGAGGCCATCCTGAACCTGCTTGCCGAAGAGGATGTTGAGGACATCGTACTCAACCCTGATTCCTGCCTGTGGGTGAAACGTCGCGGCGCGGGCTTCGTAACGGTGGGGAGCATCGCGCCCGCCACCGCTGCCAGCGCGTTGGGAACTGTAGCGGCCTGGCGCGGCACAGTGTTGAATCACGATCACCCGATCCTTGAAACCGAACTGCCGCTGGACGGCAGCCGCTTCGAAGGGGTAGTCGCCCCGGTTGTGCGCCAGCCAGTCTTCGCGATCCGGCTGCGACCCAGAAAGGTCTTTACCCTCAGCGATTATGAGGCCGCCGGAATTCTGACCGGCAGGCAAGACGGATCCAATCGCGTGCGCCAGCAAGAGGATTTCGCGGTGGCAGTGCGCGGACTTCCACATGCCGAGATCATCCGCGCGGCCGTCCGTGAGCGCAAGAACATCCTGGTGGTGGGTGCCACCGGGTCCGGTAAGACGACCCTGCTGAACGCTATCTTGGACGCCATCGCGGAGCTGACCCCCTTCGACCGGGTCATCTCAATAGAGGACACTACCGAGCTGCAATGCCGCGTCCGGAACTATCTCGACCTGCGGGCCGTGGGGGAGGTCACGATGCTCGAATGCTTGCGCGCTTCCATGCGCCTGAAGCCCACCCGCATCGTGGTCGGCGAGGTGCGCGGCGCAGAGGCGCACACGCTATTGAAAGCCTGGAACACCGGCCACCCCGGCGGCCTCGGGACGATTCACGCGAACGGAGCCTTACTCGGCCTCACGCGACTGGAAAGCCTGGTGGCGGAAGGCACTGACGCCCCGCAGCAAAAGCTGATCGCGGAGACGGTCGATCTGGTGATCTTCGTGGATCCGGAGCCCTCCCTTCAGGCCGGGCGCAAGGTCCGCGAGATGTTGTTAGTCAACGGTTGGAAAGAGGGGCAGTACCAAGTCGAACAAGTTTGAAAGGAGCACACCTATGACGTTTTTCAGACGCAAACTTTCCGGCTCCCGCATCGGAGCCTTACTGTTAGTCACGCAAGCCTTCCTGGCTCGCTCTTACGCCGCGCCCGCCGGCGGTGGTCTGCCGTGGGAAAAACCCATGACCCTGATCGCCACCTCGCTCACCGGCCCGGTGGCCTACGCCATCGGGCTGATCGGCATCTGCATTGCCGGGGGCACGCTGCTGTTCGGACACGAGCTGGGCGAGGTTGGCCGGCGCGCCTGCATGATCGGGCTGGTGGTCGCCGTGCTAGTCTTCGCGGCTCCCATGCTGGCCTCCGCATTCGGCGTCGGCGGCGCACTGGTTTAACCATGGTAGACGCTTCCACACCGCGGACCGTGCTGATCCACCCTTCCATCAACCGGCCCAATCAATTGCTGGGCGGGGATCGGGAACTGGTATTGATCACGGCCCTGACGGCTACTACTTTGGGCCTCAGCTTGGGCTCCTGGTGGGGCGTTTGCCTGGCGGTGATCTTTTGGATCGGTGCCGTAGGTGTCCTGCAACGGATGGGAAAAGCCGATCCCATGCTGCGGCAGGTTTACGTGCGGCACATCCGTTACCGGCAGTTTTATCCGGCCAAGAGCGGGCTGCATTCGACCTGCGTGCCGGTGAGGAGGAACTGGAGGTAGACAAATATGGGATTGCGGCAGTGGCTCGAACACCAGCGCGATAGAGTGCTTCCGCTCAGTGCGGCCCGTCGAGGAAATGACCCCGTCGCTCGCATGATCCGTAGTGGCGATTCCGCCGGGATCGCCGAAGCTTTTCTCCAGCAGGCCGAGACCGAAGGGCTACTGCGGGATTTTCGCGAGCGCGAGCGTCGCTTGCTCATCGAACACCAGGGCGCACTAGCCCGCGCATTAGGTAGGGGCTTACTCGACAACCCACATTCGCATCAATCGGACGATTGGCGGGCTTGGCAAGATGGCTGGCAACAAGAGAATGAGAATTGCTCGCATACACGCCCGCTCATGCCCGCCAAATCCCAGCAACGTTCTAACTCTATGGAGCGATGAGCATGTTTCGAAACGAATCCCGGAGACTACCGCGCGGCTTGGCCGACCTGCTGCTGCCGTTTGCCTTGATCGACGACGGCATCCTACTCCAGCAGGACGGTTCCTTGCTCACGGGCTGGTCCTACCGCGGCCCGGACATGCTCTCCGCCAGCGCCGCCGAGATGGAGGCGCTCAGCGCGCGCCTCAACGCCGCGTTGCGGCTCGGTACCGGATGGATGGTGCAATGCGACGCCATACGCTCACGCGCCCCCGGCTACCCCGAGCGTGGCAGCTTCCCCGATCCGGTCACGCGCGTGATCGACGACGAGCGCCGCCAGCAATTCATGCAGGAAGGCGCGCATTTTGAATCCGAGTATTTTCTCACCTTAACGTATCTTCCCCCGCTGGCCGCCGAAGAGCGAGTCAAAGGCTGGCTGTACGACGGCCGGAACCACTACACCGGACGAGCCGCCCAGGCAGCTCTGGAACATTTCCGCGCCAAGGTCGAAGGCTTTGAGAATGTGTTCAGCGCGCTGTTCCACACGGAGCGGCTCGCCAACATCGCAGACGATACTGGTTTCACGTTTGACGCGCTGTTGAGATACTTGCATCGCGCGGTTACCGGCATCGACCACCCCTTCGTACGACCCGCGATCCCCGTCGATCTGAACGATGTCCTCGCCTCGGAGGATTTCTCGGGCGGCGTGGAGCCGCGCATTGGCCGCAAGCACATTGGCGTCCTGGCCATTGACGGCTTTCCCCAATTGAGTTCACCCGGCATCTTGCGCGATCTGGACGCTTTGCCAATCGAGTACCGCTGGCATACCAGAGCCATCCTGCTCGACTCTCACGAAGCGCAAGGGTTGCTGGACACCCACCGCAAGAAGTGGCGCTCCAAGATGCGCGGCTGGAAGGATCAGCTCCTCAAAACGGCGGAGGGCGCCATCAACCTGCATGCCCGCGACATGGCCGCCGACGCCGAACAGGCGATGTCGCTGGCGGCATCGGGAGACGTGCAATTCTCCCAGTACACCAGTACGATCCTGTGTCTTGAAGAGGACGCCGCCACCTTGCACGACAGCGTGCGTAATGTTAGCAAGACGATTCAGAATCTGGGTTTCGGCTGTCGCCTCGAAACCATCAATGCCGTCGAGGCATGGCGTGGCTCGATACCGGGAGACGGATATTCTAACGTCCGCCGGCCGCTGCTGCACACTCTGAATTTGGCAGACATGCTGCCGGTCACATCCGTCTGGGCAGGCCTGCGCGAGAACCCTTCCGCACTCATGCCCAAGCACAGCCCGCCCGTACTCTATGCCGCCACGACCGGCGCTACCCCATTTCGCTTCAACCTGCATGTCTCCGATGTTGGCCACACGTTGATTGTCGGTCCTACGGGAGCCGGCAAATCTACCGCGCTGGGTTTGATTGCGGCCCAATGGTTCCGCTATCCAAACGCCAAAGTCTTCGCCTTCGACCGCGGTTATTCGTCCTGGCTGCTCACGGTGGCGGCGTCCGGCGCCTTCTATGACCTGGCAGGACCGCGCACCTCCCTCGCATTCTGCCCGTTGGCTGCGCTCGACGAGGACAGCGACCTGACTTGGGCCGTGGGATGGGTCGAAGCCCTCTGCGAGCTTAACGGGTTGAAGTTCACGCCGCGCCACCGCAACGCCGTGGCGGAGGCCGTGGCGCGGCTTCAGCTCTCGCCCACCCGCACGCTGACCGAGCTGTCTGCCAACGTGCAGGATACCGATATCCGCGATGCGTTGGAGCACTTCACTGTAACCGGGCCGCTCGGTTCCTTGCTCGATGCCGAACGCGACTTACTCAGCGACGGCCGCTTCCTTACCTTCGAAATGGAAAACCTCCTCCAGCTCGATGACAAAGCGGTCATCCCAGTGCTGCTCTATTTGTTCCGCCGGATCGAACAATCGCTCGATGGCTCCCCCACGCTGGTCCTGCTTGACGAAGCGTGGTCCTACCTACAGCAGCCCACCTTTCGCCACCGGCTGAAAGACTGGCTCAAAACCATGCGCCGCAGAAACGCCGTGGTGGTCATGGCTACTCAGCAGGTCAGCGACATCGCCAACTCCGAGATCGCCGATGTGGTCCTGGAGAATTGCCCGACGAAAATTTTGCTGCCCAACGCGGAGGCGCGCAACCCCGGCTCGCGCGAGTTCTATGGCCGCCTGGGCCTCAACGAGCGGGAACTCGAACTGCTGCAGGTGAGCATTCCCAAGCAGCACTACTACGTGGTCAGCAAGTTGGGCCGCCGCTTGGTCGATTTGCGGCTGGGCAAGGTGGCGCTGGCTTGGCTCGGCGTCAGCGGCCAGGAGGACCGCCAGGTCGTCCAAAGCGTGATCGACGAATACCCCTCGACTTGGCGCACCGAATGGCTTCGTTTGAAAGTCCCCACTTGGTCCGATTACTTTTGCAGCCTGGAAACCACTAAGAAGGAGGAAGAATCGTTATGCGTAAGCCTTTAGTCCTGCTGTTGCTCTTGCTTTTGTTTTGTGCCCCGCCCGGCCCCGCCGTGGCGGGTCCGTACGCCACGGAAGTCACTCAGATTTTGAACCACGTCCAACTCGTGCTGTCGTATGCTGCGCAAGCCAACCAACTCGCGACGCAAATCAAAATACTGGCCGACGCGATTAAGAATACCGTGAATAACCCGCACCAGCTTTTCTGGAACATCCAGGCGGATCTGAACGCCCTGGCCGGCATCGTGCAGGGCGGGCGCTCACTGGCCTACTCGCTAGGTAATTACGACGCACTGTGGCATCAGACGTATCCCGGCTACGGCGGCTACGCACCGACTGATTATTACAACCGCTACCAAGCTTGGTCGCAAACCACGTTAGACACTGTCGTCGGCGCGATGCGCGCCGCCGGGATGCAAGGTCAGCAACTCAACAGTGAGGTCGCCCTGATCCAGAATCTGGAAGCCCAATCGCAAAGCGCCGATGGCCGCCTGCTGGCGCTCAACGTCGCGACCCAAATGGCCGATCAGCAGGACCAACAGATGCAAAAGCTGCGCGAGCTCATGATGGCCGACATGCAGAGCAAAGCAGCCTACTACGGTACCGTGATCCAGCAGCAGGCCGATCAGACCGCGGCTTCCCAGTATTTCTTTCAATACGCGCCGGCAGCCCCCGATGGTAGTGGATTCTTGCCCGGATGGCACTAAGGGAGAACCGAATGAGAACATACGTAATCCTAAGCTCTCTGTTGCTGCTGATGCTCTGCTCCTGTACGCGCGAGCGGCCCAGCCGCATCGTGAAACTGGCGGAACAGGCCGGCGCCGGTCAACTTTCTGAAGCAAGCACGGTTGATATGCGGGTGTGGTTGAACGGCCATCCGCAAATCGCCATCCGCGTGGATGCCCTTTGCGCTCCGGTGCGGACCAATGCACCAGCGGCTTGGCCTCAAACTACCGAAGGGCGGTTGTGCGCAGCCGCGAGAGTCTCGGTTAGCCAGATCGACGCACAGCGTCATCCGCGTCCCAACCCGGATACCACGGGCTTTCTACCTGGATGGAAGTGACTATGGACCGCAAACCAATTCCCTTAGAGCACCCATACGCTGCGGCGCGTCACGAATGGGACGAGCGCTATGGAGGGCTGCTCACGCGCGCCCGAAATTGGCGCATCGCGGCGCTGCTGGCAGGCATCACCGCCTTTCTGGCAGTGGCGGGACTGCTGTGGTCCGCGGCGCATTCGCACGTAGTTCCCTTCGTTGTGCTGGTCGATCGGTTGGCCCGGCCGGTTGCCGCAGGTGTAGCCGACGAAACCACTGCCAACGACGACCGTCTCAAACGGGCCGCGTTATTCGGGTGGATCGAAAACCTGCGCACCGTCACTCCCGATGCGGTCGCCCAGCGCAAGGCCATCGACCGGGTCTATGCGCAGATTGCCAGCGCGACCCCGGCCCAGACTTTTGTTACGGAGTTCTATCGCGCTGGCTCGCCCTTCCAGCGCGCCCTGACTGAATCTGTGGCGGTGGAAGTCAAATCAGTGCTGGCGACCAGTGATCGCACCTACGAGATCGAGTGGGATGAGACCACACGTGATCTCTACGGCGCAATCAAATCCGCGGAACACTGGAAAGGCTCGTTCACCATCGCCCTCAATCCGCCCAAGGACGAACGCAACATTCGCATCAACCCGTTGGGCCTGTATATCGTCAACGCCAGTTGGACCAAGGTCTTATAAGGAGAAAAATCATGAAGCTCTTTTTCCTGTTTTCTGTTGGCTCGGTCTTGCTTGCCCAGACCGTCCCTGTAACCCGCAGACCAGCGCCTCAAACTCCACCGAACCTGCAGGACATCGCCGCCGGTGTCCAGGCTCTCGAACAAGCCGAGCCAGCGGTACCGGGCTTCGGCAAGTCTGCGGCGCCCATACCCAAGGACTTCAAACCACGCACCGATGTACCACTGTCTCCGACCGCTGCGGCGGCCGTGGCCGCCAGCCAGCAGTGGGGCACGCAGACTAACACGCCCGCTGCCGGTGCGGATGGCCGCGTCCTTTATTCCTACGGCGCAGGCATGCCCACAGTGGTTTGCGCGCCCCTGCGCGTTTGCATCGTCGAGATGGAGCCCGGCGAAAAGATCGTGGGCGAGCCACACATTGGCGACGCAGTGAGATGGAATGTAGCCCCGGCGATTTACGGAGAAGGTCCGCAGGCCACCGCGTTGATCGTTCTGAAGCCGCAAGCTCCAGGCCTCGACACCAATATGCTCATCACCACCGACCGCCGCGCCTACTATCTGCGGCTAATCTCCAAACCCGCTGACTACATCGCGCGGATCGCTTTCGCCTATCCCGACGACGATCAACATCGCTGGCAGCGCCATCTGGTGGAGCAGCGGGCTGTGGAGGAGGAGGCGCGCGTGAAAGTATTGCCCGCCATGATCGCGGTTGAAAAGATGCATTTCGATTACCGGATCGTCGGCGGCGACGAGCACCTGCGACCACTGCGGGTCTTTGACGACGGCGCCAAGACATACATTCAAATGCCCCCCACCATCGAGCACATGGAAGCCCCCGTGTTGCTGGTCATCGGCAGAGACGGTCAGGGCACCATGACCAATTACCGTGTCCGACAGCAGACTTACATCGTCGACCGGCTCTTCGACCGCGCACGCCTAGTGCTCGGCGCCGGTAAGAAGGCGCAGAAGGTGGAGATCAGCCGGGCAGGAAAAGAGTAAGCGAGATGGAACCAAACAACGAGCCAAGCGCCAGCAAACCGGCAGTTCCGCCGATCGCCGCGCCCACGGGCATCGACTTGCATCCTGCGCCTCGTCCCACCGTGCGCATCAGTAAACGCGCCGGGATCGCCATTATCAGTGTGCTCGCGTTACTCATGCTTGGTTTGGCGTGGGGCGGTTACCGGCGTAGCCTTCAGAACCAGGCCACCGCCCGCCAGGCTGGCCTGCCCCGAAGCGTCACGCCGGCCCACGCCGACGACCAACTGCTACATGGAATCCCAACGGCGGACGCTTCGCTGGTACACCCGCAGAATGGCCTCGTACCCAAAGGCCCGAACCTTCTCCAAGCTCCCAACTCAACCGGCTTTCCGAATGTTGGCCCTGGTGCCGCCCTCAACTCTGCCGCCCCGTGCGGCCTGGATGCGACCGGGATGCGCATGCGCTTCAACCCGCAGACTGGACAGCCCTGCGATCTCCCTGTGGAGCGTGTGGTCGTGCGCCAATCGCCGCCCAGAATGTCCCACGGCAGCATTGCGCCACCCGAAGATAAAGCCCGCGACGCTGCCTGGCAGCTTGAGCACGAAGCCATGCTGGCGCCCACTGCGACGGGTAGCAGCACGGCCCTCGGTGCCAGTTTGAAACCCGCGCTCGCCCAACTTGCTTCCTCAGGGGATCAGACGCCCAATCTGGCCGCCATCGGAAAAGCCCTCGGTTTAGGTTCCAACGCCAGCACCGCGTCGGCCGCTGCCGTCACTGAGACCGATTATGAGGCCCAGAACGCACAAACGCGTAAGGATGCATTCCTAAAAGCCGCCCAAAACAAGGGCGCTGCCGAAGACTACCTCCGCTACACAAGGGATGCGCCGCTGTCCCGCTATGAGATTAAAGCCGGCTGGGAGATCCCCGCCGTTTTGGAGCAGAGCCTCAACTCCGATCTGCCGGGCGAGTTGAAAGCATTAGTCACCTCCAACGTTTACGACACTGCCACTGGCCAATACCTACTCATCCCACAAGGCTCCCGGCTAGTCGGCAAATACGACTCCCGCGTCTCGTATGGCCAGGACGGTGTACAGGTGGTCTGGAGCCGGATCATCTTTCCGGACGCCTCCTCCATAGACCTCGACGGCATGATGGGACTCGATTCTCACGGCAACGCGGGTCTGCGCGATAAAGTCGACCGCCATTATAAACGCCTCATCGGCATGGAGGTTCTCACCTCTATGTTCATGGCCGCTTTCGCCATCTCCCAAAACCGCAGCCAGACCATCCTTGCCTATCCCAGTCCCAGTCAGGCTGCCGAAACCGCGGTAGGGCAGGAGCTGACTATGAGTGGCGCGCAAATGGCCCGCCGCAACATGAACGTGCAGCCGACCATCAAGGTGCCGGCGGGATACCGCTTCAACGTGCGCGTCAACCGCGACATCCTGTTTGAAGCGCCCTATGAACCGGCCCGGCCGCAAACGTTCGAGCCTCAGGCCCAGCGCTCCGCTTTCAGCGCCAGCAGGTAATCGCCATGCAAGTCAGCCCTCCCACCCAGTTTCTCCAGACCTTCCAGCAGATGCGTGGCCAGTGGTTCGCCGCCGTGCAAGGACCGGCCCAGACCTTGTTCGGCCTGCTGGCCCTCATCGAATTCGCCTGGAGCGCAGCAGTGCTGGCCCTAGAACGTACCGATCTGCAATCCTGGACTGCCGGCCTCATCCGCAAACTGATGTGGATCGGTGCATTCTATGCGCTGCTAGTCTTCGGTCCCACCTGGATCCCCGCCATCATTGACAGCTTCACGCAACTGGGCCAGCAAGCCAGTGGCGTCGGCCCACTGCAACCGGGCGCGGTTTTCCAGCGCGGCTTGGATATTGGCGGCGCGTTATTCGGTGGCGCCTCCGACGCCGGCTTCTTGTCTAATTTCGGCACTGCGATGGCGATGGTCTTCGCCGCCATTCTAAGCTTTGTGGCCTTCTGCTTCATCAGCATCCAACTGGTTGCGGCCTTGGTGGAATCCTATATCGTCGTGGCCGCAGCCTTCTTCTTCCTGGGTTTCGGCGGCTCTCGCTGGAGCGCTCCCTACGTAGAGAAATACATTGCGCTGGCCGTGGGCGTGGGCGTGAAGATCATGGTCCTGTTCCTTCTGATCGGCGTGGGCATGGCGCTCTCCGCGGGCTGGGTAGCGGTCGCCCAAACCGTCGCCACATCCCCCAATCCGGCCATGGGCGCGCTCGACATCGTCGGCGAATCCCTGATCTTTCTCGCGCTCTGTTGGTTTGTCCCAAAGATCGTAGCCGGCGTGCTGGGCGGATCGCCAGCATTCACCGGTGGCGAAATCATCGCCGTCGCCACGCCGATCGCCTACGGTGCGGTCATGGCAGCGCAAACCGCGGTCAGTCTGGCTTCCAGCGGCATCGGCGCACTTGCCGGGGCCGGCCCTGGCGCGGGAGGTGCCGCAACGGCCAGCGCCGCGCCGCCCGGTCCAGTCGGACCGCCCGGCATGAGTGGTGCGAGCGCCTCAGGCGGCCAACCTGCGCCCCCAGCACTGCCCACCATGAACGCCGGTACAGGCCAGCCGGCGCCGCCGTCGAACAACAGCGCAGCCTGATGGAGGTGACTTATGCAAGCGCAACCAATTCCGAAAACCGCAGCCAAGGGCGCCATGCTCCAAGGCTGGCAACAGTCCCTCAGTGAGGCACACCAAATAGCCAAGATGGTGCTCGGACGTGCGGCCTCCACGGTCGTGGCGGAACGTAACAGCGGCATCTACCGAGGCGTGATCATCGGCCACACGCGCGATTACATCATCCAGCAAATTGGCAAGCAGGCCGCTGCTGTTATCCACTCCAAAGATCTGTTTCACGCACCCGATCGCGAGTTTCCATGGCCGGAGGTCGGCCGAGCGTTTTCCATTCATTACTCGCGGTCGCACGCCGTCGCACGGGAAATTCGCGAGAAGCTGCGCGAACACGGGCTAATCCGATGAGTCAACCCCAGCTCTACCGAAGCCCCGCCAAGCCCGGATATCTGGGCGGATACAACTGGCCCGCCGTAGTGGTAGGTCTACTGGTGTTGGTCATTGCCAATTTCTTCTGCACCCAATACATCGCCAAACGGTTCCAGTATCAGCCTGCCCTTGGTCCGCCGCTGCTGCGCTTGCGCGCTGGCGCGATCTATCAACCCTTCGCCTGGGCCAAGTGGGGCTGGCAGCACATGACTGACCAAGACCCAGCGATCCGAATGCCGTTCCTACTGGGCATGCTTGTCCTGGTTGCCGGATGCTTTCTCACCGTTGGTGTCTTCTTTGCGATGACGAACCGCCGGGCGCGTCTGCTCTCCATGAACGCCGAGCACCTGCATGGTTCTGCCTGCTGGGCCGAGGAGAGCGATATCCGCATCAGCGGCCTGCTCACCTCGAACGACGGCGTTTTCGTGGGCGGCTGGTCGCCCGCCGGCAAGCGTCTGCACTACCTGCGGCACAACGGCCCCGAACATATCCTGGCTTTCGCCCCGACCCGCAGCGGCAAGGGTGTGGGGCTGGTGATCCCCACTCTCCTGGCGTGGTCGGAATCCGCTATCGTCTACGACATTAAGGGTGAGAACTGGGCTAAGACAGGCGGTTTTCGGGCTCAAGCCGGGCATATCTGCTTCAAGTTTGCTCCGGTCGAACAGCAAGCCACTTCACGATTCAACCCGCTGAGCGAGGTGCGGCTTTTCACTCCACGGGATGTCAGCGACGCGCAGAACATTGCCAGCATGATCGTCCGGACCGGTGAAGACAGCCCCCAAGAGCGGTACTGGCAGGACGCCGCCACCTCCATCACCACCGGCATGGTCCTGCACGCCTGCTACGCCGCCGCGCTCGAACGCCGCCAAGCCAGCCTGGCGGATCTCGCACACTTGTTCACCCGCCCTGGATTGAGCTTCCACGACACGCTCGAAGAGTTGCTCAATTTCGAACACGACCCCGGCTTTCAGCACCAGTGGCGGATGCCCGATGGCTCGCGAACGGTCACGCATCCGGTGGTCCGCGAGAAAGTGCAGGAAATGCTGGATAAGGAAGACAAGGACTTTAGCGGAGTGCTCTCGACGGCTAAAACCGCGCTGACGCTCTACAGCGATCCGCTAGTGGCCAACAACACTTCGGCCAGCGACTTCGCCATCAACGACCTGGTCAACCACGAGCGCCCTGTGTCGCTTTACTTGGTGGTGCCGCCCAGCGACAAAATCCGGCTGCGTCCGCTCATCCGCCTGATCCTCACCATGACCGTCAACCGCCTGACGGAGCGAACGCTTTACGCTGGTGCTGAGCAGCAGCATAACCGTCATCGCCTGCTGTTCCTCATTGATGAATTTCCTTCACTGAACCGAATGGAGATCTTCGCGGATGCCTTGTCTTATATGGCGGGCTATGGCCTGAAGGCGTATCTCATCACGCAGGACATCCGCCAGATTGTCGACGCCTACGGCAACAACGAAAGCATCGTCTCGAACTGCCATGTTCGAATCGCCTTTGCCCCGAATCAATTCGAGACCGCCAAACTGATCAGCGACATGAGCGGCACCACCACAGTGCAGAAGGCCACCTACAATTTCAGCGGTCAGCGCCTCTCACCGGTCATGGGGCACCTCAATGCTTCGGTGGACAACATTGAAAGGCCTCTGATTACCCCGGACGAAGTATTGCGGCTGAAGCCACCACAAAAGGCCGGGCACGGCATTCAGGAACGCATCGTGGCGCCTGGACAAATGCTCATCTTCGTCAGCGGACTCCACCCAATTCTGGGGATGCAAATGTTGTACTTCCTCGATCCGACATTCAAACTCCGCTCGGAAATCCCGCCACCGGCCAAGTTTGTGAGCCTTAAGGGCAGTCAGGTTCTGGAGCAAAACTCTATAGAACGCCCGCAGCATCTCACTAGCCCCCCAGAGACACCGCCGCCCGACCGCTCACGCGTCGAGCAGGCTTTCTTGGACGGTCTCGAAGAGATGGACGAATACCAGGAATTGAAGGAGGAATCTCATCATGCAGAAGAATCGAATTGAAGTCAGTGGCTGGCTGGCGGCCAAGCCCGCCGTGCGCTATCTCCCCTCAGGCACGCCCGTGGCCAGCGTGCGCCTCGGCGAGACGTATTCGTACACGTCGCAAGGCAAGGCGGAGCAGCATACCAATTGGCACTCGCTTTCGTTCTATGGCGATCTGGCCAACCTGGCGGCGGCCCTCAACAAGGGCGACCACCTGTTTGTGGAAGGCAGCATGGAGCAGCGTCAATTCACGCCGGCTGACGGCACCGAGCGGACGATCTGGGAGTTGATCGTGCACTCGTTTCATCTGATCGGCGACCCCAGGCCGAAGGCCGCAAACCCCACCGCCCGAGAGCGTAAATACGAGTGACGGGCCGGCCCATCATGATGGTGCCGATTGGCCGGTAGGGGGGTAATGGCGATGCGCGGTCGAATCCTGATCCTCGCGCTGACTCCCGTCCTCGGCACCTTTGCCCTGTTTAGCGGCGCGGATTTGCGCATCAACACCTCGGCATCTCTGCCGGTCGGCCTGTATATTGTGAGTTCTAACGGCACCTTCGTGGAGTTCTGTCCTGACGATCATGGTCTATCTGCCCAGCGGCACTACCGAGCCAGGGGAGCCTGTCCGGACGGAGCAGCGCCGCTTCTCAAGCCCGTGATTGGCAGCCCTGCCGACGAGGTTGTCGTGAGGCCCGCGGGCATTGCGGTGAACGGCAAGCTTCTTCCTCATACTGCACCGGTGGAATTTTCTTTTTCTGGCGTTTCAGTGGCACAGGGGCAAACGGGCTTTTGTCATCCTGTCCCTGGCGTTTCTGGCCTTCCTGCTGTACGCGGTCGCGCATGCCCACTGAACGCAACCTCGTTTGCGCTGATACGGCGAACGACGTAAAGGCCAACCTCAGCATAGGCGACTACACGGCAAAGTGATTGCCGGAGCCAACGGCATACGTGCGGACATGGCCGAGGCATCGCGCAGGATGGGCGTCTTGCGAAGTTCCTGCCGTTCAACGCCGTTCAACTGGTGGGCTTGCGCACGATGGAGCGGTCGTATATCCTGCATTATGAGCGGGCGTAAGCTGCGTGCGAGATTATGCTCGCAGGAGGTCCATCATGAAATGTCTCGACTGCGGCAAAGAGGCCTCTGAAGGCTTCGCGTTCTGCCCATGGTGCGGCAAAGACCTCAAATGTGCCCCCCAGCTTCCGATTGATCGAGGCAATTTAACACGTCCGCCCAGGGTTCGAGCCGCTACCGTTCGATCTCTAGACGTCAACGCCGAACGGCCCTTTAGTTTAAATATGATTGGTCGCGTGGCAATCGTTGCGGCCTGCATATTGGCGGGCGCATATTTTTCACTCAACAGAACGACCACGCCGAAGTTGCCGTCGCCGGGACACGTTGACACACCAAACACGGTGTTGGTTACGCCGACACCGCCGGTCTGGACGCCGCACGTCCCTCCTCCAATGCCCCGGCTTCCCACTTACACCTATACCTTCCCTCGGATCGAACCGATCAGGCCGCCAGTATTTCAGCCGCCTCCGGCATACCGGCTCCCGCTCTACTCGCCAGCACCAATCATCCCCACGATACCTAGGCTCGCACCGCTCCCCACGTTGCAAGTGCCCAGGGTCGAAACGGGACCGCCGACCCAGACAAAGCAGGCGATAACTGATGCGATCCAGCAACTGGAGCAATCCAAGCCGGCCCAACCGCAGGAAAAATAGCGACAGGAGGAAAAAGATGAGAACCGGCGCTAGCCTTTCGCTTTTCCTCTGCGCCTGGGTTTTTCGCATGTTGGCCCAGACCTCACCTCCGCCAATCCAAGCCTCAGCACAACCGAGCGTTCAGTCGGACGCAGCGGTAAAAGAGGTCAAAATCGCTGAAGACTACTACCTCGGGCGGGGCGTCCCAAAGGACTACGAGAAGGCCGTTCTCCACTACAGGCTAGCCGCTGACCAGGGCTCAGCGGACGGCCAGGCTGGCCTTGCTTACATGTACTTATACGGCCTGGGTGTTGCGCAAGACGATGCTCAAGCTGCAAAGTGGTATAAGCTCGCCGCCCAAAATGGCAGCGCCGTTGGCCAAGCATACCTGGGGGATCTGTACCGGCTTGGGCGAGGCGTCGAGCGTGACGCGCACGTTTCCGCCGAATGGTTTAGGCGCGCTGCTGACCACGGTCTTGCAGGAGCTCAACACCAGCTCGCCTGGTTCTACCTCGAAGGTGAGGGAGTTACAAAGAATGAAAGCGAAGCCGCGAAGTGGTTCCAGTTAGCCGCTGATCAGGGATTTGGTCCAGCGCAAAAAGACCTCGGGATTCTATACAGTCAGGGTCGCGGTGTCCCAAAGGATTCTGCTAAGGCTGCCGCCTTGTTCCGTGTCGCTGCAGAAGGCGGTCTAGCGGAAGCGCAAGTTCTTCTCGCCGATGCCTATTTTGGCGGCAAGGGTGTTCCACAAGATGACAACCAGGCTGCGTCGTGGGCCCGCCGAGCGTCTGATCAAAATGACCCGCTAGGGAAATTTGTCCTCGCGTGTCTGTACACATTAGGTCGAGGCGTTAAACAGGATTTTTCAGAAGCATTCAAGTTGTCGGAAACAGCGTCCAAAGAGAGTTCTTCACCGGCGGAATTCTTACTAGCAATCCTCTACGAAAATGGCGCGGGCGTCCAGCGGGACGATGGGAAAGCAATCGGTTGGGCTCGCAAATCGGCAGAGGCAGGTTTCCCGCTCGGCCAGCAATTGCTCGCACAGTTTCTCGTCGATGGCCGCGGCGAACCAGCGAACCTTGTCGAGGCGGCGAAGTGGTATCAGAAAGCCGCCGAAAACGGACTGCCACAGTCACAAAGCGTGCTGGGAACCTTGTATCTCGATGGCAAGGGAGTACCTCGCGATGACAAGGAGGCCGCGAAGTGGTTCCAGTTGGCTGCTGATCAAGGGTTCGCTGAAGGACAGAATAGGCTCGGTCTGGCCTATCTTCGCGGTCAAGGGTTAACCAAGGACGATAATCAAGCGTTTGCTTACTTTCGGAAGGCGTCGGAGCAGAGCTATGTCTTCGCACACTTCAATCTTGCTGGCATGTACTTGAATGGCCAAGGCACGACGCGCGACGAAGCCAAAGCTCTAGAACTGTACGCGAAAGCTGCCGACGCAGGATTTGGACCCGCGGAGGAAGCCGTCGCCAGGCTCTACACAGAGGGACGGGGCACTGAAAAGAACCTGATAACGGCCGCTGAATACTACAAACGGGCTGCTGAAAAAGGATCGCTGTTTGCCCAGCGGGAGATCGCGACGATGTACCGAAAAGGCGCCGGCGTGGCCCAGGACTATGTTCAAGCCGCCAAGTGGTACCTCCGCGCAGCTGAGCAGGGAGATACCGATGCGCAAACGATGTTGGGATACTCGTACCTCGAAGGACAGGGAGTAGAACGCAACTCACAAACCGCCTTAGATTGGTTTCGCAAATCGGCCAATGCCGGAGCCGTCGAATCCCAATACATCCTGGGTCTTCTCTACCAAAACGGAAGGGGCGTTGAGCCAAATATGGTCGAGGCCCGAACGTGGTTTGAACGAGCAGCCTCGCAGGGGTATGCCAAGGCACGCGAACGTCTCCAGGAGCTTATAGCCTCAACACAGTCAACTCCGCCGGTCCAGCAGCACGTTACGCGGTTTCCTGATCAGTCGTTACCAAACAGCAGTCTCACCGACCGGTCCTCGGCGTTCGAGGCGCGATGCGAAGAGTATAACTCTCAGGAAAGGCAGCGCGCCGAGCATCAAGCCGAAATTGCGCAGCTGGACACTGAACTGCGCAACCTGCAATTCCGCCAATACCAGGCCACGCAAAATTACCAGTATGCGCAACAGCTGGCAATGGACCAGTCACAACGCGCCCGAACAGCCAAAGGTTTCGCGGCGGGTCTGGCGGCAGCCGCTTCGATCGCAGCTACGGCGGGCGCGCTGAAACTGGGATCCCAGGTCCAAGCACTCAACCGCCAAATCTCTCAACTCCAATACCGCCGCAATGCAATGGCCATTACCGGATCGCCGATCAAGTATTTCGCGCCCCCGGAGGGATGCGCTCCGTCCGTTGTCGCCACTGCTCTGCCGGCGCCCACGTCTGTGATCGCGGAGCCGTCCAGCTTGTCTCGACAGGGCATTGGCAGCGGGACTTCGGGACTCCTTGGCGGGCTCCAGAAGGCCCTAGGGTCCGGTTTGTCGGGAGGGAACGTGGTCGGCGGCTTGACGGATACCGTCAAGCAGCAAGGAATGGCCATGCTTCAAGACGAGATCGTAAGGCGCGTTGGTGAGTTCGCGGGTTTGGGCATGCCCCTCCGACTGGACCAGAAGACTGCATTTCCGGAGGCAAGGGCCCCACAGAATTTTCGTCCCCGACGCATCACGGTTCACAGTATGGACCTACATCGACCGCTTCCTCCAGGCGATTACAGCATGACTGTGTGGGCATATTGCACACAATGGAGTATTCACGCGCCGGGCGCAGGCCTCGGTTACAAACTGGCCCGGGTGCAAGGCAAACAGGCGATGGCCCTTAGTGCGCTCCTCAGCCGCGGAACGCTCGAACATATCTCACATGATCAGTTGATAGCCACGGATTGGCGAATTCAGTCCGGCACACCGCTTTCGCAGATGCCCTCATCGGACCAAGCCATGATTCACCACCTCATTCCGGAATATGAACGTGGCCTTCACGGCGACGTTTTGGAAAAAATCTACGAGACGTATAACAAGTTTCGGGTCGTGCCAAATGTTCCTACACTCGACAGTCTTCTGGCCCGTAACGAGGCCGGGCGCGTGGTTCTCAACATCCTCCATGCCCGTCAGATCCTGGCTGATCAGACTATCTCCGCCGAGCGTCTACCGGACCATCTTTTCGAACCCCAGGGCGACGGCTTGCCCCGTGTGCTACCGGCGACAAATCCCCCTCAACCTTCGCCTTGGGCAGAGATATATCCGGGAGTTGTAGCCCGGTTAACTGTTCAGGCAGGGACCTTTGGAGATAACTTGTTCGAGTTCCGAGTAACCTCTCCTGCACGTCACTCCAAGCAGCTTCGCGCCGCTCCCGTCGCACGCGCTGCAGCAAACTCCTTTCTGCCGCAGAATGGAGCGACGGACCTGGAGGATGGCGAAACCGGTCCTTGGCCAGCGGACCTGTTCGGGTTGGTGCTACCGGGAGAAGGGGCGGACACCACGCAGTCGTCAGGCAATCGTGCGGCAGCGCACTCTGATGCGCAAGGGCTTCTAATAGGCTATTCGATGGGCAAGGGCGCACAAGCCCTTACGCTTGTGCCGCCGGTCGAGAGCGGCTCTGGTTCGCCGAGTGACTGTCTCTCGGTCAAAGCCTCGCTTGAAGAGCTTCGCGCACGTGTAAATGCCGACCAGGAAAGCATCCGCAAGCTGGGTCTAGGTATCACGAGTCAGGACCTCAACGACTGGGCAGACATGGCTGAAACCGATCGCAAGAAGGCGATCTTGTCGTTCGCGATGACTCTACTCGACGGCGTTCTCGGAGCTTCACAGGCGGCACTAGATACCAAGCAGATTGCAGGTTACCAGCTGAAAAATGGTTTGGGCTCGCTTGGCACAGGGCAAGCGAACACTCTAATTGGCAGAATAAGAGCGCAAAGTGGCCCACAACAAGCACTGATACCAGCTCTGCAATGGCTGAGCACCTATAGCGGCAAGACTTCAACGTTAGAATACCTCTCTGCCCTGTCGACGGCTGCCAGTAGCCTAAAATCCGTCGCCGAGCTCGGCGCTAGTGAAAACTCCATCGAGCAAACTGAGGCGATTATTGGCTTAGCTGCGGCGCTTTCGAATAGGCTTGCTGATGCAGCGCTCATTGCGACCGGGACATTTAATGACCTTCAAATGTGGCTCGAAATCTGGGTCATGGCTCGACCAGTGAACCAACTCCAGGAGTTGGCCGGCACCCAGTTGAAGGCACTTAGCGCACTTAATACGCAACTGCAAAAGGATGTTCACGCGGTGCAGAATGCTCGGGCCCAGTTGCAGCAGATATCGTGCGAGGAGCCGTAAGCCGTGGCGCAGCACCTACGACCGTACCGCCGTAGTAAGGGGGCATGAACCATGTGTAGCATAACTCGATCTGGTCCTGTCTTCCGACTGTTCATTTGTCTTGCGTGCGTCGGTACACCCGCCGTCGCTCAACGGTCGTACAATTGGAGGAACGCTCCGCCGCCTCTGGAGGTGTTTGCTCCGGTGTTCGGGAGAATCTGGGCCGCAGCTGCAGAGCCAGAGACGTTTCGGTCTATCAAGAGCGACGTCCTCTTTGATCGACCGGGATGGTCAACAAATACCGTTCTTCCTGGCGCGAAGGAATCGGAGTGTTGGCTCAGAAAGGACGCGACTAACCCAAAGATGCCAGCCTACGAGCGCTCGCCCGAAGACCGGCAGGGACACTATGAGTGCTCTCTCAACTTCAGGAGCACTGCCGACGCTACCCACGCATGCACGGCTCTAGGAAAACTCGTGGAGAGTTCTGAGCATGACTGGATCGTCAGTCCTTCCGTGGCGAGTAAGCCAGCACTTTCTCGCGTGCAGTTCTTCAAAAAAGGTGAATTTAGCCAATTCGCTGATGAAACCTTAGGACCAGGGTTCATAAGGTACATCGCGCTCACCGTGTATCCGAATCAATGCAGTTTCGATATATGGGCCAGGTGGGTACCTAATTTCGTCGAAGCAATTCTCGCAAAGGTGGCTGACAGTGGTCGATACTCAACGATTCCAACACCCGACACATCACCGGCTCCACCGGGCGCCACTGATACCGTTGCTCTATCCATTGTGAATAGTAGCTCGTTCGCCGCCGACGTTTGGTTTTCGGGGCCAGACGTCCGAGGAAAACGAATCCTTCCCGCCTCAACTTGGGATTTTAGAGTCTCTCCCGGTCTCTACCGGGTTGTGGCGCAATTCGCCGTAACGAAAGAGCAGCTCGATGCTGGAGTTAAGCCGTCGAGCCTCGTGCCTGTTTATGGAATGCAAGATTTTGCGGTTGGTACGCAGTATAAATATCGGCTCCAGAAACCATCCACTGTCACCGGCCCACTCGGTCTTCAGACGATGGCATCGTCTGCTAATGCGCCTGGGAGGCACCCTAACGAATCTGTGGACTCTGAGATCGCGAAAGTAATCGGCAGCATCACAGCTCCTGGAGGCAAGCCGGCTGAGCCTGCTGGGGCCGTCCGCTCAGCTGATGCCATTAATTCCGAAGTCACAAAGATCGTGGATAGTGGTCAGTACTCGAAATTACCTCTTCCTATCACAACCCGTTACGGGAATTCAGACGCAACATATGTTGCCGTCAACAACGAAACAACGTATAGTCTGCTCATTTTGATTTCTGGGCACACGTCTCAGCAATACACGATCGCCCCTGGTGAAAGTCTAGACATCATGCTGGTGCCGGGCGCCTATCGGATTGTCGGAACGGTTCCGGCTCAAGAAGTTGTTCCATTCTACGGCACTGGTGCATTTGAAGGGGGTTCGAAGTACCAGTATCGGTTCTACATCAAATGAACGCGTGGGGCCCTGGTACTCCCGTCCTCGCGGTCGATGGGTGCCCGTAATGTGGGTTCTGGATTTGTTAATTCCACCGCTCTAATATTGTTACCGGCGATTTAGCCAATCTCGCGGGTGATCGATGTCAGCAAGAGTGTGGTCCAGCATGTCCCACAACTCCGGTTGTGCCGGGCCGCCCGGCAACACCAAGCAGCCCAGGCTCCAACTCCCCTGGCGGAGGCCCCTGCCGACGATATCCATCGAGCTGTCCGCCTCCAAATCCGCGCGGGATCAGCACCACTCCCCGCATGGTCCGGCCCGCCTTTGCAAGGCACCGGCAAGTCGATACACCATGTCAAGCTGAGCCTGAGAACGGCCCCGAACGCTGTACGCGCAAAGCAGGTTCATCGATACGGCGTACCCCGGATATAGAGGCGCGCCTCGAAGAACGGCAAGCTCAGAGAAGTGCCTTGAGAGGCCGACGCGGATGTGAACCGCCAGACGACTAACGAGTTGGCCTATGTGCTCCGATTATCCCCCTCGTTGCATTGGACCGTCTAACGCCCGACCCGTGGAATTGAGGCCGAAGCGCTCGCGAAGTCTTTGGCTGTTGGCCGGAGAACCCGCTTCTGGCTCCTCCCCATGCTCTCACATCCGGCTCGGCGCACTTCACCCCGACCGAGGCGTGGCCGGTGAGGGCCGGGAAATGGATCTCTAAGCCGCGCTTGCTTTGTGCTTTCGCCATAAACGTCGTTGGATCGTACGCGTGTCACAACTCACCGCCACCGAGGCGTGCAGGGTAGAACACCGATGGAAACTAAACGGTGACGCTCCATGGCTGCGCGCCGAACTTTTGATTATTCCCAGCAGCTTGACCTTTTCGGAGGCCTCGACGTAGACTCATGGACAGAAGCAACTGAGGAGACCGCAAATGTACGAGAGAAATCGGGTCGGACGAATGATCCTCGAACACTGGCAGAAGCACCGGCCGCAAATGGTCGAGGAGCTGCGGACCACGAACCAGTTGGACCAGACGATCTACGAAGCCCAGGAGACGACCGGGGACCTGCTGTACGAACTGGTGTCGGTCCAGAAAATGGACTACCAGGCGGCCTGGGAGATCGCGATGCGGGAGTGGGCACCACTGCCGAGCCCGGCCCGCCCGCAGTCATCCTTGGCGGGGACGCCGACGAGCCGCTAGCCAAACCGTCCCGCGATTTCCGAATAACGGCAGCACACAGAATCGGTGAGGGCAGCCTTCGCGAAAAAGCTCTCGCCAACCTCGCCGCCATCCGCACCCTGAAACAGATCGAGGCTGATGACCGCGAGGCAACCGGCGAGGAAAACGCCATTCTCGCGCGTTACAGCGGGTGGGGCGCAATGGCGAACGTCTTTGAGGCACATCCGCCGCGGGAGTGGGAAAAGACCGCCGACGAACTGCGCCAACTGCTCACCACGGACGAATACGCTTCTGCGCGCGCCTCCACTCCCAACGCGCATTTCACTTCGCCTCTAGTGATTTCCGGTGTGTGGGAGTCTCTCGAACGCCTCGGCGTTGAAACCGGCGCGCAGGTTCTGGAGCCGTCGATGGGGGTGGGGCATTTCTTTGGACTCATGCCCGAGGCGCTCGCGCCTGGCGCCCGCAGGACCGGCGTTGAACTCGACAGCCTCACAGCACGCATCGCACAGCGGCTCTATCCCGATGCAACCATCTTTGCCAAGGGCTTTGAAGAGACGCCCCTGCCGGACAACTTCTTCGATGCCGTCGTCGGCAACATTCCGTTTGGCAATTATCCGGTGTTCGATCCCGCTTATCGCAGCAGCCCGGCCGTTACGCGTGCGATCCACGATTATTTCTTTGCCAAATCGCTCGATAAGGCACGCGCGGGCGGTGTGGTGGCGCTCATCACCAGCCGGTACACCATGGACAAGCAGGATGCAACCATCCGGCAATATTTGGCCGAACGCGCGAACCTGATCGGGGCCATACGTCTGCCCAACACCGCTTTCAAGGCCAACGCTGGTACCGAGGTCACGACCGACATCCTCTTCCTGCAGAAACACGGCCCAGGCGTGCCCGCGAGCGGCGAGGCCTGGCGTGAGCTTGTACAAATCGACACCCCGGATGGGCCGATACACGTCAATGAGTACTTCTCGCGCCACCCGGAGATGATGCTGGGGCAAATGCGGCTTGAGCACGGGATGTACCGAGGCGGAGAACCGTCGCTTGTGGGCGAGTTGTCCCAAGCAAATCTCGGAAGGGCCATTGGGTCGTTGCCCGAAGCCGTCTACGTCGCCAGAGATGCAGGCGCCAGGGCGCGTGCAGACATAGCGCCGGCGGAGGCCACCGAGCTGGGAGCCATCAAGGAAGGGGCATTTTACGACCGTGACGGAGTCATTGTCGTCAGGAACGGGAACCGTTTAGACCCTGCCAACCTGAACTCTTCAGTCGCCGCACGCGTTCGTGGAATGCTGGCGGTACGCGATGCCGTGCGGCTGGTGTTTCAGACACAGCTTGAGGATGCGCCCGAGGAACGCATTACCGCGGCGCGCAAAACCTTGGGCGCTGTCTATGATTCTTTCGTCGCAAGGTACGGTCCCGTATCGTCGCGCGAAAACGTGAAGGCTTTCGCCGGCGATCCCGACCACCCGCTGCTTCTGTCCCTTGAGAACTACGACCCCGAACTGAGAACCGCCACCAAGACGCCCATTTTCGAGCGGCGCACCCTGGAGCGTTATCGCCCGGTGGAGCACGTCGAGACGGCCGCCGAAGCCCTGGCCGTATCGCTGAACGAGATGGGCGAGATTCACTGGCCGCGCATGGAACAGCTCACCGGGCGGACCCCGGGACAACTGCGGCGCGAACTGGGGAGCCTCGTGTACCGCAACCCGGAAGGTGGCGGCTGGGAGACCGCCGATCGATATTTGAGCGGCAATGTGCGCGCGAAGCTCGCGACAGCCACGGCGGCGGCGGAAATCGATTCGTCGTACCGGCGCAATATCGAAGCCTTACAGGCCGTGCAACCCCCAGACCTGGAGCCGGGCGACATCGAGGCGCGTCTCGGGTCGTCGTGGATTCCGGCAACGGACATCCGCGATTTCGTATCGCAGCTACTCGACATCCCTGCGTCTGATGCGCTTGTGGCCCACGCGGATGCCATCGCCACCTGGACCGTACAACTCGATCCTGGAGCGAGATGGCACGTGAGCAACACCACTGCCTGGGGCACGTCGCGGTTTCGTGCATCCGAGCTGATCGATCAGGCCCTCAATGGGCGCACTCCGACCGCATACGATGAACACGAAGATGGTTCGCGCACCATCAACCAGCAGGAGACCATCGCCGCACGCGAGAAACAGCAGCAGCTCAAAGACCGTTTTCGCGAGTGGATTTGGCAGGACGGCGAGCGCGCATCCCGGCTTGCCCGCGATTACAACGAGCGCTTCAACAATCTGCGGCTGCGCAATTTCGACGGTTCGCATTTGACCCTGCCAGGCATGGTGCGCGATAACCTTCGCGACCGTGACCTGGGCCGCCATCAGAAAGACGCGGTGTGGCGTATCCTGCAGAGCGGCAGCACACTGCTGGCGCACGTTGTGGGCGCCGGAAAGACCTGGACCATGGCCGCCGCCGCCATGGAAATGCGCCGCCTGGGGCTTGCGAAGAAGCCCATGTTTGTGGTGCCCAACCACCTGGTAGAACAGTGGGGCGCAGAGTTCCTCAAACTGTATCCACAGGCGCACCTTTTCATCGCCGGGAGCGAACACTTTGCGGCCGGCAACCGCGAGCGCGCGATGGCGCGCATTGCCAGCGGCAATTACGACGCGGTAATCGTCTCGCACCGCTCATTCGAGTTCTTGCCGGTCTCCGACAAACTGTTCAACCGCTTCATTGACCGCCAGCTCGATCAGTTGGAAAACGCCATCCATGAAGCAAATGCTGAAACCGGCGATAACCGCCGTATCGTGAAGGAACTGGAGAAATCCAAGAAGCGCCTCGCCACCAAGTTGAAGCAGCGTGCCGACCGCGAGCGCAAAGACAACACCATCACTTTCGAGGAATTGGGCGTGGACCAGGTCTTCGTTGATGAAGCGGATCTCTATAAGAACCTGTTCTACACCACCAAAATGAATCGCATCGCGGGCCTGCCGAACTCGGATAGCAACCGCGCCTTCGATATGTTCCTGAAGACCCGCTACCTGCTGGAGCAGGCTGGAGGCCGGGTGGTGTTTGCGACGGGCACGCCGATTTCCAACACCATGGCTGAGATGTATACGATGTTGCGCTACCTCGCGCCGGGCCTGCTGCAGGAGCGCGGCGTGGAGCATTTCGATGCCTGGGCCGGAAACTTCGCGGAGGCGGTGACCGCCTTGGAACTCGCGCCGGACGGCTCGGGCTACCGAATGCACACCCGTTTCGCCAAATTCATCAATCTGCCCGAGCTGTTGACTATGTTCCGCACGGTTGCCGACGTGCAGACAGCCGACATGCTGAAGTTGCCTCGGCCGGGAATTGCCACGGGGCGACCGGAGATCATCGCAGCGCCTGCGAGTGAACCGCTCAAAGCCTTTATCAAGACGCTGACAGACCGCGCCGAGCGCCTCCGGTCGCAGCGCATCGATCCTTCACAGGACAACATGCTGAAAATCACTGGTGACGGCCGAAAGGCGGCCCTCGACATGCGCCTGGTGGAAGAATTCGCCGATCCCCACGGCGATACGAAAGTGAGCCGCGCCGTCGAACGAGTTCACAACGTCTGGCAAGCGACTGGGAACTCCCGATCCACCCAGCTTGTATTCTGCGACCTGTCCACGCCGGATCCCTCGCGATTCAACGTCTACGATGAACTACGCTCGCGGCTGATTGATAGCGGCATCCCACAAAACGAGATTGCCTTTATACACGACGCCGACAGCGACGCCGCCAAGATGAGGCTGTTCAACGCCGTGAACGCGGGCAGGGTGCGCATTCTCATCGGCTCGACCGAAAAGATGGGTGCCGGCACCAATGTGCAGCGCCGTCTTGTGGCCTTACACCATCTGGACGCGCCCTGGCGCCCGCGCGACATAGAGCAGCGTGAGGGTCGCATCCTGCGTCAAGGGAATCTGAACTCTGAGGTGCGCGTTTACCGCTACGTCACGGAGGGCTCGTTTGATGCTTATATGTGGCAGACCCTGGAAACCAAGGCCCGCTTCATCCAGCAGGTGATGAGGGGACACACGTCGGTGCGTGCCGCCGAGGACCTGGAGGCCAGCACTCTCACCTACGCGGAAATCAAAGCCATCGCCTCCGGTAATCCGGCGGTGATGGAGAAAGTGAAGGTGGATACGGAGGTTCGGAAGCTCGACCAGCTCCGCGCGGCGCACGTCAACCAGCAGCACAGCATCCGGTTGCAGCTTCACCGGCTGCCGCTGGAGATCGCCGAGGCACAACGGAGCATTGCCACCGTCGCAAAGGACATCGCGATGCGCGACGCGCATGCCGACGCCGAGTTCAGCATGACCGTGGGCAACCGCGTTTATTCCGGTAAGGGCGCGCGCGAAGAAGCCGGCAAGGCCATCACGTATACGGTGCTCTCCTGGCGTGACGACACCACCGTGCAAGTGCGCGGCACGTTCCGGGGGTTCGAGATCTTAAGCAAAGGTAAATTGGCCACCGGGTTTAATCCCGAGGATGAACGGCTGCCGGAGCTTTTCATACGGGCCGCGGGCACCTACTCCGCGCATCTCAACCCGGAAAATACGGTTGGCACCGTGCAGAGCATAGAGCACACACTGCGATCACTGGAGAGAGTTGCCACGCAGCAACAGGAGCGCGCCGATTACCTACAGAAGACGCTGGCCGATTACCAGGCTCAGGCGAACCGGCCCTTTGAGCATGAAGAGCGCCTCAAGGAACTGCTTGTGCGTCAGGCCCAGGTTAATGCTTTGCTGGACCTCGACAAAGGCGAGCGACAAATTGCGGAGGGGGCCCGCGACCGGGACGATCTCACGGTGCCCGACCAGACGATGGAGATCTCAGCCATGCCGAGCGTTGAGCATTCCGCCTTGGCGGTGCCCCGGAACGGTTCACAGAAACCGGCGGAGAACGGCCGGGCTGACCTGGCCAAGTCGGCCATTGAATACATGCGGCAATCGCGAATGGCGATAGCCCATATGGCGATCAGCGAACGAACGGCTCCCAACGCCGGCGTAATAAACGGAACCGCGGTCGCGGTCAACGGTACCCATCTAGCGGTCGCTACTGCCGCCAATCGCTTCATGGTCCTCGAACTCGCCGGTCCCAGCGGCGATGTTGCGGTAGGCACAGGTGTGCGCATACGGTTCAGTAAAGGACGAGCCACGGTTGAGGCTCCAGAGCGAGGACATGGAAGATGATAGTTGTGCCGTTTTGAAGCGCAGCTCACATAGCTGCGGAACCGGCAGACCCGGCGCACTGAGGTCGAACGGTTGGCATTCGCCGGCTGAGCGGGGCTCCGTTGTTTTCATGTTCCTGTTTATAACATTCGCCAGGATGATTTCCGTCTTGGCTTTCTCCCGTTTCCAATACGCTGAACGCTGCCGTGTCCATTTTCGAACGCGGAAACTGGGAGCTGTTCGACAAGGAGTCGTCCCCGCTGCACGATGGACCCGTCACCCCGAAGAGCCGGCCGGCCCCACCACCGTGACCGTTGCCCAGCCATGACCATCTGCGGGTGAAATGCGCAACATGGCTAATGATCGCCAAGCGTCACCCGATTTGCTTCAATTCATCAAGGAACTTGCTCAACCTTCGCCGGGCAGTCCTGATTTCGTTCTCGCTGAAGCGGAGTTCCGTGTACGTGCTCCGGGAAAAATCATAAACGCCCGGCACGACCTCCTTGACATCGACGTTCAATTGCGTCGCACATGCCCCCTGTAATAGAGGAAAGCGAATCTCATCGCGCCAATCTTCAGTTCGGTTTGTCAGCAACCAAGCCCGGTATCCGCCGGCTGGATGAAGATCAAGACGTGCTACCTCTCCCGTGATCGGGTAATCGGCGTACTCCTCAGGTAAGACTACCGTCACCCTATTGCGCACCTTCGCCACTGATGTTCCGAGCGCCGTAAACTGTGAAACGTAGGTGCGGAGTTGTTCCAAGCACTCAGCATTTCCCTTCGTGCCTTTGAACTTCTGAATGAGCCGCGCCTCCAGAAGCGCCTCCGACACCCCGAGATCGTTCTGCGCATGGTACCCAAGCGCTACACTCCTCAGCATCAAATAACGGCTGTATCGAAAACCAGTTCGCGGCTTTCTCTGCGCCCGAATGAATGCACGCGGATTCTTGATGGCCTCCTGGAGATTTGACAGGGAAATTCTCATTTTTTCCCTCTGCGGCCCTTTACCTTGGGAGCAGTCGCTGGGCTGAGATTGGCAGTCTTCGATGTTACGAGCGATTTGACGCCTGAATAGTTCGATAAGACTTCAAGCGCCTCAGCGGCAAACCGCTTATACATAGCTACGGCAGCGTCCATATCAAAATAAGCGCTGAACAAATCCGGGTACATAAACTGTAGCTCACTCTGTGGTGAACTTTTGAACGCCACAGCAAATTCCGCGAACTCGATTAAGTTCCTTTTCCCTTCGTCATTTTCTGGGAGATTGGCAATATTTTCTCCGAGAAGGTCGCGAGCGTATTCAGCCAACTTCATGCCATTCGCTTCAAGCGCGACCCTACGGACTAAACACGGCACGCATTCACCGCAGTGATTACTTCCGGGAACACGCGATCCACGCCAGCAACTTACCGAATCAGCGATCGCCGATGGGTGTTTAGCGATGAGAGTCCTCACTGCCTCGGCTTTTGTTTTGTAGAGGTAAGGATTAGTTATTTGAATCTGATAATCGAGACTTTTAGTAAAGAACTCTGAGGCGAGCTGGACGAATTGCGGATGCGCTGTATGTGTGGAAAAGGCGCCTATTCGAGCGGCACTTAGCGGCAAGTGAATCGCCATCTGCCCATTTTCAGCGATCATCACAACTTCGCTTTGCCCGGATCGCCGCGCTGTTAGCGAGCCAATGGTCAGAAACATTAGAGACCGAGTACGTTGTGTCTCCTCACGTTCTTGATCGGACGGAAAATCAAAGTTCTTGTGCTTGAGGCCTCCCGTGCGCAAGGCGATCCGGCTGATCTCTGGCTGGTATTTCGAATTCAAATAAACCAGAAGTGTTTCTTGGGCTCCTCGCGTCAGTTGGTTGCCTGTAGTGTGACTGGCGAGCTGAGTTTGGGCTGAACCAAACTGTTCGATTAGATCAACTGCAGCGGCGAGTGAGTCAAGGCCGCCAGAAAAGAGCAACGTCCTTCCCTGCTGTTTGACCCAAGTGAGGGCGCTCTCAGGAGCGCCACTGCGACGCGCATACTCTATCGTCCAATTATCATGTGAGAGGACGTAAAGGATTCGCTCAAGATCTTCGTGCACGCGCTCAAGTGCTTGAAAATTTGTAACCGGGACACGGAGAGCAATATTCCTCGTAATATTTTCGCGCTCACCTCGTTTGAAAGCGAGATCGCAGCAGTAGATTGCAGAGGAGAGGATGAGCAAATCTTCTTCTAAGGACGTCAATCCCCCAAACGCGTCCTTGAAGGTGCTCCCACCCCAGCGAAGGTTCGCTCCGGGAACAAGCACGAGGCCGGCATTCTTTGGCACCTTGCCTTCCAGTACGACTGTGGCTCGCCGAGTTGTGCTCACCGCTCCTGCCTCTTCAAACGGTTCACTACCCGCTCTACATAGCCGCGCCAGTTCTGGCTGTTCGAAAGGTCCGGACTACCGCTCGCGTTCACGATTTCCGCAGTAGTTCGGAGAACAGAGGACTTAAAGCTGCGGAGATCGTTGACCGTCTTATTCCGGTTGTTGCCGCCTACAAATCCGGGGAGGTCCCGCGATAGGAGGTAATTGCAAGCTTCGGCAAAGAGCCGCTCCCCGAATGCTTGTACACGGTCTTGCGAGCTTAGGCATTGTAACGCGGCACGTTGCGCAATGTCGGCAGCTAGAGAACCCTGTTTGGATCGAGCAATTTCTGTTGTGGCAGCCGACGCAACCTGCGCAGGAGTTCCGCCCTCCGCGGCGATCCGTCCGACCTGTGCGACAATTGGCTCTCCGAGCAACCGGGCTAGGTCACCCATCGGTTGATTAGTGGCAGCACGCCAAATCTCCTGAACGACCCGTTCGACCGGGATTTCGCTCCGGTACCCGGCTTGTGCAGCAGCCCAATTGGCCGTGGCGGCGGAGCGTTGGTTGACAGAGGTTCCCATGCACTATTATCTGAGATCGTCCAGTCAGCTATGGATTACGCCGTCTCGCAGGCGGGCATCCAAGTTTTGCTTCACGGCATCAGCGGTAATTATAGTACGCGAGAAAATAGCCTTCCAGTCTACCACCTGGCGAAAAGAGGGGCGATCCGCAAGAAGAGCGATTATCTTTGCCATCTCATCGGCGGTAGAAGTTCGGAGCGGCACCATACAATCGGCGTAGAGTTGAGCAGAGCGTTCTTCCAGATTGTCTTCAATCTGAAAGTGCCCGGATACCAACAGAAATGCGAACAAACGGCCGGTGAAGGCCTCATACCTGCCATGAAATCCTCGTACATAATCCGCAAATTGGCGGATCGAGTTCGCGTTCAGTTCGTATCCCTCTTTTGCGGCTTTTGCGTCGTAAAGCATCAGCGGGGATCGATGGCCCGCCACTAGGCCGTCAGGCAGGGCTTCGAAGAGCCGCTCCTGACCATAACGCACAACGCGATCTTGAAGAATGAATTGAAGCCCGGCATGGACATATTCTTCGAAGAGAGTATCGGGCTTACCGGAGATACCCGTTGGAAGGGCATTGTGGCCCAAAATTCTCAACCTTTCGGGGAATTCTGGTTCTAGCGGTAACAGAGCCAATACGGGGCCACCGAGGCGCCCAAGCAATTCCTCAGTGGTCATAACCACATCACCAGCTTGTGCTGTAGAAACGCGGCCGACAGCGACAAGAGCCGAGGCCTCATGCTTTGCTAGTTTTCTAAGAGAGCGAACGTCATCCTCAGAGAGCTCGCGATCGGCGGCGACACACGCAAAGAGGTAACGGTTCTCAACTCCAAACTCGTCCCTGCGTGCGGCACTCAGGGCAAGGTAGGAAGGCTTGTGGTGAGTGTCTTTAATGCGGAAGCCCACGCTGAGCAACGTGCGAACGAGCGTCGAGATTTGCGGTTCTTGTTTCATCGCTGAATCAAGCCGGCGCCGGTCCCTTTCGGGGAGAATGCGAGTCGCGGACGCATGAGGGTCATCTCGTATCATGCCAGATTCGGCCCCGAATCTGTACAACGGTTCCGTCTCGTCTAGAAAGCCGGTTATGCGCCGCCAGCGCCGGCAGGCCAGTATGATTTTGAGCCCGGCGAGCAGACGCGGCACGACAGGTCTCCACTCGATCTCGAACGGGGCGGCAGGCGGTGTTGAACGCACGCCTCCGCTCGATTGTCCGGCTCAGGGACGAGGGAGGGCTACTGTTGCTGAGCAATGGGGAGTCGTCGGGACAGGAGAGCTCTTTCTCTAAGCCGTCGGTGCTGCGGTTCTTGCATTGGGCAGAAATCCACAAATTCACAACATCAGAGCCCCTACTACTGGTTCTGTATAGGGCATACAGGATTATATGCCCCTAGAATGCCGAAGCCGCGCCCCCAGAATGCCGAACAACGGCATCAAATGCGCCCCTGGATTGCCGAGGAAAACTCAGTTTCCAACAGGCGGTTGTGAAAAAAGCGCCCCTAGAATGCCGAACCCGCGACTCCCGGTACCCGCATCCTTCGCGTGAACGCCCAGTCGAGGCCGAACAAGTTCTTGAACGCGGGAGCGCCCCTAGAATGCCGATGAAACCGTGCGCCTGATCCCGTCATCAACTCGCGTGCAAATGTTGAACGCGGATGCGTCACAACGCGCCCCCGTCGGGGCGTGCAGAGTGGAGGGGCACATGGAGAACACATCGAACATCCTGACCATCAAAGAGGTCGCCGAAATCCTGCGCTGTTCGAAAGGCCACGTGCAAAACGTTCTTGTGGGGAGGGTCCGCGGAGTTCCGAAACTGGCCCATCTCCGTATGGGCCGCCGAAAGGTAGTTCGCAAGGATTGGCTCGACCAGTGGATGGAGGCGCACAAAACGAGTTAGTATTGCATCATGTCAGAATGCAACGTTTTGGGCGCAAGAAAGAGAGCTTTTCATGCGTCGAAACCGATTTCAAAAAGGAAGCGTCCGTCCTCGCAAACACGGCTGCCACAAGGTTTGGGTGGCCCAATGGTGGGAAGGCGGGCAAAAAAAGTCGAAGGTGCTTGGGCGGTGCGCCGACATGCCGAAGGGCGAAGCCGAGGCGCTGATGGCGGTGATTCTCAAGCCGATGAACGACAAGGCAGGTCACAGCCAAAAACCGGTGTACACCTTTGGAGTGTATTTAACGGAGGTGTTCCTTCCACTGTGCCGGCGGAAGTGGAAAGAGTCAACTCGAATGACCACTGAACCCAGGATGGTCTATCATTTGACGCCACCCTTTGGGACGGAGTTGCTTCACTGCATCACGCGGGACCAAATGCAACTCTTTCTGGACGGCAAAGCACAGTGCCTATCGCACAGCATTGTGGACCATCTCCGCTGGGACTTGAACGCAATTTTCAAGACTGCGCTGAGCGACGGGCTGGTCCAAACGAACCCGGCAGCAGGCCTGTTCACGCCGCCATGCAAGCCTGATGCGGATAGAAGGGTGATGACGCCGCAGCAGATCCGTCAGGCCTTGAGAGTGCTTGACGCCCGTGAACGCCTGATCTTCAGGATGGCCGTCTTCGACGGAATGCGGCCAGGCGAGATTCTCGCGATCCGACTCGGCAATATCTCGAAGGATTCGATTCTCGTCGATCAGCGCGTCTACAAGGGGAACATCGATACGCCCAAAGGGCGAAGGGGCAAGCGCACATCCCGTGTCGTCGGCCTATCGCCGGGGACGTTGATCGAACTCGGGCTTTGGCGGGCAAATCTAACTGATGCGGACCCGCAGGCGCTCTTGTTTCCGACTGAGCGGGGCACACCATTGCGCCGGGACAATGTCTGGAACAGGGGGATGCTGCCCAAGTTGAAGACCGTTGGCCTGGAATGGGCAACGTTCCAGGTGCTGCGCCGGAGCAACGCCAGCCTGTCGCGGAAGGCGTCGATCGATGATAAGGTCGCGGCCGACCAGAGAGGACACGGCCTGGGTGTGAGCCTTGAAGTCTATTCAGTGAGCGATCTTCAACAGAAGATCGAAGCGGTGAAGCGCCTCGAATCCGAGGTGATTCAATAATGCAACCCGCGATTCAGGGGAGGGATGAGCGGCCGGGCACGCAGTCTTCTAGCCGGTCGCCGGAAAGAAAACGGAGTAAACGGAGTAACGCGTGAATTTCGGAAGTTCCCAAGTTATTGAAAAGATGGAGCGGGAGACGGGACTCGAACCCGCGACGTCCAGCTTGGGAAGCTGGCATTCTACCACTGAATTACTCCCGCATTCGGAGTTCAGCCACACTATATCACATCCAGCAGCGCCCGTCTGGCCAGCGAGGCGGGCCGGTTGTCCAAAAACGGGATGCGGCGCGTTTTGGGGAAGGGCAGGTTCGCTCCAAGCGCCTGGCGTACGCCCAAACCTGCTACAGAATCTGGCGGTAGGTCGGATCGCCGGTATTCAACCAGGCGCTCTTGCTCAGCAGGCCCCGCCCCACCCTAACGAGAGAACGCACTGCCCGGCCCGGCATGCATCCGCCAACCGCTTCTCCATCGATTTGGCCGGCCAGAAGATCCAGTCCCGTCCAACCGGCATATACCCTGTGCGCCGCCGACGACCGCGCCGCATGCGGCTGCGGTCGAAGGATTCCAGCGAATCGCGCGGCCGATCTCCGGCTGAGTGAAGAACGTCTTTTCGGTCCAGCCGCCCTCGAAGGTGAACCGGGGCGGGCGCCATCTCGGCGAAGATCGGCGTGCTGTCGTCGGGACGTGAACCGTACGCGGTTCCGCGCGGAATCCGCTTCCAACCGGGCGCCCAAATAGCATCGAATTGCCGGACTGCGCCCCGGCTAAAACTTGCCATCCGGCTACTGACGCCTCGGGTACTGCAACACGTGGCAACTGTCGACGAAAACCGACGCACCAACCACTCAACTTGGACGCGCAACTGCAGGGCCTTGGGGCGGCGGTATTTCAGCCGCAATATCGGTCTGAAGCGGCTGTTGCGATAGGCGTGGCGGACGGTCCTTCCATGTCACATTAACCCCCTGATAACACAACAACGGTTTCTCCAGCGTCCAATTGTAGTATCCGTTATCCGGATCGTGCCTATCTGTTTTCACGAGCGGATGGGGCGAGTAAGCCTCCGCGAGGACCTCCAAATCGCAATTCTTCACATGCACCGTCAGCTCTAGATCGCACGTATGACTGGTGAATGAAAAGTAAATGTACCCGCCGTGCTTCATTCGAATACCTTGATATTGGATCCTTAGTGTGGTTGGCCGGTCCGGCAAGACTTTGACCACGCGTTGCTCGCGGTCCCTTGAGAGATCCAGGGATATCTCGGCTTCATCCGACCGAGTCATCGTCTTCAAGTCCGATTCGTTCAACGAGAACTCGGTTTCAGAACCCGATGCCTGAAACTCAAGATACTTTACCTCATCCTTTAAGGCATCGCTCGGCGACCGGCGGATGGAATGTTCAATCGGAAAAATCTTGGCCTCCCCGCAGATATTAGCGATCCGGGACTTCGTGAGGCATTTGCTTCTAACATATTCCTCCGATGTCAGTGGATCCTTTTGAATGGTCAACTCAAACTGGAGATATAGGCCGGACCTAATAAAGTCCGATTGAAGAACCTGGTGCTCCAACTCGTCTCTAATTTCCGGAGGAAGGACGCTGCCGTAGGCTTGGTGGAACACGTCTCTCTTGATAGCATCTCGCTCCTGTTTGGCCAGATCCTCGAACGCCTTTCGAAGCGCAGTCCGCTCGCGCTTGGCCCTTCGGTTGAATTCCTCTGCCGATAATCTCTCGATCGTAAAGGCGAGAGCAAAGGCCACAAGGCCTGCGACGCCTAACTCGTCCAGAAGGTGTGCCAACAAGGATTCTCGTCCGGCATAGTAGCCCCCGACTAGGAATCCGGCGGAGATTGCCACGAGCAGGATATAAACCCAGCTCTTGAAACCGTGGCCTCTCTCAGAGTCCTCCATGGCGGCATGTGTCAGGCGAATCTTCTGGCGCTAGGTATCTTGTGCCGGACGCGCGTGGAAGGATGCGCCGCGTTATCCGGCATGGGCAAGACCGAATTCTCATCGTCCAAGAGGAATTGCAAGGAGTCACTCGGGCTGTAATCGGTTGGATTTTGACCCTTAACAAAGACGCGGACCTTCCGAATGCCCTGTAGCTCGACGGAAGTGCCCTCTACCCGGAGCATCGTGCCGTCCCGCATTGCCACAACATAGATGTGGGGATTAACTTCGACGAACTCAGCCAGGCGCTGCGCCCTTGTTTCAGCCGGATCCCCCGGAAGCTCGATATCTATGAAATGCGGATTGATCTGGAACGGTACGAGATTGAGGGCGTCAAAGCTGGGTGGCTCTACGATGGGCATGTCATTGGTGGTCTTGATGGTGGGGCACGCCGCGTTCGCTCCGGCGCTCCATCCAATGTACGGCACGCCATTTCCGACGCGCTCCTGAATGGCCGGAAGGAGGTCCCGTTCGTAGAGAGCGTTGAGAAGATTGAACGTGTTGCCGCCGCCCACGACGATGGCCTCCGCTTCCCCGACCGCCCGTTTGGGATCGCCTGCGCGATGAAGCGAACACACCTCGTATCGCATATTCGAGAATCCCTGGGCGACTCTCAACGTGAAGTCGTCATAAGAGGCGAGAACGCTGGCGAAGGGTACAAACAGCACAGTCTTGACCCGATCGCCGAGCAAGTCGCGGATCTGATCTTTAGCGTGCTCCAGGAATTCTTGTCCCGCGTTCCTCGAATTACTTAACAGTAGTAGCCTTCTGTCTCGCATCAAGAACCCCGCAGTTCAAGACCAGTCACGATCTAAGGATAACACGTTTCAGAAAACTACAGATTTCCATCTAGCTCACATCCAGCAGCGCCCATCCGGGCAGCGAGGCGGGCCGGTTGTTCAGGAACAGGATGCGGCGCGTTTTGGGGAAGGGCAGGTTCGCGCCAAGCGCCCTGCCGTACGCCGAAACCTGCTGCAGAATCTGGCGGTAGGTCGGGTCGCCGGTATCCAGCCAGGCGCTCTTGCTCAGCAGGCCGCCGCCCCACCCTAGCGAGAGAAGGCACTGGCCGGCTTGGCGCGCATCCGCCAACCGCATCTCCAACTCATCGATTTGGCCGGCCAGCAAATCGAGTCCCGTCCAACCGGCATATTCCCTGTGCGCCGCCAGCAAGCGCGCGGCATAATCGTTAGCCGCTTCGAAGATGCGGCCGCGGTCGAAGGATTCCTGCCAGCGAATCGCGCGGCGGATCTCCGGCTGAGTGAAGAACGTCTTTTCGGTCCAGCCGCCCTCGAAGGTGAAGCCGGGCGGCGCCATCTCGGCGAAGATCGGCGTGCTGTCGTCGGGGCGTGAACCGTCCACGGCTCCGCGCGGAATCTGCTTCCAACCTAGCGCGTAAGAGCCGCCGCGGGGCTGCAACGTAGAGACGCGCAGCAGATATACTTTGAATCCGGCGTGGGTTACCGGCGCGGAATCCGCTACGCCGACCAGGCGCATGCGGCTCACTCCGGCATTGCCAAGAGCCTGCTCTTCCGGGACCTCCGACAAGCGCCGCGGCACGCGCTCGCCCTGGGCCCGCGCGGCGATATCGTTTAGAATGCCGCTCTTCCAATGGGCCCAGACCATGCCCGTGCGCAGCGCTCCCTTGATCGCAGTTCCAGGCAGATACGGCCCGGAAGCGCCGCTGGAGAACGTGGGAATGTGCAGGCTCTCGCCGCTCGCCCTATTCCAAAACGCCGAATAGGCCGGAGATTCGAATGGAATACGGCGGCCCGCGAAATTCTGCGCAAAACCGCCCCAAGAAGCGAAATCCAGCTTGTCCGCGCGCTTCAGTTGCGACAGGTATCCATCCAGGCGCGGCCCCTTCGCCAGCAACCGGAAGATGCGCCACTGGTCGAGCACGTTCACCTGGTCCTTCCAGACCATGTAATCGATGGGTGAAAGCTTGCGGCCGTCGCCCACCAGCAGAGGCGTCAGACAGGTCAGCCGATATCTCATACCACCCCCTCACGGTCGCGGCTCAGGCGAGGCAACGGAATCGACAAGGCAAAGCCGGCGCGAAACACGGGGTGCGCGAAACCTTCCGGCGCCACATCCGGCGTAGCGCCGCGAATAGCGCCGCTTGCCACCAGGACGGAGCCTTCGGTCACCATCTGCAATTGCTTCTTGCGCTCGCCGAATCCGGCCGGGCTGTCGATGCGGCCGCCGCGCGCGATCACGGTATAGTTGCCGCGCTTCCAATCGACGGCGTCTTCCGGACCCGGAGTATACAAGGAGAGCAGCCAGTGTTCGGTGGCCGCGGCAATGGGCTCCGTTGCTTCCTGAGCGGGCGAGGGAGCCAGCGGGGGAAGCGAGTCCGCGGATGGAGCATCGAGCGATACCGGCTGGGCCAGTATCAGCTCCGGCAGGGTACCTTCTGCGAAATCGGGCTGGGCGCTGCGTCCCCAGCCGCGCGAGCGTTCGCCGCCGAATCCGGAGTCGGCCAATAGCCTTAGCGCGCCACGCACCGGTGCGGCCCAGCGCGCGTGGGCCGCGTCGTCGGAAAACGACACAATGGCCCACAACCCCGCATCGCGCCGGAATTCGATGCACGCAGTCGAGTGCCGCTCGGCATTGCCGTTCAGCCGATCGATGGCCGCGCTCCATCGCACGTTCGTACGGAATGGTCCGGGCTGCCCGGCTGGCAAGAGACATTCGCTGGCGCCATCCACGGTCCACTGCTCCTCATGCAAAGGCTGCCCACCCAGTACGGCCGCCACCAGCGGCAGCGGAATGAACCGGGCGCCCTTCCAGCGCGTTTTTACGGCTGTCACGCCGCTGCCCGGCGGCCAGACGCTGCGCGGCGGCACGATGAAAGCGGTCTCGCCTACAAAGGGAAAACAGGAACTGAAGCGCACCGCCGTCCCTTCCGGATTGCGAACGGTGGCGTCCAGCCACGCATCGCGCATATCCAGCGTGGACATGGCGGAGGTCACCGCGGCGTATAGCGAGTCGCTGTGATACATGGGATCGACGCGATTGCGCGCGCCCGAATCCGGTCCCGAGCGCCAGGGGCCGGCGGGACGGAGTTTGAAGATCAAACCTCGATGCACGCCAGGATGCATCACTCCTCGTGCAGGAACGAGAAGGCGGCCTCCTGAAAGCCGGTCTGCAAGGCGGCCAGATCGACCCCCACGCCCAGATCCTTCTGCGGTGCGCCAGTGGCATAGTAATTCTTGCCGCGCCAGGTCAGCTGCAGGTTGGCCAGGCGTACGCGGCCGCTGCCGCGCGAACCGCCGCCACCCAAACTATCGTCCTCCAGCAGGCGCAGGCCTTCCAGCACGCGCAGGAACAGAGGCGCATCTTCCTCGCAGAGCACATCCATTACCAGGCGAATCCGGAAGCGCGCCCCTGCGGGCACGCGCTCCAAGGTGCGCGGATTCGCTTGCGAGGTGATGCGGTCGATGGCGTTCTCGCTCTTCACCTCGGTCAGCTCGTCGTCGAGATTCTCGCGCATTTGCGCGGTGATGCTTTCCGGATCGAGAGGCGCATCGTAGACCGCGAGGCGCGCCGGCGTGGCTTGGGAGCTTTCGAGCGATTCACCGGCGGCGCGATCCATGCGCCCGGGATTGCGCCCGAAAATGAGGCAGATCTCGTCGTCGGGACGGTCGCTCTGGTGGATGCGTACCTCCTGGCCTTTGCGCTTGGAAAGATACACCAACTCGGCGGGGACCGCCAAACCGGACGACTGCTCCAATAAGGATCGTATCTTGCCGCGCAGGGAACTGCCCGGCACGTAAGGGCGGCCGAAGGCGTCCTTGACCACCGGATTGTCCGACCCGCCGATTTCCAGCGAACCTTTGCCGGCGCCGACGTGGAGCCCGGTCTCGCAGTGCAACTCGCCTTCCAGGATCAACTTCCCTAAAAACTTCAACTCGGTTTGCGTGGTATGCGCGCTCATGTCGATTTACTCGTTGTAGGCCACGATGGCCTCGAATAGGTCCCGAAAACGCTCGTAACCGCGCATGTCGTTCTTGCGGGTTACCTGCAATAGCAGCTTCTCCAACTGGTCCAGGCTGCGCAGGCCATGCCGCGCGATGGTGTAAGCCAGGCGCGCACGCAGCATCACGAATTCGTGTTGGCGCTCGCTGTCCGGCGCGCGCACCGCGCGCCGCACGGCGCTATAAAGCCGCCGCAACTGGCTCTTGGTGCCGGAGTCCATATCGCGCATGCGGCTGACGATGCCGTGTGCCTGGTTGTCCAGATAAAGACTGTCCGCCATGAGTTTTTCCAACTCGATCTCCGGCGGTCCCTCCGGGCGTCCACGGTCGCCGTGGCGGTCGTCCCGCCGGTCGTCCCGGCGTCCGCCGCGATCCGGTCCGCGCCCGCCTTCACCCGGACCGCGCGGCCCGCCACCGCCCTCACCCGGTCCGCGGGGGGGACGGCCTTCCCTTCTCTGCTCTTGTTCCGGCATGCTTTAAACCTCTCATTCAGCCGACAGGCCGGGATGCCTGTCCTACACTTCGGTCGTCAATCTGGCCCATTCCAGGGCCACCAGCCCGGCGGGCCGCAGCTTCACTTCAGCAGACTTGCGTCCCAGGATTTCGTTAGTCAAATGCGTCCGCAGTTTCTGGAATTCGCGGTCGCGGGTGCCGCTTAAAATACGAGTCAGGCGGCGCTGAAAGCGCCATGTGCGCGTGGGGCCGTCGCCCTCGGCGGCATCGCCATAGGCCTGTTTCTGGTAGAAGCTGCGCAGCCCCTGGAGCAGTTGGCGCGACAGCCGGTAATCGCCGGCCAATTTCACCACGGTGTCTTTCAGATCCGCGGCGTCGGCGAGCTGCTTCCATTCCAGGATGCGGCCAAGCACGTAGATGCAGTCCTTATCCGCCGCTTTGGCCAGTTCCAGGTTGCGCCCGGCATCCTCGTAGACGGCGGTAATGGGATAGTGCATTTCCGGCGCGAGCGCCACAGCCATGGAAATGGTCTTGCCTTCGGGACCCGGAAAGTCTTTCAGGTTTTCTTCGGTGAAGCGGTGGAAGAGCCGCTGCACCTCGCGCGCCAGCAGGAGCAAGGCGTCCCAGCTTCCGTACACGGCGAAATCGTCTCCGCCGGAATACAGAATCGTGACCTTGCGCCAGAACTCCGGCATGGAGCAGAGCACTTCCAGCTCGCCGGCGAAGAACTGTTTGTAGAGCACGGATAGCTGCACGTGTTCTTCAATGGTAGTGAGCCGCCGCAGACGAACGCCGAAGCTATCCACGTCGCCGCGGAGCACGCCCCACAGCGAGCGGCCTTGCGCGCGCCGCGCCAGCGTGGCTACGGTGGCCGCCGACCGGCCGTCCTCGCTGGGCGCGGCATGACGCGCCAGAGTGATGCCCTCGAGCGACAGGTTTGGCGATAAGTTCCAGGTATGTTTGCCGGCGCCCGGCAGCACTCTGGCGGGCGTCTCCGGCGACCAGCCGATGGCCGCCGCCTCCCGCACGTTCAACCCCAGTTCCTTCGAAAAATAGACGTCTACATCGGGAGGCACAGCCGCCGCAAACGGCAGGAACGTTTGCGCACCGCCGGCGGCCAGCGGAGTGGCCCGCTTCCGGAGTAGTTCTTCGTTCAGCCGCTTGCGCACCACGGCCCAGTCGCCGAGGTTCTCGGTGACGCTCCAGAGCAGCGAGAGATAGCCGCCGCTCAGTTCGCCGAGCTGGCGCGCCGCGCCGTTCAGGAACTCCTCGGCTGGCCCGCGCGCTTCACCCGGCAGGACCAGCAGGAACTGTCCGCCGCCGCTGGAACCGAGTAATATACGGGCGAGTCCGAATTCGGCGAGCAGGGCCCGCGGCAGGACCTCGCACAGCAATGCGATCCATTGGGAACGCCCCGCGAGCAGTTCCTCGCCATTCGAGCGCGCGGGCGCGGTTCCGCCCGGAGGGGACAGAAGGAACTCTTCTACGCCCAGGATTTTCCCTTGCAGAAGGATCTGTTCGGACATCTAAGAAAGATAGGCCCTGAGAATTCCTCACTGTAGCACAGGGCGCCGTTGCGGCGAGCAGGTGCGGGATCGCGGAGTGCAGTGGGGCGGACCTCCCGGTCTGCACGGGTCCTCCAGGACCCGCTTTCCGCTTGCGAACGGCGCCAAGAGCGGGTCCTGGAGACCCGCTGCAGGCGTGGGCGCCTGCCCCACAAGCTATCCTTTGCCAGAACTGACCCACGCCCCATCATTCGGCTAAGCACCCGGAGATGGCATACCGGGCAAATTTAATATCCCCGTTTATATTTTCTTTGCGGTAGATTAAATAGGGCTGAATTTATGCCGACCATACAACTTACCGACAACACAACTCTCAATATCGCCGCGTCATCTGCCGACGGCAACGCAACGCTTAACCGTTATTTGACCAACCCCCTCACCTTCATCGCGCCGGGCAGCTTGAAGGCCATCGTCGACCAGAAGGTGGGAGATCTCGATCCAACCGCTTTCCCGATCGCCCTGAGCGCAGGAGGAGGTGCCACCTTCGCGGTCGAAGGAACCTCCCTGGGCGTCCAACTGGGCGCGTCGGCGTCCATCGGTTTGCTCACCGGCGCCGACGCGACGGGTTTCTATAGCTCGGTCGGGCAACCCCCCGATCCGGCCGCCGCGGACCTTATCTCCTTCGGGTTGCAGGGTGCGCTCAGCGCCGGCGATACGGCCACGATAAGCGACTTCACCTTTGGCATCACCCCGGGCGCGAGCGTGGCGTTGACCAGCTTTGTCGCGGCTGCCGGAACCGATACCCTGGCGGACACGGTGGAGCGGGCCGTGGCGGCTCTGACGATTCCCCACGATCTCACGGATCTGGGAAGCCTGCCGCCAAATGCCATATGCCAGATCGATGCCGCGAGCTGTCTCAAGTTCACGGCCAGCGTCACCTATAACGTTCTGAACGATCCGTTGGCTACCCTGGCGATTTCCAACCTGCCCTCAATCTCAGTCAACGCCACGGCTGGGGCCACCATCGAAGGCACGGCGACGCACACCTCGGACCACACTTTGACGATCGCCAGACTCGCGAACGGCCTGATCCACCTTTCCGTGAACCTCACGAAAACCGACGACTTCGAAACAAGCCTGACGGTGTCGGCCGGGGCCACGGCGGAGATAGGCAGCCAGGATGCGCTGACATTCCTGCTGGGCCTGATCAGTCCCAACCCCACCACGGAGGCGCAACAGATTCAGGCCGACCTGCCGCCTGCCCAGGCGCAGCAACTGAGCGGCGACATCAAGGCGGCAATCGAGGCGTCGCTTTCCAGTTCGTTCCAAGCGTCGCTGAAGGCGGCTTTGGACGACAGACAATCCAACAGCCGGATGTTTCTCTTTGAAATTAATCTGGCCGCCCTCGATGGAGACAGCAGTGCGGCCGTGGCTTCCGCGCTGAAGGGGGACTTCACCGCCATCACCAGCCCCGGGGCCGCGCTGGCGGGAATCCAGGTGCTCGATTCCGTGCTTACCGATACTTCGACCATCAAGCACAGCCTGGCGCTGCACCTGTTGGGAATCTTCAACTGGGGAAGTACAAATACATTCGTAGAGAAATCGAAAGTCGATTACACGCAAGACACGCATGAAATCGTTCTGTCGGACGAAACGATCGCGGTTGTGAGCAACAACCTCGACTCCGATAAGCTGCGCCAAGTCGTACTCAAGGGGATTACTCTGACGATACCCGCATCCGCCAATACTCCGGCGGCCGCCAACCCGATCAACATGGTCTTCTTCGACCGCCAGGCCTCGACCAATCCGTCGATCATGCGGCAGTTCGTGAATGTGCTCGCGGCGACGGGCGCCGCCGGCGCAGCCGGCGCGAGTTCGCTGATAGGGCAGAACTTGCAGAACTACGGAACTTCTTCGTTGTACCTGGGGTTGAATCTGACTCCTCCGCAGTGCCGGCAGCTTTTTGTCGATAGCGGAGGGCAGCCTTATGACTGGACCGTGTATCTTCGCTACGCCTGCGACGCGGAGGCCACAATTCTGAATGGCGATGCGGCCAATGCGGACCGGCTGAAGTTATTTACCGCGGGCGTAGACTTCTGGACCCAATTGATGAACGCGGGCGCGGCGCCCAACCAGACCGCGTTATTGACCGGCCAAGGTATCCGGCAGACCGCCATCGTGGACGTGATTACTCTGATTTGGTGGTCGTCCGCTATGGCGAGTTACTCCAAAGCTCTTGTGGCGGGACAGTCGCTGGTGGGAGTGGGTAAAGAGGTCGTGAAGGATAGCACGGGCGGCTTTAATGAACCGTGGCTGGTGTTGGCTGCGTGGAACATGCTGCAGAATCCTGCCGTGGCGAGTATTTTCACGTGTTCGCTGTTGAAACAGGCAGTCGGCTCCGCGGGGTGAGAGGTGCTCATCAAGCGCCTGAGGCCGGCGTCGCACGGGGACCCGCGACAACGGTCTCGACGGCGTCCGCGGACGCCGTCCCGTGCCGCTCCACTGCCTGTAAGACTGTGGCGCAAATTGTCGAGCGCCCGTCGCAGTGCGCTGCGGTATGCTAGATGAAAGCGCTCCGTTGCGCCAAAACCAGGCTGCTCCGGAGACGACGCAATTTCTGTTTCTGGAGAGGAAAGCAAAATGACACGCACGTTAACTTTGTTTCTGACGGTTCTGCTGTTCGCATCGGTCGCGGCTTGGGCGGCCGATAACGCCACCGTAGTGGGGCAGTGGGATGTGATCGGCACCGACGATGCCGGGCAAACCGCGAACTGGACGCTAGTCGTCAAGGACGATGGCGGCAAACTCGGCGGATCCCTGAGCGGCGATCCAGGCGAGTTCGCCCTGGTCGACGCCAAGCTGGATGGCAATTCGTTCACATTCAAGGTAGTGGTCAACGAAGCGACTTACACGGTCGAAACCACTATCGATGGCGGCAAATTCGATGGCAAGTACAAGGGGCCGGAAGCCGCCGGCACCCTCAAGGGCACCAAGCACACGTAAGAAACCGGGCGGGGGTGGGGCGCTTCCCATGGCCGGAACTGTCCCCCCTCGCCTTACTTCCGCTTGATTTCGAGTCGCGCCGTGCCGCCGTTCGCATCGCTGAATTCGTAAATCTCCGGCGTCGCGGACGCCTGCTTGATGGCGGCCTGCTTCCAGGCCAGCTTGCGGTCGGTCGCGCCTTCCCGATACCACCCGCTCAAGATGTACTCCTGCGCATCCTTCGATCCCCAAGCGGAGCAGGCGTTGAGCCAATATCTGGCGGAGCCGGGCGTGCCCTGGCTATCCTGGGCCCATTCGTGTTTCCAATGGTCGTGCCCATGCATCACGCAGACGAAATAGAGGTCCAGGTGCTTGCAGTATTGGCTCTCGAAGACGTCCAGATGGAATGCGCGCTGCCAGCCTCCCGGCGAAAACGTGGTTTCCAATTTCAAGTCCTCCTGCGGGTTGGTGGCGCCGTCGCAAGGTGTGCGGCTCGAAATACGTACGCCTTGGACGCGGTCCACGAGATCGTCGGCGCGGTGGGTCCGGGCGTAGACGCCGGCGCCGAGTCCCAAGATGGTCAGCGCAGCCAGGGTAATAAATGGTCGAATCATGGCACCCTCTATTTTATTCTGTTTAGCGTTACAATAGCGCGCGAGGCGATATGCGAAGATTCCATGTTGGATATGCTGGATTGTGGCTGGCTGCGGCGACCGTTATGTCCGCGCTGGCGCAGAATAAGTTTGAGGTGGTGACCGGCAAGGCCTTCGATTCGGCTGTGCCCAAAGATTTTTACCTGGAGGGCAACGCCATTCCGACCGAGAAGCGCAACGCCGTCCTGCTGAAGACGCCGGCCGGGGCGCGCGCGGTATTCACGCTGATCGACACTGCGGGATACTCCGCGAACATTCAAACTAAGTACGTCGGGATGATGATCACCGAAGGGGATATCGCCTTGTGCGGGCACAAGGTCGCGGTGGGGAGCTATGGCTTTGGCTGGGTGCTTCCCGGAACTGGCGTGGATGCGCCCGGCAGGTTCGCGCTTTATAACCAGGCGGGCGCGCCGGTGGCCGACTGCTCCGCGGAGCGGCAAGGGGATCTGAAGCGGCCGGTGCCGCTGCAGGTGATCGTGGCGGCGGACGGGTCCGCGCGGCTCTACCACGGCAAGCACTACATTGGGCTACAGTAGCTTGCTATGGCTGTCATCGCGGTAGCGGGACGCAAGGGCGGTGTCGGGAAATCCACCATCGCCGGGAATCTGGCGGCGGAGTTTGCGGCGATGAAGCGGAGCGTGCGGCTGCTGGATGCCGATCCCCAGCACAGCTTGGTGGCGTGGGCGGAACAGGGCGACGGCATGCTGGCGCGCACGGTGGAGAAAGTGGAAGGCGGCGCCCCGGCGTTGCGGGCGCGGGCGCGGCAGGCGGCCAAGGACGCCGACATCGTGCTGATCGACACTCCCCCGGGCGCGCCCGAAATCGCCTACGAAGCGGCCCTGGCCGCCGATCTGATGCTGCTGCCGTGCGGGCCGTCGCCGCTGGATCTGTTCGCACTGAAGGAAGCTTTGTCGCTGGCGCTGAAGGCGCGCGCGGAACGGCGGTCGAAGAAGCCGCGCATCCGGTTCGTGCCTTCCAAAGTGCTGATGTCCACCAATCTGGGGCGGGAACTGGCATCGTCGCTGAAGGACATGGGGAAGAAAGTACTGCCTCCAATCGGTCAACGAATAGTGGTGGCGGAGGCCGTGGCCAGCGGGCTGACGGTGGCGGAGTATGCGCCGAATTCAGCGGCGCACGAGGAGTTCAAGGAGTTGGCCAAGGCGGTGGACAAGATTTTGAAGAAGTGAGGCTGGCGGAAGCTCGTGGGAGTCGATAGAAATTGCGGCTGCAGCGAACCGTACGGTACGCTGAACGCCAGGGGCCTGGAGTTCATAGCCGCCCTCTCGGCTATAGGCCGACGGTCCCCGTTGCCAGCGTGGGCGCCATGGCCCGTTCGGCGCTGCTGATGACCATTCCGGTTGTGTCTTTGTGGGCGATCGGAGCGGGAAGGGGGCGACGATGTCCAGCGCCAACCATGCTCGGACTGCCATGTTCGTGCGGCGAAGAGTCCGGAGAGTACCGGACTTTAATGCCAGCCCCGACCGCCGCAAGCACACCGACGATGAGATAAAGCAGTTTCACACTTGAACGGTGGGAGTTCGAGCAGGCCACACGGGAGCTTAAGTTCACCAAGGATTTCAATCCGGCGCTAGACGCCATTATGCGGGATCGCCTAGCGACGCTCGGTGAGCGCGAACAAGCGTGGTGCAAGCGCCGGTCTTGGGGCAATTACAGCCTCTACTGCGTGAAGGACGATGGCGAGCCGGCCTATCAGGTCGATTGCACCGCTGACCTTGGGGTGGATAAGGCGCGTTTCAGACACGATGCGGTACGATGTTTACCGCGGCTACCTGGAGATGCGCCAGCCGGCCAAAGTCTTGTATCCCGTCATTTCCACGCCTGGGCTGTTCACCGCCGGATCCTGAGGAAAGGTCCGAGGAGTACCTGACTTTCTTGGATTCGTGGAAAGTCGCTCACTCCATGGAGTTTTCCGAGCTCGAAGTCGCTCGCTCCACGGTCTAACGCATCCGAGAAGTCCTGCGCTCCGACTACAAGCAGTGGCGCGCCCTCCGGACGAAATCGGGCGCTATTAGAGGAAGAGATTCTGAGAGCAGCGAGAAACCGCTGGTAGCGGGCGCGGCCCCTGGTACCTCGCGAAGGCCCAAGCCCTTGCTTTTGGTCTTTAGAATGCTTGCTTCCGCTCGCTCGGGCTTCCGTCATTGTTCGAGGAGTGTTAGCCTATCACGGTGGTGTGGCAGGGTCGGCGGGTGACCGCCGCCGCGATGCCGATCTCACAACCGTTCTGCGGCCACGATTACGGCATATTTGCGTGCCGTCGCTCGCACGGCTGGCTGTTTCCCTCCGAGGAGCGCCCCAATGATTCGCCGGCAAGTCGAAGCATGATACCCGACGTCGGTGAAGTCTTTCGGGCTGGCGAAGCGCACAACAGTGGGCAAGAATCGCCCTCCACCGCAGCCACGCCAATCGGTTCCGTATCAATAAGAACAACTGTTCATCTACGGGATCGACCAGACTAGTCTCTGCCTGGGCTTTACCGCAGGGCTACTGAATCGGCAGGAAAGTCGCCTGCGCGGTGTAGCCGGTTCCCGTCAAATCCACCATCAACAGGGCCAGGGGCTGGGCGGGTCCTGGCACCGTGGTGGACGGGATCTGAACGGTCACCGCATAGACCCCCAACGCGCCCGGTTGATAGACCGCCGAAATCACCGCGTCGCCTTGATTATTGACCCCGGCGTACAACGTGCTGCCGACAATCTGACCCGGCAGGCCAAGCACCCCGGTGGATGCGTTAGGCACCGTCTGACCCATGCCGGTGGCGAAGAAGGTGACGCTTTCGCCTCGCATGGCCGGATTGGATGCACTGACGTAACTGCCATCCGGGCGCACCGCCTCCGCCAATGGGTAGTTTTGGCCGTCGGCCGTCAATGTTCCGTTGACGAAGATGCCTGGCGCTAACGGGCTCACCGTAATATTGCCGAGTGCGGTCGAACCCTGCGGTGTCCCGATCGCGATATTGTCCGACGACCCCGGTAACTCTTCAAAAGGCACTTGCGCGTTGATCTGCTCGATTCCGTTCTGGTTCACCAAAGCGAGGATGGGCGCGGGGATCCCATCGAAGGATACGGAATAACCGGACATCTGCGCAGGATCCGTCACCACGCCCGTAATGGTGGGTGTCAAACCCGGCCCGATGAAAGTTACCAGGCCGCCCGGAGCGATGCCTGGCAGAAAGCTGGCGGAATTCAAGATCGCCGGCTGCTCGGGACCCAGTGGCAGTACGGTCAGTGTAAAGGTTGCGGTGGGCGGATTCTTACCCGAACCGATTATCGCGTTGACCTTAAAGGTCCCTGCCACGGGTCCCGCCGACGTAACCATGACGGAAGCCTGGCCATTAGTATCGGATACCACCGCGGTGCCGCTCAGCGTCAGCAGGCCTGTGGTGGTGAATACAACCGGCGCGAACGGCGTGGCATTCCCCGAGTTGTCCTTGAGCTGCACGACCAAGGCGGCGCTGAAAGGCGTGTCGATTTGTGCGCTCTGGTTGTTGCCGGAAACAACGGTGACGGTGGCCGGTACGGTATAGGCCTTGATGGTGAAGGTCGCGGATACGGATCCTATGGTGACCTGTACCGTTATGGTAGTGCCCCCCGGACTAGTTACATATCCCGAGGCGGTCGCCTCGCCGCCCACACTGGTTGTGCTGCTGGCGCCGGTGAGGATGATGGACCCAGTCAGCACTTTCCAGGTGACCGGTATTCCTGGAATCGGGTTATTGAAGGCGTCCGTCACCTTCAAGAGAAACGGCACAGGCAAGACGGTATTAGTGGGCACGTCTTGATTATTGCCGCTGATGATGTCGATGGTGGAGGCCGCGCCCGGCAAGATGGCCAGGGTATAGGGGCCGAAAAACGAGCCGCTGGCGCCGCTCGTGGCGGCCTCTGGAACACCGATCACGAGAGGTTCGGTTCCCGGCACGCCATTCAGAACCACAGTGCAAGTGGCCAAGCCCGCGGCATTGGTCAAGGCCAAACCGGTCCCTGGACCGGCGCAGGTGGCGTTCGGCAAGTTCTGATTGGAACCTGTGCTGACGCTGACTCCGATATTGGGCGCCACCCCGCCGCTCGACAATGAGACTTTGACCAAGACCGGATTCGGCAGCGTGCTCCCCGCGACACCGGTAAATACGGTCCCAAGAGCAGGCTGCAAAACCTGGACGATGAGCGGGCTGACCGGCGGACTGCAGGACGGCATGCCGCAGTACGTTACGTCCATCATCAGGGTCGTGAGATAAAAACTCTGGCTGACGGTAACTGGATTGCCGCTCTCGTCCTTGCCGCCTGTGGCGGCGCTAGCGGTTATGGTAGCTTCCGTGTCGAAAGAGGCGACACTCGGAACAAATGTAATGGAGGCCTGTCCCGTCGAGTCCGTCGGAACCACTACTACATTCTGCAAGGAACCGTCGGACGTGGGCAGCCCTCCGAATCCGGATGTGATGGTAAAGGTGACCAAAGCGTTCGGCACGGGATTCCCGCTGCTATTGGTAGCCAGCACCGTAAACGGCGCCGCGCTCCCCAACTCCTGCGTCAGCGGGTTCGACAAGATCACCTGGCCTTGGCCGGATACGATGCTCAACGCCGCGGTTTCGGCGGTTGCGGCCGATGCTATATT
>Ga0209333_1000057_pt1 | contig 60808 bp, 60 predicted proteins | sample BlaSpr_A8_OM2_O3_FD_187982 | JGI IMG/M metagenome (GOLD analysis project Ga0209333, IMG submission 187982) | Forest soil microbial communities from Thunder Bay, Ontario, Canada - Black Spruce, Ontario site 2_A8_OM2_O3 (SPAdes) (version 2) | ecosystem: Environmental > Terrestrial > Soil > Boreal... | reverse complement strand
CCGGCCAGTTCGATCGTGACGTTCAACCTCTACGACGGCTAGGTTCTGCTGGTCCCAGCAGAGGCAGAACGGCTGCCATTAGTGTGCAGACGTGGCAGCCGGGCGTGTGGTCTTGGTGTCGGACACCCACCTGTCACGTCGTGCGCCGCAGGCGCAGGAGAACTGGGACGCCGTGCTCCGGTACGTCGAGGAGGCCGCCCCGGACGCCGTTATCCACGTCGGCGATCTGAGTCTCGACGGTGCGCACGAGTCCGAGGATCTGCGCCACGCCCACCAGCAGCTTCACCACCTGCACGTGGCATGGCACGCCGTGCCCGGCAACCACGACATCGGCGACAACCCGTTTCCGGGTGCGCCCGGCGGCTCTAGGGTGACCGCGGACCGGCTGCAACGGTGGCTGGATGTCGTCGGCGCAGATCACTGGTCGCTGACAGCCGGCGGCTGGTCCCTGCTCGCGATCAACGCGCAACTAATCGGATCCGGGCTGGAGGCCGAGGAGCGGCAGTGGGCGTGGCTCGAGCAGCAGGTCAGCGACTGTGGCGCGAACGCGCTAGCGCTCGTCACGCATAAGCCGGTGGCCGCGCCCGAGGCCGAGCTGGCCAGTGCGCCGCCATACCGGTTCGTGCCGTCGGCTGGCCGTCGCCGTCTGGCGGACCTGTTCGCGGGCAAGCCGCTGGGACTGGTCATCAGCGGCCACGTGCACCAGTACCGGATGCTGCGCCTCGGCGGGGCCGATCACCTGTGGGTGCCCACCACCTGGGCGGTGCTGCCGGATCGGGTGCAGCCAAGCTTCGGGACGAAAGAGTGCGGCATCGTGGTGCTCGAGCTCGGCCCCGGCGGAGCGTCGGAACACGAGCTCGTCGCGCCGCCCGGCATCAGCCAGCTGACCCTCCTCGAGGACCTGCCGGATCCCTATCACCGCTGACGCGCGGGGAATGCCGACGGCCAGGGATCAGGAGCGATAAGCAGGGCTGGCGAGCCGGTCCGTGACCACGTCCTTGAGTTGCGCCATCGACTGGCGCAGGATCGCCGGGAGGTCCGGCTGACAGGCCTCGCTGACCCAGCGCGCGAACGCGACCTTAAAGACGGCAACCCCTGTCTCGGCGGCAAGGCTTGCGGCCGGTTCGGGGATGCCGCGGTCGCGCAGCGCGCCTGCCACGGCGGCCGCGAGCGCCGCGAGCTTGATCAGCTCACGCTCCCGTAGTTCCGCGTTCGCCGAGACAATGGAATCGCGCAGCCTGACCCGTTCCGGGTTTTCCTGCAGCATCGCGCCGGCGGCCTGGAACGCCGCTCCGACCGCGTCCATCGCCGTCGCCGAGGCCGGGGCGGCCGCGACGGCCTCCACCAGCAGGTGCTGCATCATCTCCGTGCCGTAGAACAGGACCTCGCGCTTGTCGGCGTAGTGCCTGAAGAACGTGCGCTCGGTCAGTCCGGCCCGCGCGGCGATCTCCGCCACGGTGGTCTGCTCGAACCCCTGCTCGGCGTAGAGCTCCATGGCCGCCTTTGCCAGCCGGCCGCGAGCGTCCGGCTTCCATCGACCCATGGCACGATCGTACGTGATGACAGTGACTGACTTCACTCTGCTACACTGATGACAGTCACTGACATCAGGCTATCGGGAGGTTCTCTCATGCGGGTATTCGTCACCGGCGCGTCCGGCTGGATCGGCTCGGCCGTCGTCCCTGAACTCATCGGCGCGGGTCACCAGGTCCTCGGGCTCGCCAGGTCGGACTCCTCGGCGGCCGCCATCGAGGCCGCGGGGGCGGACGTGCTCCGCGGCGACCTGGACGACCTGGATACGCTTCGCGTCGGCGCCGTCGGCAGCGACGGAGTCATCCACCTCGCGTTCAAGCACGACTTCACCGACCTCGCGGGGTCGATAGGCGCCGACCGGAACGCCATCGAGGCGATGGGCTCGGCGCTCGATGGCTCCGGCAAGCCTCTCGTCATCGCCTCCGGGACGCCCGCAATCCCCGGGCACGTGGCAACCGAGGGCGAAGAGTCCGCCTCCGGCACGATGATGGCTGGCCGGGTCGCTAACGCCCAGGCGGCTATCGAGATGGCGGCACACGGCGTCCGCTCGTCCATCGTGGGGCTGCCCCGCACGGTGCACGGCGATGGCGATCGTCACGGCTTCATCGCCCGCATGGTCGGCATCGCCCGGGACAAGGGCGTCTCCGGCTATGTCGGCGACGGGTCCAACCGCTGGCCCGCTGTGCACGTGCTGGACGCCGCGCACCTGTTCCGCCTGGCTGTGGAGCAGGCCCCGGCGGGATCGAGGCTGCACGCGGTCGGCGACGAGGGCGTGCCGATCATCGACATCGCCGGGGTGATCGGCCGCCACCTGAACGTGCCGACCGCTTCCGTCCCGGCCGAGGATTTCGGCTTTCTGGGGCAGATCCTCGCGATCGACCAGCCGGCATCGAGCGCGCTGACCCGCGACCTGCTCCCGTGGCGGCCGGTGCAGCCCGGACTCATCGAGGACATGGACAAGGGCCACTACTTCAGCTGATCCATTGGGCGCCTGGCCTCATGGCCCGGAAGCCGGGCTATGGGGCGGGTGACCCGATCACCTCACCGGGAAGCCCTTAGTGGCTCAGGCGCCGGTAACGATGCAGGGATAGCGGGAAGAAAACGGCAATCAGCAGCAACGGCCAAACCATCGCCATGAGGACCGCGTGGTTTGTGATCCAGGAGAGGTGAGCGCCAATCGGGTCGCCGAAGAGCTGGCGGGCGGCCGAGACGGTTGAGGATAGCGGGTTCCACAGTGCGACGGCTCCGAGCCATGCGGGCATGGTGGAGATGGCGACGAAGGGGTTCCCGAGAAATCCGACGGGAAATTCAATGGTTCGTACCGCGGTGACGGCTTCGGGGTTGGGATAGAAGGTCAGCCCCAGGTAGATCCCGATCCATACGAAGGCGAATCGCAGCAGCAAGAGCAGGCCGAAGGCACCGAGAGCGCGGGCCATGCCGCGATCCGGATGCCAGCCCACCAGAAGCCCGCATCCGGCCAGCACCGCCAGGGCTGCCGCGGAGTTGAGCATGTCCGCGGCCGCCCGCCCGACGACGACGGCCGAGGTCGCCATCGGCATGGAACGAAAGCGGTCGGTGACCCCCCGCGCAGCGTCGGTGCTGACGACGGTCAGGGTGGCGCCGATCCCGAACACCATCGCCATGGCGAACATGCCGGGCATGAGAAAGTCGCGGTAATCACCGCCACCCGGCACGGTCATGGCTCCGCCCAGCAGGTAGCCGAACATCAGCACGATCATGACGGGAAACAGCAGCGTGTTGGCGATCACCGCGCCTGGCTGCCGCGCCCAGTGGGCCAGGTCGCGGCCGGTGATGACCCAGGCGTCCATGACTGCCCATCCCAGCCGGGAGCGGATTGTCCGCGGGATCACTGGTGTGACAGTCATGGCGTGCTTACCTCCGCCGGCTGGGTGCAGGATCCTGAGGCGGTGTCGTCAGCTGGCTGCTGGCCGGTCAGATGCAAGAACGCTTCATCCAGGGTGGGCCGGCGCACGGCGATGTCTTCTGCGGTGATGTCTTCGTCTTGCAGCGAGCGGATGATATGGGTCAGGGCGGCGAGGCGATCGGTGACCGGAACGCTGAGTCCCCGGGTGTCATGATCGAGGCTCACATCAGCGCCGAGCCGAACCCGCAGGAGCCTGGCCGCTGGAATCAGATCGCCGGCTTCGCGCAGTACGACATCGATCCGGTCCCCGCCGGTCAGCGACTTCAGTTCGTCCGGGCTGCCCGCCGCGACGACGCGGCCCGCAGCGATAACTGAGATGGCGTCGGCAAGCTGATCGGCCTCCTCCAGGTACTGCGTGGTGAGCAGCACAGTTGTGCCGGCAGCCGCCAGCGCACGGATCGACTCCCAGACCTCGTTGCGGCCATGCGGATCGAGCCCGGCGGTGGGCTCGTCGAGGAACAGGACGCGCGGGGCCACTATGAAGCTCGCGGCGAGGTCAAGCCTGCGGCGCATGCCGCCCGAATACTGCCTGACCGGCTTGCCGCCGGCGTCGGCCAGGCCGAACTGGCCGAGCAGTTCGTCAGCCCGGCGCCGCGCGACGTTTGCGGGCAGGTGGTACAGGCGCCCGAACATCACCAGGTTCTGGCGGCCGGAGAGAATCTCATCCACGGCGGCGTTCTGCCCGGCCAGCCCGATGCGGGCGCGCACCTGGTCCGGCTGGCTGGTCACGTCGAACCCGGCGACCTCGGCCCGCCCGGAATCGGGGCAGAGCAGGGTCGCAAGAACCCGGACGGTGGTGGTCTTGCCCGCCCCGTTCGGTCCCAGCAGGCCATGCACGGTGCCCTCCGGGGCGACCATGCCGAACCCGCTGAGCGCGGTCACTTTCCCATAGCGCTTGCAGAGGTCCTCGCACACGATGGCAGGAGCATTCAAGATGCGAACCTCAACTCTCTACGGTGTATGTAGTTTTAAATACTGTACGCTGTAGGGAGTTCTAGGGCAAGGACGGGCCGGGATTTGTCCACTGAGTACAGCGGCAGCGGAGACCCGCAGCGCACGATCGACCTGCTGTGGGGGGTCCAGCGTCGCCGCCGGGGACCCAAGCCCAGCCTGAGCGGAGACCAGGTCGTGACCACGGCGACCCAGATCGCCGACCGGGATGGGCTCGTCGGGCTGTCCATGCGCCGGCTCGCTGACGAACTCGGCATCACTGCCATGTCCCTCTACGGCTACGTGCCCAGCAAAGCCGAACTACTTGACGTCATGGCCGACCGCGCCTACGCCGAGATCCCGGTCCGCGACCTCCCCGCCAGGCCGTGGCGGGCCAAGCTCGCCGCACTCGGCGAACAGCACTGGGCGCTCCTGCTGTCCCACCCATGGCTCTTGCAGATCGCTGCCAGCCGGCCGCTCCTGGGTCCTCACCTGACCGCGTTTTATGACGCTGAACTCGCCGCCGTGGACGGGCTCGGCCTCACCGACATCGACATGGACCTCATCGTCAGCCTCCTGGACGACTACGTTCGCGGGGCGGCACGAGGAGCCGTCGAGGCAGCCGAAGCCCCCGGCCGTACCGGCATCTCTGACCAGCAGTGGTGGCAAACTTACGGCCCTTTGCTCGGCGCCGTCCTCGACCCGGCCCGCTACCCGACGGCGATCCGCGTAGGTGCCGCAGCAGGCGCCGAGTATGGCGCCGCCCACGACCCAGCCCGCTCCTTCAAGTTCGGCCTGCAGCGCATCATGGACGGCATCGAGGCCTTCATCACCGAAGCTTCCCGCTGAGGCGATCCGATCACCGAGGCCCCGCACTGTGCGGAGCCGCTCGCCGCGCGGTTACGGGGCTGTCCAGTCGACGACCTGGGTGCCCGCCCTGATCAAGACCTTGGGCGGGGCCAGCCGCAGCATGGCGTTGCGCACCGACTGCCGCCAGCCGCCGCCGAGGTCGCAGCCGAATCGCGCGGTCATCACCGCCAGCCGGGCGATCTTCTGGCACCGGGGTCTGCGCGCCTGGTCGAAGTCGGCCAGTGCGGTGCCCAGGTCGGCGCCGTCACGGACCGGCGCGCCGATCAGCCGCCCCACGCAGACGCCATCCTCCAGGGCGGTGGACGCCCCGCCGCCCACCGTGGGCAGCGCGGCGTGCGCCGCGTCGCCGACCATGACCACCCGGCCGCGAATGTAGGTGTGCAGGCCGCCTGGCAGGTAGTAGACGTCGTGGCGCATCAACTGGTCCGCCGTTGTCGCCGCGACTATGGCGCGGATCTGCGGGGACCAGCCGGCGAAGCGGTCACGGGCGGCGGCCAGCTCGTCGTCGAACGGTGCCCCCTCGGGATGCCGGAAGTACCCGAACCAGTAGAGCTCGCTGTCGCTGACCCGCAGGAAGCCGAACTCGGTTTCTGGCCCCCACACCTCGACCAGCCGGCCGTCGGTGCTGGTGTCCGGGATCACCGCGCGCCAGCACGTGCTGCCGCTGTAGCGGGCAGGGGCACCGGGGAACAGCTGCGCCCGGACGGTGCTGCGCACGCCGTCGGCGGCAACGACCAGGTCGGACGTCTGCCTCCGGGCCTCAACCCCAGTCCGCCAGGTCACTCGTGCCGACTCGCCGCGCACCTGCCCCGGCTGCACCTTGACGACCTCGGCGCCGTTGATCAGCTCGACGCCGTCGGCTGCCCTGGCCGCATCCAGCACCGCGGCGTGCAGGCGCTGGCGGTGCAGGCCCCAGATCGTGGTCACCTTGCGAAGGCTGGGCACGTCGGGGATCTGCATCAGCCAGCGGCCGTCGGGGCCCTGATAGCCCGCGGTGGACGTCTGGTACCCGGCGTCACGGACCGCCCCGGCGGCGCCGATGGCCCCGAGTGCCGTCATCCCGTTGCCGGTGATCGCGAGACCCGCGCCCACCTCGCCAAACTCCGGGGCCCGCTCCAGCACGGTGGCCTGCCATCCGGCCTGGGCCAGGGACACCGCCGAGGCAAGCCCGGCGACTCCGCCGCCGACCACAGTCGCTGTCCGCACCTCAGCCACCGGCACTCACCCCGTTCAGGCAACTCGGGCGATCGGTCATCCGTGCCACAGTCGTAGGTATCGTACTACGACTTGTAGTAGTTAGCTGGCTCCGCCTGGCGCGGCCGCGGCTAGCAGGCGACGATAACTGCGCGGTTGGCGGCCGACTCTGCCAGGCGCGTCAGGTCCGCGGGATCGGTTGTGAGGATGCGATCGCCTGGGCTGGCCAGCAAGACGACCGTGGCATCGACCGGATCACTGGTGTTGGTGGCCCCTAGCAGCACACCTGCTTGGCGGCCGTCTTGAGGGCTTATGGCACGTACATCGACTCCACGAAGCAACTGGGCCAGGCCTACCTGGCGCCCGTGGCGGTCGCGCCAAACCTGGGCAACCACCATGGCATTGCTACGCAGTTCCACACCGTGCTGCTGCGCAACGCGAAGCCGGGCGATCATCGCCCGGTCACCGCGGTCGACAGCCACCATCGCGCCTGCGTCCAGGATCAGCGCGCTCACACGCGTTCGCTGTCGGCCATGCCAAGTTCACGTTCGGCGGCGGCCAGTTCCTCAGCGGTCAACCCTCCGTGCTGTGCTTCCCAGGTATCAAGGAACTCAGCCAGCGCGTCCGCGCGCAGCTTGCTTGCCGCAGCCTCGGCGAGCCAAGACGACACGGGCTTGCCCGCCTGGGCTGCAGCCGAGCGCACCGCATCGCCCAGTTCTGCATCGAACGAGATGCTCAACTTGTCGACCTTCACATCTGTAATGATACCGCAGTAGTCCACACCGTGGTAGGAACGACCGGCAGGGGCTGATCAGGGCACGGCTGGGTCAGTGGCGGGGGAGGTCGGCGGCGAGGATCTGCTCGCGGAGGATGTCGGCGTGCCCGGCGTGGCGGGCGAGCTCCTCGACCATGTGCACGTACACCCAGCGCAGCGTCATTGGGCCGCGCCGGTTATGCAGCACCAGGTCGTCGAGGCCGTAACCGGCGGCGGCCGCCCGGGACTCCTCGCACGCGGCGGCGAAATCCAGGGCGATCGACGCGACGCTGTCATCCGCGGTGGGCCGGAAGCTGTCGTCGGCGTCCTCCGGCAGGCCGAGCTCGGCGCGGGTGCGGCCGAGCAGCGAAAACTGGAACCACATGCGCTCGACATAGGCGGCGTGCTTGACCAGGCCCAGCACGGTGGTCAGCGAGGGCACCAGGCTCCGGCGCGCCTGTTCCTCGGTCAGGCCGTCGAGCGTGGCGGCCAGTTCCGACCGGTTGTCGTCGAGGAACGCCTCGAGCTGCTCGCGCTCGGAGCCGATCAGGGTGCTCTCGCTGAGAAGGGGCTGTTCGGTCACGGTAAAACCTTAGGCGGCACCGTCTGACTGGGCGGCAGTTACTTGGGTTGCTCCACGCTGTTGCGCATCTTGATCATCAAGCTGTCCGCGGTCGCGGTCGACACGGGCCCGCCGATGGCAGAAGACCTGATGAGGAGATCACCCACCGTCGAGTCCGTGGACCACTGGCAGAACGTGAGGGTGGACGATTTCGCGCACTCGGCAACGCCGCCGTGCGGCCCGGCGTTGACGCTCACGACGCGTGAATCCGGATAGCTCTTGAGCACGATCTGCTGGTTGAACTTGCCGTTGAACCCGAGGAACAAGACCAGCGTCCCCAGCTCCCCTTTCTGGTAGGCGGCGCTGACGGAGGACGTCAGCGAGCCGTACCCGGGCACCTTGGTGATGGCGGACCTGGCGCCGGAGACGTCAGAGCCCAGCCCGTCGGTGACGAGGGGATCCGTGCTGCGCGACAGGCCGGCGGCGGTGCTCGGCGCGGTCAGTTTCCACGAATGGTTTTCGTGCTGGTAGACGACCACTGAAGCCGCGATGATCACGACGATGACAATGGCGGCGCTGATCCCCAGCCGCCGGAAGATCCTTCGCCGCGGCGACTGGGGCTGAAACCCACCCATGCCCGGCATGCCGGACCACTGCGGTCCGGGGTAGCCGGGGCCCGGCGGCTGCCCGTAACCCTGCCCGGGACCTGGCGGAGGGATGTAACTGGGTTGCGGCGGCTGCGGGCCAGGAGGCACCTGGCCCGGGTCCCCCGTCCAGCCGCCAGACCCTTCCGGAGGTGGATTCCAATTGCTCATCTGCGCTGCCCCCTATGACGTTTGCACGCTTCGCAACATCTTTCCGGAATATCCGTGATTAGGGTAGGCAGACGGCGAGCTTGGGTTACGGCAGGTCGCCGCGGCGGGCGACGCCGCAGTAGAAGCCGCGCGACCCGTCGGTGTCCGCGGCCTCGAGGTCCACGGCGCCCCACAGGCCCGCGTAAGTGACCGCGGGCTCCGCGTCTTCGTACGGCGACACCAGCTCCAGGCCCTCGAAGAACCGCGCCACCTCGACCCTCGTGCGCGCGTGGACCGTCGCGGTGGACTTCGCCATCGTTTCCGCTGTGGCCTGCGTCTGTGCCGGGGGAAGGTTCTCGTCGGTGCCGTGGGACAGCGCCAGGTAGCTGCCGATCGGCACCGCGGCCATGTACTGCGCCACCAGGCCCCACGGGTCCTCTTCGTCGGGCACGAAGTGCATGACGTCGGTCAGCAGGATCCCGACCGGCTCGGCGAGGTCGATCAGCCGCAGCAGGTCCGGATTGCTCAGCAGCGTCTTCGGGTCGCGCAGGTCAGCGAGTATCACTGCCGTCGCGCCGTCCGCGTCGAGCAGCGCGCCGGCGTGCGCGGCCACCATCGGGTCGTTGTCCACGTACACCACCCGGGCTGCCGGGTCGATCCTGTGCACCGACTCGTGGGTGTTGTTCTGCGTCGGCAGGCCCGACCCGATGTCGAGGAACTGCCGGATACCGTGGTTGGCCATCCAGACGGCCGCGCGGCCGTGGAAGCCGCGGTTGGCCCACAGCGCGTCGGCGACGTCGGGGATGCGCGACCTCAGGTACTCCGCGGCCTCCCGGTCGGCCGGAAAGTTGTTCGTGCCACCCAGGAAGTAGTCGTACAGGCGGGCCGGGCTCGGCCTGGTGGGGTCGACGCCGGGGGGGACGTCGGCAAGCTCACTCATATCGGCCTCTCTGTTCGGCCCAGGCTGGAATGCGCCCTGTCCCCAATCAAGAGTCTGGCACGACCGGCGCGGTAAACGGCGCCGAGCATGCGGCAAGGGTCCTGTTTCGTGGGGGGGCGGGCAGCAATGACGGCTACTCCGATAAGGAATGGTATGCGGCACCGGTTCGCGGTCTCAGCCGGCCCCGGCAAGCGGCCCTGCCTGCTTTCATCGCTTAGCTTTCGGCCGCTCCGTCGCCAGCTTTGCCGCTGCCATGCCGCGGTTGGCGAGCGCGTCGGCGCGCTCGTTGCCGGGGTTTCCTGCGTGGCCTTTGACCCAGCGCCAGTCCACGTCGTGGCGCCCCATCGCGGCCTCGAGCCGCTGCCACAGGTCGGCGTTCTTGACCGGTTGCTTGGCAGCCGTCTTCCAGCCATTGCGCTTCCAGGTCGGCAGCCATTTAGTGACGCCGTTGCGGACGTACGTGCTGTCGGTGTGCAGCCGGACCGTGGCCGGCCTGGTCAGGTTTTCCAGCGCCTGGATCGCGGCCATGAGCTCCATGCGGTTGTTGGTGGTCGGCGCCGGTTCGCCGCCGTACAGCTCCTTCTCGTGGCCGCGGTAGAGCAGCACGGCTCCCCACCCGCCCGGTCCCGGGTTGCCGCTGCACGCGCCGTCGGTGTAGATCTCCACAGCCTCGCCTGGCATGCAGGCAAGGTACCGCGCCGCCCAGCGCGCTCGGGCGCACCAGCCGGAACGGGGCGCCGGGCGCCGGTTTGGCTCCCCGCGCTGTTAGCCCTGCGGCGGGACGTCCCCGTTGCCGAACACGCGCCGCACCTGGTCCTCCTGCTGCACCGAGAGGTCCGAGCGGATCAGCTCCATGCTCTGCCCCTCGAACGCCTTCGCCACGGCGGCGACCGTGGCATTTTGGCTCAGCAGCACCAGAGCCGACGTTCCCGGCGACATCTCGCCTTTCACCGAGTCGAGCGTCGGGTTGTCGATGTTGCCGTGCGCGATCTTCTTGGCGATCGACGAGAACGCGCCGCCCTGGCGGGTGACGTGCACGTCCGCCAAAGGCGCCCCCGCGTAGCGCGGCCAGCGGAGCACCGCGGCATCCTCGACGTCGATCTGGTCCTGCTCATCCAGCCGCACGAGCCTGAGGACCGCGTCGTCGGCGCCCTCAGTGCTGGTGAACCGCCACGCCGTCAGTGTGGCCATCGATGGCCCCCCTATCCCCCTGATTTCCCCGTTGCCCGTTCTGTTCCCCAGAGGTCGGGCCGCACACCCGATCGATCCCGCCGCTGGAGCGCTGCGGCGGCGGCGGTTACGGTAGTTCTCGTGCGCGGTGTGCCGTGGTGGGGCGTGGTCTCGTCGGCCGCGGCCCCGGTCCTGATGGTCACCGGGTGGACGGTTGCCGCCGCGCTGCAGACGCACTCGTTCGACGCGGTCTCCCAGCCCGTCAGCGCGCTGGCCGCCGTCGGTGCCACCGACCGGTGGGTGATGACGCTGACATTCCTGGTGGTTGGCGCCTGCGATTGCGTCACCGCTCTAGCGCTCCGGCCAGCCAGGGTGGCGGGGCGGCTCACCCTGATCACCGCGGCCGTGGCCGGCGTGCTGGTCTCGCTGAACCCGGAGCGTCCCGGCGTCATGATGCCCGTGCCGCACATGATCTGGGCGGCCGCCGGGTGCCTCGCGCTGGTGGCCTGGCCTGCGGTGGCATCGCGGCGCGGGCCCTCGGTGCCATGGGCCCTGCGGCCGGCGATATCGGCTGGCGTCGCGGCGGTGCTGCTGGCCCTGCTGGCATGGTTCGCCACCGAACTGATCGCCTACGGCGGGCAGGCGGGCCTGGCCGAGCGCGTCTTCGGCATCGCGCAGGGGCTGTGGCCGCTGGTGGTGGTCATATCCTGCCGCCGCGCCGCCGCCAGCCGCATCCCCGGCCTGACCCAGCCAGCTGCGCGCCCGGCGCTCGAGTCCGCGGCCGGCGATTAGGCATCTGACAGCGTCAGGGGCGGATGGCGACCTGGTCCACGGCGGGCAGCCTGACCCCCAGGCCCTCGACCCGGCCGGTGCGCGTGTCGACCACGACGAGCTTGCCGCCGGTCGCGGCCACGAACAGCCAGCGCCCGTCGGGCGACCAGACCATCGAGTTCTCGTTGGCGTTGCCGCCGACATCCAGGTCGCCGCCAGACAAACCGACCGGCACGTTCAGGTCCCTGGTAGCCCCAGTTCGCAGGTCGACCAGGTGCACAGTCAGCTGCTCGTTCCGGCCACTCTCGGCGACTGCCGCAGTGCTGCCGTCGGGTGAAATCACCCCGGTGGGTGGCCAGCCGAAGTAGTACGGCCCGGCCGGGGCCGCGCCGGGAAGGGACCGCCGCGATCCGCTGCTGGTGTCCACGACCTCGTCGCGGCAGCGGAGGTACAGCGGATCGCAGGCGTCGACGAGCCACTCGGTCGGCCCGATCGCGATCACCGTGCCCGGTACGGGCCGGTTCCACCCCGGCCCTGTGTCGTAGACGATGAAGTCGTTGTTGTCGGTCACCAGCACGTCCCCGCGGCCATCGGAAACGGCCGTGGCCGGCACCTGCGGCCCGCCAGACTGGAACCGGATGCTAGGTCCGGTCCGGTGCCCGGTGAGCGCAATCAGCGACAGCTCCGGAGAGGTGGGCGAGCCCGAGGCAATCCAGGCCGCCTGTGAGCCGACCGGACCGGGGACCAGCGGCCCGCCGTCCGAAAGCACCCCCGTCAGCGGCCGTGCCTGACCGCCGTCCGGAACGACGTACCCGGGCACGAGGTCGGACGGCCGGATGACCGCTTCGTGGGCGCCGATGACGAACGCGACGTCAGGACTCGCGGTCTCCAGCGGCGGAACGTAGGTCCGGGTGATCCGGCCCTGGGCGAGCTGGATCCGCAGCAGGTCGTCTGGCCCGCGGGCGAACAGCTCCCAGCCGGCGGTGACGCCAAGCAGCCGGTGACCAGCGAAGGTGACGCGCATCGGAGGCGGCGGGGCCGGGGCCTTCGCGGCGGGCCGGGCCTGGTGGCTGACGCCGCGGACGGCCACCGTGACCACGGCAGCCACGACCAGGCACGCCAGCAGCGCGCGCGGCACCCAGCGGGGCAGCGGGCGTCGGGCGGCAGAACGGCCACTGCCGAACTCCACGATCTCGTCGCGGCCGTCCTTGTCGGGACCATTACCGGGAGCGGGTGCCACATCTCATCATTGACCCGGCCAGGCGTATGGCGCCAGAGGCATGGTTGTCAGGGCACCTGGCGGGCGAGCTCACGCAGCGGGACCTCATAAGCCTGGGCGTTGGTTGGAAACGGGTGCACGACGTCAGCCAGGACCCGGACCGGCACCTGGGCGCGGATGGCCACGCTGGCTTCGGAGATCCAGTCGTCAGCGCAGGCACCGGTGGCACCCGCTCCGACGAGGACACCTCGCTCGCGGTCGGCGACCAGGACCAGCCGCCCACCAGCCGATCCGTCGGTGGATGACCTGGCAAGCTCCTGCAGATCCGTGGTCGCCACCACCACATCCAGCCCCTTCGCGCGGGCCTGGCGTTCGGTCAGGCCGACGCCAGCCAGCGGCGGGTCGGTGTAGATCACCCTGGGTATCGCCGTGTAGTCCGCGGTCGCGGAGCCGCCGAGGAGGTTGTCGGCCACGATCCGCCCCTGATAGTCCGCCCCGTGGGTGTACGGCGCGATCCCGGTCAGATCGCCGGCCGCCCAGACATGCTCCTGACCCTGAACGCGGCAGTGGTCATCGACGCTGACCGCGCCGTTCTCCTGCACCGTGATGCCGAGGGTCTCCAGACCCAGGTCACTGGTCGCAGGCTCGCGGCCGGCCGCCAGGATCACCCGATCCGCCGCAACGGCCGACCCGTCCTGCAGGAACACCTTCGCGGTACCTGCAGATGTTGGCGCAACGCGCGCCGCTCCCATGCGGATTCGCAGGCTGACACCGGCCGCCCGCAGTCTTCTGGCGAGCTCCCCGGCAAGGACAGGCTCCTCGCCGCCGGCGAGCTGGTCGGCCGGCTCGATGAGCGTGACCTGCACCGCGAAGCCGGCGTAAATCTGGGCCAGCTCACACCCGACCGCGCCACCGCCCAAGATGACCACCGAGGCCGGGTAGTCAGCCGCGGAAAGCGCCTGGTCGCTGGTCCAGACCGGAACGCCGGCGAGGCCATCAATGGGCGGGACAGCCGGCCGGGAGCCGGTGGCCAGAACCAGATCGCGGTAAGCCAGTTCTCGGCCGCCGCCATCAACGCGGCCAGGCCCGGTTATGAGGCCCTTCGCGCGGACCAGCGTGACGCCGCGGTCTTGGATTCGCGTGGCCGCATCGCTGTCATCCCGTCGATGCGACCGCCACCGATCTGCCAGCATCGGCGACAGCACCGGCCACCCACTCACCCGCTGAGCCCGCCCCGAGCACCACTACATCAAATGCATCAAGCGCCACCTGGCGAATCTAGCCCACATGCCGCCGCCGAAACCGCCGGCATCAGCCGCGCCCGCAGCCCGCCTACCGGCCGAGCAGGTGCTGCAGGGCCCGGGCGTTGCGGACCGCATTGGCGTCGCCGTCGTTATTGAAGTAGACGAACACGTCCTTGCCCGCCAGGCTCCACTCCCAGGCTCGCTCGGCCCACCACATCAGGTCAGCATCGGAGTAGGACCCTGCATATAGATGATGGTGATCGGGACCGTGCATTCGCACGTAGACGAAGTCTGTCGTGGCGTGCAGCAAGCAGGGCAGGTCCGCGCCGCTCATCACGCAGTACGCGGCGCGGTGTGCTTCCAGCAGGTTCAGGGTTTCCTGGCAATGCCAGCTGCTGTGACGGAACTCCACCGCGACCCGCATCCACTCCGGCACCAGCCGCAGGAAATAGGCCAGCCGGGCATCATCGCGCGGTTGCGACGGCGCGAGCTGGACCAGCAGCACCGCCCGCTTGCCACCCAGCTCGTGCCAGCCCGCCGCGATGCGCTCCAGCCAGGTCTCGGGCGCGTACAGGCGGCGCCCATGGGTCAGCCCTCGGGGCGCCTTGACCGACAGCCGGAAGCCGTCGGGCAATCTGCGATGCCAGCTGGCAAACGCTGCCGGCCGCGGCCAGCGGTAGAAGCTGCTATTCAGCTCGGCCGTGCAGAAGACATCCGCGTAACGGGCCAGCCGGTCCCTTGCCGCAAGCTCCGCGGCATACAGCTCCGGATGCCAGTGATCGTAACTCCACCCGGATGTTCCGACCCCGATCACGATCCGGCCGGATCGCCACCAGACTCCCGGCCATCGTCTTCCGGGTGGCCCTGTGCCGGTATGACTGCGTCGACCAGCGCGGTAGACCCGGCCGGGCGGGTGGCCGACTCCTCGGTCCGCTGTCGCAGGCGCTCCAGGGACTCACCATCGCCGATCGGGACGGCGGCCTCCAGCCGGGCGCTGGCCTGCACCTCCGGCAGGTCCATCACGGCATTAACCAGGTCCGTCCGTTTGCCGGGGGCCACATGCCCAGACTCGGCATGCAATGACGCGCGAGCGGTTCCGCCAGCCTCGCCGGATGCGGCCACCTCCGCCGCCGCCACTGTCCGACCGTCATCCCTGACTTCAACGTGCCGGAGATTCTCCGGATTGGTCATGGCTGTCTCCCTCATGCAGATCGCGAGCTCTCACCAGACCAGCGCACTAAGCCGATAGGCATCGCGGTGAGATAACACCTGACCTGCCCGGCGCGCGCAGCCACACTGCTGCCGCGGGCCTAGCCACTTCCAGTGCCCGCGACCCTTCCGGCCAAACGGGTTACTGGGGTTTGTCTGGGCGCCGGGCGGCGTCGGACGCGGCCTCGGCGGCAGCGTCCTCGCCGAAGCCGACCCCAATGGCCTGGTCGCTGCGGGCCTGCTGGGCGTGCACCACGTCGGCCAGAACCTGGCGGTCAGCTTCGGTCGGATCACCACCTAGGGGCAGTGCCCGCGGGTAAAGCCGACGGGACAGCACGGGCCCAAGTTCGGCCGCGTACATGGTCAGCTTGGCCAGCAGCAGGAGGAAGGCCACGATGCCGATGACCGAGCCGAAGGCCCCGTAGGTCGCTGAGGCGTTCTTGAGCTGATGGGTCATCAGCCCGGTGCCGACGGTGATCAGCGCGGTGAACCCGACCGCGCCGAGGATCGCGCCGGGCAGCAGGCCGCGCGGGCCGATTACCTTGGGCGTCAGCACGGTAAAGCTGGCGAAGTACAGCAGGACGTTGATCACCAGCAGTCCCGCCAGCACCGGCACCCGGATGAGGTAGCTGGACGTGCCACCGGTGGCGTAGGTGGTTACCAGGGCGTTGACGAAGAACGCGCCGCCGATGATCACCAGGCCGGCCAGGCTGCGACCCAGCCGGGGCAGGAATCCGGTGCGCTGAGCCTGGGGAATGTTCCACACCGTGGCCATGGCCTGCTGCGCGGTCTGGGTAACCCCCTGCGCGCCATAGACCAGGCCGATCAGACCGATGATCAGCCCTATCGTGCTGCCGTGCAGCGCGCCGCGGCTTGCCGGGTTGAAGCTCGAGCCGATCACCGGGAACTCGTGCAGTGTGCGCAGAATGCCGGTGCCGAGCGACTGCTGGCCGATGAAGCCCAGCACCGTCACCACGACCAGCAGCAGCGGGAAAATAGCGGTGAACCCGTACCAGGCCAGGCTGACTACCAGCAGGTTGGCGTTATCATTGCCGAATTTCTTCAGTACCGCGTAAGGAACGCCCGCCCACCGGTGCCGACGCTGCCATCGGTCCAGCGCCCCCATAATTTTCCGCAGCAGCCCCATGACCGGCCATTTTAAGGGCGCTCTGGCTGCCTTCCCGGACAGGACGGCGCGCTAGCTGCTGACCGCGCGCGGCGCCGTTACGGAATGACGGCCTCCGAGGTCTGCGGCATGGCGTCCGGAGCCTCACCCTCGTGATGGCGGTGCTCCGGCGGCGGTACGTCCAGAGCGGGGTTGCCGTCGAAGAAGCCGTGCGCCCGGAGCTGGAACCCGGCCCGGGTGACCGGCATCACCGGCCAGTCCTCCGGCCGCACCGTGTGGTGCGCGGTGAATGTGTGCCACAGCACCACGTCGGTGTTTTCCAGCGGCCGGTCCGCCTCGGTCCACGTCGGCAGGCCATCCCCGCCCGGGTGCTGGTTGGGGTACTCACCGGCCGGGAACCGCTGGTCAGGGTCATAGGCGGTGACCCACAGGTGCTTGTTGGCGAAGCCGGCCCGCCGCGCGATGGAGGTGTCGGGCTGCCAGAACGGCAGCACGGTGTCCTGCGGAACCAGCTTGTACGCGACCGCCTCGCCGGTGGCGTTCAGCTTGCCGGGGTTGGTGATCTTCCAGTACCGGGCGGCGCGCCCGTCGGCCACCCGCTGAGCCTCGGACTCGCGCCGCAACGGGGCCTGCTGCACCACCCACGCGTTGCCGTACGGGTTCTCCGGGCCGGGCGGCACCGCCACCGAGTCGCACTCAACGACGGTGTTTTGCGGGCCGTCGACCATCATGTCCAGGCGCACGCAGAAGATGTGCTGGTGGTTGGGCCCGTAGACCTGGGGCGCGACCAGGGTGCCGTGAGCCGGCTTCTCCCCCGGCGGCAGCGCCGCGTTCGAGATCACGCCGGTCAGCTTGACCTCGTACTCGATGGTGCCGTCCTGGTAGAGGTACCAGAAGTAGCCGTACTCGTAGTTCCCGACCGTTGCGATCATCGAGACCACCAGCCGCCGCGACCGCCGGACCTCAGCCTTGCCGGTCCGCCAGTCGGTGTGCTTCCACAGCATGCCGTGGTCTTCTTCGTGCAGGCAGATCGCGTTCTTGATCACCTGCGCGTGACCGTCGTTGTCGTTCAGCCAGGCGTCGAAGTAGCGGATCTCGCCGAGGCAGTCACAGCCCAGCTCCAGGCTGTTGGCGAGCACCCCGATGCCGTACTCGCCCATGTCGAAGACGTTCTTGCGGTACTGCGCGGGGCTCGGGTCGCCATACGGGATGACCATCTCCGTCAGCGAGGCGCGGTAGATGACCGGCCGGACCGTCCCATGGTCCTCGTAGCGCACCAGGTGCAGGACCAGGCCCTCGCGAGGCGTGAAGCCAACCTGGAACCGCCACTTCTGCCAGCTCACCTCGTGACCGTCGACGGTGAAGCTGGTTCCTTCGGGCTGGGTGATCTCGACCGGCTTCAGGTCCTGCCGGTCGCCGTCCGGGAAGTGCGGGACGTTCCCGGCGTCGCGGATCGCCTCGGAGGTGTAGTTGCCGCTGCTCGGCGGCAGCGGGATCGCGCCGTGGTCCTCGATGTCCACGACCTCCATGCGGTCCAGGTCGAAGCGGACGATCAGGCCCTCCACCGGGCGGGCGTAACCGTGGTCCTCGGGGTCGCCCTGGCGCACCCAGGTCAGCGGCCGCAGGAACCGGCCCTCGCTGGCCGCGTCCTCCGGGCCGCCGTAGCCCACCGACCACGGGTCGATCATTGCCATGTCGAAGTCGGTGATGCCGCGCTTGCGCATCGCCTCCTGCCACCGTGGGTCCTTCCGGACCGCCTCCTCGGTGGCCAGGAACTCCTCGAGCATGACCGCCGGCTGAATCCCGTCCAGCTCGCGCCATAGGCGCACCTCGCCGAGGGTGATCGAGACCACCGCTTCGTAGGTCTTGTGCTCGGCCCGCTCCCGGATCACGACGTCCGCCTGGCGGTCGATCGGCTCACCCCGCTGGTAGCTCAGAACCGCGTCCTTGGCCGGCTCCCGCAGCGTGACGTAGACGAAGCGCGCGCTCTCGCCCAGGCCCCGCTCCTGCTTGAGGATCCGGGTCGCGGTCTCGATCTCGTCCGCGGTCAGCGGGTCCAGCAGGTGCTGCACCGCAGTGGCCCGCTCAGCCGTCGTCGTCATCATCCGCCCCTTCCCGGCTCCCGGAGCCACAGAAACTCGCTTATGGCAACAGAGAGTCATGCCATAACTACAGCGAGGTTTGGGCGGGGAGCGGCCGCTTTCCTCCTGGTCTTACCTCAAGACAAATTGGTACGTCAAGAGGATGAATTCATCCTTGACCGGCGACGGCAGCGCAGCGAGTCCCTAGCATGAGGATGTGACCGGAAACGTCGGCACGTCCGGCCCGGAGCGATCCGGCGACGCCATCGCGCTGCGGCGGGTGCCCCTGTACGCGCAGGCCGAGAAGGTGCTCGAGGACCTGCTGGTGCACCGGCGGTACCGGGTCGGCGACCGCATTCCCCCGGAAGCGGAGCTGGTCCGGAGCCTGGGTGTCTCCCGGGCGACCATCAGGACGGCGGTGGGGCGGCTGGCCGATCGCGGTCTGCTGGTCCGGCGCCAGGGCAGCGGCACGTTCCTCGCCAGGCTCCCCGAGCGTAGCGATGAGCCGGGCCCGGTCGGGATCAAGCTGGGCAGCAGCGTCGCCGAGCTCGGCAGGCTGGAGACCTACACGAGCATGGCCGAGCGGCTCGGGATCAAGGCCGACAGCGAGCGACTGAGTGTGGAAACGGCCCGGGCTACCCGCGACGAGGCCGACGCGCTCGAGCTGCCCGACAGCGGCGAGGTGACCCGCGTTTCCCGCGTCCTGCTCCTCGACGGTGAGGCCGCAGCGTGGATGACCGACGTGCTCCCCGCGGACCTGATCCCCGCCGCCAAGGTCAGGGAGTGCCTCTCGTCCCACCAGATGGTGCTCGACCTGCTTCTGGACCAGGGAATCCCGGTCGCCTTCTCCGAGGTGGAAGTCAGCGCCGCGCTGCTCGACCCCGGCGAGCCGGCCGGAACGTTCCTCGGCCTAACCCAGCCGACAGCCGCGCTCATGCTGACCGAGACGATGTACCGCGACGGCGCCGGCTCGGCGGAAGACCGTCCGGTGCAGTGGAGCCGGAACTACTTTCTCCCGGCCAGGCTGAGCCTCCGCCTGGTCCGCGACACCCCGGCCAAGCACGACCCGGCCATCGTCCTCCAGCTGTTCGCGGACACCTGACCGGCTTCTACCGGCGGCGGTATGCGGCGGAGCGACGCTGGATGTCTTGCACGATGACCGCATGCTTTGATTCATCTATCCGGTACGGCACGCGCCACTGGGTGCCGAGCCGCGCGCTGTGGAATCCAGTCAGCGTGTCCCGGAGAGGCTTGCCGACCCGGTGCGGCTCCGCCAGAAGCGGCCCAGTGATGAATTCGACGGCTGCGGCGGCAACATCCTCTGGGAGCAACTCCGAGATCGCGCAACGGGCCGGGCGGGTCATTCCGAGTTCATAAGGCCCGGCAGTCACCGCTTGCGCTCAGCCGATAGCGTGCGTGCTGCTTCGATTCCGTAGACCACGTCGCCGGCCTGCTCGGATTCCCGGGCTTCGGCCAGGCACCGGAGCGCCTCGGGATCGGCAAGGATCTCGGCGGTCTCCCGCATCGACAGATACTCCTCGATCGCGATCAAGACCGTCTGCTGCAGGCTGCGGCGCTCGATCTCGGCGACCTGCTTGAGCTGAGCTTCAATCTCGGGCGGCAGACGAAGAGTCATGGCCATACCACTATGGTATCACCACGGTTCGGATTGGTATCATGATGGTGCTAGCCGATCCGTTCCGGATGCGAGGCGCTGTTGCCCAGCCGGGAGCCGCTGAACTCGACGGTCGAGTCCACGACCCGCCGCCAGAACGGCCAGATAGACGGCGTGACCCGAAGCTCGATCCCGGCGTCGGCATGCCTGCCCACAAGATCGTCAACGACCACCCGCTCGATCGCCTCTACTGGCTGGTCGGCCACCCAGTAGCCACCTACCTCATGCGGCCGGAACATCTCGGCGGGCAGGCGGTAGGCGTGCAGGCGGCATCCCTGCATGCGCGATAGCCAGCCAGACTCCATGACATGGATCCGGGCCGAGGCGCTTTGGCCAAAGAACCGCTCACGATCCTGGGGTGTGGTGGCCTGCACCGGCCAGATGCACCCTCGCGGGCAGTCCCTCGGGAACCAGAACATCGGCGCATGGCGGGTATCGACCGCCCACACCAGCGGCGGCGCATCTGCGTTCGTCGCCGGCGTATGCGGCGAGAACCAGCCCAGCGAAGAATCCTCGCTGAAGTGCCACAGCGCGAACGGGCCTTCTCCCGCATACGGCGGCGCTGGCTCGCGGGCCAGCAGATGCTCCGGGTACTCCGCGTCCATCGCTGGCAGTCTCCCATCCTCAGGAGGCGCAACCGGCGGTGCTGGTAGAGGCCCGGATATCGGCGTCGCCTTCCGGCTGCCGGAGCTGGACGATGTGGAGCTGCGCTGGCGGAATACCGGCGCCATGTCGGGGCAGGCAGTACGGGTGGCCTCGTACTCGGTGAACCCGGACGGTGTGGCGTGGGCGCGGCATCTCATCGACGCCGGCCAGTACGTGCTCGACAGCGACTGGGGCAAAACCCAGCCCAGCAGCAGCGAGCAGAATGCCTTCCTGAAGTCGCACTCGTGGCAGGAGTACGCCCGGTGGCATCTCGGGCTCACCGACGGCGCACGGGATGAGACCAAGGCCAGGTACGCGTTCGTCTACGGCGACTTTCGTCGCCTGCACCGCATGGGCATCATTGCCTGCCAGTACCGGGCCGCCGAGTGGCGGCACAAGGATGTCGAGCTTGCCGCCCACGAACTGCTGCAGCGTCTGGACGCCAGGCATTCCTGACGGGCTGGTTTGCAGAGGAGCTGATCTTTGCTGGGTTACGATCCGGCCAGGTATCAGGAAGGGACCGTCAGATGAGGCTAGCGCTCGTGTCGACAAAAGGAGGCACCGGAAAGACTACGTCGGCGGTCAGCCTCGCTATGGTGCTGCACCGGCGCGGCCGCACGCTGGCAGTGGACTGTGACCCCCAGGGCTCCCTGATGAGCTGGAGCGAGGCCGCCGCGGAAGAGGGTAACTCGCTTCCCTTCACGGTGGTCAGCATGGCCACCAGAGACATACATGCACGGCTGGAGGATCTCGGCTCCGGCTACGAGCACGTCATCCTGGACACACCGCCTGGGGACCTCGGGATAATCCGCTCGGCCATCCTCGCGGCCACCATCGTCCTGGTGCCCGTCTCGCCGGCTGGGCTTGACCTGAACCGCATCAGGCCTACCTTTGAGCTCCTGTCGGAGATCTCGATATCGCACCCCATTGAGGTCGGGGTTCTGCTGACGAAAATTCGCCGCGGGACACGGTCGGCGCGGGAAGCGCGCGGAATCCTGGCCGGCCACGGTTATCCGGTGATGAAGACCGAGATCCCGCTGGCCGAGCACTTCGCAGCGGCGTTCGGCTCGGTGCCAGCAATGCTCGGCGAGTACTGGGAGCTCCTCGGCGAACTCAAGAACTGAGCCCGTCAAGAGTGCGATCCGCGCTTCTGGCCGGATAAGTGCCGTGGTGAGACGTAAGGTGCGCGGCCGGGGGTAGCTGCCCGGAGTGCGCGGAATAAGCATCGTCGGGAGCAACACCGCGCGGTGGTTTCGATCATCCAGGCTCGCTGTCCCCTTCCGGCCCGCGTCGTCGGGTCCGGTCCGGTACTGGCAGGATCACACGCGCCTGGCGGTGAAGGGGGCTATCGCCGCCGTGGTGGCCTGGGTGCTGGCCAAGTACGTGGCCGGCCAGCCCGACCCCTATTTCGCGCCACTGGCCGCGCTGCTGGGCGTCTACACCACGGTGGCCCGGTCGCTGCGGGAGAGCATGCAGTACGTCGCCGGGTTCGTGCTTGGCGCGGCGCTGGCTGTCCCGGTCGGCCTGCTGCTGGGACCGGGAACCGCGGGCATAGCGGTTATTGTCCTGGCCGGCATGCTGATCGCCAGCTGGCGGCGGCTCGGAGATCAAAGTGCCCAGGTCACGTTCACAGCGCTGCTCGTGCTGCTGCTCGGCGGGCACCAGCCACTGCACTACGTCACGCACCGGATGAGCGAGGCCGCCATCGGGGTGATTACCGGGCTGGTGATCAATATCGCTATCTTTCCGCCCCTGCAGCTGCGCCCGGCCGAGTACGCCGTCCGCCAGTGGGGCAACGGCATTGCCGACGCCCTGGACTTCCTGGCAGACGCCGTGACCGCCCCCGGCGAGAGCAGCGAGCGCTGGCCGCAACACGACGACCAGCTGACCACCTCGGCGCAGCAAGCGCGCTCGGCAACACGGCACGCACGGGAGAGCCTGCGGTGGAATCCGCGAGCCTCGGTCAGCCGGCGGGTACCCCGGCCCGACACTGCAACGCTCGGCGCCCTCGGGGAGCTCACCACACGAACGCGCGCCGTCGCCCACTCACTGATCGACACGACCGCAGAACATACGCAGTCCCGGGTCCCGGCATCATTCGGCGAGCAGTACGCCAACCTGCTCCATATGGTCGCCGACGCCGTCCGGCAGCTTGCCAACCAGCGGGAACACACCCCGTCCGGCGAGGAACTGGCCGCTCTTTCCGACAGTCAGCGTCAGCTCGAAAAGCAAGCGGCCTGCCTCGCCGACCGCGGCGAAGCGCGCATTACCGCGCAGCGGCTCAGCCGCCTGTCGGCGGAAATGATTCGCGAGATCGGGCGCCCCACGTCTGAGGGGTGAACCGCCCATGAGACAGCGCCCCGGAGATAGTGGATCGGCCCGCCGGCGAGAGCCGACGGGCCGATCCACTCAGCGCGATGAACTAGCCGGTGATAATACCGGCGAACTTCGGGGAGCCGATTCCGGTGGCCTGGTCGAAGTTCCGGGTCACCGGGTAGAACCCGTTGTTGTTTTCGAGTGGTAGCCCGAGGATGTCGTGGAAGTCCGCGGCATACGTCCGGGCGTTGTCGAACAGCGCATAGAGAAGGTAGTTGGCGTTCCCGGCGCGGCGACCGTGGAATGCATCCCGGTCACTGAACAGGGCCGCCCAGAGCGGTGCGGACAGGCTGGTCCCACCGATGTGGAACCACCCGGGAGCACCTGGGGTCGGGGTGATCCCGAGGCAGGCACTCGTGTAGTCGGGGCCGGTCGGGTTGGGCGAGACGTAGCTCGACCCGGTGCAGTACTCCGCGTAACCGGTCAGCGGATCCGCGTTGGCCGAGATATCCGGCTCCTCGCGGCACGCCTGGCCTGCCGACGCGAGAGAACAGTTGCTCGGGCCGCGCACCGTGTACGCGCTGATGACCCCTGGGCCCTTCTGGTAGTTCGGCATCGGCCAGAAGATGCTGTGACCACCTCCGCCGGCGCCGAAGTTGTCGCAGTTGACGATGCCGGTCGAGGTGGCGGTCGACGAGTTGTTCCCGCTGCAGACGTCGATCGTGTTCCACACGCCCTCGGCCCCGCGGGGGTAACTCGGGTCAGCCTTGTCGCCCGGGTCGAACGACGTGAACGACGTGCCGCCCGTGCTGGTCACCCACGGCTGGCTGGCCGGGTCCAGCGACTCGAGCGGAGCGTAGTCACTGAACGTGCCGTCCCTGAGGCACTCGAAGGCGCCGGTGTCACCTGACGACGCGAACATGCTCTGGCCCTGCGCCGCCATCTGCTCGAACAGGACGTTCTCCGCCTGGGCGTAGCCCAGACCCGCATCCGGCTCGCAGATTCCCCAGCTCGAGCTGATCGAGTCGGCGATGTCCTGGTTGGCGATCGTCGTGTACTCGTCCAGTTCGGTCTGGCCGGTCTCGTCGTTGGGTGCGTTGTAGACGAGGACGTTGTTGGTGTCCGGCGCGACCGTCAGATCCTGCTCGATGTCGGCCTCGACCTCGTCGTCACCGCCGTACCCGTAGAAGCACGTGTCTCCTACCGGGCACTGCGAGGTGTTCGGGGCCAGCGGTCCGCCGTCGACGTTGATGTTGACGAGGCGGGGGTGGTAGCCCGGGCCGTAGAACGTCTGCGCCCAGTGCGTGATGTCCGACTGGTTGTAGGCCGAGAGCTCGAACACGGCCACGTTCGCGCCGGCGCCCTTGCCGCGCGGTCCCGCGTTGGGTGCGTTGTAAATGCTGTTGGTCTGCGACGGGGTCAGGCCACTGCAGCCAGGGCCGCCGCCATAGCCGTTGAACGGCCCGTTGGCCGGGATCGCCTCGAGCTCAGCCAGGGTCGTCGGATACGGGATCTCACAGCTCGGCTCGCCGCTGCCGTGTCCCGCCGAGCTCGTCGAGCCCGATGAGGCGAGCTGAACGGCCGGCTTCAACCGGACGGTATTGGTCAGCCCCACCACGCCGAGCACGCTCGACGCGAGGCTGTCCGGCACCGAGGCCGCCGAGTCGTTGGAGAAGAACTTCTTGCCCTGGGCGTTGCGGTAGTTGTTGATCGTCGTCCCGAAGGCGGTGCCGACCTGAGTGCTGCTCCCGATCGCGCGGAGCAGGAACGGCGTATCGGTCCGCTGCACGCTCAGGCCCTTGCCCTGCAGGTACGAGGTCATCGCCCGCACCGTGGCCGACGACGGCGCGAACCTGGAGTCGAACTGGCCCGCGGAGAGCCAGTGACCGTAGTCGGCGCTCCCCTTGGTGTACAGGGAGTCCATCAGGGAGCTGAGCCCCTTGGCGTTTCCGGGCTGCAACACCACCTCGACGCTCATCCGACTGGCCGACATCTGGCCGGTCCTGGTCGCATGGATCGGCAAGAAGCTGCCCGGGATGTGGGCCATGCTCTGCGCCGTCGACGCCGACGCCGCCGTAGCTGCCGAAAGCGAACCTGCCGTAAGCACCCCGGCTATTAATAGCCCGTATCCTCGCCGGAAACGCATTCCCGCTCCCTCCCGGGCGTTCCGGCGCGCGCCGATGCGAACCGGAGGCCACCGCCCTTAGCCGAACTAAAGAATCTCCTGAATCACACGAGTTGTCGAGAGGCACAATCGTCCGATTTCCGCACCTGGTCCTTCGAGGGGCCTGAACGCTGCGCCGCCCCGCTGGCCGCGCCAGCGTAGTCGGCCGGCAGGGCCCCGCCTCGAAAATGAGCCGCGCTGCTCGCCGGGCTGCGGAAGCCTGGCCGCATGGACCTGACCGAAGCTGCCGCTGCCTGGCGGCGTGATGGCTTCGTCGTGCTGCCCGGCTATCTGGCGGGGCCCGAGCTCGCGGCTGCCCAGCGGGACCTGGCCGTCGTCTATCCCACCGCCGAGGAGTACCACGCGGCTCCCGCCGAGGGCCGCAACCGGACCTACACCGGCGACGAGTTCGGGGGCGTGCTCCCATTCCCGTTCCCGACGGTCGCGCTGAGCCGCCTTGTGGTGCACGAGAAGCTGATCGCGCTCGCCGAGACCGTCTTCGCGACCAGCGACATCCGCATCTACGCCGCGGAGCTGTGGGCCAAGTACTCCGGCGCCGCCAGCTACGAGCAGGAACACCACCGCGACTACCTCAACCACACGCCCCTCGTCCCCGCCGCCGACGATCTGCGCTGGCGCGGCCTGGAGATGTTCATCTGGCTCACCGACGTGCCCGAGGACCACGGCCCCACGCACATAGTCCCGCTCCCGGTGACGGCCGGGGCCCCGGCCCTGCCGCACGGCTACCTGCGCCCGCAGCGGCCCGAGTTCTACGAGCGCGAACGTTCCGGCTCCGGGCCTATAGGCACCGTCGTGGCCTACAGCACCGACACCTTTCACCGCGGCACCGAGATCACCGCGCCGCGCTCGGCAAGGTTCAGCGCCCACGCCAGCTATAAGCACGCCGACAACCAATGGACCGGCCGCCATTCGTGGGGAGACCACTCGTTCCACCCGGACTGGAACCCCTTCGCCGAGCAGGCCACAGCCCGCCAGCTCCAGCTCTTCGGCTTCCCGCCGCCCGGCCACCCCTACTGGACCCCGCAGACTCTCCGCGATCTTGCCGTCCGCTACCCCGGCCTCGACACCAGCTCGTGGCAGCCGGGTGAAACCTGAGGAACTGGGCTCTAACCACGGGTAGAGCCGAGGGTCTATCCACCGGCTGACGTATCCGGCGTGCATTTGGCGAAGCATCAAAGCCATGAGCGATGACCGAGTAGTGAGTGTGCGGGGCCTCGTCAAGGCCTACGGAAACCGGAGAGTCGTCGACGGCCTGGACCTCGACGTCGCGGCCGGCGAGATCGTCGGCCTGATCGGCGCTAACGGGGCGGGCAAGACGACGACCGTGGAGTGCATCCAGGGGCTTCGCCGGCCCGACGCCGGAACGCTGCGGGTGTTCGGGCTGGATCCTCTGGCAGAGGCCGGCCAGCTGCGCGGGCTGGTAGGCAGCCAGTTGCAAAGCTCCGGGCTGCCCGACCGGCTCAGGGTGGGCGAGGCGGTGCAGCTCTTCAGCGGCCGGGACGGCGCGGACCTGCTGGAGCAGTTCGGCCTGGCCGAGCGCCGCCGCTGCGCGTTCGCGGCGCTCAGCGGGGGCGAGCGCCAGCGGCTGTTCCTGGTGCTGGCCGTCGTGAACCGGCCCAGGCTGGTGATTCTCGACGAGCTCACCCAGGGCCTGGATCCAGCCGCCCGCCGCGGCGTGTGGGCGGCGATCGACGAACTGCGCGGCGCGGGGACCACGGTGCTGCTGGTGACCCACGAACTGGACGAAGCCGAGGAGCTGTGCGACCGGGTCGTGGCGATGCGGGCCGGGCGGGTCCTCGACTCGGGCACGCCGGCCGAGCTGGTCGACCGCTACGGCCGGGCCGCCACGATCACCTTCACGCTGCCCGGCGGCCTCCTCCCGGAGGCGCTGGCTGGACTGCCGAACGTGAGCGGCGTCCGGGTGCAGGCGGGCAAGGCGACGGTCACCGGCCACCGGCCGGCCATCGCCGAGGTCGGCGCTCTGCTGGTTCAGGCCGGGCCGGTCCCTGCGGACCTTTCCGTGCGGGTTCCCCGCCTGGAGGACGCCCTGGTTGACCTTTTGGAGACCGCCGCCGGACCCGGTTACATCGAACCTCGGCCCAGCGGCCCGGAACGGGAACTGATTGGAGCAGCGCGATGAACACGACCGTTGGCCGCCTGGTGCGGACCGAGCTGAAGTTGATGGTGCGCGAACCGCTGACACTGGTCTTCGTGTTCGCCTTCCCGGTGGTGACCATGCTGATCATCGGCGGGGCGTTCGGCACCGCACCGGATGCCGCGTTCGACTGGGTGAACCCCTCGCACTGGTACGTGGCGTCGTACCTGACGGTGGTCATCGCGGCGACGGGCCTGATCATGATCCCGGTTCATCTCGCCTCCTACCGTGAGCGCGGCGTGCTGCGCCGGTTCGCCGTGGCCGGATTTCCCCGCTGGTCGTTCGCGCTCGCCGAGGCTGTGACCGGACTGGCGGCCATCGCGGTCGGCTCGGCCGTGCTGCTGGCCGTCGCCGCCCCGGTCTACGGCCTGCCGCCGGTCCACCATCTCGCCCGGGTAGCCGCCGGCTTCGCGCTCGGGTCAATCGCCTTCGTCGCGATCGGGGTTCTCCTGGGCTCGTTGCTGCCCTCGGCCCGGTCGGCCCAGGCCGTCGGCCTGCTGCTCTTCTTCCCCTCATTCCTGCTCGGCGCCGGTGGCCCGCCGCCGCAGGTGATGGGCTCGGCGGTGCGGGCGGTGGCCGGTTACCTGCCGCTCACCCGGGTCACCGACGCGGTGCGCGAGCCATGGCTCGGCACCGGGACGGCCACCGCCTCCCTGATCGTGGTCGCGGCGCTGGCGGTGGTCGCCGCGCTGCTCGCGGCCCACCGCTCGGCACTCCGCGCCACCAGATAAGGGCAGGAATGCGCGGCGGCCGCCAGCGAGCACCGGGGCGTAGGATCGCCCCGGTGCTCCCGACTGCAGGTTTCCCGGGGTCGGCCGCCCAGGCCCGTCTGGCCGGGCGGCTCTGCCTGGCGGTGTTCGCCTTGCTCGTGATCGTCGGGCTGCTGATCCGGCTGAGCGACAACCCGGCACGTTTGGTGCTCGGCACGGTCGCCGCCATCGGCGCCGGGATACCGCTGTTCCTGTTCAGCCTTCGCCCTGTCCTCGTCTATGCCGCCGTGGCGACGGCCGGGGTTGCGGTGCTCGGCAACGCGGACTCGCGTTCCATCGTGTGGTTCGCGCTGCTCATCCTGGCCGCCTGGTGCGTGCTGGCGTACGGGGCATGGGTGGGGGGTGTCTGCTCGGCGGGCGCGGCCCTCATCTTCGGCGGTGAGTGGCTGTGGGCGATACGCGATCCCGGCTGGGCGCCGTGGGCCGGCGGGCTGGCCGTGACGGTGCTCGCGGCGCTGCTCATCCGGCACGAGTTCGTGCTCGTGGAGCGGCTCCGAGCCGCCCAGGCCGGCCTGGCCGAGCGAAGCCGGGTGGAGGAGCGCGGCCGGATCGCCCGGGAGCTGCACGACGTCATCGCGCACAGCCTCACCGTGTCGCTGTTGCACGTGACCAGCGCCCGGCTGGCCGTCGACCACGATCCGGGCGACGCCAGCCGCGCTCTCGCCGAGGCGGAGCGCCTGGGCCGGCAGGCCCTGACCGAAGTCCGGGCCACCATGGGACTGCTCCGGGAGGACGACCCCAGTGGCGTCGCCCGGCCCGTTCCCGGGCTCGGCCAGGTCGCGGGGCTTGTCGAGGACTTCCGCGGCGCCGGGGTACAGGTCGCCCTGGCCGTGGACGGCGATCCTTCGGCACTCCCGCAGACCGTTGGCTCCACGATCTACCGCATCATTCAGGAAGCCCTCACCAACGCCGCCAGACACGCCCCCGGAACACCGGTCACCGTGGACGTCACCGTGACGGACCAGAATGTGACGGTGCTCGTTGACAGCGCCGGCCCGCCCAGGCAGGGCTCCGGCATGGGCCTCATCAACATGGCCGAACGGGCTGGCGCGCTCGGCGGCTCCTGCACCGCCGGGCCCGGCGGCCGCGGCTGGCTGGTGACCGCCGCCCTTCCCCGCCGCGCCGACGGGAGCCCGGCCCGGTGATCCGCGTCCTGCTCGTCGATGACCAGGAGCTGGTGCGCGCCGGGCTGCGCGGCATCCTGCGAGAGACCTTCGGCTTCGAGATCGTCGGCGAATGCGCGGACGGTGACGAGGCAGCCGGGGCGATCGCCCGCACCGAGCCCGACATCGTGCTCATGGACGTCCGCATGGCCCGCCTCGACGGCGTCGCCGCCACCCGCCTCATTCATGACCTGCGGCCGGACCTCCCGGTGCTGGCGGTCACCACCTTCGACGACGACGAAGCCCTGGCCGGGATGCTGCGAGCCGGCGCCGCCGGGTTCGTCCTCAAAGGCGTGCCCGCCGAGGAACTGCACCGCGCGGTGCGCACCGTCGCCGAAGGCGGCGCGTGGCTCGACCCCGCCGTTACCGGCAGGGTGCTTGCCGTCTACCGGGCCGCGCCCGCACCCAGCGCAGCCGCGCCAGCACTCGCCCAGCTAACCGAGCGGGAGCGGGAGGTGCTCACGCTCGTCGCGCAGGGCTGCACCAACGGCGAGATCGCGCAGCGGCTCTTCATCGGCGAGGGCACGGTAAAAACGCACATCAATCACCTGTTCACCAAGCTTGACCTGCGCGACCGAGCCGCGGCCATCGTCTTCGCCTACGACCACAACCTCGTCCGGCCAGGCAAGTAACGATGCCGGGCCAGGATCGCGCCCAAGGAGGAACTATGACCAGCCCAGCCGATGAGCGCCGCGTCGTTGTCGGCGTGGATGGCTCCCAGCCGTCCAGGCTCGCCCTGCAATGGGCGCAGTTCATGGCCCATGCCCTCGCCGCGACCGTCGACGCAGTCGGGGTCTGGGAGATCTCCGCCGTCGAGGCGACCGAGTGGTCAGACGACTGGGACCCGGAAAAGGAGGCCGCCGCGGCGCTGCACACGACCGTCACCGAAGTCCTTGGCAGCCCTCCGGCCGTGCCGCTGCGCGAGACATCGCGCCAGGGCAACGCCGCGGGCGAGCTCGTCCAGGCCAGCCAGGGCGCGCATTTGCTCGTCGTCGGCAGCCGTGGCCACGGCGGTTTCGCCAGGCACTTGCTGGGATCGGTCAGCAAAGCCATCGCAGAACACGCCCACTGCCCCGTGCTCATCATCCACGGCGACACCCCGCCCCCACCGCGAGCCTGATCTCTGCCGGGCCCGCAACCGTGGTGCGGGCCCGGCCGACTGGCTAGGTGACTAGCCGGTGATCAGAGCAGTGAAGTTCGGGGTTCCGATTCCGGTTGCCTCGTCGTAGGCGGGGGTCACCGGGAAGAACCCGTTGTTGTTCTCGAGCGGGAGTGCGGTGATGTCGTGGAATGCGAAGGTGTACGTCCTCGGGTTGTCGAAGAGCCGGTAGAGCACGTAGTTCGCGGCCCCGGAGCGATGACCCTGGAAGGCGTCCCGGTCAGCGAACAGAGCTCCGAACAGCGGCGCCGAGAGGCTGGTACCGCCGATGTGGAACCAGCCGGGAGCGCCAGGGGTCGGGGGGGTCGTGAGGCAGGCGCTCTCATACTCGTTGCCGAGCGGGTTGGGCGAGACGTAGGTCGACCCGGTGCAGTACTCGGCGTAACCGGTGAGGGGGTCGGAGTTGGCCGAGACGTCCGGCGTCTCGCGGCACGGCTGGCCCTTCGCTGCGAGAGCGCAGTTGCCCGGGCCGTAGTCCGTGTACGGGCTGATGACCCCGGGCCCTCGCTGGTAGTTCGGCATCGGCCAGAAGATGCTGGGGCCGCCTCCGCCCGCGCCGTAGGTGCCGCAGTCGACGATGCCGGTCGAGGTGGCGGTTGAGGAGTTGTTCCCGCTGCAGACGTCGATCGTGTTCCACACGGCCTCGCGCCCGCGCGGGTAATTCGGGTTCGGCTGGTCGCCCGGGTCGAAGGACGTGAACGAGGTACCGCCGGTGCCGGTCACCCAGGGCTGAGTGGCCGGGTCGCCGGCCTCGATCGGAGCGTGGTCACTAAACGTGCCATCCCTGATGCATTCGAAGGCACCGGTGTCGCCCGACGCCGCGAAGATGCTCTGGCCTTGCGCCGCCATCTGCTCGAAGATGACGTTCTCGGCCTGCGCGTAGGCCAGGCCGGCATCCGCCTCGCAGAGCCCCCAGCTCGTGCTGATGGAGTCGGCGCGGTCCTGGTTGGCGATCGTCGCGTACTCGTCCAGCGAGGTCTGACCGTCAAAGTCGTTGGGCGCGTTGTAGACGAGGACATGGTTGACGTCCGGCGCGACCGTCAGATCCTGCTCGATGTCAGCCTCTGCTTCGACATCGCCGCCGTAGCCGTAGACGCAGGTGTCTCCGGCCGGGCACTTCGAGGTGTTCGGGGCCAGCGGTCCGCCGTCGACATTGATGTTGGCGAGGCGCGGCTGGTAGCCAGGGCCATAGAACGTGTGCGCCCAGTGACTGATGTCCGAGTGAGTGTAAGCGGTGAGCTCGAACACGGCCACGGTGGCGCCGGCGCCCTTGCCGCGCGGTCCCGCGCTGGGGGCGTTGTAGATGCTGTTGGTCTGCGACGGAGTCAGGCCGCTGCAGCCAGGCCCGCCGCCATAGCCATTGAACGGCCCGTTGGCGGGGATGGCCTGGAGCTCAGCCAGGGTGGTCGGGTACGGGATCTCGCAGCTCGGCTCGCCGCTCCCATGACTCGCCGAGGCCGTCGAGCGCGCCGGGGCGAGCTGATACATCGGCTTCAGCCGGACCGTGCTGGTCAGCCCCACCACGCCGAGCACGCTCGACGCGAGGCTGTCGGGCACCGAGGCCGCCGAGTTGTTGGAGAAGAATTTCACGCCCTTGGCGTTGCGGTAGTTGTTGATGGTTGTCGCGAAGGCGGCATCAATCTGGGCGCTGCTCCCGACCGCCCGGAGCAGGAACGGGGTATCGGTCCGCTGCACCTTCAGGCCCATACCCTGCAGGTACGAGGTCACCGCCTGCACCGTGGCCCGCGCCGGCGCGAACCTGGAGTCGAACTGGCCCGCGGCGAGCCAGTGGCCGTAGTCAGCGCTCCCCGGCGTGTACAGGCCGTTTAGCAGCCCGTTAAGGCCCGCCGTGTTTCCCGGCTGCAGCACCAGCTCGACGCTCATCCGGCTGGCCGACAGCTGGCCGGTCTTGGTCGCGTCGATCGGCAGGTAGCTGCCCGGGATGCGGGCCATGCTCTGCGCGGTCGACGCCGATGCTGCCATAGCTGTCGAAAGCGAACCTGCCGTCATCAAGATGACTACTAATAGCCCTAATCCTCGCCGGAGATTCATTTCCCACTCCCTCCGGGCGTCCCGGCGCGCGCCGATGCGAACCGGAGGCCACCGCCCTGGCTGAGCTAAAAGAATGCGCCCGAAACCACCAGCTGTCGAGGGGACATTCGGCGGATTTCTGCACTCAGTCTTTAGAGGGCCCGAACGCTGCGCCGCCCCGGGTTACTCGCCGAGGAGCTCGATGACGTCCAGCCAGTTCATGGACGGCCGCCAGTCTCCATCGCCGAGAGCCTGCACGGTCGCGTGCACCTCGAGGCTGGCCGCTTCTGCTAGGCCGGCTGATTCGGATCCGCTCATTGGTCCCCGGGCGTTTGTTCGCCCTGTTCGCCGCCCGGCTCCCCGGGGACTCGGCGGCTGTCCGCCCGGACTCTGAGCCAGCCGTCGTAGAGCCAGCGCCCGAACAACTGGCCGCCATAGATGACCCAGCCGACCCCGATCAGCCACGACTGCAGGATCAAGACGGTGCCCACCGCGCCGTAGGTGACCGCGTTCGTGGCGATGAGCGGCTCGAAGACCAGGCTGGAGAACACGCGCAGGCCAACGAGGAACGCCACCGTGGCCACCGCGCCTGGCATTGCCGCCAGATAGCTCACCCGGCCGCCGAGCAGGAAGCGAAGTCCCCACCAGAAGAAGACGATGCCGAGTACCAGAGCCACCGACACCCGGCTCACCGTCTCGGCCGACGCGCTGCTCGTCAATGCCCCCACCGTGGCCGCCGCGTAGATGTAGGCGATCAAGGCGACCAGCCACACCGCCTGGCGCCAGATCTTGTGCCACGGCCCGGCGGGAAGGCTCCACACCCTTTCGAACGCGGCCTGCACACTGCCCCCGAACATCACCCCGAAGAGTGCCAGCAGCACGGCGCTGAGCACGCTAGTGGTGCCCAGCACCTGTGCAGGCGTGGAAAAGAGTCGCACCACCGCGTGGGCGGAGGCTCGGGTCAGGCCCATGCCGTAGACCACCCACACGGCGACCCCGTGATGCTCGGCCGCGCTGGCGGCCGCGACGACGACAAGCAGCGGGATCACGGTGAGCATGGCCAGGGCGGCGAAGCCCATAGCCCGGAACGTCAGCTCGAACTCCTTGGCGCTCCGGTAGAGATCCTTGAGCCGGAAATCGCGCCAGACCGCCGCGGCGCGCCGGCGCACCGCCCGGTGCCCGCTCTGGCCCAGCTGCTTTCGCACAAGGTTCATTCTGCGGCTGGCCAGTTCTCGGCCCGGTTCACCAGGCATAACCCGCCCCCGACTCCACCACCGACCATCTTGCGCGACTACCCAGCCGATGGAGCCCTTAACATCCGCAGTCGTGCGGTGAGGAAACCGAACTCCCCCTCAGTCCCTGACGTCACACGATGGTATCCGCTTCGGCGATGAGCTCCAGGATCCGAGCCGGGGGCAGGTGCTGCTCGTAGATCCGCGCGCCGAACGGCGAGAGCGCGTCCTCGATCGCGTTGACCAGCGTCGGCGGCGCGACGATCATGCCGCCCTCGCCCACGCCGCGGAAGTTGACGTCGGCGTCCAGCGGCACGGTCTCGAGGTGCTCTATCTCTATCCGCGGGACGTCGCACGCGGTCGGCAGCAGGTAGTCCATGAACGTGGCCGACTGGCAGTTGCCGTCCTCGTCATACGCCGACCGTTCCAGCAGCACCGCGCCGATGCCCTGCGCGACGCCGCCCCGGATCTGGCCCTCGACGACCGCCGGGTTGATGAGCGCGCCGCAGTCCTCGGTGACGACGTACCGCTCCACCTTCACGATGCCGGTCTCGGCGTCGACCTCGACGATCGCGCAGTGACTCCCGCCGGACCAGCCGCCTTCGCCGCCGTCGAACGTGGCCACGATTTCGAGGCTGGCGTCCACCTCGGCACCGAACTCGCCCGACGCCGCGCGCCGCGCGACCTCGCCCACCGGGATGCCGCTCGCCGGGTCGCCGCGCACGAAGACCTGGCCGTCGGTGATCTCCAGGTCCTGGGAGCTGGCCTCCATCAGATGCGACGCGACGTCGATCACCCTGGCCTTGAGCTGCCGGGCGCCGTGCAGGGCCACGCCCCCGGTCATGGTGGCCGACCGGCTGCCGCCGGTCAGCCCGAACGGGACCACGTCGGAGTCACCGACCACGACACGGACCTGCTCGAATGGCACGCCGAACTCATCCGCGGCGATCTGGGCGAGGGTCGTCTGGTGGCTCTGGCCGTGCGGCATCTGCCCGGTGAACAGCACGACGATGCCGTCTTCCTCGAGCCGAAGCCGCATGGTCTCCAGGCTCATCGGGCCGCTGGGCTCACCCGGCTCGCGCGGGCCAGGGGCGGCCTCGATGAACGTTGCCACACCGATTCCGAGGTAGACGCCCCGTTCCCGCCCTTCGGCCTGCCGCCGCCGGAACGCCGGAAAGTCCACGAGCTGGGCGATCCGCTCGAGCGACTCCTTGGTCGTGACGCCGACGAGCGGGCGGCCCGTAACCATAACGGCCGGCGGGTCGGTGATCACGGCGGCGTTGTGCAGCCGCATCTCGAACGGGTCGAGGCCGAGGTCCTTCGCGATGAGGTCGATGATGCGTTCCCGCACGAACGTCTCGGAGGCCCACGGGCCGCGGTAGGCGACGTACGTCGCCTTGCAGGTAATGGCCGCGGTCGACTCGAAACCCAGGGCGGTCATCCGGTACGGGCCCGGGAACATGGCCTCGACGATCGACGGGACCATCGCGCCCATGCCCGGGTACGCGCCGGTGTCGATGACCATCTTCACGTCCAGCCCGAGCAGGCCGCCGTCCTTGCTGACGGCGGCCCGGACGTCGAAGCTCTCCTCGCGCGCCTGCCCCGACGTGGTGAGGTTCTCGCCGCGGTCCTCGACCCACTTGACCGGCCGGCCGAGATCACGCGACGCGGCCGCGGCGGCGAGCTCTTCCCGCGATGCCCCGATCTTCAGGCCGAACGAGCCGCCGATGTCACCGGCCAGCACGCGAACCTTGTCCTGCTCCATGCCGAGGCGCATCGCGACGGCGACCTTGCTGACGTGAACGCTCTGCGTCGCCGCGTACACCGTCATCGCGCCGGTGCCGGCGTCGTAGCTGGCGACGCAGGCGCGTCCCTCCATCGGCACGTTCTGGTGGCGGTGCACGTCGACGTGGAAGTCGTAGACCCGGTCGGCACCGGCGAACGTCGCAGCGACGTCGCCGAACTCGTGGCGCGTTTGCGGGCTGGCGATGTTGTTGCCGAGGTTCGCGAACAGCGGCGGGCTGGCCGGGTCGAGCGCGAACGCCGCGTTCACGACCGGCGGCAGGTCGTCGTAGTCCACCGCCACGAGCTCGCAGCCGTCCTCGGCCAGGTAACGGCTCTCGGCAATGACGATCGCCACGGGATCGCCAGCGAAGCGCACCTTGTCGGTCGCGAGCAACGTGAACTCCGGGGTGGGCCCCTGCCAGCCCATGAGCGCCATCAGCGCGTCCGGCCCGGGGACCGTCATCGCTTCCAGCTCCGCCCCGGTGTACGCCGCGACGACCCCGGGCAGCTCCCGCGCGGCCGAGACGTCGACCGAGAGCACGCGCGCGTGCGCCATCGGCGAGCGCACGAACGCGGCGTGCAGCATCCCCGGCAGCTTGATGTCGTCGACGTACCGGCCCGCGCCGGTGAGGATGCGTGGGTCCTCCGAGCGCTTGATGCTGGCGCCGGTGTACCGCTCGGCCGCAATTGCCGTCATGATCGCTCTCCTCTGCTCAGTGCTGCCCGGAGCGCTCAGCGCTCGCGGATGCGCTCGGCGGCCAGCAGGACGCCGTCGACGATGCTCTGGTAGCCGGTGCACCGGCAGATGTTGCCGGACAGCGCCTCGCGGATCTGCTGCTCGTCCGCGTCCGGGTGGGCGCTGAGGAACGCCGCGGCCTGCATGACCATCCCGGGCGTGCAGAAACCGCACTGGAAGCTGTGCGAATCCCACATCGCCTGCTGCAGGTCGCCCATCTCCCCGTCCGGGCCCAGCCCCTCGATCGTGGTCACGTCGCTGCCCGCGGCCTGCACCGCCAGCATCAGGCAGGATCGCACCGCCCGGCCGTCGAGGATGACCGTGCACGCACCGCAGACTCCGTGCTCGCATCCGAGGTGCGTACCGGTCAAACTGAGGTCATCGCGCAGGAAGTCGGCGAGCGTCTTGCGGGCCTCCGGGGAACCCGTGCGCGTCGCGCCGTTAACCGTCAGCGAAATGTCCGGCATCAGTCACTGCCTCTCATGGCGTTGCCCACGGCCTCTCGCAGGCCGCGGCGCACCAGGGCCGCCGCGACCTTCTTCCGGTACTCCGCCGACCCGTGCAGGTCGGATGGCGGGTCGATGTCGGCGGCCGCAACGCGGGCTGCCTCGTCGAACAGCTCGGCCGTCGGCCGCTCGCCTTCCAGGAGTTCCTCTGCTGCCGTTGCCCGGGCCGGCACGTCGGACACGCCGGCGAACGCCAGCCTTGCATCGGTGATCGTGCCGACGTTCAGCGTCACCGAGGTTGCCAGCCCGACCATCGCGAAGTCCCCGTGGCGACGCGCGACTTCCTGGAACGAGGTGCCGGTGCCGGGTCTGGCGGCCAGGAACCGCACCTCGGTGAGCAGCTCGTCGGGACCGCGTGACGTGGTGAGGTATCCCTCGAACCACTCCGCCGCCGGAACGACCCGCTCGCCCGACGGGCCGCGCACCACGAACTCCGCGTTGAGCGCCCGGGCGACGGCCGGCAGCTCGGCCGCCGGGTCGGCGTGCGCCAGGCTGCCCCCCACCGTGCCGCGGCTGCGGATCGCCTCATGCCCGATCAGCGGCAGCGCGGCAGCGAGCAGCGGCACCGACTCGGCGATGGTCGCGGACTCCTCGGCGACGTACTCCCGCGTCGTGGCGCCGATCGTCACCCAGCCGTCGGTCACCGACACCCCGGAGAGTCCCGCCACGCCGTTGATGTCGATGAGCACAGCCGGCTGGGCCAGCCGCAAAGCCAGCAGCGGGATCAGGCTCTGGCCGCCGGCCAGCACGCTCGCGTCGTCCTGATGCTCGGCCAGCAGATCCAGCGCCTCGGCTACCGTTCCAGGCGCCTCGTAATCAACGGGAGATAGCTTCATAAGCGCGGCCCTTCGATCTGGCGGTGGGTGCTGCGAAAGCGTCCCAGCTCACCCACCTTGCCCCCACAACCATGGCGAGAGCAACCACAGTACGACAGCCGGCTATCGGTAACAGCGGCGGGCATGCGGCGCGGACCGCGCCGGCCCGGTCAACTGCGCTGAGGCCTCCGAGGGCCCTGAACGTTGCGTCGGACGGGCTGGGCTAGACCGGGTGGTCCGCGACTGCGCAGGCAGGCGCGAGCAGTTCGGTCGGCAGGACGCTCGCGAGCACCTCGTGGTGGGTGGGGGCGGCCTCGGCGTGACGCTGGCGGCCGGCCTCGGTCAAGGTCACGTAGATGCCGCGCCGGTCCATGTCGCACAGGCAGCGCTCGACCAGGCCGACGCGGGCCAATCGGTCGATAAGGCGAGACAGGGCGCTCTGGCTCAGGTGCACGGCCTCGGCCAGTTCCTGGGCCCGGAACTTATGGTCCGCGCTCTCGGCCAGCCGGTCGAGGACCTCGAACTCGCTGACGCCGAGCCCGTGCCGGGCGCCTAGCTCGTGCTCGAGCGCGCCGAACGCGGTGGCGTAACTGGCGGTGATGGTGCGCCAGGCCCGGCCGACGGAATCAGCGGCGGGCTGTATCGAGCTCATGGCCGGATCGTAGCTGGTCTGACTACTAGATGCAAGTGCATTAAATGCACTTGCATCTAGTGCTTGTACATGCATATATTCCGAGGCATGGACTCACCCAGTAGCACTCGAGAACTCTCCTCCGCTACGCCACAGGCGGGGCCAGTCAGCGGGCATGACGACCAGCGCTGGAACGGCCGGCTGTGGGCCACGCTGATTGTGCTGTGCGGCGCCCTGTTCCTCGACGGGCTCGACGTGTCAATGGTGGGCGTGGCGCTGCCTGCTATCCGTTCCGACCTTGGGCTGAGCACGACGTCGCTGCAGTGGATCGTCAGCGGCTACGTGCTCGGCTACGGCGGCCTGCTGCTGCTCGGCGGCCGGGCCGCCGACCTGCTCGGCCGCCGTCGTGTCTTCCTGGCGGCGCTGGGCCTGTTCGCGGCGGCCTCGCTGCTCGGCGGCCTGGTGAGCAGCCCTGAGCTGCTGATCGCGGCCCGCTTCGTCAAGGGCATCGCTGCGGCGTTCACGGCGCCTGCAGGGCTGTCGCTGCTGACCACGACGTTCCACGAGGGCCCGATGCGCAACCGGGCGATCAGCGTGTACTCGGCGTTCGGCGCCAGCGGCTTCTCGCTGGGACTGGTGCTGTCTGGCCTGCTCACCGAAGTGAGCTGGCGGCTCACGCTGCTGGTCCCGGCGCCGGTGGCGCTGATCATCCTGATCGCAGCGGTGCGGGTCATCCCGCGGCACGCCCCGGTGGACCGCCGGGGGCGGCGCTTCGACATTCCGGGCGCGGTCGCGGCCACCGTGGCGATGCTGCTGCTGGTCTACACGGTGGTCTCGGCCCAGCAGGCGGGCTGGGCCTCGGCCCGGACCGTCGGCTCGTTCGCCGCCGTGGCCGTGCTGCTCGCCGGGTTCGTGTGGATCGAGCTGAACAGCGCGGACCCGCTGGTCCGGCTGGGCATGTTCCGGCTGGGCGCGCTCACCAGGGCGAACATCGGCGCGATGACGCTGTTCGGCTCCTACGTGTCGTTCCAGTTCCTGGTCACGCAGTACCTGCAGACCCTGAACGGCTGGTCGGCGCTGTCGACAGCGCTGGCCTTCCTGCCAGCCGGCGTGATGGTCGCGGTGCTGTCCACGCGGATGGGCTCGATCATCGACCGGTTCGGCACGGCCAGGGTCACGGTCATCGCGTTCGCCTGCCTGGTGGCGGGTTACGCGGTGTTCCTGCATATCGGCACCAGGCCGGACTACCCGGCCGTGATCATGCCGGCGGTGCTGCTGATCGGCCTGGCCTTCGGCCTGGGCTTCTCCTCGCTCAGCCTGGCCGCGACCGCGGGCGTCCCGGACGCGGAGCAGGGACTGGCGGCGAGCCTGTTCCAGACCTCGTTCCAGGTCGGCGGGGCCATCGTGCTGGCCATCGTGACGGCGGTGGTGGACGCGGGCGGCGCCAACCGGGTGCTGTCGGCGCAGGCCACGCTGGGCGCCTACCGGCCGGCCCTGGCCGTGATCACCTTGGTCTCGGCGCTGGGCGCGGCCACCGCGCTGACGGCGCTGCGCCCGCACCGCCGCCGGGCCGCCGCGGCCGAGCTCGTGGCCGTGATCCCCGAACAGGCGGAGCAGGTGCCGGCCGGCGTGGCCTGCGAGGACTAGGGCGAGCGCGCGGGCCGACAGCCGGCCATCTATCGAGGGCGGCTGCCGGCCCAGGACTGCGACGGGGGGGCACCCGGCTGGCGATCTCTTGACGCAACCGAACGGTTGCCATAATATAGCAACCGTTCGATTGCTATTCGCTGGAGGGTGTCATGGGTTCTCCTGCGCTGCCTGCAGTGGTGACGCGCGCCACGCCAGCCGTGACGGCAGCCACGCTGACGGGGACGCTCGGGCTCGCCGCGGTGTCCTGGATGGTCGCGGTCTGGCAGATGCACGGGATGGACATGGGGGTGGCGACCCGGCTCGGCTCATTCGCGTTTTTCATCGGCGTGTGGGTGGTGATGATGGCGGCGATGATGCTGCCGGGCGCGGTCCCGGCGGTGCTGAGACGCGCCCAGGCCAGCCACGAGCTGCGCGCCGTGCCGCTGTTCATCGGGTCCTATCTCGCCGTCTGGGCGCTGGCGGGCGCCGCGGCGTACGCGCTGTACCGTCCGCATGGATCTGTCGCCGCCGCGGTTGTTGTGATCGCGGCCGGTGTCTACGAGTTCACGCCGCTCAAGCGGCACTTCCGCCGCCGCTGCCGCGACCGCGTCCGCTCGGGGTTCCGGTTCGGGCTCTGCTGCGCCGGGTCGAGCATCGGGCTGATGGCCATGCTGCTGGCGCTGGGCGTCATGAGCGTCACCTGGATGTCGGTGACCGCCATCCTCGTCCTCGCCCAGAAGCTCCTTCCGCCCAAAGCCGCAGTCGATGTGTCACTGGCGCTCGCGATCACGGGGCTCGGTGTCTGGATCATCCTCGCGCCCTCCTCGGTTCCCGGGCTCACGCCACCGATGTGAGCCGTCACCGGAGGCGCAGGCCGCGAGCAGCTTATGTTGCGAGCTGCGCGAGGACGGCGAAGGTCAGGGCCGCGCCGTTCAGCACCAGGACTCCGCGGCCAGAGCGGGCGCTGATCTGCGGAGTGAGGTCAGTGCCGCGGTCGATCGCGCCGATGATGTCCGTCGCGTCGATGATGTCGCGGCCCGCAACCGGAAGGGTGAGGGGAGTGCCGCGGTTCATCGCATCGATGATGTCCTGTTCCACCGCCGCCAGATCGGTACCGGAGTCCAGCACATTGACCGGCGAACCAGGGTTTGCGGCGGTCACCGATGGCAGGTACACCACTGGCCTCGTTTGAGCGCTGGAAGCATCGCCGACCGTGTGCGGGTGGCCTGACGCTAGCGAGTGGCCGACCGGGTGCGGGCCGTGGCCTCCTGATGGCGGGTCGCCGACCGGGTGCGGGCCGCCCACTTTTGGCGGGTCGCCGACCGGGTGCGGGCCACCAACGGAGGGCGAGCCGAGCAGCGAGAACGTACCGGCGTTCCGCAGAGACAGCACAAGCCGACCCTGGAGCGGGGAGACCACCGGCAGCACGACCGGGCCCGTGGCCCGTGCCAGCTCTGCGGCCAGCGAGTCATAGTCGGTACCCTCGAGGACCCAAGGGGTGGGATCAGTCCCGATCTGCAGCCAAAGGCTCGGTTCCGGCGGCACTGGGTCCCCCCTCCGATCGCGTGAGCCCGGCGCGGTGAGGGCTGGGTCAGTACCAAGCGCCCAAATGCTGCCACCCCGCCACGGTCACGCACTCCGATTTTGGCAGAGATACCGGAGATGTGCACGGAGACCGTGCGCTCGCTGATGCCTGAGTTCTGCGCGATTTCTGCGTTACTGAAGCCTCGTACGCCGCGCCAGCTGGCTGGCAAGGTCGAGCATGGGGGCAGAGGGGAGTTCGCGGGCCAGTGCCTCGCACGCGCCCAGGGCACGAGCCGCTTGCTCGCGCCGTCCAGCCCCGGCCGCGGCCTCTGCCTCACGCAGACGCGCGTACGCCTCCCGGTATGGCTGGCCAGCTACTCGCCATGCATCAGCCACGGCGGTCCAGGTGGCCTCGCCATCGGTGCCGCGGTGGCGTGCGTGCTCGGCATCCGCCTGCGCCACGAAGGCAGCGACGCCCGGCCGCCCCGCGCTGTCCCGGTCCTTGATCGCTTGCGCCCGGTCGCCGAAGGTGGCCGCCGCCGCCGACCAGGACTCTGGAAGGTCCTTCGGCCGCGCCCCGGCGGGCAGCGCTGCCAGGTCGGCGGCAACCCGGGCGCCGACGGCCAAAAGCCGGATCTCCTCCTCGGACCAGCCCGTGCCCGCCAGCGCCGCGAGCCCGTCCAGCACCTCACCGGCAGCCGTGGCCAGGTCGCCGGCGTAGAGCGCCTGCTCGGCGAGGCAGGCGTGCAGCGGGCCGATGAGCCCGGGATCCGCGGGCGTCTTCGCCAGGGCCGCCGCCAGCCTGGCCGCCTGCTGGATGTCGCCCCGCCCGACGGCAAGCTCCAGCTGCACGAGCTCCAGGTAGCTGGTGATCGTTCCCTCTGACTCCCCGATCACCTCGGCCAGCAGCTGATCCGCCTGCCGCCACCGCCCGGTCAGGTGGAGTGCTCCGGCGGTGTTGTTGTCCAGGACTGAGGTAAGCGCCGGCGGTGCGTCCATGGACCTGGCTGCCCGCTGCCCGGCCCGCGCCACCTTCAGCGCCTCGGTGAAGCGGCCAGCCATAATCAGCAGGTACATAAGATTGGCCGCGGCCCGGACCACATCCTCAACATTGCTCGTGCGGCGGGAGAGGGTGAACGACCTGCGCAGCGCCGCCATCCCGGAGTCGGGCTCGCCGTGGTACGCCTGGATGACGCCGAGTGTCGCCAGGCCGTGAGCATGCTCCGCGACCGCGCCGGTCTGCTGCGCCTCGGTGACCGCCCGCGTGGCGATCGGCAGCGCCGCACCGAACTGGCCGAGCAGCATGCGCCAGGTCGCCAGCGCGGCGAGGACCCGTGCGCGCAACGCGGACGGTGGGCCACCGGAAAGCAGGTCCACCGCCTGCTCGGTGGCGTGGACGGCTGCGTTGAGGTCGCCTGCCTCATACCGGTACCGTCCGATGCGCTCCAGCAGCCGGGCCCGGTCGGCAGGGCTTGCCGAGCTGGACTGGTCAAGCGCCCGCTCCGCCCACTCCGTGGCGCGATCTGGGTCACCCGCCCAGCTCGCGGCCTGTGCCGCCTCCTCCACCAGGGCGGGGCCCGGGTCCGGCAGCCAGGCCGCCAGCTCGATGACCAGTGCGTAGTAACGGACAGCCTCGGGATATGCGCGTGCCGACACCGCGTTGCGCGCCGCCACGACGGCTGCGGGAGCGGCCCGGTCAAACGAGCCTGCCCGGTGCCAGTGCTGAGCCAGGAGGCCGGGATCGGAGTCCGCCCGCAGAGCCAGGGCTTCGGCGAGCCGGCGGTGCAGCTGCCGCCGATCGCCCGGAAGCAGATGGGTGTAAAGCACCTGCCGAATCAGCGCGTGGCCGAAGGCATAGCCGTCGCCCGCCGTGACCAGCAATCCAGAGTCGACGGCGCGTCGCGTCGATGCCAGCAGGCGCCTCTCCGGAAGCGAGACGGTAGCGGCCAGCAGGTCGTGGGACATCCCGCCGTCTGCGACGCAGACCTGGTCGACCACGGCCCTCGCCTGCGCCGTGAGGCCGGCTGCCTTGGCCAGCACGGCATCGGAGACCGAGGAGGGCAGCGCGTGCGGCCCTGCGTACGCCAGTTCCCTGGCGTACAGCGGGTTACCTTCGGCCGCGGCGACGACCGCAGCCACCCGCTCCTCGCTAGCGGCCGCGCTCGGCAGCAGCTCGGTGACAAACTCGGCGATCTCGTCGTCAGGCAGCCGCCTCAGCCGCAGTCGGGTCACACCCGGGCGCCGCTCCAACTCGGACAGCCACTGCCCGACACGGCCCGCCAGCTCCTCCTCGCGCAGCGTGCCGACCATCATCACCGGCTTGTCACGCAACCGGACGGCCAGGAAGGCCAGCAGCTCGCGGGAGGACTCATCGGCCCAATGCAGATCCTCCAGCACCAGGACCACCGGTGACTGGGCCGCCAGGCCCGCGAGCAGCTCAAGCACGCGCACAAAGAGACGGTGCCTGGCCGCGAGCATGTTGCTCGTGTCCTCGTCGGCGAGCAGCCACGCCGCCTGATCGCGTAGGGCGGCCACGAATGGCCCGTACGCGAGCGAGGCGCCTGCCAGCGGCGCCGACTCCCCGACCAGGACCTGCGCCCCTCCAGCGGCCGACGCCGCCTGGGCGCAGAGTTCCTCCACGAGCCTCGTCTTGCCGATGCCAGCCGCTCCCGTAAGCAGCAGCAACCGTGAATGGCCCGCCGCCACGTCCGCGTACGCGGCCAGCATCGCCTTCCGCTCGGCCATCCGTCCCACGATGGGTACCGATCCGGCGGCTGGTGCGGCCCCGGGCGCTTCCGCCAGCGGGCTCTTCAGCGGCGGGAACCGGTCGGGCAAGCCGGGCACAACCAGCTGGTAGATGCGTTCCGGCGAGGCAAGGTCCCTCAGCCGGTGAAAGCCCAGATCCTTGACGGACACCCCGGCCGGCAGCCGGGACGCTACCAGCAGCCTGGTCGCCTCCGACAGCACCACCTGGCCGCCATGGGCGGTCGCTGCGATGCGCGCCGCCCGGTGCACGTCCATCCCCACGTACCCATCTTCGTGACGGACTGGCTCGCCGGAGTGCAGGCCCATCCGCACCCGTACCGCCACCTCGTCCGGCCAGTCGTGCTCGGCCAGCGCCCGCTGCGCCACCACGCAGCAGTCCACCGCGTCTGCCGCCGAGGCGAAGACCACAAAGAAGCTGTCTCCCTCGGTTCCCATTTCGCGGCCACCGTGGCTGGCGAACGCTGCCCGCTGCAGCGCCCGCTGGGCCGACAGCGCGTCACGGTAGCGATCACCCAGCCGGCTCAGCAGCCTCGTCGACCCCTCGATGTCGCTGAACAACATCGTGATCGTCCCGGCCCGGAACTCCCCCATGTCCCGATTATCCGGCCGAATGGCACGGCCTGACGAGGACTGACCCCGTCGGCCACGAACTCACACATCGCGACCCAGGTCGCGTCCAGCCTCTGCGGAGGCGAGGATCGCGCCGGGCCGGTCACCTGGGCTTCTGACATTTGTCATCCGGAGCTGGTGAGGCACGGCACTACGCGGCGCGGCGGCATCGGGCCACGCTGGTTGCCATGGTTGATAACAACGCTCCGGCCGGGGGGATCGTCCTCTCCCGGCTCTCCAAGTCCTACGGCCAGGTGCGCGCGGTCCGGTCGATCGACCTGACCATCGCTCCCGGCGAGACGGTCGCCTTGCTCGGCCCGAACGGCGCGGGCAAGACGACCACGATCGACATGATTCTTGGCCTCACCCACCCCGACGCCGGGACGGTCTCGGTGTTCGGCCGGCCGCCCGCGGCGGCCGTGCGTGCAGGCTGGGTTGGCGGCATGCTGCAGACCGGGTCGCTGCTGGAACACCTCAAGGTGCGCGAGCTGGTCACCCTGATGGCCTCGTACTACCCGCACCCGCTCCCGGTCGCCGACGTCATGCGGCTGACCGGGGCTGACGAGTTTGCGGGCCAGCTCACCACGAAACTGTCCGGCGGCCAGGCCCAGCGGGTGCGCTTTGCCTCCGCGCTGGTCGGCAATCCCGACCTGCTGGTGCTGGACGAGCCCACCGCGGGCATCGACGTCGCGGGCAGGCACGAGTTCTGGCAGGCCATGCGCGCGGTCGCGGGGCAGGGCAAGACGGTGCTGTTCGCCACCCATTACCTGGAAGAGGCCGACGCCTACGCCGACCGGATCGTGCTGATCGCGCACGGGCAGATCATCGCCGACGGCCCGGCCACCGAGATCAAGGCACGGGCCGGGTCCCGCATGATCAGGGCAACGCTGCCAGGCATCGACCTGGCCGCGCTCGGCGCACTCCCGGGCGTTGTGAGCGCGGACCGGCACGGCGACGCGGTGCTGCTGTCCTGCTCGGACGCTGACACCGCGCTGCGCGCGCTGCTGGGATCGTTCCCCGCGGCGCGGGACATCGAGGTTCGCGGGGGCAGCCTCGAGGAGGCGTTCCTGGAACTGACCGCAGACGAGGAGACGGCCGACGCCGTCAACGTACACGCGACCGCCGGCGCGGTTGCCGCAGGAGGACCACGATGAGCACCGCCATCCACTTCAAGTACGAGATCGTCCGCACGTTCCGCAACCGCATCTTCTACGCGGTGACCCTGGCGCTGCCCCTGGTCCTGTTCTACGCGATAGCCACGGGCCAGCGCAGCGCGACCCAGGATGGCGTCAGCTTCCCGCTGTACTTCATGACCGCGATGGCGGTATACGGGGCGATGTTCGCGGCGGTCTCGCCGGGCGCGCGCCTTGCGCGCGACAGGTCCGGCGGGTGGACCCGGCAGCAGCGGATCACGCCGCTGCGGGCCCGCACTGACATCGCCGCCAAGGTGGTCACCGCCTACCTGATTGCGCTGCCCAGCGTGGTGCTGGTGTTCCTGGCCGGCGTGTCGCTCGGGGTGCGGCTGGACGCGACGCAGTGGCTCGAGCTCGGCGGGCTGCTGCTGGCCGGACTGACCCCGTTCATCGCCCTGGGCATCGTGCTGGGGTACCTGCTGTCCGTCGACGCGCTGACGCCCGCCATCGGCGGTGTGGTCGTCCTGTTCGCCCTCGTCGGCGGGGTGTACGGATTCCAGCTCGCGCACTCTGGCCCGCTGTTCGACGTGATGAAGGCCATACCGTCCTACTGGCTGGTCCAGGCGGGCAAGACCGCGTTCGGCGGCGGCGGCTGGCCAGCCCAGGGCTGGATCGTGATCGCCGCCTGGACCGCGGTGCTGGTCGGGGCTGCCGCGCTCGCCTACCGGCGGTCGGCGGCTCGGGGCTGACCACAATGAGCCAGTCCCCGGTACCCTGGGTAAGCGTGAACGACGAGGTCGCACGGCACAGCGAGGCCGAGGCCGAGTGGGTCGCGGCTCAGTTCAGGTGGACGCGCAGCTGGCGGCGGGCGGCCATGCTGGCGATCCCGCTCGTCTACCTGGTCTTCGTGTTCGTTTCGGTCCGGCAGAACTCCCAGGGTTCCGCCGCGGTCACCGGCTACGTGCTGCTGTCAGTCTTTGCCGCGTGCTGGCTGGTCACACCGTTTGTGCTGGGACCGGATACGAGCGGACGGCGGTTCTGGGCCTGGTTCGCGCTCCTGGCGGCGCTGACAGTGGCGGACCTGCCGTTCGCCCGCGCGGCGGGCTTCGTCCTGTGCGTGTACCTCACCATCATCATCGTGGCCCGCATGGGTTTCCGCGCGGCCCCGATCGTGGCCGTGATGGCCGTCGCCGCGCTGCTGGTCCCGGTCGAGGTCGGATCCTGGCACGTCACCCTGGCCAAGTCGTTCGCCGACGTCACGCCCGTCGCGATCCCGGTCGTCGCCGTCGCGATGGCCGCGGTGATACAGGTTGTGCGCGCCAACGAGGCGCTCGCCGAGACCCGCGCCGAGCTGGCCCGGCTGGCCGCGGAGAACGAGCGGATCCGGATCGCCCGCGACTTGCACGACCTGCTCGGCCACTCGCTGACCACGATCACGGTGAAGGCGGGGCTGGCGCGCCGCCTCGGGGCGGCCGACCCCGAGGGGGCGGTTGCCCAGATCACCGAAGTCGAGGACCTGTGCCGGCGGGTGCTCGCCGACGTCCGGGCCGCGGTGTCCGGCTACCGCGAGGTCACCCTGACCAGCGAGCTCGCCCGTGGCCGGGAGCTGCTGCGCGCATCCGGGATCACCGCCGAGCTCCCCACAGCCACCGACGTTGCCGACCCGGCCCACCAGGAGCTCTTTGGCTGGGCCGTGCGCGAGGGCGTGACGAACGTGATCCGCCACGCGCGGGCGCGTTCCTGCCAGGTACGGGTATCCGCCTCCTCCGTCGAGATCATCGACGACGGTCAGGGATCTGCCGCCGCTCCCGGGAACGGGCTGAGCGGGCTGCGCGAGCGGGCGGCCGCCGTCGGCGGTGGCGTGGACGCCGGCCCGGCGCAGCCCACAGGCTGGCGGCTGCGGGTGTGGGTGCCCGCGGCGGACACTCCGCCTGCCGCCGGCGGGACCGCCGAGGAAGCCCGCGACACCGCCGGTGCACCCCGGAGGGGTCTGCTCCCTGCTCCGCAGGGACGCTGACGTTGATCCGGCTGCTGCTCGCCGACGACCAGGAGCTCATCCGCAGCGCGCTCGCGATCATGCTCGCGCTCGAACAGGACTTCGAGGTTGTCGCGTCGGTCGGCCGCGGCGACGAGGTGGCGGCCGCGGCCAGGGAGCACCATCCGGACGTGGCGCTGCTGGACATCGAGATGCCCGGCCTCGACGGCCTTACCGCCGCGGGGGTGCTCGCGCGCGAAGCGCCGCAGTGCCGGTCGGTCATCCTCACCACGTTCGGGCGCCCGGGCTACCTGCGCCGGGCGATGGAGTCAGGGGCCAGCGGGTTCGTGGTCAAGGACTCCCCGCCCGAGCAGCTTGCCGACGCGATTCGCCGGGTCGCCGCGGGAGAGCGCGTCGTCGACCCGGCACTTGCCGCCGAGTCGCTGGCCACCGGGGCGTCGCCGCTGACCGCCCGGGAACGTGACGTGCTGGTCGCCGCAAAGTCGGGAGCATCCGTTTCGGACATAGCCCGGAAACTGTTCCTGTCCGACGGGACGGTCCGCAACTATCTGTCCAACGCGATCGCCAAGACCGGGACGCGCAACCGTTCCGAGGCGGTTCGGCTAGCCGAGGAACGCGGCTGGCTCTGAGGCACTGCCGCCTGAGGGAGCGCGTCCTGGCTCGCCGTCACAGGTCTTCCTGTATCGCCGCAACCATCCGGGCCTGCTGCGCGGTGATGGCCTCGACTTCGGCGGGCGTCGAAATGGGCACGTTCCCGACGACGACCATGAACGTCAATCGCCGGCCGCTCTTGGCGTTGATGTACCCGGCCAGACTGTTCCCGAGCACGATCACCTGGCCCGCGGGCGTCTCCACGATCCGGTTACCGGTCTTGACCTGGGCATGCCCAGCGGCTGGCGACTTCGGCAAGACGCCAGCGATGGTCCCGTTCACGTCGAAGTCCGGGAGCGAGTTATACAGCGTCGGGCCGTAGCTGGTCGTGGCGGCAGCCCGCAGGAATGCGGTCATGGCCGCCGGGGTGGTCCGCCCCTGATCGTCCGAGCCGGCGCCGTCCTGCGGGAACACACTCGTATCCGGCACCCCAAGACCGGTGATCGTCTTAACCTCGGCAACCAGGCCCTGGGTGCAGTTCGTGCTCCCCATCTTGACTGCCGACAGGCAGGTCATAAGGTCGGCGCCACGGTTGTAGCTGGTCTTCAGTATGAGGTTGGTGAACTGGGAGAGCGTCGCCGAGACGTGCTCGCCGATCATGTCCGACTTCTGATAGCTCCCCTTGGGCGGCAGCAACGACGAGGGGTTCGGACCGGTCGCGGTGGCCGTGACGGTGACCCCGGCTTTCTGCAGCGCCTGGATGAAGGCGGTCCGGGCAAACGCCGCCGGGTTGTCGACCTCTCGCACCACGAGGGTCGGTGCGGTTCCGGCCGCGATCTGGCCGGTCACAACCAGATGCCCCGGCTTGGGCTCGGTGATCGTGACAGAGGTTGCCTTTCCGGCTGCCACGGTGCTGACCTGGCTCGTCACCGTGTATGAAGCGGTCACCGGCCGCCACTTGATCGACGCCGTCTGCCCAACCGCCTTCGGTGTCACCACGACATCGATCAGGTTCTCGTTCACCCATATGGGCGCGATGAGCCCATCTGGAAAGCCGTTGTAGGGGGTGAACAGTCGGTCGTCGATGACCACGTTGCCATTCACCCGGGTGATACCGGAGGCACGCACCATGGCGGCGAGCTGGTCGAGACCGGTGAGTGGGTTGCCAGGCGGCTCGACGTAGTGGCCCGGTATCCCGACGTCCGCATAGCTCTGGTCGATCTTGGGGAGGCTCTCGTAATACAGCGCGCCGTTGCGCTGCTCTCGCAGCCCCAGGCTCATATCGCCGGAGGCCACCAGAACCAGGTTCCCCTTCAGCGTGCCGCCGGCGACGGTTCCCTCGCGGTACACCGGCGTCCTGAACCGGTAGTTCGGGCCGTACAGTCGCAGAGCGGTCGAGATCGAGTAGATCTTCATCGTCGACCCCGGATCGAACATCTTTTGGTCGTTCTGTCCGACCACCACCTGGCCGCTCTTTTCATCGAGGACCGAAATTCCCCAATCCGAGTGCTGGTACAGCGGTGAATTCTCGATCGCGGTAAGAGTGTGGGCCAGATTGGACGGCCCGGTAATCCCGCTCGCCGATGCCCCCGCCAAGGCGCCGCTGCACCCCGCGACCGCCACCAGCGTGACGGCCGCGCTGCTCATCGCCACCAAGGCACGGGGCAACCCGGCGCCGCGAGTCCGTCGAAGCGATCTCCCCGTTCGCCGTCGGGGCGTCGTGCTGCAAGGCACGCTCACTCGTTATTTCCCCCGGTCACTTCCGCGCCATTCCGGCTCTCCCGTTTACCGTATCTCACTCCATTGCGCCCACTCAGCATTGGGCACTTCCCGCGCGCCCAAATAGCTACGGCACGAAATAACGATATGACTCTCGTTAATCGTGAAAGTTAGCCCAACCCAACGGTCAGCAACGGTGCAGCAGAGTGTCGGCGAATTCCCACCGCGAGGTCGCCGCGGGAGAGCGCGTCGTCGACCCGGCACTTGCCGCCGAGTCGCCGGCCACCGGGGCGTCGCCGCTGACCGGGACCGTGGTGGTCTTGCCGACGTCGCAGGCATCCTTTCGTGCTTACGTGCTGCGCTGTGAGTTGACCGGCTGCCGGAGGTTGGTGCCGGGTTAGGCGGGACTGGTATCAGGACACCTTGGAGATAAGGCTCTCGTGGAGTGCGTCGATGGAACGCCTCAGGTCCGCTGGCTTCTGGGTGGGCAGGCCGACCATTACCCGGGTTACGCCGAGATCCTGGTAGCGCTTGACGGTGTCGGCATCGCGGTCCTGGCCGGCCCCTGCTGTGATCTCGATCCTGGCAGGGTCTCGTCCGGCTTCCTGTGCGCTGCGCCTGACGATTCGCAGGAGTTCGGCCAGCCGGTCAGGCGCGACCGCGGGGTAGAAACCATCGCCGATTCTCCCGGCTCGCGCGGCCGCTGCGTCGGTGTGGCCGCCGACGATGACGGGAATGCCTGGGACCTGGAGCGGCTTGGGGAAGCAGCTGGTTCTCCGGAACTGCACGAACCGGCCGGTGAAGGTGGCTTCTTCGGCTGTCCACAGGCGGCGCATGACCTGGATGTACTCGTCGGTGCGAGGGCCCCTGTGCTCCCACGGGACGCCGAGGGACTCAATTTCCTCTTTCAGCCAGCCGACGCCGACGCCGAGGAGCAGCCGGCCGCCGGAGAGCCGGTCGATCGTGGCCGCGCGTTTCGCGAGTTCGACCGGGTTGTGCTCGGGGAGGATCAGCATCCCGGTGCCGAACGCGATGTACTCGGTTACTGCAGAGAGGAACGCGATCCAGTCGAGCGCGTCGGCGAACCTGGCGTCCGGCATCCGGCCGCTGGAACTGTAGGGGTAGGCGGACCGGTAGTCGCCTGGTACGACGATGTGCTCATAGGTCCACAGTGACTCGATGCCTGCTGCTTCGGCAGTCCGGGCGAGCGCGACGGCGTGGCCGCGTTCGGCGAATGCGGCGATGTTTGCCCCTGCGATGCCGATCTTCATTGACCTGTCTCCCTCCTGCGGGTCAGCTCGGTCCGGCCTCAGTTGACGGTGGGGGTGAGACCGCCGTCGATCCGCAGGTTGGCGCCGTTGATGGAGGCTGCCAGCGGGCTTGCCACCAGCGAGACGAGGGCGGCTACTTCGCCGGGCTCGGCCAGGCGCCCCGACGGGCTGGCGAGCGGGCCGGACATGAGTGCTGTCCGGGCGGCCTCGAAATCCTCGCCCAGTCCCTGGGATCTGCCGAAGCTCAGGGCGAATTCCCGCCATCCCTCGGTCATTGTCGGTCCGGGGCTGACGATGTTCGCGGTCACGCCGCTGCCGGCGAGATCCTTGGCCAGGCTGACAGTGAGGTTCGCCAGGGCCGCCTTCGCCGCTCCGTAGCCGGCCATGGACGGTGGCGGGCTGGCGCTGGCGGCGCTTCCGATCTGGATGATGCGGCCCCAGCTCCGGGCGCGCATCCCGGGGGTGAATGCGCCGATCAGCCGCACCGCCGAGACGACGTTCAGGTCGAGCATGGCCGCCCAGTCCGCGGGCTCCGCGGCCGACCAGCCGTCACGAACGCTTCCGCCGACGTTGTTGATGAGGATGTCGATGCCCCCGAGCTCCGATTCGACGCTGCTGACGACCGCTTCGCGGCCGTCGTCCCGGGACAGGTCCCCGAGCGCGACAACTGCCTTGCCGCCGCTGCCAGCGATGACCGCTGCCGTCTCCTCGGCCCGTTTCCTGTCGCGGCCGTGGACGGCGACGACGGCGCCTTCGCCGGCGAGGGCCGTGGCGACCGCCCGCCCGATTCCGCTGGTGCTCCCGGTAACGAGAGCCCGCTTGCCGTCAAGCTGGAGATCCACTGACTCGCTCCTTCTCGGTGACTGGATGCCGGTTGCACGGCCAGGTCGTCAAGCCGTGGGACGCTTCGAGCCGGCTCACCGCCGGCCGCGCCGGCGGCAAGAGCACGCCAGTGATCATATCCTCTATCAATGATTGGATTCAATCATTTCTCTCCAACAGATGGAACAGGGTTTTGATAGCAAGTAGGCTGTCGGGCGATGACACGGCAGAAGAGCACCGGCTGCGACCTGGACTGCGCTCCCAGGGACTCCGTCGACGCGCTGCTCCAGTCGTGGGCCGAGTGCCGCCCCGACCTGGACTTCCGGCCGGTGGGAGTCATCACCCGGCTCGCTCGGGTCCGTGCTCACCTCGACGCCGAACTAGAGGAAGTCTTCGCCGGATCCGGCCTCACTGGCCCCTCGTTCGCCGCTCTGGTGACGCTGGCACGCATCAGCGGCGAGCACGGAGTTTCCCAGCGCCGGCTGGCCGACGAACTCGGCCTTACCCCCGGCACCGTCAGCGTGCGGGTGGACCGCCTGGTCGAGCAGGGCCTGGCCCTCCGCACGCCCGACCCGGACTCCCAGCGCAACACCCTAGTCGCGCTGACCAGCCAGGGACGGGCGCTGTTCGAGCGCCTCGCCCCCGCCCATCTCGACAACGAGCAGCGGCTCCTCGCCGCGCTCACCGAGCCCGAGCAGCAACTCCTCGCTGACCTGCTGCGCAAGCTGCTCGCCGAGTTCGAGGGCTCCCGGCCCGCAGCAGCGGGAGAAGGCCGTCTCGGGCTCGTCGTCACCCCAGCGCATGTCACCATGCAGATGCGCTCGGCGGTCGGCCTCCCCCCGGCACCGGGCCTGCTCGTGCGGTCGGTAGAACCCGGACTGCCCGCCGAGCAAGCCGGGATCCTGCCCGGAGACGTCCTCACCTGCGCCGGGGGACGAGACCTCAGATCCAGCGCCTCGCTCTACGCCGCCCTCCGCGACTCCACGGACAGCTCCCTGACCTTCGTCGTCCTCCGCGGCAGCCAGACCTTCCAGACCAGGCTCACCCTGCAGCCCGGCGCCGCCGCCAGCCACGCCGCCGGCGGCCGGTCCCCTGGACGCCCCGAACACACGCTATGAGGTCAGCCAGCAACAAGGCACGCGCAGGACCGCGAGCACCGTACGCAGAATCCCGCCCAAGCAGGCATGACCTGAAGCCAGCCCCGGTCAGAAGACGCGTGATCAAAGAAAAGAAGTGCCGAATTCCGATGGGTGTAGCTCTTCTGTAGGGATCTGCTGAGCTGGGAAGACATTGGCCGGCCGGCTGTGACGATGTGTCAGCTCCGATGGCGGCGGTTGGCTGGGAGGCGGGCGAACTGCGCGGTGAGATGACGCGGTTGAACGGCCGGCTGGGGCGGACCGGGGAGACGCTGGCCCGGATGGGGGTCACCTGGGAGAGTGCGCCCAGGTAGGGGCTGTGTGCGGCTGCCTGCCGGTGCCCCTGATGGGTGGGGTCAGGATCGGCGTTCGGGTCCGGAGCGCAGGCCGTCGAGCACGATGGTGATGCGTTTGGCGCGGTCCGCGTCGCCGGCTGCCGGGTGGGTGTCCATGGCGAGGATGGCGGCGGCGATCGCGTGAATGTCTGCGAGGTCGATGTCGTCGCGGATCGTGCCTTCGGCTTGGGCGTGGCCGAGCAGGAGCGCAAGCTCGGTGTTCATCTCCCGGCCGGCGGCCTGCATGTCCTCGTCGCTGCCGGCTTCGTCGAATACCGTGGCCAGTGACCGGTTATGGCGGGCGTGCTCGACGGTTGCCGTCAGGAACGCGGTGAACGCCTCGCCGGGGGGATGGCCGGCTTGCAGCTGCCGGGCCAGGGAGGTCAGTTCCCGCAGCCGCTCGGTGATGATCGCCGAGAACAGTGCCTGCTTGGTGGGGAAGTGGCGGTGCACCGTTCCCTGCGCGACGCCGGCCCGGCGGGCGATCTCGCGCAGGTTTGCTTGCGGGCCGATCGACTCGAACGCCGACTGGGCCGCGGCGAGGATCTTCGCGCGGTTGCCGCGCGCGTCAGCGCGGAGCGGACGGTCGTTCACCGGCAAAGGCCCATCCAGTAGCAACCGGGTCACGTGACCCGTATAGTCTAATCGGGTCAAGTGACCCGGTTCTGTCGTTCAGGCTACAGGAGACCGCATGTTCCTCATCACCGGCGCCAACGGCGCGCTGTTCGGCCGCCCCGTCCTCGACCAGCTCCGCCGGCTGGTGCCCGATGCCGGCATCGTGGCCGGCACCCGCGATCCCGGCTCGGCCCCAGGGCTGGCGCAGACGGGGGTCGAGGTGCGCCGGGTCGACTTCGACGACCCGGCCTCGCTGAAGCCGGCGTTCGCGGGCGCGACGGCGGTGCTGGTCAACGGCACCAACTACGGCACCCCGGCCGATCGCCGGGGCGGCCAGCACGCCGCGGCGATCAGGGCCGCGGCCGAGGCCGGCGCGGAGCGCATCGTCTACACGAGCTGGCCGGACCCGGATCTGTACCCGCTGCCGCTGATGGCCGACTTCGCAGGCTCCGAGGCGCTGCTGCGCAGCCTGTCGCCCGGCGCGACGATCTTGCGCACTACCTACGGCATCGCGCAGACCGTCGCCCGCGACGTGACCACCGCGGCCGCCAGCGGAACGCTTTCGGCCCCGGCCGGCCGGGCGCGCACCGCGCCGGCTCACATCGACGACCTCGCCGAGGCCACGGCGCGGGTCCTGGCCGCTGATGAGCACCGCGGCAAGCTCTACACCCTCACCGCCGGCGACAGCATCGACTGGGCCGACCTGGCCCGGCTTGCCGCCGCGATCAGCGGGACCCCGGTCGGGTACCAGCCCGTCAGCGACGATCAGTTCACGGCAGCCGTCACCGCGCAGGGCATCCCGGCGGACCTGGCCGGCATCCTGCTCGGCGTCTACCGCGCCTTCCGCGCAGGCTGGACCGGCACCCCCACCGACGATCTCGCCACGATCCTGCGGCGAGCGCCCAGGCCGGCCCTCGACGCCGTCTCCGCCGTCGTGACCAGCTGACGGCGGTCACGACTCCCGGGACCGGCTCGCAGCAAAGCGGCTGGCCTGGCTCACCGGAGGCAGCTGGACCTCACTGTGGGCACGCACCCACCGTTAGCTGAGGAATATGACAAGGCCCGACGATCAAGCGCAGCTCGTCAGGATCTCCATCGCGGCTGGGCGGTGTGCTTGCTGACCGGCGCTCCGCAGTGGCCGCAACGGTCCAGGTCAGCCGTGTTCATGGTCGTGCCGTAGCTGCACTGAACATAAGGGCCCACGGGCTCGGCCGAGACCGGCTGGTAGCGGGCCATTACGTCCTTCCCGGCTTTCTGGTCAGCCACGAACAGTTGAGAGACCTGACGCGGAGACTTCCCTGCCGCCTTGCCAGCGGCCTGTATCTCTTTGAGCGCGGCCTCGAGGACGCGGCCAGCGCTGAAGCTGACTAGTTTCCCGTCGCCCTGCGCCTGCATGGTGGCGAGGATCTGCACGGCTGAGTCCCCGGCTTCCTTGCCGACGGCGATGGTGGCACGCTCCTGGTCGGTGCGGGCGGTGCGGTCGCTGGCGGTCATTAGGCCGCCTGTCTTCCGATGACGCGACGGCCGGGCCTGCGGATTGCGGCGCCGCTGGTGGCCTTGACTGAGCGCATCCTTCGCATCGCTGGCCTTTCGTGGCGGTGGTGGTGGGAGGCCTCTTGACCGCCGAGATAAGTTTACCTTCAAACTGCGTCAATAGCGAAGGATCTCGCAGTTAACGGGCAATTATTAGGGTCTATATCCGGCCATCACAATTGCGCTGTGCGAAGAATCCGGAAGTTAAAATAGCCGCATGACGGTCAGGTCTGGCGGCTGCCGGCGCCCCCGCTGCTGCCGTTAGCCGCCCAAGAACTTGGTCTGGACGGCCTGCGTCACGGCGATCCGGCGTCCGTTCACCACGGCGCAGGCTCGCAAGTACGCTTCCATGGCTGCGATGCCGGCTCGTCGTACACTGTGGTGGTAGCAGAGCAGAGGCCGCGCGAGTGACGGCCCGGTAAGGGGTCCGGGGAGCAGCGACCCCTGCTTGGTGCTGGACAGCATCTTCACTGAAGCGGCATCGTCGAGCCGCACGATGAGCCTGGAGGCATGGTATGGCTGATCATGGTCATCGAGAGACAGACACCGCTGCTGTCGACCGCAGGCCATGAGCGGCCCGCTGACCGTATCGGTCAGCCGCCGCGAATCGTTTAATGCCGCGCATCAGCTGTGTGACCCTGCCCTGTCGGACGACGAGAACCGGCTGCTGTTCGGGAAATGCGTGAATCTGCACGGGCACAACTACTTTCTGGACGTCGTCGTGGTCGGCGAGATCGATGACGCCACCGGCTATGTCTGGGACTTGAAGCAGCTTTCGGACGTCATGCGGCGGCAGATAATCCAGGAAGTTGATCATCGCAATCTGAATACCGATGTGCCGTGGCTGAAAGGGCGTATCCCGACGGCCGAAAACCTCGCCCTGGCCTTTTGGGAAAGGCTGCAGCCCGAGCTGCCGGAAGGGCTGCTGCGGTCAGTCCGCGTGTCGGAGACCGACAAGAACTGGGCCGAGGTCGGTGATTACGCCTGAGCGCGCGGCCGGGCCGGGTCGGGATTTGCGCAGGCGCTACACGGCCGAGGACCTTGCCGTGCTCACCCGCGAGGAGGCAAGCCGCTTCACACCTGACGGAGGCGGCGATCCGCAGACCGACGAGACCTTGGCCTGGGAGCTGCTCTACCGGCTCGAACCTGAACTCTACGACCGGCTGGCCACCGCGGAGCGCCTCCACCCCGGCATCCTCGGCTGGCTGCCGAGTTCCGCGGACCGGATTGTCGAAGTAGGAGCCGGAACGGGACGCCTGACGCTTGACCTGCTCGACCACGGGCTCGAGCTCGTGGCGATTGAGCCTGTGGCGTCATTTCGCCGGATCCTGAAGCGCAAGCTCGCAGCAGCCGAGCATGGGGGCCGCGCGCGGGTGGTTCAGGGGTTCTTCGACGACCTGCCCGTGGCCAGCGGCGTCGCCGACCTGGTCGTGGCGTGCTCGGTGCTCACTCCTGCCTCGGGCCACGGCGGCGAGACAGGCCTGGCCGAGATGGAGCGGGCCTGCCGCCCGGGGGGCTGCGTCGCCATTGTCTGGCCGAACAACATCGACTGGCTCGCCGCCCACGGCTACCGGTACGCGAGCTTCGCCGGGCCGATGACGGTCGACTTCGCGAGCAACCGCGAAGCGGTTGAGCTAGCCGAGATCTTCTACCCCCACGCGCTCCCGGAGATCCGCCGCCGGGGCAGTTCACGGATCCCCTATGAGATACTGGGAATCAACCCGCCACGCGACATCGCGTTCAAGATAGTGGCGCGATGAAGGTCGCGATCGTCGCGCCACAGGTGTCAGCCATCCGCGAGCCGCAAGGCGGCGGCTCGCAGGCGTTCGTCTCCGATCTTGCGCGTGGCCTGGCCGGCCGGGGTCACGAGGTTCACGTCTATGCGGCCACCGGATCGGAGATACCAGGGGTTGCGGTAATCGACACCGGGGTCGATCCCGGGTCGCTGCTGGCCACGCTCTACCGGGCCGGCAGCTCAGCAGCCCGCGATCAGGACGCGGCCGCCAGCGCCTTCGCCGGCGTATACGCCAGGGTCCGGGAGACCAGCTACGACGTCGTCCACAATCACGCGTTCGACGCCCCGGCCATCAGGCTCGCCAGCGCGCTGAGCGCGCCCGTCGTGCACACATTGCACCTGCCGCCGGACCCGGCCATCGCGGCCGCGCTCCGCGACGCAGCGAAAGGGGATGGGGAGGCCGGTGGGGCCCGGCCGCCGGCCGTGGCCTGCGTGTCCGCCTTCCAGGCGAGGGCCTGGGAGAAGTTCGTCCGGGTGGACGCGATCCTGCCGCCTTACGTGCCGACGCGTGTCATCCCCTGGTCGCCTGCCGCCGGTGACGGCGCTGTCTTCGCCGGCAGGCTGAGTCCCGAGAAGGGAGCCGCCGAGGCCATCGACATCGCCCGGGCCGCCGGGATCGCGATCGACGTGTACGGCGATGCGTATGACCCTGACTACGCCCGCGAGCAGATCGGTGCGCGGAGCGCCGAGCCCGGCGTCGCGGTTCACCCGGGAGTGGCCCGAACGTCCCTGTGGACGGTAATGGCCCGCGCGGCGGTGGTTCTCTGTCCGGCAAGATGGGACGAGCCCTTCGGCATGGCCGCCGCCGAGGCGCAGGCCTGCGGGACCCCGGTGGTCGCCTTCCGCCGCGGCGGGCTCGGCGAGATGATCGTGGACGGCGTGACCGGCTTCCTGGTCGCGCCCGACGACATCCGGGCCGCCGTGGACAGCGTCCGGAGGGTTACCGCCATCTCCCGCTCGGCCTGCCGCAGCCACGCCGAACGCCATCTCGACCTAGAACGGAGTCTCGATGCCCATGAGCAGCTCTACGGACGGGTCGTCAGTCCCGGCGCCGGGACCGCAGCCGACAGGTGACCGGGAGCACTGGCTGGCGGGGCGGGTGGCGGTGGTCACGGGTGCCAGCAGGGGCATCGGCGCGGCCACCGCCGGGGCCTTGGCCGCGGCCGGCGCTCACGTCGTGCTCGCGGCACGGGACCGGGACGCTCTCGCTGCCGTCGCCGCGCGCATCCGGGACGCCGGCGGCGCCGCCACGCCGGCGCCAGCGGACGTCAGCGACGCAGCAGACGTCGAGCGACTCTTCGCCGCCGCGGCGGAGGCGGGCGCCGTCGCCGCGCTGGTATGCGCGGCCGCGGTGCTGGACGTGGCGCCGTTCGCCGAGACCACGCCGCAGATGTGGGAAGAGACACTGCGGGTCAACCTGACCGGCTCCTTCCTGTGCTGTCGCGCGGCGTTCAACGCCATGCGCCCGAAAGGCGAAGGCCGGATCGTCACCATCGGCTCGCTGTCCGGCGTCTACGCCACCGAGAAGTTCCCCGGGCTGGCCGCGTACAACGTCTCCAAGTACGGCGTCATCGGGCTCACCGAGGCGATCGCGGTCGAGGGCAAACCGCACGGCATCAGCGCGATCTGCGTGAGCCCCGGTGCCGTCGACACCGAGATGCTGCGCCGGGCCAACCCCAACCTCCGTCCCGGCCTGACCCCTGCTGACGTCGCGAAGCTGATCCTCGCGTTGCTGGACAGCCCGCTCGCTCCGGCCAGCGGCGCGAACATCCCGCTGTTCTCGAACGCCTAACCGGATTAGGCGGGACCGGCCGCGACGGCCATTACTCGTCTTTCCCCAGCGACCACAGGTCCGTCTGCTCGTCGGCGAGCAGGCCCTGGGCGGGCCGGGCTCGGCGGGCTACCAGGCGGGCGGAGGCCGCCATCTCCGAGTCACGGTCCAGTTCCGGGTCGCCTCCGCGATCCAGCCCCACGGCAGCCTGAACCACGCCTCCGGTGAGGTAGAACCCGATGAATTTTCCCTCGTCCAGGCTCCCGCGGACCACGAAGTCCTCCCATGTCGCCGCGTGGCCGACGTACTCCAGCTTGTGCTCATACTGATCGGACCAGAACGAATGAATGTAGTCGTAGGGATCGGTCGAGCCGAGCATCGACCTCGCAGCCGCGCTGCCCTGTTTCTCGCCATTGTTGTAGTGCTCGACTCGCACCCGGCCGAATAGCGGGTGGAGCTGGTTCGCGACGTCACCGGCGGCATAGACGTCGGCCGCAGACGTCTGGCACAGTTCGTCCACGAGCAGGCCGTTGTCCTGGGCCAGCGGCGTGCCCGTCATGGCCGGGACGTCCGGGACTATGCCGATCCCCGCGACCGCGAAGTCGCACGCAATCCGGGTGCCGCTCGCGGTCACGGCCGTCTCCAGCCGCCCGGCTCCCTCGAACGCGGCAATCTGCTCTCCGGCCAGCAGTTCGACACCCTTCGCGCGGTGGTTAGCGCCGATCACCGCGCCGACCTCCTCGCCCAGGACCTTCTCGAGGGGAACCTTCCCCGGAAAGACGGTGGTCACATGGACTCCGAGCTGGGTCAGGGAGGCGGCGACCTCGCAGCCGATGAAGCCCATGCCCACTACGACCGCGTTCCGGCCTGGCCGTGCTTCGCGCTTGATCGCGTCGCAGTCGGTGACTCTTCGCAGGTAGTGGAGGCCGGGCAGGTCGGCGCCTGGGATCTTGAGCCGCCTGTTCTGTCCGCCCGTGGCGATCAGCAGCTTCTGATACGCGAGTTCCCGGCCCGAGTCCAGCAGCACCGTGTGCGCGGCGGCATCGACGCTCAGGACACTGGTCTGGCCGGGGCGTTCGACATCGTGCTCTTCGTACCAGCTGGCCGGCTTTACGAACCAGCCATCAAGATCTTCCTCGGACCGCAGGTAAGTCTTGGAGAGCGGAGGCCGGCCAAAGGGCACGCCCGGTTCCCGGCTGATGAGTACCACCGGGCCTCGGTAGCCCTCCTGTCGCAGGGTCACAGCGGCGTTGCCTCCGGCGATGCCGCCGCCGACTATCACGACGGGGCGCCCGCCGGTTCCTTGAGCCATCGAGTAATGCTGCCCAGCCGGGCGCGGCGCGAAACGATATGACCCGGTCTGGAATGCGCCGCGCTTTTGCCGCACCGCCGCAACCGTTGTTCGGCGGGCCGATGC
>Ga0209333_1000056_pt1 | contig 61084 bp, 45 predicted proteins | sample BlaSpr_A8_OM2_O3_FD_187982 | JGI IMG/M metagenome (GOLD analysis project Ga0209333, IMG submission 187982) | Forest soil microbial communities from Thunder Bay, Ontario, Canada - Black Spruce, Ontario site 2_A8_OM2_O3 (SPAdes) (version 2) | ecosystem: Environmental > Terrestrial > Soil > Boreal... | reverse complement strand
GGACGCGATCGATCCGACGAAGATTGTGGACACCTGCGAGCGGCCTAAGTTGAAGAACTGAAGCCTGGGTGCATAAAGGCGAAGAGGCGATGGGAACTCCTTGCGGAGCCGCGCACGGTGCCGGCAGGCAAGGGGTTCTTCGCTTTGCTCAGGATGACAGATATAGCATAAATAAATTTAAACAAACAAGATAAGATCTTGATATCCTCTATACGAGTCCTGCACAGATACGCAGAGTCAATGACTTGCCAGAAAAATCTGCATGGAATCTGCACAGGACGAGTCAAACGCGAAGTAGCTCGGTTGCGATGACTTTCGTGGTTGTCTCCCTAAACGGGCACAGTCACGCCCGCCCTTGACCGAACTCGCCTCTGCCCGCCGCGCAAGACACGAAGCGGGGGCACTCAACAAAAGAAGTTTGGTTGAGTGCCAAAGGCGAAATCCAGTTTTGTCAAAAGAACATCGACTGGTAACTCCACCCCGGAAGTGTGCCTCACTACTGCGGGTCCCGCTGCAGGTTCCGTAATTGTTCCCGCAAGATACAGGCCTAGGCTTTTGCCCTGTATTTGCTCGACGGAAAGTCCGAATAGATGCGCCGCCTGCCTATTCGCAACGTCAAGCTTCGATCTACAAGTAGAATGGCATGAGAACACATCTCCGCCGCTGAAGAGATCAATGACTTTCGATTCTTTCGCAGAATGTATAAGAATAACCCGATCAGGGAAGCATCAAGTAATACACTTGCGATTTCCCACAAGGTCAAGGGAATGACCGAATAGAGAGGCTGCAATCGCAGCAAAAACCCGGCTGCAGGCGTGGTGAACTTTCAGAACGTCTCCACGTTTCCCCCATTTATCGTCACATCCACGAACATCTTAACAGTACCGCGAATCCTCGTGCGGTTTACCGGAGCAACGAAGATAGCGTCTTAAAGAACTCCACCGGAGTAGCGATACGCAACCCGGCGCGCTGTGCCACAGTCTGTGTGAAATGCTTAGTGTTATTGGTCAATAACCAATCCGGCTTCGCTGCCATCGCAGAAAGCAACACGGGCACATCTGACTCGTGCCGAATCAGGTGCCGATTCGCATTTACGGAATCCGCGTCTGGATATGAGATCAATTCAGGCCTGGTGAGTTGGATGAGGCGGCGGTAGTTCTCGATCAGCTCGTCCGCTTCTACTGAGGAGAGCTGTTGTGCATGGAGCAATAAGTTCTCTTCTACTTCTTCGCGCACCGCCTCAGCCAGTACCATGCGACAGATTCTGGCAGCGCAGAGAGATAGTACAGCCTTATCGAGTCCCCACGGGGAGACAATGCCTCCCGTGAGGACGTTCGAGTCCAGGAACAGCCGGAGCTTTCGAGAACCCGTCACTTCTCGCGATGCCCCCGAGGCTTCCGGCGGGATGGAGCCTTCGCCGCGCCCGTTGCACCATAGCGGCGCTCAAAGAGACGCTGCCGCGTCTCCGGTAATGTTGCCAAAAGAGCTTTTGGGGTAATCCCGGCAGTCGTTAGAGTCGCGCTGATTTGTTCACAAAGAAGGTCGAAGCGTTGCTGCTCCGGTAGAAGAATAAGACCGTCTCCCAATCGCAGCACGGCAAAGGGCGCGCCCGTTGCGAGGCCCAGGTCTTCACGGAACTGTTTGGGAATGGTGAGTTGGCCTTTTTCTCCAATTTTCGTGGTCGTCAAGTATTCGAGAAGTGCCGGTTGAGCAGTCATCGTAAAACCTCGGTAGGAATATCCTACCACACATGGAGAATGGAGCAAGATGCCAAGGGATTTCATTGTCTCGCATACGGTGTGAAAAACGTACATCACCTGATGAAGGGTGCAGAGACCACAGATTATTTCCTCGACGAGGATCCTCTTAGCCGCTTACCACACGATCAACCGAAACAACAGCAATCGGGTTGAAGGAGGACGGCCAAACAGAGGAGGTCCCGAGCACCCTGCTTCGGGTGGGATATCGTCATCGTGGTTGCAGGCTCGATGATTCCAGGGGTGGAGAGATCATCGAAGAAGTGTGGACGAATCCACCATCACCGGCGAGTCCGCACCTGTGATTCGAGAGGCCGGTGGCGACCGCTCCGCTGTTACGGGCGGCACAAAGGTTCTCTCAGGCCGGATAAAGGGGAGATACCCTCGAACCCCGGTGAGACGTTTCTCGATCGAATGATCGCCCCGGTGGGAGGAGCCATACGCCAAAAAGATACAGGAGATATGGAATCAGTATGAAATATTGCAGACTGCAACAATGGTCAGATCTCCTGGACCGTCTGAGGAGCAGATTGCCGGGGTCATTGTAGAGACTCCGGCGCATGCGGGGTGAGGAAAAAGTCTCATGCACATGTGCCGAATCTCCTGCTTACTGGTTAATGACTACTGAAACCGCCGCTGTCTGAGTAACTGTAGCTCCGCCCGATGTCGACGTAGATGTAATCGTCACCACCGCACTGCTTGCCGTTCCGGAACTCGATCCGCTGCTGCCGTTCGAGCTCCCGCCACACCCGGTTGCCGAAAGCACCAGCGCCATGCCAAACAGCGCCAGCAGCGAAGTTCCCCGCACGCCGGCGATTTTCTTTCGCCGCCTCGGCCACAACAGCAGCAGAGCCTGCGATATGGCCAAACCGCCTGCCATTCTGCCCCAAAGATGCGTGCCAAAGCGGCTCATTGCCATCGTCGTGCTCGCCGTGGTCGCGATGCTCACCTGCACCGTACCAGCCTGGCTGCCGGTAAGCGCCAAACCTCCGGCGGGATTAAACGTGCAGGTTGCTCCCGCGGGAAGTCCCGAACACGCCGTCATAATGGTCCCGTTGAACGTCGGGTTTGTTTCGAAGTTTAATGTCACGCTCCCCGACTGCCCGGCCCTAAGGTTGACAGTCTGCGGCGTGGCCGCCAGCGAAAACGATGGAGGGAGAGGTTGCACAACCACGCTCAGCATCGCCGAAGTGGACGCCACATGATTAGAGTCGCCGCTATATGCGGCTGCGATGGTATTGGTCCCGACCGGCAATCCAGATGCAGCAAACTGTACCGTCATGCTCCCACTCAGCTGTACAGTGCCCAGCTGCGTTCCTCCAGAGGAAAAAGTCACGCTTCCAGTCGGCGGCGGCGAGCCCTTAGGTACAGAGACGGTCGCCTGCAACATCACGATCCCTCCCTGCACCACGGTGGCCGGCGTCGCGGTAAGGGCAACGGAGCTGCCTCCCTGGTTCAGGTAGAGCGCCGAAGCAAGTCCGAATGAAGAATTTTTCGCCAGCACATCAGGCAGTCCGTCTCCATTGAAGTCGCCAACCAGGGCGCTCGCTGCGAACGGCGATTGCGGGGGCGCCAGTAGATTGATGGGTGTACCAAACGTTCCGTTCCCCGTGTTGGGAAGAATGGAGAGGCCGAAATACGAGGTGGCTGAACTTTGCAGCGTCTGGAATACGCTGGCGATCAACTCCGGCAGTCCGTCTCCATTGACATCGGCGTATTCCACGTCCGTTTCTTCTGTACCGGGCGCAATCAGCACCGGCTGGCCGAATGTGAAATTTCCATTGCCCTGCAGCAATAGGATTCCAAACGTGCTGTTGTCCGGAAATTGTCCCGGGGAAGGAATATTACCTTGGGAAAGCAGCGTCAAATCTTGCTTTCCGTCTGCGTTGAAGTCCCCAACCTGCATTCCGGAGATCTCCCAGGTGCTCAGTGCAATCTGCGCACTCGCAATATTGAAGGTGCCATCGCCATTGCCCGGCAGCACGCTAATAGGGGTGGCAACAGGAGCCGAAGCCTCCTGGAATCCGTCGTCCACGGCCAAATCCAGCTTGCCATCGCCATTGAAGTCGCTCAAAAGCGCTTGAGTCAGCATCGCGCCATACTGCGTAAAAGAGATGTTGAATCCTCCCTTGCCATTCCCCAGACCCACAAAATAACCAGAGGCTGTGGAATCACCCGAGCAGGACGATGTATTTCCGGCATACGACATCACGAAATCCAGATTTCCATCGCCGTTAAGATCTCCGACATCTACATTGCCCTGCGAGCAGATCAAAGCACCCGTGAGAAAATTCAGCGGAGTTGGGGTACCCAGGGTTCCATTCGGCTGGCTCAGTGCAACCGAAAGACCATTCTCGGTGAGCAGCAAAAGATCAAAGTGCCTATCATTATTAAAGTCAGACAGCGTAGGAACAACGCCTTCCGCCCCGGAAGCGATCAAAGTAGCAGCCGGGATGACAGTTGAGAAACTAAACCCTCCCTTGCCGTCGCTCAGGCCGATATCGACGTCCGGATCTCCGGTCACATCGGCATTTGTGTAATCCAGAGCCAGTACATCTGTCAGGCCATCTCCGTTCACATCGCCGGCCGCGACCACCACAATATCGTCCGCGGGTTCTGTATTGTTGGGTGAGCTCGCTGAAATATTGTTTGGCGCCACAGCGCGCGGTGCTGCAAATCTTCCATTTCCCAGCCCTGGAACCAGCGAAAATGTACCGTAAACGCTGTCTGCAATTGGAACATCGAGAGTGCCGTCGCCATTGAAATCGGCTACGGTCGGCTCCTGCGGGCTGGAATTAGGTGACATTTCCTGGTTGAAACTGTTGACCGCAAACTGCCCGTCGGGAGCCGGACCGAAGCCGCCGGCACCGTTGCCCGGGTACACGGCAAACATGCCGGAGCTGGATATTAGTAGATCGAGCAGCCCATCATTATTGAAATCGCCTACCTGGAGCAGCTGGGAATCACTTGTCTGCTGTGCAAGGAAAAGGTTGCTTAACACCGTGCTGGGAGCGCCAAATGTTCCATTGCCGACGCCCAGCGCCAAGGCCGCGGTTCCATCGCCGGGAAGATAAATCAAGTCCGGATGCCCATCGCCGTTGATATCTGCTAACTGATATGCGGGATTGGGTAAAGACTGGGTAGATGGGGAGCTGACCGCCGTCTGCATTTGTCCAAAGGTGCCGGTTGTATTCCCCAGACCCAAGCTGACGGAGATGGCCACCTGGAATGTATCCTCATTCAGGTATTCAATCAGCAGATCGGGAATCTGATCGCCATTCACATCGCTGAGCACGACATCTTGACCAGGGCCTCCGGGAAATCCGATGAACCCCTGAATCGTAGTATCTACTTCCGGAGAAGGCGTCAGGGCTCCAGTGCCATTATTGAGAAACGTCTGTTCGGCAATGATGCTCGGCTCACCTCCCAATGCTTGCACAGTCACCACATCGGGCTTGCCGTCTTTGTTCACATCCGCAATCGCAATACCTCCTCCCCCGCCGCCAAGGAAGGAATCGAAGTTCGCCCCGGTCGCAGACGAGACCTTCGTAACGACAGTATTGGCGAAGGTGCCATCGCCGTTGCTTAGAAAGAGCAGCAGATTATTTTGTATCTCGTCCACCGCAACAATGTCGTCGGCGCCATCCCCATTCATGTCGGCAACGGCGGCAACCAGAATGTCAGCAAAACCCACCGTGCTGGAATAAGAAGTATTGCTGGAAGCCAGCGTGAAATTACCCGTACCGTCATTCGTAAGAAGATTCAGTGTGCCGTCTTGCTGAAAGGTGGCCACGTCCAGGTTGCCCTGGCTGCGAAAATGTCCGGAAACAGACACAGCCAGCGGAGCACCCTGCGGATCTTCCGGATCGGTTGCCCCGATATACGGCACCGCCGACCAGCCGGGGAAATTCGCAAGTCCAGCGATCGCCGGCTTCGGTGGCGCATTCTTGGGTCTTGCGGTGATCTTCGGCCGAGTGGTACTTGCCGGCTTTAGGCTACGGAACAATACCAGATGCTGAGGCTTCGGCATAACCGCCGGCGCGTTCTCCTGATTACGCAGCGCCTGAAACGCGGCTATGCGTGCGCTCTTTTGATTGGAAGACACCGGCGAAAGCACCTGCGCGGAGCCATCCCTTACACCAAGGGCCAGAAAAAACACGCAAGCGAGCGCCAGAAAAAGCTTTTGAAGGGAAGGGGTCCGCATTACTGTCAATCTCCAATCAAAATATGATTGCTGCAAATTCCGGAGAGTATTACAGAAACGTAGTTCACCCTCTCCCTGCGACGCGCCTAATCCTAACGTCAAGTGAAGATTTATTTCAATCTATTTCCCTTTAGTGACAAAATAATGACAATTATCTTTCATTAAATGCAATAAAATTCTCGACTCGAATGATGACTCGATGAAAAAGTGCTGGCAAACCGCAGGCAAGCCAATGCGTTTCGATCATCTGCAGGTAAATCTCACACGAATTTTCTGGAGAAATATGGCCCGCCAAATCTCATGCCGCCGGTGTAAAGCCGCTCTTCCGCATATTCTCTGCCTATTGGCGCTCTTCTGCCTGCTGCTTACGAGCAGCGTCTGGGCACAAAGCAAAACGTCCAGCACTGTGTCCGCGCCGCTCATCACGCAGGCCATCGATGAAACCCGGCTGGTCGAGCTTCAGGGCAATGTCCATCCCGCCGTGCGTACCGCTACCGACCTTGGCCCTGCGAGCGACTCTCTGATGCTGCAACGCATGATGCTGGTGCTCAAGCGCAGCCCCGCGCAGCAAGCCGCGCTCAACCAGCGGGCAGACAACCAGAAGAATTCGCACTCGCCGCAGTACCATAAATGGCTCACGCCGACACAATTCGGCGCACAATTCGGCGCCACGTCGCAGGACATCTCGACCATCACGGGCTGGCTGCAATCGCACGGATTCAGCGTGGAATCCGTTGCCAACGCCAAAAACATGATTATCTTTTCCGGCACCAACGCACAGCTGAAATCGGCTTTTCATACCACCATGCACCAATACCGGAGCGCACCGTCGAAAGCGGCGGAGATAAACGCGAACGGGGTTCCCGGCGCCGCCGTTCCTCCCGTCAGCTTGCTGCACTATGGCAACGCCACCAACCCCAGCATTCCCGAAGCCTTGGTCCCCGCCGTCGCGGGCATCGTATCGCTCAACAGCTTTCCCATTGCGCCGCAGCACGTGGTGGCCGGCGTGGCCAGGCTACAGCCAGGCAGCAACAAATGGAAGATAACGCAAGCCATTCATCCGGCGCCGCAGTTCAGCGGTAGCGTTAACGGCGCGACTTTTTTCGCCGTATCTCCCAGTGATTTCGCCACGATTTACAACGTGCAGCCTTTATGGAACGCCGGCATTGACGGCACTGGCCAGACCATTGCCATCGCCAATGAGAGTGATATCAACCCGGCTGACGTAGACTCGTTCCGCAGCTTCTTCGGTCTTCCCGCGAAGCACTTGAATGTCATCTACAACGGCCCCAACCCCGGCCTGGTCGCAGGGGCGGAAGGCGAAGCCGATATCGACGTGGAATGGTCCGGCGCGGTTGCGAAAAACGCTATGGTGGACCTCGTCGTTTCCGCTACCACAAACACCACCGCCGGCTTTGATCTCTCCTCCGAGTACATCGTCGACAATAATCTCGCCCCCATCATGAGCGTTAGCTTCGGCGGATGTGAACTGGACCTTGGCAACGCCGGCAACCAGTTCTACAACGAGCTATGGGAGCAGGCCGCTTCCCAGGGCATCTCAGTCTTCGTGGCGGCCGGCGATTCCGGCTCCGCCTCCTGCGACCAGGACAATCCGGCCAATGCGGCCGAAGACGGTCTTACCGTAAGCGGGGTAGCTTCCACTCCATTCGATACCGCGGTCGGCGGCACCGACCTCTACGGCACCGAAATCAAGCCTTTTGCCTATTGGAGCACCTCAAACAATCCAACAACGCAGGCGTCCGCATTGGGTTATATACCGGAATTGCCCTGGAATGACAGCTGCGGCAACCCACAGCTCCAGGCCCGAATACAGGCCAATGGCAGCCCAGATACAACCGAAGAAGCTTTATGTAACGATCCCAAAGAACAACCTTTTGTCCTTACGATCGTAGGCGGCAGCGGCGGTCCCAGTAATTGCACGGTTTTCAACTCCGAAGATTCCACCTGCACCAGCGGCTACCCTAAGCCCAGCTTCCAGACCGGTGTGCCCGGCATTCCCAGCGACTCCGCCCGCGATCTCCCGGACATTTCGCTCTTTGCCGGCAATGGGCTTTGGGGCAGTTTTTATGTGTTTTGCGAGTCGGACGCAACGCCCGACGGCCAGTGCGGCTTCACCACCAGCGACGTGGAAGATCTGGCTGCGGGCGGAACCTCGTTCGCAGCTCCTGCCCTTGCCGGCATCATGGCGCTGGTGGAGCAGAAGACGAACTCCATCCAGGGCAACGTAAACTACGACCTGTATAAGCTGGCCGGGGCACAGTTCACAGCGGGTACCTCGTGCGACTCTTCCACGGTCTCCAACAATAGTTCCTGCGTCTTTTATGACATCGCGTCCGATTCCGTGTTCAGTCTTCCTGGCAGCAATGCAATGCCCTGCGTCAGCGGCACCACCAACTGCACCCCTACGAATCAGAACGATGAGTTCGCGGTTCTTCCCGGCTGGAACTCCACTCCCGGTTATGACACCGCCACTGGTCTGGGTACGCTCAATGCCTTCAACCTGGTGAATACATGGAGCACGGCGTCGGCTAACCTGGCTGCGACAACAACAACGCTTGCGCTGGAATCGGCCAACATTCCTTATGGCTCGCCAGTCGCAGGCACAATCACGGTCGCTGACCGCAGCAGCAGTTCCGGCAGCGCCATTCCGGACGGGGATACATCTCTGACCAACGCATCCGGAAGCACTCCTGCTTTCGGTCTAGGCCCCTTCACGCTTAACAGTGAAGGCTCAGCTTCGGTGACCGTTAGCCGATTCACGCCTGGAACCTATTCGGTCATCGCGCATTATGCTGGCGATGCCACGTTTGCCGCCAGCAACTCGGCAGCAACCAGCCTGGTTATCACCCAGGCAGCCACCACCGCAACCACGACGGCCAGCCGTACCGCCATATCCACCGGCGAGAGCGTCACCTTCAGCACCATCATCGAAGACAACTCCAAAGGTCTTAACCCTACCGGCATGGTCACCTTCACCAATACGGCCACCGGCGCAAGCTTGGGAACCTCACTTGTGCAACCGGCCACAGACGGCAATGGCAACTCCGTCGCAACCGCAAGCCTCAACGTCGCTGGCCGGAGTCTGAACCAGGGCAGTAACAGCATCATGGCCGCCTACTCGGGAGACAGCAATTACACGGCTTCCACCGCGGCGGCCGTGTCCGTCACCTATACAGGGCCGTTCTCGCTCGCTTCGGCGAATGCGTCGGTCACCCTCATGTCCGGCAGTTCTGCCACCACCGCTCTCACGATTACAGCCAATGGCGCTCCGCTGCCTGCTGCTGTCTCATTCTCGTGTCCCTCGGCTCCGGCAGGAATCACCTGCTCATTTAGCCCCGCCACCATTTCGGCCGGGGCTACTTCCGGGCGGTCCACTCTCACTATCAATGGAATCTTTCCCACCAGCAACCTGCGTCACGCCACGGTCGCGCACAACAGCCACACCGGCCTCATGACGGCAACCGGCGGCATCGCGCTGTCGGCCATGTTTTTCATCTTTGCGGCTCCGGGCAAGCGCCGCCGCTACCGACGCCTGATCCTCTGCGCTACTGCGATCATCTCCATGGTTGTGCTCGGCTGCGGCGGCAACAACCACAGCAACAGCGCGCACACACTTGCTCCCACCTCCACCACGCTCACGGTTAGCCCCGCCAGCGGCGTGCAAGGCTCCAACTTCACGTTCACGGCCATGGTCAGCGCCATGAACCGAGCTGGCACGCCCACCGGGACGGTGACGTTCTCTGATGGCAGCTCGACGCTGGGCACGGGCACGGCATCCAGCGGCATGGCGAGCTTCAGTTCCACGACGCTGGCGCTGGGATCGTATTCCGTCGTTGCCACCTACAGCGGCGACACGAATTTCGCGCCCTCCAACTCTGGCACTCCGACCACCGCCGACGTCCAGTACTCGGCCAGCCTCACAGTGGTCGCCATGGATTCCCTCGGCAACATAACCAACATCCAAATCCCCGTCATCGTCCAGTAACCGCGAAGGCGAACAATCCAGGCGGCATCTTCCTCATCGAAGATGCCGCCTTTTTTCAGCTTGCTATTTGCTGCCGCTGGCGTAAATGTAAATAATGTTGCCTCGCGCGCAGAGGACATCTTTTCAGAATCAGGACATGGCAACATACAATTCCCTGTGAACAAAACGCAAAACACAAAGATCGACAAAACAGATCTAAGGATTCTCGCTGAACTACAGATGAACTCCGGTCGCCCCGTCTATGAGCTGGCGCATCATCTCGGCCTATCCATGGCATCCTGCGCGCGACGTATAAAGCGACTGGAAACCGCCGGCGTCATTGAGCGCTATGTCGCATTGCTCGACTCGGAGAAGCTTGGCGTCGACCTCGACATCTTCGTCAATGTCCGGCTCAGCCGTCACGTCCACAAAGCCAAACAGGAGTTTCGTAGCCGCGTGAGCACGATTCCGGAGGTGGTTGCCTGCTATTCGCTTACTGGCGATTCCGATTTCCTGTTGCACATCCGCATTGCCGGGGTAAAGGAATTCAATGTCTGGATTCAGAAATATCTCACCGATCTCCCGCATCTTTCTACTACGCACTCCAGTATCTGCCTGGAACGCCTTAAATACACCACTGCTCTCCCGTTCAAAATTGAAAAGAACAGCCCACCACTGAGCAAAACCTCCAAAAGCAAGACAGAGAAGTCCGGCAGAAAACCAGCCAAAGCCTGAGACGCCTTCCCCAAAATAGGGATGACTGCGATTTAGAATTTATCGCCTGTAATAGAGGCGCGATAAAAATACGTGTAGGGCATTTGAGGTGACGAGATGGCCCAGGTTCGGAAGCAAAATATGACAGTGAGTTTGAGCGTCCAGACGATCAGGAAGGCCAAACTCCTTGCCGCAAAACGTTCAACTTCGATCAGCGGCCTGCTTGCCGAGCAAATCGAGGTAATGGGGGGTGCTGTGACCTGAAGTGTTTAGCAACTCACCATCTTCGCTAACTCTCGGCGCGCGCTGAGAGCAACTCGGCTTCCGATTTCGCACTGAGAGTTTTTGCCCGAGGGACACGTATTCCCCGTGATTCGAAGTCCAATACGACCTCCTTGGGCGCGTCTTCCTCATCAACAAGATCACCGACAGCATCAACTGCGCCGACCTGAAAAGGAGCCGATGCGGAGGATCGTTCAAGCAGCGCACTTTTCATCTGAGCATCTTCACTGTGAAAGGCCGCAAGGCCGTCGTCCACATCGATCGCTCATATTCCCAACAAAGAGGATGTCCGGGCGAAGCTCCAAAACCTGACGGAGCGCCCGGCCATCCACCGCAGCGCCTACGAGCGGGTTGTCCCCCAATTGTAATCAACGTCACATCCGTCCGGTCTGCAAGAACCGCGCAATCGTTGGATCATGTGTAGCTACCGTCAAGCCAACGCTCCTGGAAAGCGAACGGGCTATTGCCAGATTGGTAGAGCCGGCGTCGATAAAGACAAATTGACCCGGTTGAATGATCGAAGCCATCTTTTGTCCGAGTGCAAGCTTCCGGTCAAAAGTCTCCCTCCTTCGCTGAAGGATGGTCCCCGATGGTGGAGAGGTGGCGAGCGCCCGCCCATAGACGCGAGCGCACAAGCCTTGAGCGGCCAAGTCGCGCAGAGCCCGACGGATCGTGTCCTCAGAGGCATATTATCTGCAATGAAACTAATGGGATACGAAAGTCGTATCACCCGCTCAGAATGACAGAGCATAGGGAGCTGCTGCGATCTATTCCCGGCCAGTCTGGGTCAGGCGATGGGGAGTTCGAAGGAAAAGACTGAACCACGGCCGAGCTGGCTGGTTACGCTGACTACTCCACCATGGGCTTCCACGATGGCTTTGGCGATGGCCAAACCCATTCCAGTGCCTTGCACACTGTAGCGCTGGTCGCGGCCGCGGTAGAACTTGTCGAAGACGAGGGACTGCTCAAAGTCATCGATGCCGGGGCCATGATCGGTGACGCTGGTGACGATGCGCTCTCCCTTCTGTTCCGCGGTGATCGCGATCGGAGCGGAAGTCGGAGAATACTTGGCCGCGTTTTCCAGCAACTGCTTGAGGACTTCGGCGATGCGATCGGCATCGACGCGGAGCTTGGGCAGCGACGGCGGCACGTGCACTTCGAGAGGATGCTGGGCGAGAACGGTCCTCGATTCTTCGACAGCCGATTCGATGACCGTGGCGATATCCACGGGAGCCATGTGCAGTTCAACCTTGTGGGCGTCGAGTTGAGCCATTTCCGTGGCTTCGCCAACCAGGCGGTCGAGCCGGTCGGTTTCTTCGTTGATCACGGTGAGCAATTCCTTGCGCTGCGCCTCGTCGAGGTTGTAATCGGAGAGCAGGCCTGTGACTGCGGCCTTGATGCCGGTGAGCGGGGTGCGCAATTCGTGAGTGACGGAATCGAGCAGAACGGCGCGCAGGTTCTCGCTTTGATGAGCGGCTTCGGTCTGGGAGAGTTTTTCGATGGCGCCGGCGCGCTCGATGGCGATGCCGATCATGCTGCCCAGGGCCTCGAGAGTGCCGCGAGAGAGCGCGGCCCCGGCGATGCCGACGGCTCCGGTAGTGCGTGTGCCGAGATGCAGAGGAGTGAGTGAGATTCCACGCTGGGAATCGATAACCGGCTCTCCGCGCGAACTGACCATCTGAAGATCCTGTAGCGGGAACCAAGTTTCATTGGGATCGGTGCGGTAGACTTGCCGGGAACTTAGCAGGTAAATGGCCGCGGCCTTGGCGGCGAATCCATCACAGACGTAGGCGGGGATGGCGTTCATCAATTCGGCCACGTTGTCGGTGGCAAGCAGGCGCTGGCTGAAAGCGTAAAGCCGTTCGACATCGCGGCGGCGCTGAACGGCGTCGGCAGTTTGGCGGCGGGCGCGATCGGCGAGTTCGCTGGCAATGCCGGCGGTTACCAGGAAGGCGAAGAGGGCCACCCAATTTTGCGGATCGGCGACGGTGAAGGTTCCGATGGGGGGAAGAAAATAATAGTTGAAGGCGAGGGTGGACAGCACCGCGAGAAAGACGGAAAAGCGGAATCCCCAGTAGGCGGCGACCCACAATACCATCAACAGAAAAGTCAGAGCTACGGTGGTGGGGTTTACGTGAAGGAATCGCCGGTAAATCTGCGCCACCAGTTCAGGGGCAAACAGGCAGGCGGCGTAGCGAAAAAAGTGTTGTGGCCGGCGAGATTTCACGGGCACGATTGTAACTTGAATCGGGGCGGTGGTGGGTCGCCGAAAGGCTTTTCACCACAGAGGCGCAGAGACACGGAGAAAATCCATAGATAGTTCTTGCTCTTTCTTCTCTCGTTTTCTCCGCCTCTTTCTGGTGGCTCTTTCTCCGTGTCCCTAGGCCTCCGTGGTGAGGAAATTCGACAATTCTGGCTCCGGCGTGGAGAATAACGGGCGATGGCTAAGAGTCCGGAAGAATGGCTTAAGGAATGCGATCCTGGCAAGCGGCCGGCGGTGTTCAAGCTGTTTCTAGGCTATGCCCCGGGCGTAGGCAAAACCTACGCCATGCTGAGCGAGGGGATCCGGAGAGCCAGCCGCGGCGAGGAAGTGGTGATCGGAGTGGTGGAAACGCACGGGCGAAAACCGATTGTGGAACTTTCTTCGCGGCTGGAGGCGGTGCCCCGCAGGAAGCTGGAATATAAATCGACCATCTTTGAAGAGATGGACGTGGACTTGATTCTGGAGCGCAAGCCGCATGTGGTGCTGGTGGACGAACTGGCGCATACCAACATTGAAGGCAGCAAGAACGCGAAGCGCTACGAAGATGTTTTCGAGTTGCTGGATGCGGGGATCGACGTTCTTTCGACGCTGAACGTGCAACACATCGAGAGCCTGTCGCCGACGATTCGAGGGCTTACGGGGGTGCAGGTGCGGGAGACCGTGCCGGATTGGGTGATTCGGCGGGCGGGCGAAATTGTGATGGCGGACTTGACGCCGCAGGCGCTGCAGACCCGGATGCGGCGCGGAGATATTTACCCCCTGGAGCGGGTCGAACGCGCGCTGGCAAATTTTTTTCGGAATACAAATCTGGTTGCGTTGCGTGAACTGGCGCTGCGCCAGGTGACGCAGGCGGTTGACCGCACGCTCTCGGAACTCAAGAGCGAAGATGGACAACTGCTGCAGGTGCGGGAGCGGATCGCGGTGTGCATCAGTTCGAATCCGGCGGCGCAGTATTTGATTGCGCGCGGGGCGCGAATGGCGCAGGCTATGGACGGCGATCTGTTTGTGTTTTACGTGGACACGGGTACGGATGAGAGCGACGAAAACCAGCGAACCCTGACGGACAACGTGCGGTTTGCCGAGAGTGTTGGCGCGAAGGTGGTGAAGGCGGAGGGCAAGGTGGTAGCGGAAAAAGTTGCGGAGTTTGTGCGTGAGAATCACGTTACCCAAGTTGTTTTCGGCAGATCGGCGACAAAAGGATGGAAAAGATATTTCTACCTTTCCGCGATTCATAAGTTCCTGCGCGATACCCCCGCGGTGGATGTTCACATTGTGACCCAGGAAATGCGGTGAGTTAACGATGACGGACGAGCACCGCCGCATTCTGATCGTGGATGACGAGCCGCAAATCACGCGGGTGCTGCGCACTACACTCTCGGCGCAGGGGTATGACATCCGCGTGGCCAATGACGGGGAGATGGCGCTGGAGTTGATGAAGAACTGGACTCCGCATGTGGTGATCACCGACCTGGCCATGCCCAATCTGGATGGAGTTGGCTTGTGCCGGCAATTGAGGCAGATTTCGCAAGTGCCGATTATCGTGCTTTCTGTGCGCGGGCAGGATCGCTCGAAGGTGGAAGCCCTGGATGCGGGAGCGGATGACTACGTCACCAAGCCGTTCAGCATAACCGAATTGCAGGCGCGAATCCGAGCGCAATTGCGACGTAGTCCTGCGACAGAGGAACCGCTCAGCACGATTACCGCTGGAGACTTTTCCATCGATCTGGATGCACGGATGGTGAAGGTGGCCGGGCAAGAAGTCCACCTGACGCCGAAAGAGTTCGACCTGCTGGTGTACCTTGCGCGGCACCCGGGCAAAGTGGTGACGCATCGGACGTTGCTGGCCGCTATTTGGGGACCGAATAGCACGGAGCAGCCCGAGTATTTGCGCGTTTTTGTTGGGCAGTTGCGCAAGAAAATTGAGAGCGATCCTTCCGCACCGAAATATCTGCTGACCGAGCCCTGGGTGGGATACCGGTTTGAACCGGGTTCATAACTTCCGCTGACTTCCCAGCTTCACCGCCTTCTACCTTTACGAATGTTTTACGGACCCTTTATTCGGGTTTTCTGCACTCCCGTGTCTAATCATCGTGGAGCTGAAAAAAGCTCCCGACAAGCAATCAGTATGAGGGGAGGTCAAGAGTATGTGGATCAACGAAGTGGCACCGGAACGGTTGGCAGAGCTTTTTCATCACTATCATCAGGCGCTGACGCCGGAGAATTCAGGGAAGGGCAGCGAAGGGCGCGGGGCATGGAAGGAAGTTCCGCAGCAGGAGAAAAGCCGATTAGTGGCGGCGGCGCGACTGGCGCTGCTGGAGTTGGAATCGATGACCAGCGAACGCGCAAGATCGAAAGAATACTTTGCCCAGCCGGGCGAGGCGGAATGGGGCTGCTGACCCGCTTCGTGCATACAAGATTCACGGACCATTTTGGGCAGATCGATGCGCCCTTTATGAAATCCTTAGAAATTATTTAAACCACTCTTACGCCTGAAGTAGTTGACTAGAGTGTTTGCGCTTGTCGATAGAGAGATGGATTTCCGCAATACGCGTGCAGGAGCGGAGCTCCATCTATGCAAGAGACACTCGGCGCCGCGGAAAACGCCTGCGAAGGCGGAGTCCGCAGTGTATTCTGCTTCAGGCGCCCGAGCAGGGGGATTGTTAACGCTACCATGGCAGCGGCGGTCTTGGCCGGCGGCATAGGAGTCAAGGCCCACGCATGTCGGAGCGAGAAATCGACTGGGGTGGTTTCTCAGGCGCCGGAACGAGCTACGAGGGAGAAGCACGGAAGGAACCTTTGATGCAGGACGCGATCTTTCTTGCGGTAACGATTTTATTCTTTGTTATTTCGCTGGCGTACGTGCATTTCTGCGAGCGAGTGCGCTGAGGAGCTTATGGGACCCATCATTATGCTGGTCATTTGCGGGGGATTGATGGTGTATCTCGTGTATGCCATGTTGCGGCCGGAGAAATTCTGATGACCGCGAACGGATGGCTGCAAATTTTATGCTTATTGCTAGCGGTGTTTCTCGTCACCAAGCCGCTGGGCGGGTTCATGACGCGAGTGTTTAGTCGCGATCGCACCTGGCTGGACCCGGTGATGCGGCCGGTGGAGCGGATTCTCTACAAGCTCACGGGCGTGGACGAAAATCATGCGATGGATTGGAAGGAATACGCGCTGGCTCTGATTTTGTTCAGCGGCGTTTCCATGATTCTGCTTTATGTGCTGCAGCGGGTTCAGCAGTGGGCGTGGCTGCCGTGGAATCCGCAGAAGCTTGCGGGAGTGCCTCCGGCGCTGGCGTTCAACACCGCGGCTTCATTCACCACCAACACGAACTGGCAGAATTATTCGCCCGAGACCACCATGAGTTATCTGACGCAGATGGTGGGGCTGGCCTATCACAACTGGGTTTCGGCGGCGGCGGGCATGGCGCTGGCGGTTGCGTTTATTCGCGGGATTGCAGGGCGCGAGCAAAAAACCATCGGCAATTTCTGGGTGGACCTGGTTCGCGGCACCCTGTGGGTTCTGGCTCCGCTGTGCCTGGTGGGCGCGCTGGTGCTGGTGTCGCAGGGGGTGGTGCAGAACCTTAAGCCCTATGACACGGTGCAAGTGATCGATCCCTATCAGACGCCGCAGCTCGGTGCAGACGGCAAACCGGTGAACGGGCCGGATGGAAAACCGGTGATGCAGACGGTGACGCAGCAAGTGATCGCGCAGGGGCCAACGGCGTCGCAGGAGATCATTAAAGAGCTGGGAACAAATGGCGGCGGCTTTTTTAATGCGAACAGCGCGCACCCGTTCGAGAATCCCACACCATTCTCGAACTTTCTGGAGATGTTCTGCATCCTGGCGATTCCTTCCGCCTTTACTTTCACATTGGGGAAGATGACCGGTTCGCCGCGCCACGGATGGGCCGTGTGGGCGGCGATGGTTTTGCTTTTCCTGTCAGGGGTTACGACAGCATATTGGGCGGAGTCGCGGGGGAATCCTTTACTGACGGCTGCGGCGCAACATGGCTCACCTCATTCGTCATCGGCGGTGCCTGTCGCGGGCAACCTCGAAGGGAAAGAGCTGAGGTTCGGGGTCGCGAATTCGGCGCTGTTCGCCACCGTGACTACGGACACAAGTTGCGGGGCGGTTAATTCGATGCATGACTCGTTTACGCCGCTGGGTGGAATGGTTCCTTTGATCAATCTGATGTTGAGCGAAGTAATCTTCGGCGGAGTGGGCGCGGGGATGTATGGCATGCTGGTCTTCGTCATACTGTCGGTCTTTATCGCGGGATTGATGGTGGGCCGTACGCCGGAGTATCTGGGGAAAAAGATTGAAGCCTACGACGTAAAGATGGCGATGCTGGTGATTCTGATCTTTCCGCTGGTCATTCTGGTGTTCACCGCGATTTCCGTTTTGTACAGCTTCGGGACATCTGCCATGGCGAATGCGGGGCCGCACGGATTCAGCGAAGTGCTTTATGCATTTACCTCGGCGGTGGCCAATAACGGGTCGGCGTTCAATGGGCTGAGCGGAAACACGCCCTGGTACAACACGTCGCTGGGGATCGCGATGCTAATGGGGCGTTTCATGATGATTCTGCCGATGCTGGCGATCGCCGGCAACCTGGCGGGTAAGAAACAGGCCCCGGCAACGCTGGGAACGTTTCCCGTGACTGGACCGTTGTTTACGGTGCTGCTGATCGGAGTGGTGGTGATTGTGGGAGCACTGACATTTTTCCCGGCGCTGAGCCTGGGACCAATTTTGGAACACTTGTTGATGCAGGCGGGGAAGACGTTTTAGGCAGGTCGTGCAATGGGCAAAGGTTAGGCGGTTGTAGAAATGCCTTGCACGGCCTGTGGTCACGCGAACGGGAAAGGGATCCTTCGACTGTGGTTTGGCTTCGCATTCGCGAAGCAAAATCCTCGCTCAGGATGACACGCTACTAATTATGGTGAGCAAGAAATCAAAGCGCAGTTTGTGGGACATGAAGATCGTGCGGCGTGCGTCCTGGGATTCGTTGGTGAAGCTGCATCCCGTGACCATGATGCGCAATCCGGTGATGTTTGTGGTGGAAGTGGGCAGCGTGGTGACCACGGTGCTGCTGGTTCTCGATCGGATCAACGGCAGTCCCGGCTTTGGATTCAATCTGCAGATCACGCTGTGGTTGTGGTTTACGGTGCTGTTTGCCAACTTTGCCGAGGCCATGGCGGAGGGCCGCGGCAAAGCGCAGGCCGACGCGTTGCGGCGGGCCAAGGCGGAGACGATGGCGAACCGTTTGCTCCCCGACGGAAAAACAGAGACGGTCCCGGGTTCGAAATTGCGCTCCGGAGACATGGTGCTGGTGGAGGCGGGCGAATTCGTTCCCGGCGACGGCGAGATTGTGGAAGGCGTGGCGTCGGTGGACGAGTCGGCGATTACGGGCGAGTCTGCGCCGGTGATTCGCGAGGCGGGCGGCGACCGCTCGGCGGTGACGGGGGGAACGCGCGTGCTTTCAGATTGGGTGAAGGTGAAGATCACCTCCAATCCCGGCGAAACTTTTCTGGACCGCATGATCGCGCTGGTGGAAGGAGCGGAGCGGCAGAAGACTCCGAATGAAATTGCACTGAATATTTTGCTGGCGGGGCTGACGATTGTATTTCTGCTGGCAGTGGTCACGCTCCAGCCGTTTGCGATTTATGCGGGTGCGCCGCAGACGGTGTTTGTGCTGGTCTCCTTGCTGGTGTGCCTGATTCCGACCACAATTGGGGGCTTGCTCTCGGCGATCGGGATTGCGGGCATGGACCGGTTGGTGCAGCACAATGTGCTGGCAATGTCGGGACGAGCGGTGGAAGCCGCGGGTGACGTGAACACGCTGCTGCTCGACAAGACCGGAACCATCACGCTGGGCAATCGCGAAGCCACGGAATTCATTACTGCTCCTGGCGTGAGCGAAGCGATGCTGGCGGATGCGGCGCAACTTTCTTCCTTGGCAGATGAAACTCCCGAAGGGCGCTCCATTGTTGTGCTGGCGAAAGAAAAGTATGGATTGCGCGGACGCGAAATGAGTTCGCACGATGCCGAATTTATTCCGTTCAGCGCGGTGACCCGCATGTCGGGCGTGAATCTGGATGGGCGGGCGATCCGCAAAGGCGCGACAGATGCGATTGCGAAGTATGTGGAAGAGCAAGGCGGGACGTTGCCCGGGGAAGTGCGCGCCGCCGTGGAGGCGATTTCACGCTCAGGAGGAACTCCGCTGGTAGTGGCGGAGAATGGCCGCGCCATGGGCGTGATCCAGCTCAAGGATATTGTGAAGGGCGGCATGCGCCAGCGCTTCGACCAGCTGCGCGCGATGGGAATCAAGACGGTGATGATTACCGGGGATAATCCTCTGACTGCGGCGGCCATCGCTGCGGAAGCCGGAGTGGATGATTTTCTGGCGCAAGCTACGCCGAAGGACAAGCTGGATTTGATCCGGCGGGAACAAGGACAAGGAAAGCTTGTGGCTATGACCGGCGATGGCACCAATGACGCGCCGGCGCTGGCTCAGGCGGATGTGGGCGTGGCCATGAATACGGGCACGCAAGCGGCGAAGGAAGCCGGCAACATGGTGGATCTGGATTCGAATCCGACCAAGCTGATTGAGATCGTGGAAATCGGCAAGCAGTTGCTGATGACGCGAGGTGCGCTGACTACATTTTCGATTTCGAACGACGTGGCGAAATATTTCGCGATCATCCCCGCGATGTTCGCGGGAACCTTTCCGGTTTTGCAGGCGCTTAACGTGATGAGGCTAGCGACGCCGCAATCGGCGATCTTATCGGCGGTTATTTTTAACGCGTTGATTATCGTGGCGTTGATTCCGCTGGCGCTGCGCGGGGTGAAATATATTCCGCAAGGTGCGGCGGTGTTGCTGCGGCGGAATCTGCTGGTCTACGGGTTGGGCGGGGTGATCGTGCCCTTCATTGGGATCAAGCTGATCGATTTGCTGATTGTGCGGGCAGGGTTGGCATAGAGGCGACTATGAAGAAGAATCTAATCACGTCCGTACTGATGACGGTGGTGACGACGATATTATTTGGCTTGCTGTTTCCGCTGCTGATTACAGGGCTGGCGCAGGTTTTATTTCCCAGTAAGGCGAACGGCGAGCTACTGACGCGGAATGGGAAGCTGGTGGGGTCGCGATGGATTGGGCAGTCATTTTCTTCGGCCGGATATTTTTACTCGCGTCCATCCAGCGCGGGAACGGGCTATGATGCGGGCAATTCGGGTGGGTCGAATCTTGGGCCAACCAACCAAACCCTCATTGCGCGGGTGCAGGGAGATGCAGATCGATTGCAAATTGGAAATCCCGGGGCTGCGATTCCGATGGATTTGTTGACGTCGTCGGGCTCGGGGCTTGATCCTCACATCTCGCCCGAGGCGGCTGAATTTCAGGTTCCGCGAATCGCGAAAGAGCGCGGAGTAAGCGAGGATGTGGTTCGCGAAGCGGTACGGCAGCATACTGAGTCGCGCCAGTTTGGATTCCTGGGTGAGGCGCGGGTGAACGTACTGGAGTTGAATCTGGCGCTGGATGAGATCTCGCCAAGGCCGGTAGCTCGTTAAGCATCCTCACAAAACAACAAAATAGTTGAGTCCGTAAACCCGCCCAATATCGGCCAGCCTTGGCCGAAAACTACCAGTACAACTCGAAAAGAACCAACGGTAACCTCGGAAACTAAACATTCTCTATTGGGTTTATATGGGTATGGATAAGATTGCTGGATGGGCAGGTCTTTAATCTGCATCATCGAGAAAGACATTATGAAAACGTACCCGCAGTGGTGGAACTGGGTAGTGATGGGGGCGGCGCTGGCGTTTATGCTGCAGAGTCCGGTTGGAGCGAGGGCGCAGGATGCGCAAACAGCGCCTGCGCAAAATTCGCAGGGGCAGCAGAATTCGCAGGGGCAGCAGAATTCGCAGGATGGGAATACACAGGATCCTCCAGGCCGCGTGGCCAGGCTGAACTTTATGGATGGCTCGGTGTCGTTCCAGCCCGGCGGTGAAAACGATTGGGTTGACGCTGGGCTCAACCGACCTCTGGTTACGGGCGACAATTTATGGGCGGATGAAGACTCGCGGGCGGAAGTGCACATTGGATCGACCGCGCTGCGGCTGGGCGCGAAGACCGGAATTACATTGCTCGAGGTAAGCGATCGGGGGGCGCAGATTCGTTTGGCGCAGGGATCGTTGATTGTGAAGGTCCGGCACGTGGACGACGAAGACTCTTACGAGATCGATACGCCCAACGTGGCGTTCACCGTGATGCAGCCGGGGGACTACCGCATTGACGTGGATGCGGATGGGAATCGAACGGAAGTGACGGTATGGCGTGGACGCGGCGAGGTTACGGGCGGCGGGTCGTCCTATACGGTTGTAGCGAACCAGTACGCCACATTCACTGGTGGCGATCAGCTGGATTACGAACTAGGGCAGATTCCAGGAGAAGATGGATTCGATACGTGGGCTTCGAATCGAGATCAGGTCGAGGAGCAGTCCGATTCCGCAAATTATGTTTCGCGCGAGATGACGGGATATGAGGACCTCGACGAATACGGCGACTGGAGCTACGTGGCGGGCTACGGGATGAGCTGGCGGCCGCGAGCGGTGGTGGCAGGATGGGCTCCGTATCGCTTTGGACATTGGGCGTGGGTAGGGCCGTGGGGCTGGACGTGGGTGGAAGACGAACCATGGGGGTTCGCGCCATTTCACTATGGACGCTGGGCCCTTGCGAGCGGCGGATGGCTGTGGGTTCCGGGACCGAGCGTGGTCCGTCCGGTGTACGCGCCGGCGCTGGTGGCCTGGGTGGGCGGTGGGCCAGGATTTAGTTTCGCGTTCTCGTTTGGGGCAGGAGTGGGATGGTTTCCACTGGCTCCGGGCGAAGTGTTCATTCCGGGCTACCGGGTGAGCCGGGTTTATGTGAATAACGTGAACTTCACCAATACCCGCGTAGATAATGCGAGAGTGACGAATGTCTACAACACGGTGGTAGTGAATCGGAACGCGGCCGTGAACAACATTGTGTATGCCAACAGGGGCGTGAGTGGCGGAGTGACTGTGGTGTCACGGGACACGTTCGTGAACGCGCGGCCGGTGGGGCGAAACGTTGTATCGGTGCCGGCGAGGGAAATTGCGGCGGCGCCGGTGTCGCGTGAGGTCGCGTTTGAGCCGGTCAGGAGCAGCGTGTTGGGTACGGGACGACCTGCGGCGAACAGGCCTCCGGCGGCGGTGACAAGCCGTCCTGTGGTGGCGTTGAGGACTCCCGCGCCGATGCCGAGCTCCTTCGATCAGAGACAAGCGCAGGCGGGTGGGCACTTGAACCAGTCCGCGACATCGGCATCATTGGTGCGGCAGGAGGCTCCGGGTCGACCAGTGCCGGTCGCTCCCGTGGCGCGGCAACCGCAGGCGCAGGCAGACGACGGGTTCCGTTCGTTTGGCCAGCCAGGCGGGGCGACTACTCAAGGGAAGACTAAACCGCGAGTTTGGGAGGCGCAAGGCACGCCGGAGCCGGAAGCAAGCACACCGGCTGGAGCCGGGAACCGGAATGCGCAACCGGCGCAGCAATGGTCGCATCCGCTGGCTAAGCCGGTGGCTCCAGTGCGGCAGGGAAATGCGCAGCAGCAGCGAGACCAGGAGCAGAAGTTCAGTACCTGGCAGCAGCAGCGGCCGGCAACCGCCCTGGCACATCCGCAACCGAGCTCGCATGCGGAAGCGCAGACGCACGCAAGTGCGCCCAAGAAATGACGTTGACGCGAACCGGTTGACTGCGGTCTGATAGGGTTCGCATGCAACGCAAGCGGCAAGCGGGCCGAACTGAAAGCAGAGATGGAAAACAGAGCCGGGAAACGGGTGAGCAACTCGTTCCCGGCGCGGTTTTTTGTGCATTGCGATGATGAGCGAAACGAAGCGTCCGGCAATTAACTGGATGGATATCCTCTGGCTGCTGTTTCTCGCCGGACTGGCAGCGTTGCCGCCGGTGTTTGAAATTCATAAGCAGCTGGTATTGCTGGCGTTCGGAATCTTGCAACTGAGCGAAGGCTGGGTCCTCAACCAGGCGCCGCAGAGGGGCGCGGCGTACATCGTTCTGCTCAAGATTGCTTTGGCTACGTTGCTCATCGATCACACCGGCGAGGTCGGGATTAACAGCAGCTACTCTCCGATTTTCTATTTGCCGGTGGTGACTGCGGCGGAATATTTCAGCCCCAGGGCAACACTGTTTTGGACGGCGTTGGCATCCGCTGCCTACTGCTCGTATCTCTACCCGGCATTGCAGGAATATGAAATTACGAGAGAGGGTTACGGACTGCTGGCGATCCGCATTCTTTTCTTTTTTCTGGCCGGGATGGTGGTGAACCGGTTCATGGTGGAGAATCGGCGGCAGATCAAGCGTTATCAAGAGTTAGCGGAGACTTTGGCGGAAACCAATCGCAGGCTGGAGCAGGCGCAGGAAGAAGCGCGGCGATCGGAGCGATTGGCGGCGTTGGGGCAAATGTCGGCGGGATTGGCGCACGAGATTCGCAATCCGCTGGGAGTGATTAAAGGATCGGCGGAGATGCTGCATCAGAAGTTGGGGGAATCAAATCCGCTGGCCAGCGAATTGGCGGGTTACATCTCAAGCGAGACCAACCGCTTGAGCGCGCTGGTGACGCGGTTTCTGGATTTCGCGCGGCCGCTGCATGCGGAGTTGGCTCCGCAAGAAATCACGGCGGTGCTGGATCGGGCGTTGCATTCGGTGGCACTTACCCACGAAGACAAAAATGGGTTGGTTCGCGTGGAGAGGCAATATCAGCCGAACTTGCCGATGGTTCCGCTGGACGAGAGTCTTAGCGAGCAAGCGTTCGTGAACTTGATGCAGAACGCTTACGACGCTATGGGTAGTGGCGGGGGAACGCTTCGGGTTGCCGCGGCCAGAGCAAACATTGGAAATCGGGATGGTGTGGAGGTGCGGATCGAGGATACGGGGCCGGGAATTCCCGCTGAGCTGCGGGAGCAGATATTCAATCCGTTTGTCACTACCAAGAAGACGGGGGTGGGATTGGGATTGTCGATTGTGTCGCGCATTGTGGATGGGCATCACGGAGCGATTCGCGTGGAGAGCGGCGGTGAAGAGAGCCATAGGCCCGGAGCCAGCTTTGTGATCTTTTTTCCCGCAAGCGACAGAGTTGAGGACAATTCTGCATCTTAGAAAGATGAAGGAGTCGAGATTTCGTTTTACCGAATTTGATGAAAAGCAACGAGCGACGTACCATGCCAATCATTTTAATTGTCGAAGATGAAGCGAAGATGCGCCGGCTGCTGGAATTGAATCTCGGGGAGGACGGGTTCACCACGCTTTCCGCAGGCGATGCCGAGAGCGGCCTGAAGCATTTGCACGAGAGCGCGGTCGATCTGGTAGTGACGGATCTGAAGCTGCCGGGGATGAATGGCCTGGAGTTCCTACAGGCGATTAAGCGGCAGAATGCCACACTTCCGGTGGTAGTGATGACAGCTTTCGGAACCGTCGAAACCGCCGTGGAAGCGATGAAGAAGGGCGCCAGCGACTATGTTTTGAAGCCATTTTCGTTGAGCGAGATGAGGATGGTGATCCATAAAGAGCTGGACGTACACAAACTGCGCGAAGAGAACCGGTCGCTGCGGGAGGCGCTGGGCAAGCGATATGCGCACCCGAACGTGGTGGCGCGCAGTGCGAAGATGCAGGAAGTGCTGGCGACTGTGGAGCGTGTGGCGCCGACGAATTCGACGGTGCTGCTGGGCGGCGAGAGCGGGGTAGGCAAGGACTTGGTTGCGCGCGCAGTGCATGAGAAGTCGCGTCGCGCTGCGGGGCCTTTTATCAAGATCAATAGCTCAGCGATTCCGGAAAATCTTCTGGAGAGCGAACTTTTTGGATATGAAAAGGGAGCTTTTACCGGCGCCAGCACGAGCAAGCCGGGAAAGTTTGAGCTGGCGGACAAAGGGACTTTGTTTCTGGATGAGATCGGCGACGTGCCTCTCGCGATTCAAGTGAAGCTGTTGCGCGTGCTGCAGGAGCGTGAATTCGAACGGTTGGGCGGGACGAAGACTTTGAAAGTGGATGTGCGGTTGATTGCGGCCACGAATCGGGATCTGCGCGAAGCGCTGGAGCAGGGCACCTTCCGCGAGGATCTTTATTATCGACTGAACGTTGTGCCCATCGACATTGCTCCGCTGCGGCAGCGCAAGGAAGATATTCCGGACCTGGCGAATTTTTTTATCTCGCGTTTCGCGGGAGACTCGGGAAAGCCGGTGGAGAGTATTACGCCCGAGGCCATGCAGATTCTGGTGAACTATCACTGGCCGGGGAATGTGCGCGAACTGCAGAACATCATCGAGCGGGCATGCGCGCTGGCGAAAGGCACGGTGCTCAAGGTGGAGGACATTCATCTGGATGTGCGTCCGCCACGGGCGATGAATGGAAGTAGTGATTTTCTTCCGGAAGGCATGACTTTGGAGCACTGGGAAGATGAGATGATTCGGGAATCTCTGCGGCGGGCGAGCGGAAATAAAAGTCAGGCGGCGCGGTTGCTAGGGTTGTCGCGGAATGCGCTGCGGTATCGCTTGTCGAAGATTGGGATTGCGGATGAGGGGGAGAAAGAGGCGTAGGGGAGTTCGTTTTTAGAATACAAAATGTAGCTTGAGGTAAGCGGAAATCCGAAAAGTTGGCAAACCTCGTCCAGTAAGTGATCCGAGCCCCGACTGACCATCGGGGCTTTCGTGTTTTTGAATCCGCCTTGACCTTCTGTGTTGCTGTGGTGCCACTGGACTGGTTACTGGCTGAAAATCACCAGGTTGGTTGCGGACGGCCACCAGCTTCTGAATCGGCAACTTCATCCGGTTGACAAAATCAATCTTACTGATTGAAAACAAGCGGGTTAGTGAACTTCGTGTTTCAGTAGTTTTGGCATGGTAGTTGCTTTGAACATACCGCAAGATAATCCGCAATCTTAGGTTTGAACGGATAAGTCTGGAGTTGGATTCGAGGTACATGTCGTGAAAAATAAGTTCACCGCAATTTTGGCAATTTTGGCTTTGGCGCTGGCTGGCGCGTTATCGACCGGCGTGCAAGCGCAGACTACGGATCAAGGCAACGGTCCTTCGGAGCAGCCCAGTGCACCGATGGAAATTGGACCGCCGCAGTCCATGCCGCCTCCTCCGCCGGGGCAGCCGGGTCAAGCGGGACCACCGCCGCAACCCGGACAGCCTCAAGCCGGACAAGGTCTACCCGGGCAAGCTCAACCGGGGCAACCGGAGCCAATGGGGGGAGAAGCTCAGCCTGGAGGCCCGTCTGGGGAAGGCCCGGCAAAGGTTGACCAAGGGGTGGGCCGGATCAGCATGATTCATGGTGACGTGTCGACCCAGCGGGGAGATTCGGGGAGTTGGTCGGCGGCGGTGTTGAACCAGCCGGTGATGAACGGCGACAAAGTTTCGACAGCGGTGGGTGGACGAGCCGAAGTTCAACTCGACTTCGCGAACATTCTGCGCCTGGGATCGAATACGCAGGCCAACATCGCGAACTTTACGCACAAATACATTCAGATCCAAGTTGGCCAGGGCCTGGCGGATTACTCGGTGTTTGGCGAGAGCGAAGCGGAGCCGGAGATCGACACGCCGAATGTCGCGGTGCATCCTGCGCACACGAATGGCGTGTTCCGCATTGAGGTGCGGCCGGATGGAGACACCATCATCATCGTGCGCAAGGGTGACGCGCAGATTGCAACTCCCCAGGGCATTGCAGAAATTAAGCAGGGAGATATGGCGACGGTGCGCGGTTCCGGCGCCGACGCACGCTATAAAATCACGCCCGCGCCTGAGCCCGACGATTGGGATCGATGGAACAGCGAACGCGAGCACATGATTCATAGCGCGAAATCCTGGCAGCATACCGACAAGTACTACGTGGGAGCCGAAGACCTGGATGCCAATGGCCGATGGCAGAACGCAGATGACTACGGGCAGGTCTGGGTGCCGAATGAGCCGGAGGGCTGGGCGCCGTATCGCGACGGCAACTGGGTTTATGAGCCTTACTACGGTTGGACGTGGGTTGGATATGAGCCGTGGGGATGGGCGCCGTATCACTACGGGCGCTGGATGTGGTACGGAAATTCGTGGGCGTGGTGGCCGGGACCGGTGTGGGGACCGGGCTTCTATCGTCCGTTCTGGGCGCCGGCATATGTTTCGTTCTTTGGATTCGGAGGTGGGCTCGGTTTTGGATGGGGCGGATTCGGCTGGCTTCCGATTGGGCCTTGTGACCGCTTCTTCCCGTGGTGGGGCGGATTTGGCGGCCGCTTCGGAGTGGTGGGCTTTGATAGGTTTGGCACGCTGAATCGGTTTGGTGGATTTTCGCCGCTACATGGCGGAACGCGGTTCTCGAACCTGGCCCATATCAATGACGCGCACATTGGTGGAGCAGTGTCGACCGTGGGTGCGGGAAGATTTGGAGCGGGACGAACGACGGCTGTGGCGGCAACTCACGAGCAGTTGAGCGGCGCTCACATGATGACCGGCAATCTGCCGGTTGTGCCTTCGCACGCGAGTTTGTCGGCGAGCGGAAGGGCTGCGGCTCCTTCGACGATCCACAGTGACGCGTCTCAGCATTTCTTCGGGACGCAAAGCGCTTCGCGGCCGGAATCATTCCAGCAGCAGACGGCGAGTCTGCGGCAGTCCATGCAGCTGAATCATGTCAGCCCGATGACGGCTGGACGGTCCACTGGCACGATGGAGTCTCATAGCGCCTCGACGACAGCGGCGGGAGGGAAGCCGAGCCCGGGCACAACTGCATCCGGCAGGGATATGAGTAATACCGCGAGCCGGGGCGGGTCGGAGGCGACGTCGTCCAATGCATCAGCCAACCGTGGTGAGCCGAATCGCAGTGATTGGAAGACGTTTACGCCGCCATCGCACGGCAGCGAATCGGGGGAGCGTGGCGGAAGCGGTGGGAATACGGCGAATCGCGGCGAGAGCGGCAGCTACTGGAATCATACGGGGACCAGTTCCGGTTACTCGCGCGAATCCGGTTCGAGTAGCGATGGCCGAAGCAGTTATTCGCGTCCACAGCTGAACATGAGGCAGCCGATTGTGCAACCGCGGTCTTCAGGAAGCTCCGGCGGTTACCACGGCTCGCCGAGTTACAGCGGGGGCACTCATAGCACGCCGAGTTCGGGGGGTGGGCACGCCGGCGGCAGCGGGCATTCAGGTGGCGGAGGTCATCGCTAAGCCGCTTGCGCTTGCCGCAATGTTTGTTCGAGGAGAATAGTTCAGTGGTCGGGTAGGTGATGTCAAAACTAGAGTGAAGGTCAGAGGCTGAAGAGGGCGTGCTAACCGGCACGCCCGCTTCATTTCTAATTCTTGGTTTTTCTTTTGAAGCGCAACCGAATCGTTAAGGTCGCGCATAGGCGGGGCTATCGGGATCGGGAGGATCATAATCGCGGCCGTATTTATTTTTGTGGGCGAGTCCGAGATCGGATTCAGCCAGGACGAAAGCTCCCAGGAAAGTATCGGTGGGAGTGATGGTGATTTCACGTTCCTCGGCGTGCAGCGCATCGGGCGAGACCGAGGGATGGAAGACGTGCATCTGATAGCGCCCGGGTACGACGTCCTTGATGATGAGATCGCCGTGTTCGTCTGAGATTCCGTAGTACGAAGTATTTAAAGCGATGACTACCGCGCTCATCTGCGCGTGGATGCTGCAGAAGATGAAAGAAATTCCCGGCTTGTCGAACTGAACGAAACGAGTGGTGCCGCTCTCGTAGAGTCCAAGGTCGAAGCGCTTTCCATCGAACAAGGAAAACACATTGTGAAAAAAAGGATCGTGGTTGGGAAACTCAACTTTTCCGCCAGCTGGAATTACCAGCAGTGAAGGTCGGAAACTCTTGTCCTTCTGGACGAGTTGAGGGACTTGCGACGGTTGCTGCGTCGGGGGGGCAGCGGCAGGGGTATTTCCCAAGGGGGTGAGCCAAACCACCAGCTGGGAATCGTTCTTTAAGACGTGTCCGCTTCGGGTGAGTTGTACTTTGCCTTTGAGTTCAACCTGCTGTCCCAGGGCGAACCTGCACGGAAGCAACAGGAGAAATAGACAAGGGGCCGATTGAGCGAAGCGGTTCATCAAAACAGGATCCCGATGGCGAGATTAACCTGATTTGTCACACTGCTGCTGCTATAGATGGGGAAAGTGTGCAGCCGTCTGAACTCGGCGGAGAGCAGCAAATCGGAGCGCAGACGATAAATCAGATTGCCGAGTTCTCCGTGATTGCGCCCCTGGATTGTGTCGAAGTTATTGGCATCAATAGCGAAGCCGCGAACGTCATTGGCAAAGGCATTATCTTCGGCGAAGACGCCGTTCAGTTCCAGCTTGGGGGTGAGCTGGAATTTGAGTTGGCTCCATCCTCCGGCGGAGTCGAGCCCGCGAATGGGGGTCGATCCATCGGCCGGATTGCCACCGAATAAAACGGCGCGGCCGATGCCGGCACCCAGGCCGCCAACGCCGCGTCCCCGATAGAACTCACCGGAGAGAATCAGGCGGCGAAGGATCGGGATCTGCCAATCCGTCATGCCGGCCCAGGCGTCGACGTAGCGGCCCCACGACCAATTCTGGCGGCCGTAGTAGCCTGCCGCGCCAAAGCTCAAGGGATGGCCGAACAAGGGGCGCGACCACGCGCTGCGCATCGCGTAGGCGGGTTGACCTGAGCTTTCTCCAGCTTGCGCGGAGCGGAAGTAGGTGTACTGGTTACTGGGAAGTTGCCAATCCAGGTTGTCCAGAATTCCGCCTTGAAGCGTCAGGGTTTGCTGGTCGGAAAGGTTGAAGCGGTGCTCGATGCGAAGCTGAGGTGTCCAACCCCAAAGATTACCCGCATAGGCAAAGGCTGGAGTCGCAAGGGACGCAAAGGATGTGGGTGAGAGTGGCGAAATGAAAAGGGAATCCTGGCCGGCGACTACGGATGTGTCTTTCCAATCGAGACGCAGGCTGGCGGTCTGCAGGCGAACAATGCCAAAGTTGACACCGTTTGGAGTGGCAGGAAATCCTCCAGCGAAATCGAGCTGCACGTTGCCGGAAGTCTTTGCTCCCGCCAGGGTTGGACCGAAAAGTTCCAGGCCAATCTCGGTCTGCCGCAAGGTAGCGCCGAAGCTGGCTTGTGACGTGCTGCCCAGGGCGGGCGGTAGGGCGTAGTCAGGGAAATCTAAATTGTCGGAAGTTCCAACATTGCGAAACGCGTTCATCAAGACAATTCCGGAAAGCCGGGCGCGATACTTGGTGGCCGTCTCTACTTTGGTCTGGTATTGCTCGTCAATTTTGGAGCCCAGCAACTGCGTGGATTCTTCGAGTTTTTGAATTCGATCTCCCAGGTTGGCAGTGGTCGATGTGCCGGAGGCTGCCGGAACTTCTGGCGTCGAGGATGTCGAAGTGGGATTGGCAACCGATACCGCGGGTTCAGAGGTTGCAGCGGGATGATTCATCGAAGCGGCGAGCGGGGCGAGGAGCTTGCGAGTATCCTGCAATTCCTCACGCAGTTCCCGCATCTCGATGCGCGACTGGGCATTTTCGGCGCGCATCTCTTCCATCATGGCCCGCAGTTCGCGCACTTGCGAATCGAGTTCGCGCACACTAGCGCCGTCCTGCGATGCGGCACCTGAACCTGCCTGGGCTGCGGCGACCGTGCTTAAGAGTACAAACGACGCTATGGTTATGGCACTTGAGCGCAGCGCGAGGGTCAATGGGCTATTCACAAATCCTCCTGGGGGACATCGAATCGTCGAGTAATCCGGCAAAACGAAAGTGAGGAGTACGGGTTGAAACGCCGTTATGAATTTTCATGCGATCGGGAGCTCTTCGATCACGTCACGGGATGAGCCATTCTATGCCGATCGTTTTCTTCGAGTGAACCTTGCGGAGAACGGCCAGGGATTGTGATGCGAAAAACGGTGCGAGCGTCCATCGTACGTTCCAGCAGGACACTACCCCCGTGATCCTGCACGATTTTTTGCACAATCGTCAGGCCCAGGCCGGTGCCGTTCTCTTTGCCATAACTGACGAAAGGATGAAAGAGCCTGTTACGGATGGGCTCTGCGATGCCCGGACCGTTATCGGAAACCGCGATGGTGACCGATGCATCGGTGTGGCCGATCATGATCTGCACCCGGCCGTCGGTGCTGGGCGCAGCCTCGCAAGCATTGAGCAGGAGATTGTAGAGAGCTCGTTCGAGTTTGCGAGGATCGAACCAAGCCAAGCTTTGGCCATCGCTTTCCAGATGAATCGCGGTTCCCTGATGGCGTGGATGCAAGCGCACGGCCTGGATGGCGCGCTGCACACTTTCTGCGACGCTGGCGTAACTGGGATTGAGAGATTCCCGGTTGCGAGCGAATTCGAGCAGGGAATCGATGAGGTCGGTCATCTGGTTCACGCCGATACGGACTTCCTGATATAACTCTTCGCGCTGCGCAGAAGACAGGCGGCCGTCGCAAAGGAATTCAGAGTTGGCCACGATCGCAGCCAGCGAATGGCGCAGGTCGTGAGAGATGGAACTGGCCATCCGCCCGATAGTAGCCAACTGCTCAGATTCCAGCAGAGCTTGCTGGGTCTTGAGCAGACTGGAGCGCATGCGGTCGAAGGCGGAGGTCAGTTCCGCCACTTCGTCGCTTCCCCGGGCATCCAGCGGATGATGGAAATCGCCATGCTCCAAGGCGCGAACGCCATTCACCAGGCTGGCCAGGGGACGGGTGAAGGTATGGGAAATCAGAAATACCAACCCGCTGCCTATCAATACGGCCGTGAGACCGAGCAGCAGGAGCAGCCGATTTAGGCTGCCGAGGAAGTTCGCGGCTTGATCGTAGGATCCCAGTACGGTCAAGCGCACCGCGGGGGTTTCCTGTTGGCTGGAGAGGTCGAGTGAAGTGGCCAGGAAAAGTTCGTGACCGACTTCAACGTCGCGAGGGACGTTCTCCGACGATTCCGTGGAAAGCGCATGGACTCCGGGACTGTCCGATTGCAGTGGAGTGAGCGTGGTGGCCACGATTTCCTCTCCGTAGGAGAAAGCAACCTGACTGGCGGAAACCTTGCTTACCTCTTGGGCCAGGTCGTCATCGATTTCGTAGCCGATAATCAGAAAACCAAGCAACCGGCCTTCTGTCTTAGAGCCGAAATAAACCGGCTGCACAAAAGTTTGATAGAGATGGTGGGCGCCGAACCACCAGTGGCTGGAGTCATTCTGGGTTAAAGACTGCTGAAAATATTGCTGCGCGGTTTCGCGAGTAAGTCCCTCGGATTTTGTGTGGAGAGCAACCACCGTGCCGTTGCGATCGGCCAGCACGAGAAGATCGCTGCGGGTCAGTTGCCAGACATCCCGGGAAGCGTCCTGGATGGTGGCGGGGTCGTGGGCCGTCATAATGGCTCGGGTGATGGGAAGGTCGGCGACCAATTCAGCGGAGCGGGTCAACATGACTTCGCGGTCATGCCGAAAATTTTGAAAGTTAGTGACGGAGTTCCGCAGGTCCTGAACAATTCCTTCGCGGACCTGGTGTCGCACACTGTTGCGAACCACGAGAAGGCTCACCGCGGTGAGGCCCGCGGTGATGAGCAGCATGGAGAGCAGAAAACGCGTGCGCAGGCGGGTTCGGGGTACAAATGTCGTAGCGGAATGGATTCGAATGGCGTGCGACGCGGGTTCTGATGAAGGGTCCAAGGGATTTCAGCGGACGAACTTGTAGCCCATCCCGTGCACCGTGCGGAAGTGCACTGGACTGGCCGGATCGCGCTCTAATTTCTGGCGAAGCTTCAGAATATGATTGTCCACGGTGCGGGTGGAAGGATAATTCTGGTATCCCCAGACCTCGTTTAGCAACTCGTCGCGTCCAATGACACGGTCGGCATTTTGCACGAGAAATTGCAGGGTCTTGAATTCCTGCGCGGTCAAAACCACGACCTTGCCGTCCCGCTGGACTTCCATCTTCTTGAAGTCCACGGAAATGCCATCGAAACTAACCAGGCTGACGCTTGCCGTGCGGGTAGTATGGCGCAGAGCGGCGCGCACCCGGGCCAGGAGCTCTCGCGGGCTGAAGGGTTTGGTTACGTAGTCGTCGGCACCCAACTCGAGCAGCAGAACCTTATCGGAGACGTCGCTGGTGGCGCTTAGCACAACGATGGGCAGCGTTGGAGCCTGAGCCTTCACTTCCTTGCACAGTTCGCTGCCGGAAAGCTTGGGCAGTCGGAGATCGAGAACAATGAGTGCTGGAGGGGCGGCTTGAAAGCTTTCCAGCGCCGCGGCGCCATTGCCTTGCACCTCAACGGCGTATCCCTCGGTCTCGAACATGCGCTTCAGTGCCTTCTGGACCGATGGATCGTCCTCCACTACAAGAATTCTCCCCATCGGGCGAGTAGCGTCCATCGGATCAGCTGACCCGGCCGTGCTTAGCGGAGTTGCGATTTGACCCATGGGAAACCTTCCTGACTTTATTGGGGCCAGCCTTCAAGGGGTGCGGCTGATATCCCGGTACCCGTGACAACTGAAGCTTACAATGTTTTCCGCCTAATTGTTGGGGAGGAGGCGTAGTTTGACAAATTGTTTACAATTCCACTACCGGGTAAAACCGCTTTACGGCAGAGGGCTTGCTGCGGATGGGCTCTGAGGCAGGTTGGTTGTGGCATTCGAGAGGAGAACATAATCGCTGCGGTGACGGCTACCGTAGAATAGAAAACGTTGCCCGTTCCTGCCGAATTCGATAGGCTGCGCGTTGTGCTGGTGGACGTGCGCAATCCTCTCAACATTGGCGCGGCTGCCCGGGCGATGAGCAATTTTGGATTTCATCGTCTGCGATTGGTGAATCCTTACGATGTAGCGTTCCAGAACGCGCGTTCCGCTGTGGGCGCGGCAGCCACTCTGGCGGCCGCGGAAGTGTATCCCACTGCGGCCGAAGCGGTGGCTGACTGCTCGCTTGTGGTTGGAACTACCGCCGTGGGCCATCGCGACCTGCAACATTCCCTGGTCCGGTTGGAGAATGGCGCTGCCGTTATTCGAACGCATCTGGCCACAGGTCCTTGCGCTCTTCTGTTCGGCTCAGAAAAATTCGGGCTGTCGAATCTGGATATGAGCCATTGTCATTGGCTGATGCGTATTCCCACGCGTGATGAACACGCATCGATGAATTTGGGACAGGCTGTGGCCGTGTGTCTGTATGAATTGATGCGCGACCCGGGAGCGGTAGCCAAGCCGGGGGACGGAGATTCGGCGTTGTCGGCCGATGTAGAGAGGATTACCGATACATTGCTCGACGCGCTGCGAGCCAGCGAGTATCCCAAGCTGAACACTTCAAAATCGTTTCATGCTGCCGTCCGGCGTGCGATACGGCGGCTGCATCTGCAAAAGGGCGATGCGGAGTTTTTGCTGGGCATGCTACGACAGATGATTTGGAAGATGAAGAAAGATAAAAACGAAGACGCAAAAGGTTGAGGCGGCGGTTCAGGGTTTTATCTCTGTGGGAAAAACCTGGGTCGATGTCCTGCCAAACTGGAATCGCAGGAGCCACTCACTGAGTGCTGGACGCCCGTCCGTTACGGGCGCTTTGAATTTCCAACTGCGCGCCGCTGCGAGCGCATGATTCGCGAAATACCGGCTTGGCCCCGGTGAGATCAGCCTTGCCTCAGAAACGTTCCCCGAGGCATCCACCGAAACCTGAACGCTGACTTTTATCTTGCCGTGAATGGTATTCTGCGCGCCTCGCGAAACCGCGGGCAGAATTTGCTGTAGCACGCTTCCTTGAGTAGTACCCGTTGTCGTGGACTTCGCCTTGTCAGGAAACGGAGCGGGGGATTGAGCCGCTGGAGGGTTCGCAGGAACAGTTTGGGATTCTACAGGATGAGTTTCGGCTGATGGAAGCTGCGGTGCTTGAGATACAAATTTTCGGCCAAACAATATTGCCAGGAGCAACAAAGCGATGGCGATTGGAAGTAGCGTCCAACGCTTGGTACGCTTCCCCGTAGGCTCAACCGGTCTGGCCGGTTCGACTGGTTTCGGCGATTGCTGTCCTTTCTGTCTGCTTAAGACTTCGCTGAGAGTGCCGCGTTGCTGCGGCTGGAGCTGGAGGCAGCGCCTCGCGATTGCGTGAAAGGGCTGAGGAATCGCCTCCGGTATGGCAATTTGACCCTGGTCTCGGTTTCTTAGATTCGGCTCGTGCTGGGTCAGGATGGCAACCAGCATCACGCCAACGGACCACAGGTCGGCGGCTTGAGATAACCCCGTGGTGGCGATTTCGGGCGCGTCATAGACACCATTGTGCGCCGGGGCACTCTCGCCATTTTTGCCAAGACTATCAGCAGAAATTTTTAGTTGGTTGCCCACGGCCATGATATTCGACGGCTTGAGGCGACCATGCACGAATCCGGCGCGGTGGACAAAAGTCAAAGCGTCGACCGTGGGTGGGAGCATCTCCTGGACTTCCGCCGGCGAGAGCGGACGCTGCGGAACAACCTGCCCCAAATCTTCTTCGGCAAATTCCATCACGACGTACAAGAAGTTCGTTTCATTGATCCGGCAACGGCCAGATTCAAACAGGCGCATCAGGTTTGGATGAGAAAGCTTGGCGATGTCAGCCCAGCGGAAAAGTTGAGCATCTTCTTTGAGCGTGCCGGAGGCATAGGTCTCGACTGGGATGATCTTGATGACCGCTTTCTGCGATCCGTTTAAGCCGCGGTCGGTGAGAAATACTGCGCTGTGCTCGGATCCTCCAAGCCACTTCTGGAGGCGGAGTTTTCCGTCAACGACGCGACCTTCCCAACTTTTCGAAACCTCGATCAAACCGTTCATAGGACATGACTTGCCGAACGGCTATTCTATGCCAGCCGGGGGCTGATTCTCGCCAAAATTGTGCCCTTTCCCAAGGGAGGGGTGTGGAAATCTCCAGCCGTCTTTCGGCCCTCCGCTTGCGCTGGGGCGAAATGACGAGTTCTTTTGGGTTACTCACGCCTTGGCGACTTTTGATTGGGTTGTATGATTCAAGGGTTGCTATGCGGCGGCATACTTGTAGTGTGGATGATCGCGGGCTAATCCAGATTGTGGATTCCGCATTGGCCGACGTCACTCGACGAAGCGGTGAATGGCTGGTCTGCCGCCCCGGATGTACGCAATGCTGCGTCGGAGCATTCCCTATCAATCAGCTCGATGCCCAGCGAATGCGGCGGGGATTGGATGCGCTGGAAGCGAGTTTGCCGGAACGGGCAGGACGCATACGAGAGCGGGCGCGGGATTCCGTGGCCCGGCTTTCAGCGGAGTTTCCGGGCGATCCGGTCACTGGTTTACTTGATGAGGGAGATGAGGCGACGGGGCGCTTTTCTGATTTTGCGAATGACGAACCGTGTCCCGCCCTTGACCCGCTCACCGGCCATTGCGAGCTTTATGAATCACGTCCCATGACGTGTCGCGTTTTTGGGCCGCCGGTTCGGTCGGAAGATGGACTGGGTGTGTGTGAGCTCTGTTTCCAGGGGGCAACGGATGAGGAAATTGCCAGATGCGAGATGAAGCCTGACCCTGACCATCTTGAATCCGGCCTGGTTGAACAGGTTGAAAGTACGACAGGAGTTCGTGGAAACACGATTGTGCCTTTTTGTCTTGTGTCCTGAAGCGAGCACTAGCAGGAGGTAGACGAAAGGTTCGCTCCAGTTCAGGTTTTCTTTTTTTCCAGCTCCGCCCATCGCGCGTATAAGGTATCGACGGTTTCCTGGGCTTCTTCCATCTCGGCGTGCGCTGCGATCAGACGGTGACTGTCGCTGACTATTGCAGGATCTTCGAGTTGGACTCGTTTCACCTGGAGGTCCAGTTCGGCCTCGGCAACGCGCTGTTCAATGGTTTCATATTCGCGCGCCTCCAGGTATGACAGTTTCTTCTTGGTTGATTCCTTGCGCTCCGGCTGACCGTCGACGTGTCCGGAAGAACTCGCACTGGACTTCGATGCCGCGGTCCGCGCCGTTCTCTGCCGTTGCTCCAGCCAGGTCTCCCACTGCGAATAATCGGCGAATAATCCCACGCCGCCTTGGCCGTCGAGCCCAAGGACCACAGTGGAAACGCGGTCCAGCATGTAGCGATCGTGCGTGACCAGGACCAGAGATCCGCGAAACTCCAGCAGGCTCTCTTCGAGAATGTCCAGGGTCGGGATGTCGAGGTCGTTGGTGGGCTCGTCGAGCAAAAGGACGTCGGCAGGCTGCAGCATCAGCTGCGCGATAAGAACCCGCGCCCGTTCACCGCCGGAAAGCTTTCCTACGGGCTGATTGAGCTGCTCGCCGGCAAAGAGAAACTTCGCTGCCCATGACGCTACGTGGGTTACTCGATCCTGATAAATCACCGAATCACCTTCCGGAGCCAGGGTTCGGCGCAAGGTTGTATCCGGATCGAGTTCACGGCGCTGGTCGAAATAAACAATGCGCAGCCGGTCGGCGCGGCGAATTTGTCCAGCTGCCGCGGTAGATTCTCCCAGCAACAGCCGGAGAAGGCTGGTCTTTCCGCTGCCGTTCGGCCCTACCAGGCCCACTCTCATTCCGGCAGTGATGACGCAATTGAGCCCGGTAAATAATTCGCGGCCGCCCACCTCGCAAGTGACATCTTCCAGTTCGATGAGACGCTTGGTCTTTCGATCGGTCGCCGAAAAATCGATCTGCGCGGTCCCGGTGCGGCTTCTGGCATTAAGATCCGCGAGTTCGCTCATCAACTCACCGGCTTTATCGATACGCGCCTTGGACTTTCTGGTGCGCGCCTTGGCTCCCCGGCGAAGCCATTCGATCTCGCGATGAACCAGGTTTTCCAGTGCCTCCTGCCGCTTTGATTGCGCGTGCAGGAATTCTTCTTTTTTCTCCAGAAACCGGCTGTAGCTTCCGGCAACTCGCAGCAGTCCATCGGGATAGGTCCGGTTTAGCTCGGCCATGTCGGTCGCGACGTTTTCAAGAAAATAGCGATCGTGACTGACCACGACGCAGGCGAAGGCGGCTGCCGCCAGCAGCGCTTCCAGCCACTCGATTCCCGCCAGATCGAGATGATTGGTAGGTTCGTCGAGCAAGAGAATATCGGGCGATTGAACCAGGGCCTCTACAATCGCTAGCCGCTTTTGCCAGCCGCCGGATAGCGCGGAGGATTCCGCTTCAAGGTCTTCAAAGCCAGCACGGCCCAGGATCTCGGCAAAAAGGGTGTCGCGTTCCGACTCCGGGATGGCGGCACGCTGCATTGCGCTTTGGGCTACGGACCGGATGGTATCGCCAGACTTGAACTTTGAATCCTGCTCCACATAGCTGAGCCGAATCCGTTTGCGTACAGCGATTTCTCCAGTATCCGGACGTTCGTCGCCGGCGAGAACGCGAAGCAGGGTGGACTTGCCTGAACCGTTTGGGCCGATCAGCCCAATGCGGTCGCCTTCGGAAACCGTAAAGGAAACGTTCTGGAAGAGCGGGTTGGCTCCGAAAGACTTCGAGATTTCTTGCGCATTGATGATTGGCGCCAAAAGGTTATGCTCTCCTAAACATTCAACTTGAGATTATCAGCAAAACGCGGATGACACGCCTCGGGGCTGTCTAAGTTTCTATTCCAGCTTACTAAGGCCCTTCTATTTTTTGCCGATGTGCCAATGACGGGAGCAGTACGGCTAAAGCCGCGTTTCTGCAGATTAGCTGTGAGCCCCATTTTGGGAAGGCAATGGTGCACACTAAGAGTCTCATTCCAGGCCCGAAGAGCTGCACAAGGAGCGGTCTCCGGTACTTGAGTTGGCGACCCGCGAAGTCTTCGAAACCATGCTTGCCTGCAAACTGGAAGCATCGCCAACTGCCCCGACCGATCGGTTACACGTTACCGCCATGGTGGGACTGGCGGGGATGCTATGCGGCGTAATGACGGTTCGTTGTGACCAAAAGGCGGCCGCACTTATGGCGTCCAAGATGCTTGGAATGGGGGTGGACAAGGTTGGCCCGGAGATAGCGGACGCGCTCGGCGAAGTCTGCAATAGGGTGGCGGGAAATTTCAAGCACAAGATCTCCGGTTCAGGCGATGGCTGCATGCTTTCTCCGCCCTCAGTCATCCCCGGCGGCGACTACTGTGCACGCCGACCCTGACTGCCCGAAGATCCAGGGCAATTTTCCATTTGAGAAATTGCCCATGCTCATCTCTATCAATTATCCATAGCGAGGCGCAAAATGGGTGTCAGCGGGGGGTGCGGCGTCAATCTTTTCTAAATCCTGTGAGTTCCGGACGCTATATCCGATACTTCACCCTCAGCCCATCACCGCGAAACTTGCTGGCGATAGAAAACCAGCCGTCAAAGTGCGCAAATCTTGATCGAAATGATAGATAGTTTGGATTTCTAAAATGCCTGCAGGCGATAAAGTTAGCGCGATCCAATTTGTGCTTGTGACTTCGCTAGTGGCATTGGCGATTGCGGGTAGGTTTGCGAGTTTCGAAGGCGCGGAAAGGCGCGGACCTGATGGTTGGGAGTTGCGGGATGGTTGGGGCATAATGTTGATGCTGGCTTAAGAGGGAAATGCAAAGGTAGCGGATTCGTGAGAATCAGGGTTTGAGAAGAAAAACATGACGAAAGTGGAAGCAGTCATTCAAAATTCCAAACTGGAAGCGGTGAAGGGCGCCCTGCAGGAGATTGGCGTCGAGGGTATGACAGTGATCGAAGTGCGCGGCCATGGCCGACAGAAGGGCCACACTGAGGTCTACCGGGGGCGCGAGTACAGCGTGGATTTAATTCCCAAGACCAAGCTAGAGATGGTGCTGGTGGATACGATGGTGGAAAAGGCGGTGCAGGCCATTGTGACGGCGGCGCGTACGGGCAAGATTGGTGACGGGAAGATTTTTTTGACGCGCGTAGACGAAGCCATTCGCATCCGCAATGATGAGCGCGGCGAAGGGGCGCTGTAGCATTGCGATTTCCGGCGTGTGTCGCGGACGGTAAAGATTAAGATTCTGGGGAAACAGGGATGCGTTCCAGTTTCTACTGATGATTGAACTGCGAAGTTCCCTAGCGGAAGAGTCATCGCGGATCGCGGGCGACTTCGCGGCCACCGGAGATGGCCGCGCCGCAGTCGTTCACCGCACGCGACTCATCGAAGACATTCTCAAACGATTCTGGCGGGAGTGCGTCTCGCCGGATGACCACGGACCCGGGGGGCTTGCGCTGGTAGCGACGGGCGGCTTCGGACGCGGCTGGCTGTTTCCCTATTCCGACATCGATCTGCTCTTTCTGTTTTCGGATCGCGCAGCTGAGGCGGCTCACAAAGAACCGATTCAGCGCTTCTCACAGGAGCTTTGGGACCTGAAGCTCAAGTTGAGTCCAGCATCGCGGACGCTGGCGGAGTGCGATCGCTTCGATCCCAACAATACCGAGTTTACGATCTCTCTTCTCGATTGCCGGTTTCTCGAGGGCGATCGCGAGCTCTTTACCCGGCTTCACGATTCGGTGATTCCGAAGCTGGTGGTGCGCGAATCGAAGCCCCTGCTGCAAGGGCTGGCCGAGGTGACACGGGAGCGGCATGGAAAATTCGGGCATACCGTATTCCATCTGGAGCCGAATTTGAAAGAGACTCCGGGAGGGCTTCGCGATTGCAACGTAGCTTCCTGGCTAGCGCTGATCTCGGCTATGGGCAAGCTGGGCGATTGGCCTAATGCGAGCTCGTTGCGGGCGCCAGTGCGGAAGCAACTGGATGCGGCGATCGAATTCCTGATGGCGGCTCGTTGCTTTCTGCACTACCGCCACGGGCGAGATGACAACGCACTGAGCTGGGAGGCACAGGACGAAGCCGCCGCGCGGAAGATCGGAGCTTCCGGTTCGGCGGAGCTCACAGCGGCGGATTGGATGCGGATTTATTTCGGACATGCGCGAGCAGTGCAGCGCACGGTTACGCAGTTGATGGAAGAGATTCCGGAATCTTGGTCTGCATTGCGAAGGCAGTTTCAGGGCTGGCGGTCGCGGACGTCGCATCCGGATTTTTCTGTGGTGGACGGGTTGATCTTCCTGCAGCAGTCCTCTTCGCTGCAGGATCCCGAAATGCTGCTGCGGCTATTTCACTTCATGGCGCATCACGGGCTGACGTTGAGCACGACCACGGAGCACCGGATCGAGCAGGCGCTGCCGGCGCTGGCGGTTGCTCCGCCGCGAGGAGCGGAACTATGGCTCTACCTGCAGGAGACGCTGCTGCAACCGCACGCCGCCGAGGCTCTGCGCGCCATGCATTCCCTGCGCCTGCTTACGCTTTTACTGCCGGAGTTGAAGCCTATCGATTCATTGGTGGTGCGGGACTACTATCATCGCTTCACCGTGGATGAACACTCCATCCTTGCTATCGAGAGTTTGCATCGCTTGAATCAATCGAAATCGGAGTGGGACAAGCGTTATGCGGAGTTGCTTGGCGAACTTGAAGATCCGGAATTGCTCTACCTCGCTTTGCTGCTGCACGATACGGGAAAGGGAGTGCCGGGCAGCAATCACGTGGAGGCCAGCCTGGATATAGCCGGGCGCTGCCTGGACCGCCTAGATGTGAACCCCGCAGAACGCGCGGTGGTGTTATTTCTGATTGGAAGTCACCTAGAAATGTCGGCGCAACTTCGGCGGGACATTTTCAATCCGGAGACGGTGGCGGCTTTCGCGGAAAGAATGGGTACGCCGGAGCGATTGAAAATGTTGTGCCTGTTGACCTACGCGGACATCAAGGCAGTGAATCCGGAGGCGCTCACGCCGTGGAAGGCGGAAAGCGTATGGCAACTCTACATTGGCGCCGCGAACTATTTGAACCGCAGCGCGGATCATCGGGTGCATAGCGATGTGAGCGACGAAAAGCTGGCGCGCCTGCGCAGCCTGGCTCCGGTAACGGGCGCGAAATTCAAAGACTTCGTGGAGGGATTTCCGCAGAGATATTTACAGGTCCACTCCGCCGAGGAAGTGATGCGCCACATGGAAATGGCGGAGCAGGTGGGCCGTGACGCGGTGCAGGTAGATCTCAAGCGCGGGCGGCATTGGTATGAAATTACGCTGGTGACCCGGGACCGGGCCTTGCTGTTCGCGACGTTGACGGGAGTTCTGGCGGCCTGGGGGATGAACATCGTGAAGGCGAATGCATTCTCGAACCAGGCGGGAACCGTGGTGGACTCTGTTTATTTCACGGACCGCTTTCGTACTTTGGAGTTGAACCTATCGGAGTGGGACCGGTTCAAGAAGAGCATCACCGCGGTTTTGGCCGGAGAAGCCGACCTCGACAAAATGTTGCACGACCGCCAACGCAGCGAAAAAAGCAGCAAGGTCAAGGTAATGATCGAGACCCGGATTGATTTTGACGATGAATGCTCCTCCACCAGCACCCTGCTGCAAGTGATCGCGCAGGACCGGCCGCGGTTGTTGCATAAAATCAGCTCATGCCTATCGCGGCAACGGTGCAACATTGAAATCGCGCTGATCGATACCGAAGGACAAATGGCGATCGATACTTTTTATCTCACGTCCGATGGCAAGAAACTTTCAACGGAGCTTCAAAAAAAAGTGGAGAAGGCCGTGCTTCATGAACTGAAAGGCCTGGAACTGGCATAGTAATCGAGACCGTTACGGCTGGCTCGTCGGTACGCGCTACTGTTGGATGGTGGTCTCCGTGCTGGCTGGTTTTTGCGTGACTTGTGGAGGATTCGGCAACTGAGAATTATCCCATCCGCCGCCGAGGGCCTGCACCAGCGCCACTGCGTCGGTTATCTCTTCCATCTGAAGAGTATTCAGAGTCTGCAAGTCCGCCAGCACAGTTGTCTGAGCGATCAGAACGTCGATGTAGGGATCGATGCCGGTCTGAAAGCGCGCCTCTTCGAGCTTGAGACTGATTTGAGCGGAATCAACCGCCTGTTGTTGTTGTTGGACCTCCTTCGAGAGAATGCGTACCTCGGCAAGGGCATCCTCCACCTGCTGAAATGCGGTGAGCACGGTTTGACGGTAGGCGGCAAGATCGGCATTGTAGGTGGCAACGAATTGTTGAACGGTCGCGCGACGCAAACCGGCGTCGAAGATGGTTTCCGAGAGCGAGGTTCCGACCGACCAGAATCGGCTGGGCCAGGCGAACCAGTTACTTACAGCTGAACTCTCAAAGCCGCCTGCCGCGGTTAAGCTCAAGGTGGGATAGTAGGCCGCGCGAGCAATACCGATCTGCGCGTTAGCCGCTGCCATAGTGCGTTCGGCGGCGGCAACATCAGGACGCCGCTCGAGCAATTCCGAAGGCAGTCCGACCGGGATGGGCGGCGGAACCACGGTCAGCGGCTTCACGGGAACGGAAAAACCCGTGGCGGCCTTGCCCACCAGCATGGCGATCGCGTGTTCAAATTGAGCGCGCGCGATGCCCACGTTGGTCGCGCCCGCCTGTGCGCTCTGCAGCGCGGTTTCAGCTTGGACCACAGAGACCTCCGTGGTCATGCCGCTTTCATACAGCGCACGAGTCAGATCGAGTTCTTTCTGATCGGCCTCGACCGTGTCGTTTAAAATTTTTTGCAGTTCGTCCTGACCGCGTATTTCGAAAAAAAACTCAGCCAGGTCGGCCTGCTCGGTCAGGCGCTCATTTTCGAGATCGGCTGCGCTGACCTGGGCAGAGTACTGGGCTTGGCGCACGGTGTTACGAACTTTGCCCCAGAGATCAGGCGCCCAAGACGCTTCGAGCGGAGCCGAATAGACGGTGCTCTGCAATTGCGTTACCGCGCCCGTGCCGCTTGTACTGACGGGTTTCGTGTTCAGGTTTCCCGAGGTGCGCGCGCGGTTAAACGAGGGTGCAGTCGATAGCGTAGGAAAGAACTGCGAACGGGCCTCGCGCACCACGGCGCGGGCTTCCATAAAGTTCTCGAAGAATTGTTTGATGTTCTGGTTGTCGATATTCAGTTGCTCTTCGAGAGCGTTGAGCTCCGGATCGTTGAATATCTCCCACCATTTGCCGCGGAGCATGGCATCCGCCGGTTGCGCCACGGTCCAGGGCCCGTTGTCATTGAATTGGGTGGTCGATTCCTTGTACGCAGGGGCAGGCGCTTGGGGCGCAGGGGCATGATATTTGGGCCCGACCACGCAGGCCGATCCCATTAATAAGAGCGCGGCCGCACCAAGGTTCGCGGTGCAGGTCGCCAATTTTCGCCGGAAGATCGTCATAACTTTTTCCTTTACTTCGACTCGTTACTTCCACTCATTGCGCTATTCGTGTCATCGCGCTATTTCTAGCCTGCCTCCGGAGCCGGGGAGGCAAGACTACCGTGCGGCTTTTTCTGAAAGCGAAGGCGCAGGCGATCGAGGAACAGATACACCACCGGAGTCGTATAGAGGGTCAGCATCTGGCTCACGATCAATCCGCCGACGATGGTGATGCCGAGAGGCCTTCGCAGCTCCGAACCCGTACCGGTCCCGAAGGCCAGCGGCAGCGCCCCGAACAGGGCGGCCATTGTGGTCATCAGAATAGGACGAAAGCGTAGCATGCAGGCTTCGAAGATCGAATCCGCCGGGCTCTTGCCCTCCTGCCGTTCGGCGACCAGGGCGAAGTCAATCATCATAATGGCATTTTTCTTCACGATACCGATCAGGAGCACAATTCCGATAATGGAAATTACATTCAGGTCGATCTTGAAAAGCATCAACGCCAATATCGCTCCCACGCTGGCCGAAGGCAGCGTTGAGATGATGGTCAGCGGATGCACCAGACTCTCATAGAGGATGCCGAGGACAATGTAGACCGCTAACAGCGCAACCGTGATGAGCACCTTTTCGCTGTTCAACGACTGCTGATAGGCTTGCGCGGTTCCGGCGAAGAAGCCTCTTACCGTGGAGGGAATGCCTAGTCTCTGCTGCATTTCGGCGACGCGCTGCGTGGCATCGCTCAAAGAGACCCCGGGCGCCAGATTGAAGGACACGGTGACCGAAGGGAACAGGCCGGTATGATTTACGGCGAGCGGCGTGGTACTGGCCTGAGCGCTTGTCACTGCGGCGAGAGGCACGTTGCCCTTCTGAGGAAGGTTGCCTGTGCTGGACGTGCTGCCTGTGCTGCCGATGCTGCGCAGATAAATGCTCTTCAGGCCTTGCGGAGTTTGCCAATATTTTGGAGCAACTTCGAGAACCACGTAATACTGATTGAGCTGGGTGTAGATGATTGATACTTCGGCTTGGCCGAAGGCGTTAAACAGGGAGGAGTCGATAGCCTGCGCGGTCAAACCGAGGCGGGCGGCAGAGGTCCGGTCGTAAGTCATCAACTCCTCCAATCCGCCATTCTGCTGGTCGGAGTTGACATCCTGAAAGCCGGGAATCTTTTTCATCTCGTCCAAAAGAACGGGTCCCCATTTCGAAAGATCCTGTACGTTGTCCGACTGGATGGTGTACTGGTAAAGCGCGGCACTATTCCGGGCGCCGATGCGCAGATCCTGGGAGGCCTGCAAAAATGCCGAAGCCACAGGCAAACGGTTCATCCTGGGGCGTAGGCGGTTGATGATATCCGCGGCGCTGACCTTGCGTTCGTCGAGCGGCTTTAGGGCGATGTAGATGAATCCCGTGTTCGTGGCGCCGTTGCCGCCGGTGTAGGCATTCACATTGGCCACCGCGGGATCGTTCTTGATCACTCTCACCAACTGTAGAATCGAGTCGGACATGGCAGGAAACGACGAATCCTGCGGACCCTGAACCGCGCCGACGATGGCACCCGTGTCCTGCTGGGGGAAGAAGCCTTTGGGGATCCTGACGATGAGCACGACATTCAATGCGACCGTCAACAGCAATATCACCAGCATGAGGGTCGAGTTGTCGAGCGCCCAGTGCAGGCTGCGGCGATAAGATTCAAGCATCCAGGCAAAAAACTTTTCGCTCGCCCGATACATCCTGCCGTGACCTTCCTGTTTCTCCGGCTTCAGCAGGTGGGCGCACATGGTGGGGGTGGTGGTCAAAGAAATCACCATCGACACTACGATGGCCGTCGAAAGAGTGACGGCAAATTCGCGGAAGAGACGGCCGACGATTCCCCCCATCATGAGGATAGGGATGAAGACGGCGATCAGCGAAACGCTGATGGAAAAGACCGTGAAGCCGATCTCTTTTGCGCCCTGCAGCGCCGCGGCAAAGGGCGCCATTCCTAGTTCCAGGTGACGGGCGATGTTCTCCATCACCACGATGGCGTCATCCACAACGAATCCCGTGGAGATGGTCAGCGCCATGAGCGAGAGATTATCGATGCTATAGCCGAACAGATACATCACGGCGAAGGTTCCGATCAGCGACACCGGAACGGCAACGCTCGGAATCAGGGTGGCGCGGGCGTTGCGCAGAAAGATGAAGACAACGAGAATAACCAGCACCACCGAGATCATCAAGGTGCGCTCCACGTCTTTCACGGACGCGCGAATCGTGGTGGTGCGGTCGAGGACCATGGTGGTGTTGATGCCTTGGGGCATCGAGGCTTGCAGAAAGGGCAACTGCTCGCGGATGTTTTCAACGGTTTGAATAATATTCGCGCCCGGCTGCCGGAAGATAATCACCGTGACCGACGGAATGCCATTCAGGTATCCGGAGGTGCGGACGTTCTGCAAAGAATCCGTAAGGGTGGCCACGTCAGAGAGCCGAACCGCGGTGCCGTTGTGGTAACCCACGATGATGGGTTTGTACTCGTCGGCGGTTGAGATCTGGTCATTGGTAACGATGTCGGCGGTGGTGGAGCCATCGGCAAACTGGCCTTTTGCGAGGTCGGCGTTCTGCGTACTTAAGATCGCCTGGATGTCTAACAACGTGAGGCCGTAGCTGTTCAGCTGGACAGGATCGACATCTACGCGAACCGAGGGCAGGGAACTGCCCCCCACGACAACTTGTCCCACTCCCTGGATCTGAGAAAGCTTCTGCTCCATGATGGTGGAAGCTTCGTCGTACAATTTGGCCTGATCGTATTTCGTGGAGGTCAAACCGAGAATCACGATCGGGGCATCGGCGGGATTCACTTTCCGGTATGTGGGATTCGCCGGAAGGTTGGTCGGCAGATAACTGCGGGCGGCGCTGATGGCCGCCTCGACATCGCGAGCCGCGCCGTCAATATTGCGACTCAAATCGAACTGGATGGTGACTGACGTACTCCCCAGCGAACTTGCGGAGGTCATTTCCGTAACCCCCGCGATATGGCCGAACTGACGCTCCAGCGGGGTGGCCACGGAGGAGGCCATGATCTGGGCGCTCGCTCCGGGCAAGGAGGCTGAGACCGAGATGGTGGGGAAGTCAACCTGAGGCAGGGGTGAAACCGGCAGCACCGTAAACGAGATTGCCCCGGCGATGGCAATGGCAATCGTCAACAACGTGGTTGCCACCGGCCGCCGGATAAATAGCTCGGAAGGGTTCATGCCTGTTCTGCCGGTTGCGCCGTCCCGCCCGAAGCTTCGCGCGAGTGCGAGCGGGAGAATCTTCGCCCCAGGTTGTCAAAGAAGATATAGATCACCGGAGTGGTGTACAGGGTGAGCGCCTGGCTCAACAAGAGTCCGCCGACCATCGCGATTCCCAGGGGTCGGCGAATCTCAGAGCCGATGCCTCTTCCTAAAGCCAGAGGAAGTCCGCCGAGCAATGCGGCCATTGTGGTCATCATGATTGGGCGGAAACGCAGCAGGCTGGCCTCATAGATGGCGTCGGTCGCGTTCTTTCCGTGTTGCCGCTCGCCCTCAAGCGCGAAATCCACCATCATGATTCCGTTCTTCTTCACGATTCCAATGAGCAGGATGATGCCGATAATGGCAACCACGCTCAAATCCTGGCCGAATATCATTAGCGCCAGCAGCGCGCCCACTCCGGCGGATGGAAGAGTGGAAAGGATGGTGACCGGATGAACGAAACTTTCATAGAGGACGCCCAGCACGATATAGACGGTGACCAGAGCGGCCAGAATTAACAGGGCCTCATTCGACAGGGAGTTTTTAAACGACGCCGCAGTGCCTTGAAAAGACGCTTGCAGGCTTGCCGGCATGTGCATCTGCTCCTGCACTTTATCGATTGCGCTGATCGCGCTTCCCAGCGCTGCGTTGGGCGCCAGATTAAAAGACACAGTGACGGAAGGGAACTGCCCTTGATGGTTGATGGAGAGATTCTCCGGGGTCCGCTCGAAATGAGTAAATGCGCTCAGCGGCACGGCATTGCTCATGGTGGAAGAGGTGGTGCTGTTTGCCGAGGAGCTGGAGCCCGAGCTGCCGGGCGTTAGGGCATTCGCAGGAGGAGTAAGCACGCTGGGTGAAGCAGTTGGAGTGAAGAGCACCGAAGTAGTGAGGGCATTCGATCCGGCGGAGGCAGATCCGCTGGCCGCAAAAGATGTGGAAGCTGCCGGTCCTGAGGTGCCGGCGGATGCATTGGCCTGAATGTACAGATTTTTCAGGGTGTCCGGACTCTGCTGGTACTGTGGCGCGGTTTCCAGGATCACGTGGTACTGGTTGAGCTGGGTATACATGATGTTGATCTGGCGCTGTCCGAAGGCGTCATAGAGAGTGTTGTCGACGGTGGCGGGAGCGATGCCGAGCCGCGAGGCGGTGACGCGATCGATGATCACGGAGACGGCCAGTCCGCCGGGCTGCTGATCGGTGGCGACATCTTCCAGTTCCGGCAGGCTTTGCAATTTTGCTACAAAGCGATTGGTCCATTCGTTCAATTCGTCCACATCCGGATCTTCCAGAGTGTATTGGTACTGGGTTCGGCTCACGCGGTCGTCGACGGTTATGTTTTGCACGGGCTGCATATAAACCGAGATGCCTTGCACCTTCTGCAGGCTGGATTGCAACCTGCGGACGAGATCCGCCGCGCTAACGTCGCGGTCCGAAAGGGGCTTCAGGTTGATCGACAGGCGGCCGCTGTTGAGCGTCGTGTTGGTGCCGTCGGCGCCGATGAATGACGAGAGACTCTCTACGGCCGGGTCCGCAAGAATGACCTTGGCCAGTTCCTGCTGTTTTGCCGCCATCGCCGGAAAGGAAATAGTTGCCGGAGCCTGCGAGATACCTTGAATGACACCGGTGTCCTGCACCGGGAAAAAGCCCTTGGGAATCACGATGTACAGAAACACCGTAAGGATCAGGGTGCCGAGAGCAACCAGCAAGGTGATGGTTTGATACTGCAGCACGAATTTCAGAGTGCGGCCATAGAAACCGATCATGCTGTCGAAAACCCGTTCGGACCAGCGATAGATGCGCCCCTGCTGCTCCTTGGGTTCATGCCGCAAGATGCGTGCAGCCATCATGGGAGTGAGCGTGAGCGATACTACGGCGGAGATGACGATAGTGACCGCCAGGGTCACGGCGAACTCGCGGAAGAGCCGGCCGACGACGTCGCCCATGAACAACAGCGGAATCAGCACGGCGATCAACGAGACGGTGAGAGAGACGATGGTGAAGCCGATTTGTTCCGCACCTTTGAGCGCGGCCTCCATAGGCGCTTCCCCCTCCTCGATGAAGCGCGAGATGTTTTCGATCATCACGATGGCGTCATCCACCACAAATCCGGTGGAAATGGTGAGTGCCATGAGAGAGAGGTTGTCCAGGCTGTAGCCGAGGGCGTACATCGCCGCGAAGGTTCCCACCAACGACAACGGCACCGCCACGCTGGGGATGATGGTGGCATACAAACTTCGCAGGAACAGAAAGATGACCATCACAACCAGCCCGATGGTCAGCATCAGCTCAAACTCAACGTCGGATACCGAAGCCTGGATGGCGGTGGTGAGGTCGGTGAGGGTGGTGACTCGAATCGAGGCGGGAAGGTTGGTTTCGAGCTGCGGCAACAACTTCTTGATGCTCTTGACCACACTGATCGTGTTGGCGCCCGGCTGGCGCTGGATGTTCAGGATGACGGCTGGGGTCTGGTTCATCCACGCGGCTTGATTATTATTTTCGACGCCATCCACCACTTCCGCCACGTCGGTGAGCACGACGGGCGCGCCGTTGCGGTAAGTAACCACAACATTGCGATAATCGTCGCTGCTGATCAGTTGGTCGTTGGAATCGATCTGGTAGTCCTGGCGCGGCCCGTCGAAGTTGCCCTTCGCGGCATTCTGGCTGGTCTGGGTGAGGGCGGTGCGGACGTCTTCGAGATCGATACCGTAAGAGGAGAGCGCGGAAGGGTTGACCCGGATACGGACCGCCGGCTTCTGACCACCGCTGATGCTTACCAGGCCAACTCCATTCAGCTGCGAAAGTTTCGGAGCCAGGCGCGTATCCACCAGATCCTCCACTTGCGGCAACGGAACGGAATCGGAGGTGATGGCTAGGGTGAGCACGGGCGCATCGGCGGGATTGGTCTTGCTGTAGATCGGAGGCACGGGGAGGTTGGAGGGCAGGAAACTTTGGGCCGCGTTGATTCCCGATTGCACTTCTTCTTCGGCGACATCGATGTTGAGGCTCAAACTGAACTGCATCACGATGACGGAGGTCCCGCCCGAACTGGTGGAGGTCATCTGGCTGAGACCCTGCAGCTCGCCCAGTTGCCGCTCCAGTGGCGCAGTGACCGTGGTCGCCATCACATACGGACTCGCGCCCGGATAAAAAGTTAAGACTTGGATGGTGGGGTAATCGACCTCAGGGAGGGCGGAAACCGGTAACTGGGTATAAGCGACGATGCCAACGAGCAGGATTGCGGCCATCAACAAGGAAGTTGCGACGGGCCGCAGAATAAATGGGCGGGACGGACTCACGGGGCTTGACTCTCGGTTGAAGCAGCGGGCAGAGGCTGTTTGGAAACCCCGATCTTCGAATTATTCTGCAGCTTGTCAAAACTGCTGTCGGCTACCACGTCGCCGGGATTGATGCCTTCGACGGCGGTGTTGCCCTCATCCGCCACACCGGGCTTGATGTTGCGGATTTGAGCGGTGTCATTCTGAATGACGTAGACGAACGCGGTCTGGCCATTATGTTGAATCGCAGATGTGGGAATCAAGGTGACTCCCTGAAGAGTGTTCACCAGCAATCTGGTATTTACAAATTCGTTGGGGAACAAGGAATCGTCCTTGTTACCGAAGAGGGCGCGCATCTTAAGGGTGCCGGTAGTGGTATCGATCTGATTGTCGAAGGTGAGGAGTTTGCCGGTGCCCAGCTTTTTCAGCTGTCCGCGATCGAACGCGTCCACCGACAACTGCTTGCCGCGACGGGTTTGCGCCTGTACCTGCTCCACGCTGTCTTCGGCAGCGGTGAAAATTACCGTGATCGGTTGCAATTGTGTGATCACAGCCAGGACCGTGGTGCCAGCGGATTGAACGACGTTCCCGGGATCGACCAAACGCAACCCAACCCGGCCATCGATGGGAGAGGTTATATGGCAGAAGTCGACTTGCACCTGATCGAACTGCACCGTGCCCTGATCATTTTTCACCGTTCCTTCGTCCTGCAGCACGATTTTTTCCTGGTCATCGAGCAACTGCTTTTGAATGCTGTTTTTAGCCCAGGCTTCCCGGTAACGATCCAAGTCCATGGTTGCTTGCGCCAGAATGTTGATGTCGCGCTCGAGGGCGCCCTGGGCCTGCAATAGGGTTGCCTCAAAAGGCCGGGGATCGATCTCGACGAGGGGTTCGCCTTTGTGAACCAATTGGCCTTCTTTGTAATGAACCTGGATCACCAATCCGGTGACTTGAGAGGTGATTGAATCGGTGTATACCGGCGTGACCGTGCCAATCGATTCCAGGTAGACTCCGACATTTCCCTTCTGCGCGGTGGCGGTGGTAATCGTGACCGGACCGGTCATGCCGCGCCGGGATGGAGCTGCGCTCTTGCTCTCGTCGTGATGCCGGAATAGCAGCAAGAGGATTACGATGATCACCAGCAGCAACAGGCCCCACGAGAGAAGCCGCTTCCACAGAGGCTTAGGCGAACCAGGTGCAGGGGGCAACTGATGCTGCGGATCAATGGATGTGGCGAGAGGTTTATTTTCCATCCGAATTTTCTTGCATCGGCCGATCGAGACTTATCATTCCGGTCATTCCGGCTACATCCAAATCGAGGCAATACGACTTCGCCGACGTCCTGAGTCTTGCGTCATCATAATGCCGCGTGTGAAATGTACAGCTTGCAATCATTAACTATTATGCGAAATCATTATATAGAAGCAGCTTTTCACTTGGCGATTCCGACCCCCCCGTCCCAGATATTATCGCCGAATGCATCGGTGATCGGATGAACGAAAGTCTCCGGCGTTTGTCCTACATATTCGTGGCGCTGCCTCGCTATAGATCGAAGATTTTGTTGCTTTTACTCTGTAATTTGTTGCTTCGTTGATTCTCTGTACTCGCTGTCCTCATGAAAACACCTCTGGCCCATGGAGAGCGTAAAGAATCGGTAATGGAAGGTAAATGTTCGTAAGGAAACCAACGGTGAACTTATTTTTCAGTGGGATCGAGGGCGAAGGCCAATAGCACATTTCCAGCCATCGCGTTGGTGTAGCCGGTATTCACATAGACCATGCCGCTCACGATAGCTGGTCCCGCGCCATTCAACGAACCACCGTGCGCCTTGAGACCGTTGGTAGGGTGAAACTCTTGAGCAGTATCGAAATCCCAAAGCACGCTGCCGTCGCGAGTGTCATTCGCGCGCAAATGGCCATCAGGCGAGCCCGAGAAGACGACCCCGGAAATTGAGGTTGGAGGCGCCATCTGCGCAGGACTGCAGCCGAACTGCCCGGCACAGGCGGGTTTCGGCGGACCCGCGAACCAGGCTTTTTGGGGTGCGAAGGTCGAGGGCGAATAACCCACCACCGGCTAAGGGGTTGGAGAAATCGTAATCCGATAGCGGAAAGTAAGCGTAGCGTTGGTCGGCTGTGCCGCCCCATTAACGCATACACGATTCCCGACTTCTGCGCCAGCAACAGAATGTCGGCACCGCTGCCGAGCGACTTCAATATTGGGGGCGCTGCGAAAAATCGAAATCGTCTCCGGGCTCGTCGGGACAGTTGTCTTTTTTCCCGCCACGCAGCCGCTATTCCATCCATCCTTGGGAGTGAATTGGCGCGACCATAACTTCCTGCCCGAAGTCATATTGAAAGCGATCATCGAATCCGAGGTGTCAGTTGGCGGATCGGAATAGCTGTTGCCGGTAGCGAGGTAGATTATGTTTCGCTTCAGATCGGCGGTTGGCGACGACCACACCGGGGAGCTGGAAGGCCCCCAGTACTGCACTCCCGAGGAGTTCTTGCACGTGGGTTCCGGAGCCTCGGTGATCGTGTAGGCTTGCCAAATCTGTTTTCCGGAGGTGGTGTCAAGCGCGACGATGCTACCGCGAAAGGTGCAGCACGGATAACTTGGGTCGGGCCGCCGCACCTTCTTCCCCCGAAAAAATAGAAACGTACAAGCGTTGGCCGACGAGCAACGGCGATCCCGTGATGCGCGCTGCGGCGGGCGCATCGGGATGCGCTTTCCAAATGATGGAACCGTCGGCGACGTTGGGGGCATAGATAGATCCGTTGGCGTCGCCAAAGAAAGCAGCGTTGCCTTGGTTGCCGACAGAGACAGCGGTTTTCACCGTGGCGGATGCTTTGAAACTCCGCCAAATGCACCCGGTTGCGGAATCAAGGGCGTACACGGTGCCGTCTTCGCTGTCGACAAACAGTTTTCCTTTGAACGATGTAGGTTGACCGAATGTGGCCGCGGCTCCCGGAAAACCGAATGTCCATTTCAGTTTCAGATGTTTGATCTGGTCGCGGTCCAATCCTGCGGCCCGAACTGGCGGAAAGCGGCTGTTCTGCGGGTTTCCACCCCAACCGGCCCACACCGGAGGGTTAGGGGGCGGGTCCAGATCGCGTGCGCAGACTCCGACCCCGCTCGCCGCGCTGGATACATTCGGGGTGCCCAGGTAGTCGGCGATTGCAGTCTTCTGAGCTTTGCAGAGAAACTTCGCCTCCCATTTCATCCTGCCCGACTCAAGGGTGGCGAGTATGGAAGAAGAGGTCATTTCGTGAAGCGCTGCCAGTTCGGGCGCTCGCATATCGTCATCCGGACGATAGCAGCTCGCGCATTTTGTAGTAAAAAGCACCGCGCCGTCCGGCGCTGGAAGAGGCTGCTACCGCGAACAGCCCTGCATTAACAGCGCTGCGCCCAGCCACAAGAGGAGAATTGCCCATTGGGTGGCACTCAGACTAGAGGGAACAGAAAGCCGGAGCTAGAAGAGGTCTTTCCATTGTCGGGAGCATCGATCTGCGGAAAGTTGGCCTCATGAGTACCGAGCGAGACTCGTCGGCTCGCTACTTCGATGACGTTTTTGATTCGCTCGAATGCCAGCGCAAGACATAGAAAATAGTAAAGATTCGTCGAAACCATCCTTACCTACGGCGCGCACCTTGCCGCGCGCAGAGATTCGTTGGTGAATTCGGGAGATTCTATTTTCGAAGTACTTAACCGCAGCGCTGAAAACTCTGCGCCACCCAAAATCGCGCACCAGGGCATGAGGCGTATCGCCACTCAAATCACCGAGGAGGCACCCTATTTACAAACTGGTTCTTAAACGACTGGAGACTTTCTTCCCTATACTTTTGGCCACACTTGACACCCTTCTGCCTCACGAATACGATGCTCGGGCGCTTCGGTTCGTCGGTTCTCCAATCTGTTTCCGGTCTTCACCAAAAAAGGCGGACGGTTTGGTGTGCTTCTCAATTTTGGCCTCACTACTGAATTCAGCTTCCAACCCAGGAGAGATCTATGTTTGCGCGACGCAATAGCATCAACGTGTCACTTCTCGCTTTCCTGCTGAGCACTTTGGCGCCACTCGCCTTCAGTGCCCCATCCTCCAACCCCGACAACCGAGTCGTGAACTCGGTGAACGAATCGGATCTGGTTCAACTCACCGGCAATATTCACCGGCTTGCTCTGCCAAAATACGATCAGGGAATGGTCTCGGACAGCTTGCCGATGGAGCACATGTATGTATTACTGCGGCGTAGCTCCGAACAGGAACAGACGCTACAACAACTGGCGGCCGACGTTCAGAATCCGCATTCGGCGAACTACCACAAATGGCTGACGGCCGATGAGCTGGGCCAAGAATTTGGGCCATCGCAGGCGGACGTCAACGCGGTTGTGAGCTGGCTGAAATCGCATGGCTTGCAGGTCAATCTGGTCCACAAGAGCCGAATGACCATCGACGTGTCGGGCACCGCGGCCCAGGTCGGCGATGCCTTCCACACCGAAATTCACAAATACAACGTGAAAGGCGAGCTGCACATCGCGAACGCCACAGAACCAAAGATTCCTTCCGCACTGGCCTCGGTTGTAGCCGGCGTCGTCTCGCTGAATGACTTCCTCCCCAAACCCTTGTTAAAGAAGAGTTTCTCATTCAAGTGCACGGGCTGCCCCGACGGATTCGACAATACCGAGCAGTACGACGAAGGTCCGGCCGACTTCGCCACCATCTACAACGTTGCGCCGCTGTATAAGGGAAGCAAGCCGATCACGGGAAAGGGACAAACCGTGGCCGTCCTGGAAGTCACCGATGTCAAGGCCGCGGATGTGGCCACCTTCCGCTCGGCTTTTGGTCTCTCTTCTTACGCGGGCACTTTCAAACAACTCCATCCCGGTGTCGGTTGCACCGATCCGGGCAAAAATGGCGCGGAAGGAGAAGCCGCTCTCGACTCGGAGTGGGCGGGTGCGATCGCTCCCGATGCCGATGTCGAACTGGCCTCGTGCAACAACACAGCCACCAACTTCGGTGCCTTTATCGCCGCGCAGAATCTGCTTGATACCAACACTCCGCCCCAGGTCATGAGCCTCAGCTATCTGGGATGCGAAACGGATCAGGGACCGGGGCCAGATGGCAACGGCTTTATCAGCACCCTCTGGCAACAAGCGGCAGTGGAAGGGGTTTCGGTTTTCGTTGCTGCCGGCGACAACGCTGCGGCGGGCTGCGATGACTTCGATACTGCATTGTATGCGGTTGGGGGCATTGCGGTGAATGGCCTGGCCTCGACTCCGTACAATTTTGCCGCTGGCGGCACCGATTTTGGCGATACTGCGGCGGGAACCAACAGCACTTACTGGAAGAAGACCAACAGCGCAACCGGAGAATCGGCAAAGTCCTATATTCCGGAGATACCCTGGGACGATTCCTGCGCCAGCAACGTGTTGTACACCCTGTTTGGATTTACCAGCGGGGCTTCTTTCTGTAACAGCTCCACCGGTATGGGATTTCTAAATATCGTGGGGGGCAGCGGGGGACCTAGCTTTGTGTACAACAAGCCCTTTTGGCAGGCCCCGGTCTACGGGGTAGCCGATGACGGCAAGCGTGATTTGCCAGATGCTTCTTTGTTCGCGTCGAACGGCTTCTACAGTCACGCGATCATTTTCTGCATGTCAGATGCCGCACAAGGCGGAGCTCCCTGCAACTATTCCGTGCCTGAGGATGTCTTTTTCAACAGCGCTGGGGGAACTTCGTTCACGGCGCCCCAATTTGCAAGTATCCAGGCGCTGATCAATCAGAAGGCTGGCGGTGCTCAGGGAAATCCAGCCCCGATTTATTACGATTTGGCTGCCGCGGAATACGGCGGCCGAACCACTCCCCACACGGCCACGTTGTCGCTGTGTAATTCCAACAACGGCAGCAAAGTCGGAAGCTCCTGCGTTTTCCGTGATGTGACCAGCGGGACCAACGATGTTCCTTGCTACGGCACCAACAATTGCTTCACCCCTGCGGGCGAGCAACTCGGTGTTCTTTCCGTATCGGATAAGTCGCTGCAGGTGGCATACCCAACCCACACGGGTTGGGACTTCGTGACCGGATTGGGCAGCCCTAACGTCACGAATCTAGTGAACAACTGGCCATAACAGAGTCGTAAGATCGACCCCGCGCGAATATCTGAGTGAAGCTGTTGCCTTCACGAATGAGATCCGCGTGGGGTTTTTATTGCACTAGAAATTGTTGGCGCGGACTTCGTAGTGCATCGCAAGCGGTTCGATTTTCTTTAGGAGCCTTCTTGCCTCAGGCTCGAAGACTGGGACGTTATAGTTTGGGCCGGCAAACCGCCGCACCGCATCCAGCGAATCAAAAAAGTTTACCACCACGAACTCAACCTCCCGCGCTCCGGTGTTCCGAAGAACATATCCACCTTGGTAGCCTTTGATTTCCTTCAGGCTGGGAAGGACTTTTTCTTTCAGTAAGCTTTCGTAGGCGTCCGCGTCCTGCGGCTGCGTCCAACCGCGCCAATGACGTGCGATCATGATTCACTCCAGGTCGCTGCCAGTTTACTTGACCCGACGCTGTCGAGTCGCGGGCTGTGCTTTTCTCAGGATAGAATTCATAAACCGATTGTCGTCCGGGGCTCCGGGCTGTGACCGATTGAGGTTGGATGGATTTGTGAAGCAGGAAAACAAAAAATCGCGAACGCGCGGGGCGTGGACCAGTACGGTCAAATCATCTCCGGACAAATTTGTCCCAGATCAATGGTCGGAAATGCGGATGCGCATTGAGGCCGCCATTCGGCGGATTCCTAAGGGCAAAGTTTCTACCTACGGAGCGGTTGCGCGCGGAGCTGGATTGCCCGGCGCGGCGCGGCAAGTGGCGAAAGTGTTGCATCGCGGATTTGGATTGCCCTGGCAGCGGGTGTTAGGAGCGGGAGGAGAGATCAAGCTACGCGGCGATTCGGCCATCGAGCAGCGGCTGCGGTTGGAAGCCGAGGAGGTGCGCTTTCGCGGGCGCAAGGTGGATATGAAGGCGCATGAGTTTAAGTTTTCGCGCCGCGCGCCGACGGAAAAACACTGAGCCTTTTTACTTCTTGAACTGCTGGTCGATCTCTACCTGGTATCCCGTGACCATCTTATTCGTCTCATTCGCCATGCCGACCACAGCCATCAACTCCTTGAACATGGCGTCGGTCATGCCCTTTTTCTGTGCGGAGGCGGTATGGGAAGCGATGCAGTAGTGGCATTGATTGGTTACGCTGACGGCCACATAGACCAGCTCCTTGGTGAGCGGATCGAGTGCCCCAGGAGCCATGATCTGCTTGATATCGTCCCATGTGCGCTTCAGAGTCGCGGGATGGTGCGCGATTGCTTTCCAGAAATTATTGATCCAATCGGTCTTGCGCGTGGCCATGATGTCGTCGTAAACCGCGCGCACTTCGGGGCTGGCGTCTTTGTATTCGATGAGTCCGAGCGTTGCCATGAATCCTCCAAATCTTATTAGGTAGATCACCACGGAGACGCGGAGAAAAATGGAAGCAAAAATATCTCCGTGTATTTGCGGTGATGTGGCGTAGTTATTCCGGCAGTTCTCCGCTCAACAACTTCTCCAATGCCGCCCCCGGGCATCGCACACCTACGTAGAACTGGCCGAATAAAGCGTATACCGCGCTGACGTGGTCAAAGCGCATCTCGTAAATTAACTTTTTGAAGACGAGCGGATCGTCAGCGAACAGATCGACGCCCCATTCCCAATCGTCGAAGCCGATCGAGCCGGTAATAATCTGCTTCACTTCGCCGGCGTAACGTCGCCCCACCAGACCATGATCACTCATCTGGCGGGCGCGTTCTTCGAGGGGGAGCGTGTACCAGTTCTTGTCTTCGCCGCGGCGCCGGTCCATGGGATAAAAACAGACGTAACGGTTTGGCGGGATTTGAGGGAACAGCCGCGAATGCATCGCCTCGCGATGGCGATCGAGTTTGCATTCGATCTCAGCTTTCCATTGATCGGAATGAGGCTGGATTCCTCGCGCGGTGAGCTCTTTGTAGATCTTAAGCGTGGAGTCGTAGAGGCCGAGTTCGATGATGGAAAGATACGAAGATGTGGGCTCGATGTATTCGCTCAGACGCAGTTTGGCGAGCTTGAGTTCCGCCTGGTTGAGGTCGGCAAAGGATTTGCGGAAGTGTACCAGCATCAGATCGCCCTTGTGGCCAATCAACGAAAACAGCGCAGACTGTCCCTCCGATCGCTGCTCCATTTCGCCAAGGACTTTTGCTGCTTCTCCAGCAATTTGTACCCGCGCGTCTTCCGGCAGGGCATGCCAGGCCGTCCAGCGGAACCGCATCATCTGGTGCAGTACGCTGTAACCTTCGGTAGTCAGCGGTACTTCGGGAATTTCCGCCGAACTGGCTTGCGAGCGAATCTGAGGGTCGGTTGCGGTAGTCATTCGATTCTCAGGACGTGTGCTCATGATTTCATCATCTATTGTACGCAAGAGCTGGGGAGACAGCGACTTTGCGATTTACAATCAACAGGGCATTCCGAGTGCGCGGGCTGGTTTCATGCGAAAATTCTTCTTCATTATTGCGTGTGTTCTTTTCTGTCCGGGCTTGCTGGTGGCGCAGAACAAACGCCTATGGGTGCTGCGCTTGCCCGGGGATGCGGTGGAATATGACGCCTCAACCTTCGCAGAGAAGCAGACGGTGAAGATTCCTCCGGAAGCAGCGGCATCGCCCTCAAGGTTGTCGGTGAATGCCCTCGGACAAATGTTATTCGCTCCCCTGGTTGCGTTGCCGCTTACGGACGGTGATCTTTCCGCCGAGCGAAGAATTTGGTTCTGGGATGGCCACACGGCAACCACACTCGCGCGCGACGTCACCCGCACAACTTCGACGGCCGGATCAAATCTTTCCATTAGCGAATCAGCTCCGGTGCCATTTCTCTCGGTGGATGGCACACATCTCTATTGGTTTTCAAACCAGGCGCGCCGGCTGCAGCGCGATGGCGTCGACCTCTCGACCAAAACGACCTGGCAAAGCTGGCGGACGGACCTGGCCAGCGCCGACCGTCATGATTTGGCTTCGGTCACGCTACCGGATTGTTCGTGCACGACTGGCGGCTGCGAGGAAACTTGCCCGTACGGAGATACCTGGATTCCTGACGAGGAAGTAGGCGAGTTTTTTCTGCTCACGCTATTTATCGAAGGACAAACGCAAGGCATTTATAAATCGACGTCCGTTTACGAGGAGAACGCGGGCCAATGGGCGGCGAAGCCGCTCGATCCACCACTGCAGCGTGAATTGGATGCAGCGAACGCTGGCGCAATCCTCGAAGCAATTCCTGACACTGGCTGCTGCGGATGGTCCAATGAGAGTGACGATCGAACGCTGGTGCTTCTGCATGGCAAGACGTTTAGGGTGTTCGATGAACTGGCCGCGTACAAAAATTCCGACTACGACGTGAGCTTTTATACGGAAAACGGAAAACTGTCACCCGATCTCGCATCCGTGGCGCTGACGATCACTGCCACTTCAAAACCCAACACGCCGATTCAGCTGGCCGAGCAAGGGCAGGCTAATCCTGAGGAGTCGCAACGGATTCGCAAAGCTCTGCTGGAACTTCCAGCGGTTGAGATAAAAAGCGTGGAGGAGGCCCCGCGGCGCATTGCTTTTTTACCGCATGCCACCCTGGTGGGCTGGATCAATAATAAGGAGATCCTCATCGTGGAGGATCATTTGCTGGTTGCCTACAATATTGCCAGCGGAGCACGCCGAAAATCGAATCTACGTGTGGAAGATGCAGAGCATGTTTTTCTGCGATGAGTTTCGTTCGATTGAATGCCAAGAATCACACTCCAAACTCTAAGAGCCGCGATTTTAAGCGTGTTCATTGACTTGCCGCCGTTGCGGACGTAGGATTTTTGCTCGTGATTGGCAAGACTATTTCGCACTACCGGATCATCGAGCAGCTGGGTCGCGGTGGGATGGGGGTGGTTTACAAGGCGGAAGACTCGCGCCTGCATCGTTTTGTGGCCCTCAAGTTCCTGCCTGACGAGGTCGCTGATGATCCGCATGCGCTCGCTCGTTTTGAACGCGAGGCTCAAGCTGCGTCCGCATTGAACCATCCCAATATTTGTACGGTGCACGATATCGGCGAACAGGATGGCCACTCCTTCATCGCCATGGAGTTTCTGGATGGGCTGCCCCTAAAGCACCGCATTGCCGGACGTCCGCTGGACATGAAAGTGTTGCTGTCCCT
>Ga0209333_1000055_pt1 | contig 61240 bp, 55 predicted proteins | sample BlaSpr_A8_OM2_O3_FD_187982 | JGI IMG/M metagenome (GOLD analysis project Ga0209333, IMG submission 187982) | Forest soil microbial communities from Thunder Bay, Ontario, Canada - Black Spruce, Ontario site 2_A8_OM2_O3 (SPAdes) (version 2) | ecosystem: Environmental > Terrestrial > Soil > Boreal... | reverse complement strand
CACCGCGTGCACCCGCCCGCCGTAGCCCCCGCTGACGATGTTGTGCAGGATCGCCCGGCCGACCGACCCGGGCCGCCGGCTCGCCCCGACCACGGCCACCGACTCCGCCGCGAACAGACGCTGAAGGCTCGCCACGTCGGCCCGGCCCTCCCGCCGCGCCACCGCGTCGAGGTAGGGCTCCCAGCCGGGATCGGCATCATCGCCGGGCAGGTCGAAGGCCAGATCGGTCACGCCATCTGCCTGCTTCCGCCGGGCGTGCAGGCCTACGGCCGCGAACAGCTTCAGCATGTCAAAGTTCTCGGCCAAGACCTCGGCGGTGAAGGTCCTGACCCCGTTGCTCCGCCCGGCCGATACCAAGTGCTCGAGCAGCAGCGTCGCCACCCCGCGGTGGTGGACATGATCCGCGACCGCGAACGCGACCTCAGCCGTTCCGGACGAGCCCGCGGTCTCGTAGCTGGCCACGCCGACCAGGTCCCCGGTCAGCCAGGCCAGCAGGGCCACATGGTCGGGAGCCGCCTCCCGGCAGATCCGGCTGGCCTCGCCCTCACCAGCCGCCGGGCTCATGCTGAAGAAACGGAGGTACATGTTCTCGGGCGACATCGCGCGGTGCATCCGCAGCACGGCGTCGAAGTCGCCGGCAGCGGCCGCCCTGATCGCGACGGTGGCGCCGTCGGCGAGCAGCGCGTAAACCGCGGCCGGCCCGCTGGCACTGAGGCTGCCAGCGTCCGGCGACCCGCCGGTCTCAGCGTTCATCCGTGTCTCCTCGGCTGCGCTTTCCCAGCTGCGGCGGCGCCGCCGCTACCCGGTGGCCCCGGCCGCGCCGTCGGCGACCAGCAGAAATCCGGTCACCGTGCCCGGGCTGATAGATATGACCTGGTCGTTCGCGCCGTCGGCCCAGTGGCGTGCGGCCCGGCGGAAGGCGTCGGCAGCAACCGGCTCGGTCACCTGGTGCGCCACTCCCACGACCGTAACGCTCCAGCCAAGATGATCGACCGGGTCGATCGCGTCCGCCTCGTAGGCGACCACGGTACCGGCCTCGCCTCTCAGCGCCGAGGTGATGGCGACGCCGCTGTCGGCACGGACGATGACGCGGTCGTCGATAACGAGGTGGCTGGCCGGGCGGACGGCGGGAAGCGCCCGTGCGGTGAACACGATCCTGCCCAGCGGCACGCTGGCGAGCAGACTCATGGACCTCACCGGGCTCAGCTCTTGCAGCCTCCGCCGTTCGTCTGTCATCGGGCGTCCTCCAGTTCCGGGCTTACCCGGTACATCCGCGAGACACCTCGGCCACCCAGCCTGAGCCCGGTGCTTCTCTGTATGGTCCAGTCCAGCGTTTGGACCCAGTCGGAGATAGGGCCCGGTGCCCCGTTCACGGGTGACTTTGGTCCCTGCCGTGCCGGGTCCCAAACGGCGGATCCTGGCTGAATGGCGATGAAGACGATCGATGACCTGGACGTGCGCGGCAGGCGGGTCCTCCTGCGCGCAGACCTGAACGTCCCGCTCGATGGCTCGCGGATCACCGATGACGGCAAGATTCGTGCCTGCATCCCTACGCTGAAAGCGCTGCTCGACCGCGACGACGCGTTCGGGCACGTATCCACCGGCGGCGGCGCCAGCCTCGAGTACCTGGAGGGCAAGACGCTGCCTGGCCTGGCCGCGCTCCAGGACGACTGCGGAATCGGGTGAGCCAGTCTCTGGTGCTGATGCGGCCGACGCCTGACCGGCTAGGACCGCTGCAGCGGCACCCGCCACTCGAGCTCGGTCCCGCCGCCTTCAGCAGGCCCGGCGCGCATCGTCCCGCCGAGCAGGGCCGCGCGCTCGGTCAGGTTGGCCAGCCCGCTGCGGCGCCTGGTGTCCCCGATCCCGACGCCGTTGTCCCGTACCAGCAGGACGAGTTCCGGGCCAGCCTCGACGGCCACCTCGACCTTGCTGGCGCTGGCGTGCCGTGCGGCGTTCGACAGCGCCTCGCGTAGCGCGCCGACCAGGTGCTCTCCGGCGTCGGCAGGCACGGCATCGAGCGGGCCGGACATCCGCAGCGCGGGCGCGAAGCCCAATGAGCCGGTCGCCCCGTCCACCACGTCGAGGATCTGGGTGCGGAGTTCGCCCTCGTCGGCGGCGGGACGTGCATGCAGCGAAAAGATGGCCGACCGGATCTCCTTGATGGTCTCGTCGAGGGCATCTACGGCGCTGCTCACCCGTCGCGCGTTGTCCGACTCGCCCATCCGCACGGCCAGGCTCTCCAGGGACATGCCGGTGGCGTACAGCCGCTGGATGACCAGGTCGTGCAAGTCGCGGGCGATCCGGTCCCGGTCCTCGAACACCGCGAAGCGCTGCACGTCCCGGCGGTGCGCCGCCAGTTCCAGGCCGATGCCGGCCTGCGCAGCGAAGCTGACCAGCATCTCCACCGCGGCCGGGGCCAGCGGCATCGAGCCCGGGCGCCGGCCGGCGGTCAGGATCCCCCGGACGTTGCCGGGCGCCCCGAGCGGGACCACCACCGCGGGGCCCAGGCGCAGATGCTCCCGCGCCACCGGAGCCACCCGCCCGTCGCTGCTGAAGTCTTCAACGCTCAGCGGCTTGCCGCTGTCCAGCACCAGCCCCGACACCGAGCCGGTCAACGGCAGCACCAGGCCGAGGGTTTCCGCGGCGCCCTCGCCCACGGCATGCTCGATCACCATCTGCGTGCCGTCGCCGGCCGGCAGGGCCAGCACCACCAGGTCGGCGCCCGACATCTCCAGCGCCTGGCCGGTCACCAGGGCCAGCACGTCATCGGTATCTGCCTCAGACAGCAGCCGCTGCGTGACCTCGCTGCTGGCCCGCAGCCACTGCTGCTGCCGCCGGGCCTCTTCGTACAGCCGCGCGTTCCCGATCGCGACGCCGGCCGCTGTGCCGAGCGCTGTCAGGACCGCCTCGTCCTCCTCGTCGAACTCGGCGCCGTCGTTCTTCTCGGTGAGGTACAGATTGCCGAACACCTCGTCCCGGATCCGCACCGGGGCGCCGAGGAAGGTCTTCATCGGGGGATGACCGCCGGGAAACCCGAACGACCGAGGATGGGCGGACATGTCGGCCAGCCGCAGTGGCTCCGGGTTGGTGATCAGTTCACCGAGCAGACCCCGGCCCTCCGGCCAGTGATGAATCCGCTCGATCTGTTCTTCGTCGAGGCCCACCGGGACGAACTCGGCCAGCCTGCCGCCTTCGCCGATGATCCCGAGCGCGCCGTACTGGGCATCGACGAGCGTGACCGCGGCCTGGACGATCTGCCGCAGGACGGTCTCGAGGTCGAGGTTGCTGCCGACGGCGACGACCGCTTCGAGCAGCGCGTGCACCCGGTCGCGCGTCTTGACCGCGGCCAAAAGCCGGACCTGCAGCTCGGCCAGCAGGTCATCAAGGCGCAACTGGGGCAGCAGCGGCCTGCCTTGACTAGGCTCCATCCAGCATCCAGGGGGTTTGCGGTGAACAAGCTACCTGAGCTTACGCCGGCACCGGTGTCCATCCAGCGGGCGCAAGGCGCAGGTCAGGGAAACCTGGGCTGACGTTTCAGGAGCCGATGGCCCCAAGGCGGCGCAGGCCGTTACGCCCTCGAGCAGCCGAGGAACGTCCCTGTCGGACATTTCACCACCCGTGCAAGTCTCGATACATGTTTACGAGAAGCTCTTCTAATCAGCAACGTAAGACGTCGGAAGCGGTGCTGCATTCCGCGCTGGAGTCGGCACCGCAAGGTCCGGTCGACTGGGCCTCGGTGTTCGTCGGCGCCGAGCGCGCGTGCTGCTGCTCGGCCAGGCCTGCGGTGGTCGCCGTGTTCCCGGCGCGGCCGGCCGATCCCACCCAGTTGACTTGCTGCTGTGCGGCCACCACTACCGGGAGTGCCGTGCCGGGCTGGAGGCGGCGGGCGCGGTGACCCACTGCCTGCCACGGCACTGACCGGCAGCGGGTGCCCAGACCGGGTACCGCGCCATGGGACCAATGGCCCAATCGGACCAGCCCAACGCCTCTGGGGCGCAGCCGGGCTGCCGACCGTCCCGTGCTCGTGGTCCGCTGACCACGAAGCCTAAGCGCGCCCCGGGATGTTCCGGAGGGCGCTTGATGGTGTCAGGCGGCGGGGCCCGTCACCGGCTCAGCACGACCTTGAGCGCGCCCGTCTCGCCTGCCCGGGCGAACACGTCGTAGGCCTCGTCGAATTCGTCCAGCGCGAAGCGGTGGGTGATGAACCGCCCGGCGTCGATCTGGCCGCTGGCGACCAGGCGCAGCAGCGTCGGGGTGGAGTACGCGTCGACGAGCCCGGTCGTGATCGTGATGTTCCTGATCCACTGATCCTCGAGGTGCAGGGTCGCCGGCTTGCCGTGCACGCCGATGTTCGCGATCCTGCCGCCCGGCCGCGAGAGCTCGACGGCGAGCTCAAAGGTGGCGGGCACGCCCACCGCCTCGATGGCCACGTCGGCGCCGAGCCCTCCGGTCAGCGAGCGGATGACCTCGACCGGGTCCTCGGCGACGTTGTTGACGGTGACGTCGGCGCCGAACTTCTTCGCCGCCTCCAGCCTGGACGCCTCCAGGTCGATCGCCACGATGTGGCTCGGGCTGAACAGCCGGGCACCCGTGATCGCGGACAGCCCGATCGGCCCCGACCCCACGATCGCGACAACGTCGCCGGGCCGCACGCCGCCGTTGAGCACTCCGACCTCATACGCGGTCGGCAGGATGTCGGCCAGCATGAGGATGTCCTGGTCGGGGACGCCGTCGGGTACCGGGTGGGTCGAGGTGTCCGCGAACGGCACGCGGACGTACTCGGCCTGGGTTCCGTCGATCTTGTAACCGAAGATCCAGCCGCCCCCGCCCAGGCACTGCCCGGGATGACCCTCGCGGCAGAACCGGCAGGTGCCGCACACGGTGATGCACGAGACCAGCACGCGGTCGCCGGGCAGGACGGTCTTCACGCCGCGGCCGACCGATTCGACGGTCCCGACTGCTTCGTGGCCCAGGATCCGCCCATCGGTCACGACGGGCACGTCACCCTTGAGGATGTGCAGGTCCGTGCCGCAGATCGTGGTCGTATCCACCCGCACGATCGCGTCGGTATCGGCGATGATTTCCGGCTTTGGCACGTCTTCCCATGCCTTTGCGCCGGGTCCGTGGTAAACGAGGGCTCGCATGACGACCATCTCCTTGTGTTGCGTCATTACCCATTGACTACGCTGGTCGCCGGGGCAGTTGGCCAGACAGAGCCGGAGGTTGAAATCTGCCGGGTCCGACGTCCGTTATGTCGCGGGACGTTGGTCCCGGCGGCGGCGGTCGTTGGCCTCTGCTGACCCCCGGCCAGGTGCGGTGCTATTGCAAGTCCTCTCGCCAACATTCGTGCGCCAGCGGCGGCGCGGGCCAGGGCCATTGGACCCTGGCCCGTGCGGCGCGGCAGGAGGATCGTAGGTAGCCGGCCGAGCATCAAGCGGAGGTGTGGTGGATCCCCGGGCGCGACCGGATGTGACTTCGCTGCCGGACCTGCTGCACGTGCGGGCGACGTCGCGGTCGGCGCGCACCTGTCCAAACGGGTCGACATCCCGGCTAAGAACGCGGGCCGGATCGTGGACGCGGTCTCGTTCCTGCGCAGCGTGGCCTCGGGGGGAGCTGCCGGAGATCGGGCGGCGGGTCGCGGTCTACGGCGGCGGGAACACCGCGATGGACGCCGCACGGACCGCGCGCCGCCTGGGCGCGAACGACGCGCTGATCGTCTACCGGCGCACCCGTGAGCAGATGCCAGCGCACGAGGAAGAGGCGGAGGAGGCCGAGCGGGAGGGCGTGACCATCAACGGGCTGCGCACGATCACCGCGTTCGACGGCCCCGAACTCACCGTCGAGGCCATGGAGCTCGACGAGACCGGGTTCCCGCGGCCGACCGGCCGGTTCGAGACCCTGGCCGCCGACACCGTGATCCTGGCGCTCGGCCATGACGCCGACACCGGGTTCCTGCGGAACCTGCCCGGCCTGGAGCTCGCCAGGGACGGCACCGTGCAGGTCTCGCCCGCGATGATGACCGGCTGCCCCGGCGTGTTCGCGGGCGGCGACATGGTCCCGGCCGAGCGCACGGTGACAGTCGGCGTCGGCCACGGCAAGAAGGCGGCCAGGAACATCGACGGCTGGCTTCGCGGCGGGGGCGAGGCCGTGGCGGGCCAGGCCAAGCACGACGTCGTCGCGTTCGGGCAACTCAATCTGTGGTACTTCGGCGACGCGGCCCAGCGGCAGCAGCCGACGGAAGCGCCCGAGCAGCGGACCGCGGACTTCAGCGAGGTAGTCGGCGGGCTGTCCGAGCGAGAGGCGGTGTACGAGGCACAAGGGTGCCTGTCCTGCGGCAACTGCTGCGAATGCGACGGCTGCCTCGGCGCGTGCCCCGAGGACGCGGTGATCAAGCTCGGGCCCGGGCACAGGTACGAGTTCGACTACGGCAAGTGCACCGGCTGCGGCGTGTGCTACGAGCAGTGCCCGGTGCACTCGATCGAGATGGTCGGGGAGGGCTCGGGGATAGAGGCGTGATGCGTGCCACGGTCGACGGCAACGAGGCCGCCGCGGCGGTCGCGTACCGGCTCAGCGAGGTGTGCTGCATCTACCCGATCACGCCGTCCTCGCTCATGGCCGAGCTCGCCGACGAGTGGTCGAGCAAGGGTCAGCCGAACGTGTGGGCACGGTGCCCACGGTGGTGGAGATGCAGAGCGAGGGCGGCGCCGCGGGCGCGCTGCACGGCGCCCTGCAGAGTGGCGCGCTCGCGACCACGTTCACCGCATCCCAGGGCCTGCTGCTGATGATCCCGAACATGTACAAGATCGCCCGCGAGCTGACCCCGGCGGTGCTGCACGTCGCGGCGCGGTCGCTGGCCGCGCAGGGCCTGTCCATCTTCGGCGACCACTCGGACGTGATGGCGGTGCGGCAGACCGGGTTCGCGCTGTTCGCCTCCGCGTCCGTGCAGGAGGCGCACGACCTGGCGCTGGTCGCGCACGCGGCGACGCTGGCCACCCGGGTGCCGTTCGTGCACTTCTTCGACGGCTTCCGCACCTCGCACGAGCTGAACACGATCGACACCCTGGACGACGAGGACCTGTGCGCTGGTGCCCGAGGACCTGGTCCGCGCGCACCGCGGCCGGGCCCTGTCCCCGGACCACCCGGTCATCCGCGGCACCGCGCAGAGCCCGGACACCTACTTCCAGGCCCGGGAGACCGTGAACCCGTTCTACGCGGCGGTGCCGGGCGCGGTGCAGGCCGCGATGGATGCGCTGGCCGCGCGCACCGGCCGCCGGTCCCCGTCGTACGCCTCGGCCTCGCGGAGCGCGCGCAGCGTCTGCTGCGGGTCGGCGCCCATCGCGACGCGCGCCACGTACACGTAGCCGTACGCGATCACCTGCTGGCGGCGCCGATGTGGTGATGACCGCTTCGGCGCTGCTGCGCCATGGCGTCGGGCACGCGGGCGTGCTGCTCGACGGGCTGTCCGGCTGGATGGCGCGCAAGGGCTTCGCCACCGTCGCTGACGCCCGCGGGCTGCTCGCGGTCCCTGCCGACACGGACCGGGCGGCCTACGAGCGCGCGGGCTACGTAACCATGATGCGGGCGGCCAACCGCGGCCACGGACCCTGGTGACGTTCGGCACCGCCATCCACTGAGCCGATCCTGACGGCTCCGCTGGTCAGACCGCGACACACGACGGGGGCCGGTTCAGGCGCACTTGGGCCTGGCGGGCAATCTCGACGTACTCGGGCGCGTACCAGGGCACGATGCTGCCTGGGATCACAGCCACCGGGCACTGAGCGTGGCGCAGCACGGCATAGGTGATCGGGCCCAGGCCCATCGACGATGTCAGGCCCCGGCGGCCACCGACCACGATGAGGTCGGAGCTCTGCGAGGCAAAAGCCAGGACCCGCCCGGCGTGACCGCGGACCGGGCTCTCGGTGACGATCACCTCAGGGTACTTGTACCGCCACGGAGCGACCTGCTCGGACAGGAGAGCCGCCGCGTCCTCGTTGGTCGGGTCCACTGACAGCACCCAGTCGTGATAGCCGTCGAGCCGCCCTGCCTCTGGATGCTGCCACGCGTACAGGGCGGTGAGCCGGGCGCCTCGCACGTCGGCTTCCCCGAAGCTGAACTCCAGGGCCGCCGTGGCCTCGTCACTGTCGTCAGCGCCCACCACGATCTCGCGGACGTCCGGCCGGCTGCCCGCCTTGGTGAAGACGACCGGGCACCTGGCCCGGCTGGCCAGGCAGAGAGCTACCGAGCCGAGCCGCAGCCCGGAGAACTGCCCGTCTCCGGTGCCGCGGGTTCCGATCGCGAACAGCGCCGCTTTGTCGGTGAGCGCGGTCAATAGCTGGTCGGCGTGACCGCACACGGCGGCGGTGCGCAGATCGACGCCGGGGGCTGCGGCCGCCGCGCGGTGCACCGCTCTGGCCAGCGCGGATCTTGCCCCGTGCGGCAAGTCGTGCCGGGCCCAACTTCGGCGGTGCGCCTCGTGCCACACGATCTGTGTGTCGGCGGCAGGCCCGGTGTGGTGTTCGAGGACGTGCACGATGGATAGCGGCACGCTGCGCCGCGCGGCCTCGACGGCGGCCCACTGGACGGCGGCCAGGGATTCCTCGGAACCGTCGGTTCCGGCGACTATTGGCACGGCCATGGCGCGGCCCTCCTTGCTGAGTTCCTGACCGGCGGGGACTCCCGACCGCCGCGGGGCCGCAAGCTCGGCGCGGTGCCCGTCCGTCTGATCGTCGCGCCGGGCCGGGTGGCGGCAGTAGGGATCAGGGTCACAGCTTCCCGGGACGTTCGCCCTGCTTTATCCGGTTGCCCCGGCCGCGGGCCCTGGTGAGGCTCGGCGGCCGCTAGGCGACTACGCCTCCGGCATTGCCAGGTCGGCGATTGCCCGGCGGACCCCGGCGATCCGCTCGGCGTCCCACTCGACCGCAGGGTCGGGCTCGAGGAACGCCAGCGCAATGCTGGCCAGGGCCAGGCCAGGCAGCGACCACTCGTCCGTGCTTGCCGCGCCCAGTGGTCTCGCCAGGGCCCGGTAGGTGACCACCTCGGGCACGGAGAGTGCCGTGATGACCAGCCCGCGCATGGCGCTGTCGACCAACGTGGCCACGGTTTCGAAGGTGGCACCGAGTTCGGGCCGCAGCCGGTAGCCGATCAGGCCGGTCAGCCGTTCCCAGGCGCTCGCGACCCTGGCTATGTGGTCGTGCTCGGACTGGGCAAGCGCCGCCTGGACCTGGTCGCGCAGTTCCTCATCGGCGATGCTCAGGAACGTCGCGTGCAGCGCGAGGTAGGTCAACCACTCCGGTGATCCGTAGAGCGTCTGGAAGTCGAGCTCCGACAGCCGGCGCAGCAACTCGACGACCAGGCGTTGCCGGAGTTCCGGGGTCTCCAGCCAGTCCGTGCGCTCGGCCGCGACTCGCTTGATCAGGTCGAGCTCCTCGGAGACGATCGTGGGGGTCGCCTTTTGGGCAAGCTCCTTCACCAGATCGCTGAAGAACAGGTCCTTGTACGGCCAGCGACGGTAGACCGCGCTCCGTGAGACGCCCGCGTCCCGGATGACGTCCTCGAAGCTGATGTGCTCGAGGCTGACGGTCAGGCCGGTCCGGCTTACCATCGCCACGGCCGCCTGGAGCATGCGCTGCTCGGTCTCGTGGTCTGAGAGTCGGCGCCCCCTGCGGGCGAGACCGGTCGGCGCCCGGGAACTGCTCGCCACGCGTGTCTCCTCAGTCTGCTTAGTCTCCGAACTTGGGACTTAGGACTCTATGTTTCAACTTCGGTATCTACAAGCCTGACAGCAGGATAAGGCTCCGGGCTGGCCGGGAGGCCACGACCCGCTAGCACGCTGGAGGAATCATGCTTATCTCCGATGACGGCCTCCGGGCCATGTACCCGGGTGGCCGCGCCGACGCAGCGGCGCGCCGTTTCGCACGCCTGTGGGGGGCCGTGTTCCGGCTGGGCCTGGCGCCGAAGCGGTGGGTGACCCTTGAGGTGACCGGGCGCCGGTCCGGGCGGGTCACGCGATTCCCGCTGGGCATGGCCCGCGTGGGGGACCAGTGGTATCTCGTGTCCATGCTCGGTGAGCGATGCAACTGGGTGCAGAACGTGCGCGCCGCGGACGGACGGGCCACGCTGTTGCATCGGCGCGCCACTCCATGCCGGCTGGTCGAGGTGCCGGTGAGTGAGCGCGCTCCGATCATCAAGCGCTATCTGGCCCGGGTGCCGGGCGCCCGCCCGCACGTGCCGGTCGGCCGGCACGCGCCGCTGGCGGACTTCGAGTCCATCGCTGCGCGCTATCCGGTGTTCCGCGTGGTCCCGGTCCCGGCACTCGCGCGGCGTGCCGACCGTGCAGCGCGCTCGGGGCGCAGGCATCACTGGTGGCGATGGGCCATCGCGGCTGCGGCGGCGCTCGTGGTCCTCGTCGTGGTGGCCGCCGGGATCTTCATCAAGCTGCAGCCGTCCCTAGCCCCGCTGGCCCTGCCAGCCGGCACCGCCAGCGCGCCGGTCGGCCCGCTCGCCGGCCGTTGGGTCGCGGCCGGCTCGGTGGCGGGATTCCGGGTCCGGGAAAGCGCCTTCGGCATGAGCAATGACACGGTCGGCCGGACCAGCGCCGTGACCGGCACCGTCGTGATCTCCGGTGACCAGGTCACCGGGGGAGCGTTCCGCATCGGCCTCACCAGCATGAAGGTCGGCGGAAAGACGCAGCCGCAGTTCGCGAAGAGCCTCGACACCAGCAGGGACCCGGTCGCGATGGTAACGCTCACCAGGCCGGTGACGCTTAACGCCGGCTTCGCCTCGGGCACAACCGTCACGGAGCGGGTCACCGGCCGCCTGACGATGCACGGGATCTCGCGGCCGGTGGTCGTCACGGTGTCCGGCCGCAGGGACGGGTCGGCGCTGCAGGTCGCGGGGTCGATCCCGGTCACGTTCTCCCGCTGGGACATCAGGGGACCGCAGAGCTTCGGCTTCATCGCCTCGCTCGCCAGCAGCGGCATCGCGGAGTTCCGCCTCACGCTGCACCGCAGCTGAAGCATCCTGCACCCGCAGCTGACGCGCCGCGGGCCTACCCGGGCCGCAGGGACCTTCGTCACCTGGCCAACGCCGAACGGCCCTGGCTGGCCGGGTTCGGCCGTGGACACGCTGGCAGCGAGAGGTCAGGTGATGAGCATGACGACCGTTGCAATCCCTGCTGATCAGGTCGACTACCTGATCGCGACGGCGGCGCGCGCGCCGTCGGTCCACAACACGCAGCCGTGGCGGTTTCACGTCAGCCGGTACGTGATCGAGCTCTATAGCGACCCCCCGCCGCAAGCTCCGGCTGGACCCGATCGGCCGCGAGATGATCATCAGCTGCGGCGCCGCACTGTTCGGGCTGCGCCTGGCGGTGCGCTCGCTGGACTACCTGCCCGAGGTCGAGCTTCTTCCCGACCCGCCCCGGCTGCTCGCCCGGGTGCGGCTTGGCGCCGAGGCGCCGATGACCGAGGCCGAGTGGCGGATGCTGCAAGCGCTGCCGCACCGGCACACGCATCGCGGCCCGTTCGACGCCCGGCCGCTGCCGGACGGGCTGCTCGCCGGGCTGCAGCGCGACGAAGAGCCTGCCCGAGCCGACCAGCGGCCAGCGGGGCCGGCTGCGGCAGCGCGACTTCGACCAGGACCGCGGTCTTGGCACGCTCCCGGCGGGGGGACCGCCAGCGGCGGCCACCGCGGTTCTGGTCACCCACGGAGACGGCCCGGCCGACTGGCTGCGCGCCGGCCAGGCACTGCACCGGCTCCTTGCGCACGCTGCCGGCCGCTGGGTCTTCGCCAGCCTGTTCACGCAGCCGATGGAGGCCGTCGCGATCCGGGACCTGATCCGCACCCGTCTCAGCCTGCCGGGGTCGCCGCAAATGCTGCTGCAGCTCGGTCCGGCACGGACCACGCAGGCCACTGCCCATCGACCGCCGGCCAAGCTGGGCGAACCTCGCTAGAACAGTACCTCGTCCACCGGGCGCCGGACGCTCACGGCCTCCTCGCTGGTCGCACCCAGCCTGAGCACCATCTGCGGGTAAGCATGGCCACTGAGGTGGATGCGGATGAAGTCGCGCAGCAGCGGTATCTCGAGCGGCTGGCTGTGCAGCGCCGCCGCCACGTTATAGCTGCTCGCGACCAGCAGTACCCGCTGCAGGGCCTGGCCCGCGTGGATCCAGTCAGAGGGCTGGTCGATGCTGGTGCTGAGCACCCCCACCACCCCGGCGGACCGCAGCACCGGCTCCTCCGCGTCGGGCGGCAGCCCCCATCCGTGGCCGTGGGCGTAGTCGCGGCTGCGGAAGCTCGGCTCGGTGCGCTCGGGGTGCGCCGGATAGGCGGTCGGCGGGACGCCGTCCTGCCGCTGGCTGCTGGGACCCGGCGCCCACCGGGCCTCCTCCTTCGCCCTTCCGCTGTCGAGCCGCAGCGCGTAGTCCCCGGCTTCCACGACCGCTGCGAGGGCGCCCGCCCGCTGCCGGTCCTGCGCCAGCAGGCTCAGCATCGCGTTCTCCTTGGCGGCCTGCTCGGGCAAGATGGCCAGCAGTTCATCGGGCAGCGGGGTGGGATCGAACCCGCCGCGGTGCGTGCGGCGCCGGGTGATCTGCTGGAACAGTTCTTTCTCGTAGTCCAGCGGCGGAACCTGCTGGTCCCAGGCCACCCGCGCGACCAGGTTGGGCAGTTCGTGGTCGGGCAGCACGCGGACCTTGGGCACCAAGCCCAGATAGCGCAGCGCCACCCGCATGTTGAACAGCGCCGCCCCGCAGCTGATCATCATTTCGCGACCGTGGGGATCGGCGACCATGAGCTGCCGCTCATTATTGGCGCTGATGCTGACCTCGTGCTCGCCATGGTGGAACCGCCACGGCTGCGTGTTGTGCACAGACGGCGCGTTCACCGCCGCTTCGGCGACGAACCGTGCGATCTCCTCTGGCGAGGCCGCCTCCGTGGGCAGCTCGCCCGATGGCCCTTCAAAGATGTCCACGGGCTTCCCCTGTTAGGTCTAGGACGGGCCAGTCGGCCCGTGCCTCCATCAGACTGCAACATGCGCCCGCCGTGCAGGCCCGAAGGTCGGAGCCCGGCAGGACCTTCGGCCCTGCGTCCGGGCCGCACGTCAGCTGGCCGGAGAGGGCAGTCAGGTGATCGTTTGCGTGGGCCGCTTGAGCATTTTTCGCTGCTCGCCGAGCCTATCAGCGGTCGTCGGGGGCTGCCACGCAGCAGGGCCCCGGCCCGCACCGGTACGCAGGGCACGGCCCGAAGGGCATGCAGCCTCCCGACTTTGGTCCCTGGCAGGCAAGAGCGAATGGATGGGACCGTAAAAGTGCAGGTTGCGGCCGCCGCCGGTCGGCAGCCGGTCAGAAGGAGGAAGAAATGCCCGGAATCATTGTCGGTATCGATGGGTCTCACCACTCCACCCGTGCCCTTGAATGGGCGCTCAAGGAGGCGGCGCTCCAGCACGTGCCGCTCACGGTGCTTACCGTCCACTCGGTCCCTGCCAGCCCGTGGACCGGGAGCCCGGTTCTTGATGAGCGGGACGCTGATGAGCAGGAGAACATGCTGAAGGCTGCGGAGGAACTGACGCACAAGGCGGCGAGCCAGATTGGTGAGTCGGCCCGGCCCGAATCGGTCACCGTCAGGGCGATCAGCGGGTATCCGGCCAGGGAACTCATCGATGAATCCAGGGACGCGGATCTTGTTGTAGTCGGATCTCGCGGTGCGGGCGGGTTCGCAAAACTGATGATGGGCTCCGTCAGCAGCCAGGTCGTGGGGCACGCGCACTGCCCGGTCGTCGTGGTCCCGGCCGATCGCTAACACGCGCCGCCGGGCGTAGAAGCGATCGCCGCGCCTGGCGGAAGGCCCGGTCAGGCGGCCAGATGCCGCGCCAGGAACGCGATGGCCTTGGGCACCGCGTCCTCCCGGTTCGACCGCTGCGCCAGCCCGTGCCCCTCGTTGCCGTAGACGAGCAGTTCGCACTCCTGGCCGCGGGCGGTGAGGACGGCGTGAATCTGCTCGGCCTCGCTCAGCGGAACCCGCGGGTCGTTGGCCCCGTGGATGATGAACAGCGGCGCCCGCAGCTGATCGATCCGGGTCAGCGGCGACGCCTCGCGCAGGAAGTCGCGGTCGGCGGCCAGGCTGCCGTACTCGCGCTCGCGGTAGGCCCGCCGGTACGCGGAGGTGTTCTCGAGGAACGTGACCAGCGAGGAGATGCCGACGATGTCCACGCCCGCGGCCCACAGGTCGGGCTGGAAGGCCAGCCCGGCCAGCACCATGTAGCCGCCGTAGGAGGCGCCCCACAGCGCGGCGCGGGCCGGGTCGACGCCGACGCTGGGCAGCCAGGCGTGGATCGCGGCCAGGTCGGCCACCGAGTCAAGCCGGCGGCGCACGTCGTCGGCCTGGTACCAGCGCTTGCCATAGCCGGTCGAGCCGCGGACGTTCGGGACCACGACCGTGTGCCCGGCCGCGGCCAGGGCCTGCACGAACGGGTTGAAGTTCTGCCGGGCCTGGGCCTCGGGGCCGCCGTGCACGACCAGCACCGCTGACCCGTCGAGGGCTCCATCCCCCGTCCCGCGGTACACCAGGCACGGCACCTGCTGACCGTCCCGGTTGGGTACCCGGTGCGGCTCGGGCTCGGCGGCCCGCTCGCCGCCCAGCGCCCGGGCCGAGCGGGTCAGCTGGCGCAGCGCGCCGGTGCCCGGATCGGCGCTGAGCACGTCGCCGGGCGCCGCCGGAGCGCTGATCGACAGCGCGACCGCGCGCGCGTCCGGGGCCCAGCACGGGTCGGGCAGCCGGATGTCGGTCACGCAGCCAGCGGCCGGCAGCGCCAGGTCACGCTCGCGCGCACCGGTGGCCGCGTCGTGCAGCGACAGGATGGACGCGCCGTCGTCGTTGCGCTCGACCAGCAGGCGCGATCCGTCCGGCGCGAGCCAGCCGACGAGGTCGGCGCCGTCGTCGGTGACCAGCCACTGCCACCCGCGCGTGGCCAGGTCGTACCGGGCGATGCCGGTGAACTCGCGGTCGGCGTTGGAGGTGAGGATCAGCCCGTCACTGCCGGGCAGCCAGCCGAGGCGGTAGTTCACGGCCGCCGCGTCCGGCTCGGTGACCTCGGTCACGGCGGACCCCGGCGGCGCGGTCAGGTCGACCAGCAGCACGTGCGCCGCCCTGGCCGTGACGGCCGAATCGACGGCCAGCGCGAGCCAGCGCCCGTCCGGCGACAGCCTCGCCTCATGGATCCACCCGTTGCCATGGACAAGGGCCCGCTCGGTGCCGTCGGTCAGATTTCTGATGACCGGATCGAACGTGACGCCATCCCGCCGGTTGGTCAGGTAGCAGATCTGGTCCGGCGTGACATCGGCCAGGTCGTGGATGAAGTCAGGATCGCGCACCACCGGCTCGAGGTCGGCCATTGTGGCCGCGCCGGGCCTGGGCAGCCGCAGCAGCGACAGCTGGTACCGCTCGTTGCCGCCGTCGTCGTGCGACACGATCACCGCGCGCTGGCCGGGCAGGTAGTGCCCGCTGCACGCCCCGGGCAGCGCGGTGAGCGGGACCTCGGTGCCGTCTGGCTGGATCTCGACGAGCTGGACCGAACCGGTCGCGTCGCTGCCGGCCAGGATGCGGCCCTCCGCGTCCACGTCGAACGCCCGGTACAGCGTTATTGCTAGCAGCTTGGTGATGTCCATAAGGGGGCATTCTCACACTAGGCGCACGGGCCGCGCCACTGACCGCGGCGGGACGCTCGACGCGGCGCTGCGCGGCCTGAGCCAAAATCCGCGCCGGCCCCCGACCATCAGCAATGGGCAAAATCCTCCTAAAGGCAAAGGCCGCCTGGTTCCGTTCGCCCGCTCAAGGGAAGGTCTCAAGTTAGCCAATTAAGGCGGGAAACCGGGCGCTAGTTCGGCATCACGGGTCGAGGGCCATTTTCGGGGGAGTTGCAATCGTTGACAGCAATTAAGCATGCCCAGATGCACTCGGTCGCCTCGGCCCGCCGCGCCTTTGCCGTGTCGATGGGCAAGGTCGTTCGCGACGGAAGCCGCCGCCTCGGGAAAGGGAACGGCAGCGCCGTCCCAGGGGCCGTAGCGCTCGCCATAGACCCGGGCATGCTGGCCAGTCTCGCCTCGGAGATCCCGCACGGAGCGGTGCTGGTCACTGGCTCTAACGGCAAGGGCACCACGTGCAGGCTGCTCGCCGGCGTCATGCGCGCCGCCGGACTGCACCCGATACTCAACCGCGAGGGCTCCAACCAGCTGTCCGGTCTCGCCACCACGATGGTGGCCAGCTCCGGGCGGTTTGGCCACCTGCCCGCCGACGACCGGGCGATCGGCCTGTTCGAGGTTGACGAGGGATCATTTCCCGGCATTGTCGGCCAGATCGGCAGGCCACGCGCGCTGGTCTTCACGAACGTCTTTCGTGATCAGCTCGACCGGTACATGGAGCCGGCATACATGACGTCGATGCTCGAGCGGGCAATGCAGGAGCTGCCCGCCGATACGACGCTCGTGCTGAACGCCGATGACCCGAGGGTCGCGTATCTGGCCCCGGACATGGAAAACCCGAGACTCTATTTCGGAATCCAGGACACCGGGCTCGCCAGAGACGGCACCGATCCCACCTCGGATTTCCCACGGTGCCCGCGCTGCGGCAGCGAGCTTGCTTACCGGTGCGTTTTCTACGCCCACCTCGGCCACTGGTCATGCCATCACTGCGGGCTGGCCCGCCCTCAGCCGCAAGTCAGGCTCACCAAGATCGAGCTGCTCGGATCGGCTTCCTCGCGGGTCCAGGTCGCCACGCCAGCGGCGGAGATGCTGCTCGAGGTCCCGCTGCCCGGGCTCTACAACGCCTACAACGCGGCCGCAGCGATCGCCGCTGCCACCGCCTGCGAGCTGCACAACCGCGCGTTTCTTGCGATCCAGCGGGTCAGGCCGAGCTCGCTGCGGATGGAGCGGATCAAGGTCGGCAACCACGACGTATACCTGACCCTCGCCAAGAACGCCAACGGCTACACCGAGGTGCTGCGCGCCGTGCTCGGCGACGGGCGGCCCAGGCGGATCATGCTCGGCCTGAACGACTTCGAGGGCAAGCAGCCGGACACGTCGTGGATCTGGGATGTGGACTTCGAGTCCGTGTGCGGCCTGATCCCGTCGCCGGTTGTCACGGGGAACCGCGCCTACGACCTCACCGTCCGGCTGAAGTACGCCGGGTGGCTCGGGGCCACCAAGGAGACCACGCTCACGACCGAGCCGGACCCGGTGCGGGCGTTCCAGCGCGCGCTCGCGCGCACCCCCTCGGGCGAGCCGCTGTGGCTGGTGTCTACGTCGATCGTGCTGCAGGAGGTCCGGCGCTGGCTGCGGCAGCAGGGGTTCGTCAGGGAAGTGTGGCGAGAGCAGGAACAGCTTGCAGGAACGGTACAACAATGAAGATCACGCTCGGATGCCTGTATCCGGACATCATGTCCACCTACGGCGACCGCGGAAACGTCGCGACTATCCGGCGCCGGTGCGAATGGCGCGGCATCGCGGTGGACCTCAGGGAACTCCGGCTCGGTGACCGGACCGAGCCAGACGACCTCGACCTCATCATCATCGGCAGCGGCGGCGAGTCGCAGCAGCGGCTGGTCGCCGCCGACCTGAACGAGGTCAAGGGGTCGGGCATCCGCGAGGCGGTGCGTCAGGGAGCCGCGGCGCTGGCGGTGGGCAGCGGCTTCGAGCTGTTCGGCCAGTATTCGCGCTCGGGCGAAGGGGCCAAACTGCCCGGGGTCGGGCTGTTCGACGCATGGACAATCGGGCACCGCGCAATCCTCAGCGACCAGTACGGCTCGCTCACCGAGGCCAGGGCGGACCGAGCCATGGGCGATCTGGTAGTGCGATGGCAGGACCGGCTGCTGGTCGGCTTCGAGAATCACGCCGGCCGCACGTACCTGGGCCCGACCGCGACGCCGCTCGGACGGGTGGTCAGCGGGGTTGGCAATAGCGGGGATGGAACCGAGGGCGTGCAGCTTGGCAACGCGGTCGGCACCCACCTGCGCGGCCCGTGCCTGCCGAGAAATCCGGCGCTGGCCGACTTCCTCATTGCCGCCGCGCTGCGGCGGCGTTACGGCGACGTGGATCTGCCGGAGCTGGCCGACGACGTCGAGCTCGCGGCCCGCGAGGTGGCGATGCAGCGCGCCCGGATGGCGTCGCGCGCCCGCCGCGGCCGCGTCATTCTGCGCAGGCCCGCCCGGCGCGTCGGCCCGGCCGACGTGCCGACCGGGGGCAGCTGATGACCACGGCGGAACGCCGCACGCAGCCAGCCGCTCCCGCCGCCCCGGATCTTGCCGCCGGCGCCGCTGACCCGGAGGCCCTCGACGTAGCCGTCGGCTCCGATGCAGTGGACGTCGTGGCCGGGCCCGATGGCGCAGCCGTCGGCTCCGATGCACCGGACGTCGCGGCCGAGCCCGATGGCCCAGCCGTCGGCTCCGATGAACTCGACTTCGCGGCCGGGCCCGATGGCGTACCGGGCAGCCCGACCAGGCGCCGGGCCAGCATGTTCCGGTCCAGCAGCGTCATGGCGGCCGGCACCCTGGCCTCCCGGTTCACCGGGTTTCTGCGCACGTTCGTGCTGCTGTACGCGCTCGGCACCAAGAACCTGGGCGACGCGTACAACGTCGCCAACTCGGTGCCCAACGCGGTGTACAACCTGGCCGTCGGCGGGATCCTCACCGCAGTCGTGGTGCCGCTGCTGGTGCACGCGGCGAAGCGCAACCACGACGGGGGTGAGGCCTATGACCAGCGGATGTTTACCCTGGGCGTGCTCGCGCTCGGCATCATCACCGCGATCGCGACGGCGGGCGCGGTACCCATCACCGCGGTCTACGGGCACGGCATAACGAACCCGGCTACGTACCACCTGACCGTGATCTTCTCGTACTTCTTCCTGCCGCAGATCTTCTTCTACGGGGTCGGTTCGCTGGCCGGCGCGATCCTCAACGCCCGCGGCAGCTTCGCGGCGCCAATGTGGACACCGATCATCAACAACATCGTCGTGATCGGTGTCGGCATCGCGTTCGTGGCCATCGCGGGCCTGAACAGCACCCCGGCGAGCCTGTCCCCACACGAGGTGGAGCTGCTGGCCATCGGGACCACGCTCGGCCTGGCCGTGCAGACGGCCGGGCTGATCCCGTCGATGCGCGCGGTCGGGTTCCGCTGGCGTCCCAGGTTCGACTTCCGGCGCGCCGAGATCTCCGAGATCGGCCGGATGGGCGGCTGGATGCTCGGCTACGTGATCACCACGCAGATCTCGTTCATGGCCACCACGATCGTGTCCAACAACGCGGGCGCGCGAGTCTGCGCGAGCTGCGCCGGGGCCGGCTACGCCACGTTCGCGAACGCCTGGACGATGTTCCAGCTGCCGTACGCGATCGTGGGCGTCTCGGTGATCACCGCGATGCTGCCGAGGATGAGCGCGCACGCGGCCGAGGGCTCTAACGAGCTGGTCACCAGGGACTTCTCTGCCGCGACCCGGCTGTCGTCGGCTCTCGTGGTCCCCGGAGCGCTGATCCTCGCCGTCCTCGGCCCGCCGCTGGCGCAGGTGCTGTTCGGGCACGGCAGCACGTCGGTGGCGTCCGCCAGGTACCTGGGCGTGGTGTTTGGCGTGCTGTCTCTCGGGCTGCTGCCGTACACGCTGTTCAACCTGCAGCTGCGGGTCTTCTACGCGATGCGGGACAGCCGCACCCCGGCGGTCATCGGCGGGATCTCGATGGCCGTCCGGATCGTGTGCAGCTTCACCGCGCTGGCCATCCTGCCGCCCGGCTACGTCGTCGCCGGGGTTGCGGCCGGGTTCGGTATCTCGAACCTGGTCATGGTGGCGGGGCTGTGGCGGGCGCTCGACCGCAGGGTTGGCAGCCTGGACAACCGCCGGATCAACCGGACCCTGCTGCGGATGCACGTCGCTGCGGTTCCCGGCATGGTCTTCGCGATCCTGGTGATGGTGCTGATCGACGTCGTGGCGCGGCCCGGGATGCTGGGCGCGGCGGCCACGGTCGTCGTCGGTGGCGGCGGCGGCCTGCTGCTCTACTGGCTGGTTGGCCGGATGCTGAAGATCGACGAACTCCGCGAGGTGACCGGCATGGCCCGCACCCGCCTGGGCCTGCGGGCCAGCGGGTAACTCCGCTTCCCATTGTCGCGGCGGCCGACGGCTCCGTCTTCAGGCTGCGGGTTGATTTTTCCCCGGTGATCCGCGGCTACGGTGTCCGTCGTGGATTTCGGCGATGGAACGATCGTGACGAGCCTGCCCGCCGCCGTCGGCGACGCGGTCGTGGCAGCCGAGCCGTTGCGGCACGCGCAGAGCAACGCCGCTATCGGCGGGATCTGGCGGGTCAAGGGTTCGGCGGGCTCGGCCGTCCTCAAGCTGGCCACGCCACCGGCCCCCGAGACGGCCGACGCGGCGCGCGTCACGGTGCGGCGTGCGCTGGAGCAACTCCGTGAGCGCGGGAAGGTCGTCACGGTTCACGGCCGGGGCAACTACGTCGCCCTCGAGCCCTGACACGTTCCGGACCCGTCGTCTTGAACGGCGGACGGCGTGATGGAAGACACGAGGCAGCCCGCTGATTGGAGTGCCTGCGCTCCACTACCTCTGACAACTGACCGATTCCAAACACGCCCCACAAGCACGCCTACCGTCGGTAACGGTGCGCAGGCGGTCAGCCTGCTCCGCGGTTGGCAGGGAAGGTACGTCGGGTGGTGGCCAGCCAGCCCAACTCGGCCCGCACCACCGCTGCCGCCTCGGCGGTGGTGGTGGGCGCGTCAGGGCGGTGGTATGAGAATAACTTTCAGGAATCCCCACGAGCTAAGAGGGCGGATATGACCGACGTCCTGTTGCAGGAAGACACCGACGGCGTCCGGGTGCTGACGCTGAACCGGCCCGGGGCGCGCAACGCGCTGAGCACCGAGCTGGCGACGGCGCTGCACGCGGCGCTTTCCGCCGCGGCGGCGGACGAGGAGGTCCGGGTGCTGGTGCTCACCGGGGCGGACCCGGCGTTCTGTGCAGGCATCGACCTCAAGGAGGCCGCCCGCGACGGGGACGCGTACTTCCAACGGGCGGGCACGGCCGACTGCATCGCTCAGGTCGGCTCGATGGCCAAGCCGGTCATCGGCGCGGTCAACGGCGCGACGTTCACCGGCGGGCTGGAGCTCGCGCTCGGCTGCGACTTCCTGATCGCGTCAGACCGGGCCATCTTCGCGGACACGCACGCCAGGGTCGGGATCCTGCCGCGGGGCGGCATGACCGCGCGGCTTCCGCTGGTCGTCGGTGGCGCCCAGGCGCGGCGGATGTCCATGACCGGCCAGGTGATCGACGCGGCCACCGCGGAGCGAATCGGTCTGGTGACCGAGGTGGTGCCGCACGACCGGCTGATGGCGCGGGTCATGGACTGCGCCAGGACGATCGCCGAGGTGCCGCCGGACACGGTGCGGGGACTGAAGGAGATGTACGTCGCGCAGGCCGCGGTCGCGCCGGGGCTGGCGGCCGAGCGGGAGATCGCGCGACGGCACGTTCCGGACTGGGCCGGCCTGGAGAAGCGCAGGCTCGACGTGATGGCGCGGAACCGGGCACAGATCGGGGGAGGGCAGGCATGAGGGTGGAGACTGGGACGGCGATCGGAGGGCGGGCATGAGGGTCGATACCGGGCTCGGTGGGTCGATCGACGCACGCGAGGCAGCTGCCGAAGCGGAGCGGGACGGCTACGCGGGCGCGTGGACCAGCGAGATCACGCACGATCCGTTCGTCGCGCTCGGCCTGGCGGCGGTGGCCACCGACACCATCGAGCTCGGCACCGCGATCGTGGTGGCGTTCGCGCGCAACCCGATGTCTCTTGCCATGCAGGCCAACGACGTTCAGCTGCTGTCCCGAGGGCGGCTTTTGCTCGGCCTCGGCTCACAGATTCGACCGCATATAACGCGACGCTTCTCCATGCCCTGGTCGCAACCGGCCATGCGGATGCGCGAGTTCATCCTGGCGCTGCGGGCAATCTGGAGCTGCTGGAACGACGGCACCAAGCTGGAGTTCCGCGGCGAGTTCTACAAGCACACGCTCATGACGCCGTTCTTCAACCCGGGACCCAACCCGCACGGGGCACCCAAGGTGCTGCTGGCCGGGGTGGGGGAGGCGATGACGGCGGTGGCCGGCGAGGTGGCCGACGGGTTCCTGTGCCACGGCTTCACCACCGAGCGGTACCTCCGCGAGGTCACGATGCCCGCGCTGGACCGGCACGGCCGCCTCGAGCGACTGGAGGTGGTCGGCTCGCCGTTCGTGGTCACCGGGCACACCGAGGAGGAGCTCGAAGCGGCCAGGCGCGGCGTCCGCGAGCAGATCGCCTTCTACGGGTCGACGCCCGCCTACCGGGCCGTGCTCAAGCTGCACGGCTGGGACGGGCTCGGCGACCAGCTGCACGAGATGTCGCGGCAGGGCCGGTGGCAGGAAATGGGCACGATCATCGACGACGACGTGCTGAACGCGTTCGCCGTGGTCGCCGAGCCCGGCGCGGTCGCCGCCGAGTTGCTGCGCCGCTACGGCGACGTGATGACCCGGATGTCGCTGTACACGCCGTACGCCCCGGATCCCGCGGTCACCGCGCAGATCGTCGCGGACCTGCGCGCGGCTGGCTGACAGCGCGCCAGCTCGCTTGGCCAAGCGGGTGGCGTCGCGTAACGGCCCGTCTACCGGATCAGCGGGTCCCGGGGCAGGCCGAGGATGCGCTCGGCGATCTGATTGCGCTTGATCTCTGACGTGCCGCCGGCGATCGACATCGACCGGTTCAGCAGCACCAGCGTGCCCGCCATGGTGGCCGGGCCGTCGAGGAACGCGAGGTCGGGCCCGGCCAGCTCGGCCAGCATGGCCGCGCCCTCGTGCCCGTTCTCGGACAGCAGCAGCTTGGTGATGTTGCCCTCGGGGCCGGGCCCGCCGCCGGCGACCGCGCGGTAAGCGGCGCGCAGGTTCAGCGCGGTCAAGGTCTGGGTGCTGGCCAGGAACCGGCCGACCCGCCCGGCGCCGCCGCCCAGCCGCTCCGGGTGCGCGTCCAGCGGCCCGATCACCGCGTCCGGTGGCAGCGTGAACGCGCTGCCGCCCCCGCCGCCGATCGACACGCTCTCGTTGCCGAGGGTGGCCCTGGCGACCGTCCAGCCACCGTCGACCGGCCCAACCACGTCCTCATCCGGGACGAACACGTCGTCGAAGAAGACCTCGTTGAACTCCGAGCCGCCATTCGGCATCCGCAGCGGCCGGACCGTGACGCCCTTGGCGTGCATGTCGATGACCACCATCGTGATGCCGTCGTGCTTGGGCGCGTCCGGGTTCGTGCGCACGGTGGCGAAGCCGTAGCCGGCGTGCTGCGCGCCGCTGGTCCAGACCTTCTGGCCGTTGATCACCCAGCCCCCGCCCGCCTCCCCGTCCACTCTGGTCGCCCTCGTCCTGATGCCCGCCGCGTCGGATCCGGCGCCCGGCTCGCTGAACAGCTGGCACCAGATCACCTCCTGGTTCAGCGCGGCCGGAACCCAGCGGGCAACCTGCTCCGGCGTGCCGTACTGGATCAGGGTGAGGATCACCCAGCCGGTGATCCCGAGGGACGGGCGCTTCAGCCCGGCGGCGGCGAACTCCTGCTCGATGACCAGTTGCTCCACGGCGCCCGCGTCCCGGCCCCACGGCTTTGGCCAGTGCGGCATCAGCAGCCCGGACTCAATCAGCGCCTGCTTTCGCGCCTCACGGTCCAGGTTGCGCAGGCGCTGCACCTCCGGCCGGATCAAGGCGCGGATCTCGTCGGCCTCGGGCGGAAGGTCGATCGCCGCGGCCCGGCTGACCCCGCTGCTGACCAGGTCGGTCACGTCGATCGCGGCGACCTCGGCGTCGATGAGAGCCTGGACGGCCGCGGCCCGCCGCAGGTAGAGGTGGGCGTCATGTTCCCAGGTGAAGCCGATCCCGCCGTGCACCTGGATGTTGAGCTGGGCATTCTGCACGGCGCTGGGAACCGCAAGGGTCGCGGCGATCGCCGCCGTGTAGCTGAGCTGCTCGCCGTCGGCGGCGCGGGCTGCGTCCCACACGGCGGCCGTGGCGAGCTCGGCCGCGACCAGCATGTTCGCGCAGTGGTGCTTCACCGCCTGGAACGTGGCGATCGGGCGGCCGAACTGCTCCCGGACCTTGGCGTACTCTGCCGCCTGCTCGGTGACCTCGCGGGCGACGCCGGTCGCCTCGGCGGCGAACAGCAGCCGGGACAGGTCCGTGAGCACCTTGCGGGCCCCGGGCAGCACCGTGGCCGGCGCGCCAGTGAGGGTCACCCGCGCGATCCGCCTGGCCGGGTCCAGGTTGGCCGGGACCTCGGTCTTGACCCCGCCGCCCGCGGTCTCGACGACCAGCACGTCGTCGCCCTGGGCCACGAGCAGCACGTCGGCGAGGTGCCCGCTCGCCGCGATCCCGGCGTTGCCGGTGCCGTCGGTCACGTCACCGCGGAGCGCCACGGCCCCGATCGCCGAGCCGCTGGCCAGGCCGGGGAGAAGGCGGGCCTGCAGGTCCGGCGGGCCGGCCGCCGCGATCACCGCGCTCGCGATCACCGTCGGCACGAACGGCCCAGGAGCCACGGCGCGGCCGAACTGCTCGACGACGATCACCAGCTCGGACAGGCCGAAGCCGGATCCGCCGTACTCCTCGGGCAGGTGCAGCCCGAGCCAGCCGAGCTTGCCCACCTCGCCCCAGAAGTCGGGCAGCCCGTCGGTCTTGGCCTCGAGCAGGTTCCTGGCGGCGGCGCGGGCGCCGCGCGCGGCGAGGAACTCGGAGACGGTCTGGGCCAGCGCCCTGTGGTCATCGGAGATCGCGATCGGCATGACTAAACCCTACGTGTTCAGGAGTTAATTGAGCAGATCCGGCTCGGGCGGGCGGGGGCTAGCCGGCTGTCGCCGCGGTCCGCCACACCGACTCCTGCGCGAGGGTTGCGGCCAGCGTCCCGTCCCGGCTGAAGATCCGTCCGGTGTACATGCCGCGGCCGCCCGCGATCCACTCCGGCTGCAGGTCCATCAGCACCCAGTCGTCGAGCGCGACCCGCCGGCGGAACCAGACGGCGTGGTCGATGCTGGTCGGCGGGCCGATCCGGTCGAAGCCCGGCGTGTCCGGCAGCCCGGTGAACATGTCGGAGACGTACGTCAGGGCGCAGGCGTGCAGCGTGTCGTCGCCGAGCTCGTCGCTGGCCCGCATCCATACCCGCGACGGACGCCGCTGGTCCGGCTCCGCCTGCTCGGGGATCCGGATGTCCACGCCGACGAGCAAGCCGTGGATGCCGCTGTCGGGCAGCTCGTCCGGCTGCGTGACCTCGGGCGCCGTGTGTGCCTGGTAGTCCAGGCCCGGCTCGGCGACGTGAAACGAGGCGGCCATGTTGAAGATGACCCTGCCCTCCTGCACCGCGATCACCCGGCGGTTGGAGTACGAGCGGCCGTCGCGGTCCGCCTGCACGGTCAGCAGCACTGGGCGGGACGCGTCGCCGCGGCTCAGGAAGTATCCGTGCAGCGAGTGCGGGTGCCGCTCGGGAGCCACGGTCAGGGCGGCGGCGCGCAGCGCCTGCGCAGCGACCTGCCCGCCGTACAGGCCGGAGGGGCCCTCGTGCAGGACGGGGGTCAGGAAGAGGTTAACCTCGACCCGCTCCAGGGTCAGCAGATCGAGCAGCCGCGGACTGCTCACGACGCGGTTCGCCTGGCCGGACATGGCCCATTGATATCACCGCACTGATCGCCGGGCCTGAGGTTTTCGGCTTGCTACGTGTCGCTGGCCACGAGCTCGTAGACGTTCCCGTCCGGCCCGCGGAAGTGCTGCCAGGTCGGACCGGGCTCGCCGAGCAGCTCGACACCGGCGAGCCGCAGTTCGTCCACGGCCGCGGGCAGGTCGCGGACGGCGAATCCGACCACCGGGCCGGTGGAGAAGTGATCCTTGCCCGGGTAGTCAGGGCCAAACACCTCGACGTCGCGCCCGTCGGGAAGCTTGAAGACCCAGAAGCCCGGCTCGGCGTGCACCGGCTGCAGCCCAAGCACGCGGGTGTAGAAGTCCGCCAGCTCTTTGTCATGGTCGGTGCGGGTCCCGCACCATCCCAGGCCCGTGACGTCCATGCTGCCAGTATGTCCGTATTGCCGCATCCAGTGGGTGGATAGCGGGCGGATGGCGGGGGAGGATTGCTTGGTGCGAGTGGTCGGGGTCGACGCATGGCGGGGCGGCTGGGTGGCGGTCGTGCTCGAGGACGGGCAGGTCAGCGACGTCCGGCAGGCAGCCGCCCTGGACCAGATCACCGATGAATGTCCCGATGCCGCCGCGGTCGGCGTGGACATGCCGCTCGGACTGGTTGAGCGCGGATGGCGGGAGGCCGACCGGCTGGGCGCGGCGCGGCTCGGCGCGCAGCGAAGCCGGCTGTTCATGGTGCCGCCGCGTGCGGTGTGGGAGACCAAGACGCATGCGGATGCCGTGCTCCTGTGCCGGCAGCTGACCGACCCGCCGGCCGGCTGCAGCAGGCAGGCCTTTGGCCTGCAAACCAAGCTGCTGGCCGCGAACAAGCTCTATACCCGCCTGCCGGAGCGGCTTTTCGAGGTCCACCCAGAGATCTCGTTCGCCGAGCTCAACGGCGGGGCGCCGGTGGCAGCGAGCAAGAAGACCTGGAACGGGCAGATGACCAGGCGCGCGCTGCTGGCCCGGGCGGGCATCGCGCTCCCCGACACTCTGGCCGGTGCCGGGAACATCCCGCCGGACGACATCCTCGACGCCGCTGTGGTCGCGTGGAGTTCGGCCCGGATCGCGGCAGGGCAGGCATCGAGCCTTCCTCATCCACCCCAGGTCGGGTCGGACGGCGCAGCGATAGCCATCTGGTTCTGAGGCGGCCGGCTCGGAGTCACCGTTCGCTGGCGTACAGCTGCTCGCCAGCGGCCCCCGGCACCCAGTCAAGGTCCTTCTCGAAATGAACGGTCGTCCCGTCACGGCCGCCGGTCAGCCGCAGGTTGTCCACCACCGCGTCCATGATCTTCAGGCCGCGGCCGTGCTCGGCGGTGAGGGCAACCCCTGCGTCGGCTAGCGGCGCGCGCGCGGCGGGCACCGCGAACCCGCCGCCCTTGTTCACGACCTCGATGACGCACCGTCCGTCCGTGAGCCGCGCCATCACCTCGTACTCGTCCGTCTGCGCGGCGTGCAGGATGACGTTGGCGCAGGCCTCGGTGAGGGCGAGGGCGATGTCGGTCCGGGTATCCAGCGCCACGCCGAGTCTCTCCAGGCATCCGTCGAGGACCTGACGGCTGACCGGCACGCTCGCCGCGTCGCGGGGCAGGTCCAGCACCATCTTGATCTCCACGGCGTTACCTCCGGGGGCAGGCGGTCGCGTCCGCCCACCACCTTCCCCGGCTGGCTCATTACTAACGCCCGCCTCGCCGGGCCGAGCGTCAGACCGTCCGCTGCGGCAGGCCGGGGTATTCCCCTTTCGGGCAAGAACGCGCAGAGTAATGCCCTAGGAGGTGCGGCAGGGTGGGTGATGCGGTCGTCGGCGTGGTGGCGAACCCGCTGTCCGGCCGCGACATCCGGCGGCTTGTCACGCAGGCGTCGGTCTTCCCCACGGCCGAGAAGGCAAGCATGATTCAGCGGATGCTCACCGCGTTCCAGGCGGTGGGCGTGGATCGCGTGCTGCTGTCCACCGACCTCGGCGGGATCTCCGCGGCGGTGCTGCGCGCCATCGGGCAGCGCCGCAGCCAGGGCGTCAGGCTGCCGGAGGTGGAATTCCTCGACGGCCGGCCGATCCGGCAGACCGCCCAGGACACCGTGGACGCCGTCCGGCGGATGGTGGGCGCTGGCGCGCGGGTGGTGGTCTGCCTGGGCGGCGACGGCACCGCGAGGGTCGCCGCAACCGCGATCGGCGACGCGGCGATGCTGCCGCTGTCGACCGGGACCAACAACGTGTTCCCGGTGGTCAGGGAGGCGACGATCGCGGGCCTGGCCGCAGGCCTGGTCGCGACCGGCGCGGTGCCCGAACAGGACGCGACCACGCGGGCCAAGCTGCTCGAGGCGCGGGCCGGCGGCCGGGCCGAGATTGCGCTCGTCGACGTCGCCGTGTCCACCGAGCGCCACGTCGGGGCCCGCGCGGTCTGGGACCCGGCCACGCTGACACAGGTCTTCTGCGCGTTCGCCGAACCCGACGCGATCGGTCTCTCCAGCATCCTGGGGCAGCTTGCGCCGGTGGGCCGGCGCGAGCCGCGGGGGGTTCTCGCCGGGATCGCGGCCGGCGCGCCGCGGCGCGTGCTGGCGCCGATCGCGCCCGGTCTTGTCGCGCTGGTCGGGGTGACGCGTGTCGAGCAGATGCTCCCCGGAACCGCCTATCCGATCGAAGCCAGGGCCGGGGTCATCGCCGTCGACGGTGAGCGCGAGCTCACCTTCGGGCCGGGCGATCAGCCCACAGTACGGCTGCGCACCGACGGGCCGCGGTGCGTGGACGTGCCGGCGGTCCTGGCCGCCAGCGCCCGCCTTGGCCTGCTCGTCCCCGACGTACCGGCGCCAACCGTCTAGGAGGAAGAAACATGACCGACACGCTGGAGCGGAAGACGCTGACCCGGGAGCAACTGCTGGATGCGTACCGGACCATGCGGGCGATCCGTGAGTTCGAGGAACGGGTGCACCGGGAGTTCGCCACCGGCGAGATCCCGGGGTTCGTGCACCTGTACGCCGGCGAGGAAGCCTCCGCGGCCGGGGTGTGCCTCAGCCTCGACGATCGCGACACGATCGCCAGCACCCACCGCGGTCATGGGCACTGCATCGCCAAGGGCGTCGACGTCGGCGAGATGATGGCCGAGATCTATGGCCGCAGGACCGGAAGCTGCCACGGCAAGGGCGGCTCGATGCACATCGCCGACCTGTCCAAGGGCATGCTCGGCGCCAACGGCATCGTCGGCGGCGGCCCGCCGCTGATCTGCGGGACCGCGCTTGCCGCCAAGATCAAGGGCACCGGCGGGGTCGGCGTTGCGTTCTTCGGCGACGGCGGCAGCAACCAGGGCACCACGCTCGAGTCGATGAACCTGGCCTGCGTGTGGAACCTGCCAGCGATCTTCATCGCCGAGAACAACGGGTACGCCGAGAGCACGGCCAGCGCCTGGTCGGTGGCCAGCGACAACATCGCCGACCGTGCGGCCGGGTTCGGCATGCCCGGCGTGATCGTCGACGGCTTCGACTTCTTCGCCGTCTACGAGGCGGCCAGCGAGGCGATCGCGAGGGCCCGGCAGGGCGGCGGCCCGACGCTCGTCGAGATGAAGTTCACCCGCTACTTCGGCCATTTCGAGGGAGACCAGCAGACCTACCGTGCGGATGAGGTCGAGCATGCCCGCGCAGAGCTCGACTGCCTTGCACGCTTCGCCGCCCGCGTGACCGAGACCGGCGAGCTGACCCAGGCCGACCTCGATGCGATCGACGCCGAGATCGGCGCGGAGATCGACAAGGCGGTGCACGACGCCAAGGCCGCGCCGCTGCCGACCGAGGCAGACCTGCTCACCGACGTGTATGTCCGCTACTGACCTGGGAGGCTGGCCATGGCACGCAACATCACTTACCGCGAGGCACTGAACGAGGCGCTGACCCAGGAGATGGAGCGGGACGAGAGCGTCATCGTGATGGGCGAGGACAACGCGGGCGGCGAGGGAGCGCCCGGCGAGCACGACGCGTGGGGCGGCGTGCTCGGCGTGACCAAGGGGCTGTACCACAAGTTCCCCGGCCGGGTGCTGGACACCCCGATCTCCGAGTCGGCGTTCATCGGCGCCGCGATCGGCGCGGCAACTGCCGGGATGCGCCCGGTGGCCGAGCTGATGTTCGTCGACTTCATGGGCGTCTGCTTCGACCAGATCTACAACCAGGCCGCGAAGTTCCGGTACATGTTCGGCGGCAAGGCGGTCACGCCGGTCGTGATCCGCACCATGTACGGTGCCGGGCTGCGGGCCGCCGCGCAGCACTCACAGTGCCTGTACCCGCTGTTCACCCACATCCCGGGGCTCAAGGTGGTGCTCCCGGCCACGCCGTACGACGCCAAGGGCATGATGATCCAGGCGATCAGGGACAACGACCCGGTCATATTCTTCGAGCACAAGGCGCTGTACGACACGGCCGGGCCGGTGCCCGAGGAGAGCTACACGGTTCCGTTCGGCGAGGCGAACGTGGTTCGCGAGGGCGGCGACGTCACGATCGTGACGCTCGGCCGGATGGTGCACACCTCGCTCGACGCGGCCGCGCAGCTCGCCGCCAGCGGTGTCGAGTGCGAGGTCGTCGACTTGCGCACGACCAGCCCGCTGGACGAGGACACCGTGCTGGAGAGCGTGGAGGGCACCGGGCGGGTGGTCGTGGTCGACGAGGCGCACCCGCGGTGCTCGATCGCCACCGACATCTCGGCGCTGATCGCGCAGAAGGCGTTCGGCGCGCTGCAGGCCCCGATCGAGATGGTGAACGCGCCGCACACGCCGGTGCCGTTCTCCAGCGCCCTCGAGGACTGCTACATCCCGGATGCGCAGCGGGTCGTGAACGCGGTCAAGACCGTGACCGGGTGGACCCGGTGACCGATGACCGGATCGTCGCGGTGACGATGCCGAAGTGGGGCCTGTCGATGCAGCTCGGCAAGATCACCGACTGGGCGGTGGCCGAGGGCGACGAGGTCGGCGTCGGCGACGACCTCGCGGACATCGAGACCGACAAGATCGCCGGGACCCTGGAGGCGGCCGACGCCGGGACCGTCCGGCGGATCATCGCGCAGGTGGGCGAGGACGTGCCGGTCAGCGGGACGATCGCGCTGATCGCCCCCGCCGGCGTGAGCGAAGCCGACCTGGACGCGGCCGCGGAGCAGGCCCGCGCGGTCATCGACGCCGGCGTGCCCGACGAGGCCGCTGGCGAGCCAGTGGTCGAGACCGCCGAGGTCGGCGGCAGGCAGATCCGCTACGTCGGGGCCGGGCAGGACGGCGACGTGGTGCTGTTCGTCCACGGCTACGGCGGCGACCGCAACTCGTGGCTGTTCCTGCAGGCGCCGCTGGCCGCCAAGTACCGGGTGTACGCGCTGGACCTGCCCGGGCACGGCACCTCGTCCAAGGACGTCGGCGACGGCTCGGTCGGCCTGCTGGCCGACGCCGTCATCGGCGTGCTCGACGCGATCGGCGCCGAGCGCGCGCACCTGGCCGGGCATTCGCTGGGCGCGGCCGTCGCGCTCTCGGCCGCGGCCAGAGACCCGGCGCGCATCCGGTCGCTGACGCTGATCGCCCCGGCCGGGTTCGGGCGCGAGATCAACGCGGGATACCTGCGCGGCTTTGCCGACGCGCAGACCCGCCGCGAGCTCAAGCCGGTCGTTGGCCAGCTGTTCGCCGACGAGAGCCTGGTCACCCGGCAGGTGGTCGACGACCTGCTGGCCTACAAGCGGCTCGACGGCGTCGACGAGGCGCTGCACACGCTCCTCGGCACGCTGCTTTCGCCGGACGGCGAGACGCAGGGCATCGACGCCGCCGCGGCGGTCGCGGCGATCGGCGGTGCGGTGCCGATCACCGTGGTCTGGGGAACCGAGGACCGGATCATCCCGTCCGGGCAGGCCGCGGCCGTGCCCGGCGCGGCCGTGCAGCTGCTCGACGGCGCCGGCCACATGGCGCACATGGAACGCCCGGCCGAGGTGCAGGCGGCGATCGAGGAGGCGATCGCCACGGCACCCCCAGAGTGACTCCGACTGAAGCGGCGCCGGAGCGTGTGTGCCTATTGTTTAGTCATGGACCTCGGGCTTGCCGGGAAGACCGCCGTGGTGACCGGCGCGAGCAAGGGCATCGGCCTGGCCGTCGTCCGCGGGCTTGCCGCGGGCGGCGCGCGCGTGATCGCCGGAGCCAGGACCAGCTCCGCCGGCCTTGACGAGCTGGCGCGGGCCGGCCAGGTGCAGACCGTGCTGGCCGACCTGGCCGCTCCCTCCGGCCCGGCGCTGCTGATCGAGGCGGCCGGGGAGCGGATCGACATCCTGGTCAACAACGTCGGCGGTGCCCCGGCCAGGACCGGCGGCTTCCTCAGCATCACGGACGAGGACTGGCACGCCACGATCGAGCTCAACCTGATGGCCGCGGTGCGGACCACCCGCGCCGCGCTGCCGAAGATGATCGCCGCGGGAACGGGCGCGATCGTCAGCACCTGCTCGGTCAACGCGTACCTGCCTGACCCGGGCGTGATGGACTACAGCGCGGCCAAGGCCGCGCTCGCCAGCTTCTCCAAGGCGCTGTCGAAGGAAGTCGGGCCCAAGGGCATCCGGGTGAACACGGTCAGCCCGGGACCCGTCGAGACCGACCTGTGGCTCGGCAAGGGTGGCGTGGCCGCGACGGTCGGCGCGGCGAGCGGCGCCGATCCCGGGGACGTGCAGCGCCAGGCCGCGAGCCAGATGGTGACCGGGCGGTTCACCAGGCCGGAGGAGGTCGCCGACCTGGTCCTGTTCCTCGCCAGCGAGCGTGCGGGCAATGTCACCGGAGCGGACTTCGCCATCGACGGCGGCCTGGTCCAGACCTTGTGAGGGGCCTAGCCCGCTGGCGGTGTCACCCAGTGGGTGACCTTCGGCGGCTGGTCCGGCTTGCTCATCGCGCGGATACTGTCGAGCCGCTGCTGGTCGCGTTTGGTGACGCGTTCGGCCTGCCGTAGGTGCTCCTCCCAGGACGCGACGACGAACCGCTCCTGGATCCGCCCGGGGTCGGCCGCGCCCTGCCAGACCCGCCACGAGCTCCCCCCGGTCCGGCGCCTGCTGAACCTCGCGTCACGGAGTTCCGCCAGCATCTGACCGGCGAGCCCGTCGCGCGGGTGGTACTCGACCGTGACCAGCACCGGCCCGCTGGGCTTGTCGCCGTTGGCGATGTGCGGAGCCGGCCAGTCTCCGGCCGGAAGCAGGTCCTTGGGCGGAATCGCCTGGAACTTGTAGCGCAGCCCGGCGAGCGGGCCGAGCGCCAACGCCAGCGCCGAGATCAGCAGCGTCGGCGACAGCCCGAGATGCTGGGCCGAAACCCCCAGCACGGCGCTGCCGACCGCGTTGCCGCCCTGGAATACGACCAGGTAGAACGCCATGCCGCGGAAGCCTTGACCCAGCCGGGCAGGGTCAGCTGGTACAGCGAGCTCAGCGTGGACAGGGCCAGGATCCAGGCCAGCCCGCCGATCACCAGGGCGACCGCGACCACGGCGGCGACGTGCACATAGGCGAGGATCAGCGCCACCACCGCGAGGCCGAGCGATCCCGCGGTCAGCACCCCTCCGGCCGTCAGCCGGGCGCGCAGCCGGGGCAGGACGGCGGCCCCGGCCACGGCGCCGATCCCGACGGAGCCGAGCAGCAGGCCATAACCGCCCGAGCCAAGGTGCAGCTGCAGCTCGGCGATCAGCGGCAGCAGCGCCCAGACCGAGGCGGCGAAGAAGATGAAGATGAAGGCGCGCGCCAGGATCACCCGCAGCGCCGGGCTGGCGGCCACGAACCGGCCGCCGGCCCGGATCGCCTCGCCGACGTGCTCGCGCGGCATCGTCTGGACGGGCCGGGTGCTCCGCCACCTCGCGATCACGGCGATAACCACGAGGAACGAGGCGGCATTGATCAGGAAGTCGGTGCCGGCGCTGGTGGCGGCCAGCACGATGCCGCCGATCGCCGGGCCGACCGCCCTGGCCAGGTTCTGGTTCACCGATCCGAGCGAGATCGCCTGCTGGCGCTCGTCGGGCGGGACTAGCTCCGGCTGCAGCACCTGCCAGGTGGGCGCGGTGAGCGCGGCGCCGGTGCCCACGGCGAAGACGAGCGCGAGCAGCACCCACGGCGTGACCAGGCCGGCCAGGGCCAGCGCGCCGAGCGCCGCGGCGGCCAGCAGCATCAAGCCCTGGGTCACCAGCAGCAGGTGCCTGCGGTCAACCAGGTTGCCGGCCACCCCGGCGAGCACGGCGAACAGCACCACCGGCACGCCGGACGCGGTCTGGACCAGTGCGACGTACGTCGCCGACCCGGTCAGCGACAGCATCAGCCACTGCGCGCCCACGGTCTGCATCCAGCTGCCGATGTTGCTGACGAACTGGGCGCTCCACATCGCCGCGAACCAGCGCTGGCGAAACGGCGCCCAGGCGGAAACCGGCGCCGCCGGCCGGCCGGAACCCCCGCGTGACATGCTGGTTGGCCATGACCCTCCGACCGTTTGTTTGCTAGCGGGAGGATATTGGAGCGTATGGCGGTGACGTCCAGCAGCGTGGCCGGGCTCAGCTACAAGAGCAGCGCCGGGCGCTGGGTGCTGCTCGCGACCATCCTCGGTTCCTCAATGGCTGCGATCGACGCGACCGTCGTCGGCATCGCGCTGCCCGCCATCGGCCGCGACTTTCACGCGAGCCTGGCGTCGCTGCAGTGGGTGGTGACCGCCTACACGCTCACGCTGGCCGGCCTGCTGCTGTACGCCGGGGGGCTCGGTGACAAGTACGGGCGCAAGAAGGTCTTCCTGATCGGCGTGGTCTGGTTCGCGGTGGCGTCGGCCATCTGCGGGCTCGCCCTGAACGCGCCGATACTGATCGTGGCGCGGGCAGTGCAGGGCATCGGCGCCGCGCTGCTTACCCCGGGCAGCCTGGCGATCATTGAGGCGTCGTTCCGGCCGGAAGACCGCAGCAAGGCCATCGGGGCATGGACCGGGTTTGCCGGCGTGGGCACCGCGATCGGGCCGTTCCTCGGCGGCTGGCTGATCGCCGCGGTGTCCTGGCGGCTGATCTTCATCATCAACCTGCCGGTCGCGGTCGTGGTGCTCGTGGTCGGGCTGCGGCACGTTCCCGAGTCCCGTGGCCCGGATGCCTCCGGAAAGCTCGACATCAGCGGCGCGGCCCTGGTCACGTTCGGCCTGATCGGGCTGACCTACGGGCTCATCGAGGGCCCAGCCTCCGGCTGGGGCAAGCCGCTCACGCTGATCGCGCTTGCCGTCGGCGTGGCGCTGCTCGCTGGGTTCCTGGTCAGGGAGAGCCGCGTCAGCAAGCCGCTGCTGCCGCTGAGCATGTTCGCCTCGGCCGAGTTCAGCGCCGCGAACGTGGTGACGTTCGTGGTCTACGGCGCGCTGGGCGGCGCCCTGTTCCTGCTGCCGATCCAGCTCGAGCAGGTGTCCAAGTACACCGCGCTCGAGGCCGGCACCTCGCTGCTCCCGGTGACGTTCATCATGCTGCTGCTGTCGGCGCGCTCCGGCGCGCTCGCCGCACGGATCGGGCCCCGGCTGCAGATGAGCGTCGGCCCCGTGGTCATCGGCATCGGCCTGGTGCTGTTCGCCCGGATCGGCCCGTCGGCGAACTATCTCACCGAGGTGTTTCCCGCGGTGCTGGTCTTCGGGTTCGGCCTGGCCATCAACGTGGCGCCGCTCACCGCCACGGTGCTGGCTGCGGCCCCGGCCGAGAACGCGGGGATGGCCTCGGCCGTCAACAACGACGTTTCCAGGGCGGCTGGCCTGATCGCGGTGGCGGTGCTCCCGGCCGCGGCCGGGTTGGGCGGCGCCGCCTACCTCCATGCGAACCAGTTCTCGGCGGGCTTCCGCACCGCCGTGTTCATCTCGGCGGGCCTGTGCATCCTGGCCGGCGGGCTCGCCGCGCTGACCATCCGGAACCCGGGCCGCGTCGGGGAGCCGGCCGAGCCGCACAACCTGCACTGCGGCCTGGACGCCCCGCCAAGCCTGGCCACCGCGGAGGTCGTGGCCGGGACGGCCGCTACGGAGCGACCAGCGCGTCCGTAATCGGATCGACGGCAGCCAGCCTGGCCGCCAGGTCGGCGCTGAGGTGGTGCCGGGCTGCCAGCGTGGCCGGCGCGTAGTAGGACACCTTCGTCTGTCCCGCGTCGTCCCAGATCAGCACCTTGAGCGGCAGGTCGAGCGCGGACAGCGGCGCGGCGTCCATGACCGGCGTGCCCGCGGCCGGGTTCCCGAAGATCACCAGCGCGGTGTCCCGGAGGTCGAGCCCGGCGCCGCGGGCCTCGGCGCGCTGGTCGATGACGGAGAACAGCTTCACGTTCTTCTCGGCGAGCAGTTCCTGCAGGCGCGCCACCGTGTCGGCGAAAGATCGCGGGCTGACCTTGGTGACGACGCCAGCCTCGCTGTCATCGGTCATCGTTTGCTCTCCTCTGTGAGTCGCCTTGCGGGCTCAGGTGCTGACGGCGAGATACGCGGCGACGAGCGCGCAGGTCACGGCGCAGCAGACGGCCGCCGTGACCGTGGGCCACCGCAACGGTTCGGGCGCGCCCGGCGGAGGGTTCTCCATGATCAAGGTCGCGTGATGCTGAACGTAACCAATGACCGTGAACAGCAGCCCAACGAGGGCCAAGAAGATCCCCAGGGCCAAGGCAAAGTGGATCTGACCGGCGGTCCGGCCGAACTTGGCCACCACGAAGCCGAGCCCGGCAAACGAGAGCGAGGTCCGGATCCAGGCGAGCATCGTACGGTTGCTCGCCAGGAGGTCCCGCATCCTGGCGCTGTCGTCTGCATCCACCGGCTGCGCCTCCTCTGGGTATCTACCCACAACGCCAGGGCCAGCATCGGCCATGTGACCGGACGGCAGCGTACTATCCGGCTTGGAAGGAGCGCTGTGATGTACTCCGTTCCCGATCAGGCCGGCAAGCTCATCGTCGTCACGGGCGCCAACAGCGGCATCGGCAAGGAGGCTGCCCGGCGGCTCGGCGTGGCCGGGGCACGCGTGATCATGGCGGTCCGCACGGTTGCCAAGGGCGAGCAGGCGCGGGCCGAGATCCTCGCCCGCCACCCTGGTGCCCGGCTGGAGGTTCGCCGGATCGACCTGGCCGACCTCGCGTCGGTCGGGGAGTTCGCCGACGGCCTGGCGGGCCAGGCGGTCGACGTGCTGATCAACAACGCCGGTGTCATGGCCCCGCCGACCCGTATGACCACGGCCGACCGCTTCGAACTTCAGTTCGGCAGCAATTTCCTCGGGCCGTTCGCGCTGACCGTCAGGCTGCTCCCGCTCCTGCTCGCGGCGCCCGGGCCGCGAGTGGTCACCATGAGCAGCGGCGTCGCGAGTTACGGCCGGATCCGCTTCGATGACCTGCAATGGGAACGCCGCCGGTACCGGCCCAACCTCGCCTACGCGCAGTCCAAGCTCGCCGACCTGATGCTGGCGCTGCATCTCGCCACGGTTGCGGCCCGGCAAGGCGACGACTGGAACCTGGTGAGCAATGCCGCCCATCCCGGGTTCACCCGCACGAACCTGCAGACCGCCGGAGCCAGCCTCGGCCGCGACGCACCCAGGCGCACGCTGTTCAACGGCCTGAGCATCCTGCCCTCGCAGGGGGTCGAGCCGGGCACCGAGCCGCTGCTGTACGCGGCGACCAGTCCCGGTGCGATCAGCGGCGGCTACTACGGGCCCAGCCAGTGGCTCGGGCTCCTCGGCCCAACCGCCGCGATCCGGATACCCCGCAGCGCCCGCAGCGCCGACACCGCCGCCCGGCTCTGGGCCGAGGCCGAGCAGCTCACCGGCGTGGCCCTGCCGGCCGCACCCCACCCCGCCTGACCCGGTGCCGGCCGATCGCCTACATAGCGGTTGACCTGCACTAAAGGGGTACTATGGCGCGCACGTGATCTTTGGCTGTGGCGAACTGGCCACGCCGCGACATGGGGGAATCACACTCGGGGGTCAGGGTGGGGACAAGACCATGGCCGACTATTGCCAAATCCGCCGCCGGGCTCACCGCGGTGGCGGTGCTGGCCGCAGCCTGCGGTCAGGGGGCGTCAAAACCGGCCGGCACCCCGCCACCGAGCCAGACGGCGGCGTCGCCTGTTGCCGAAGCGTCATCGTCGGCCGCGCCGCACGGTGGCGTGAACCTTAACGTGCTCGTGGTGACCGACGGCACGCCGGGGGTCGAGGCCATCCGCCAGCAGCTGGGCACCGAGGGCATCCCGAACACAGTCGTCAACCTGCATAACGCGTCCCGGCAGCGGATCACGCGGGCGTTCCTCTCCCGCCAAGTTCCCGGCGGCACGCGGGGCGGCAACTTCGAGGGGATCGTCCTGCCGGGCGTCGCGCCCGCGGGCCTCTCCGGGTCCGAGAAGGCCGCCCTGGCCTGGTACGAGAGCAAATTCGGCGTGCGCCAGGTGGACGCGTACTCGCCGCCAGCGCCCGGCATCGGGATGAACGCTCCCGGCTACAGCGGACCGCTCAGCGGTGCCGTCAGCGTGACCGCGGCCGGGAAGCGCGCCGGATTCGGCTATCTCAACGGATCGTTCCCGTTCAGCGGGGGAGTGGCCGGCCCGGCGCCGTTCGGCTACCTCGCCCAGCCCGTCGCCGGCGGCGGGGCCACGCCGCTGCTCACCGCGGCCGTACCGCACTCGTCCGGCAGCGGCACGCTCGTCTGGCAGTACGACCACGACGGGCGCCAGCAGCTCGGGCTCAGCTTCGGGTACAGCGGCTACAACCTGCAGTTCCGCTACCTGGCGCACGGCATCGTGGACTGGGTCACCCGCGGCGTGAACCTCGGCTACTGGCGCAACTACCTGGACATCGCCTACGACGACATGTTCCTCGGAGACGCCCAGTGGAGCCAGGTCGGCCACTGCACGCCGGGCGCCAGCATCTGCCCGCGCGGCACGCCGATGACCCCGATCATCCGGATGACCCCAGCCGACGTGGCCTACGCCGCGCAATGGGAAAAGCAGCACCACTTCAAGATCGAGTTTCTCTACAACGGGGGCGCCTCGGCCAGGTTCGCCGAGCACGGCGTCGACGCGCTGCTGGTAGCCACCCGGCCGCTGGCGAAGGACTTCTACTGGGTCAACCACACCTACACGCACGCGTACTTCGGCTGTAAGCAGGATTTCCGCACGACCCCGTGGACCTGCGTGCGGTCCGGCGGGCGCATCGTGTGGGCCGCGGGGACGGGCCTGATCAACAGCCAGATCCAGGAGAACTTTGCCTGGGCGCGGAAGAACGGGATACCGGCCGAGCCCGGGGTCCTGGCCAGCGGCGAGTACTCCGGGCTGCGGATCCTGCCGCAGCAGCCGGTGGACAACCCCTACCTGGACGCCGCGATGGGCCCGGACGGGATCCAGTGGGTGGCCCTTGACGCGTCGCGCGAGCCGAACATGCGCAGCGTGGGCGCGGCCCTCGGGGTGCCCAGGCACCCGATCGACGTCGGCTACGACGTCGACACCGTGGCCGACGAGGTCAACGAGTTCAACTGGTACAACACGTCGAAGGCCGACGGGGGCAGCGGGCTGTGCCAGGGCAGCAAGACCACGAAGTGCCTCAAGCCGCTGAACCCGAAGACCGGGTGGACGTCGTTCATCGTGCCGGGACAGGTCCAGATCGTGCTGGCCGCGCTGCTGAACAACGACCCGCGGCCGTTTTTCATGCACCAGTCCAACCTGGCCGGGCAGCGGCTTGGGTACCGGGTCATGGACGGCGTGCTGAACGCCTACCACGCGGTCTACGGCCCCAGCGCGCCGATCCTCAACCTGCCGATGTCCGGGGATGGGGCGGCACTGCGCAACCAGCAGGAATGGACCCAGGCGATGCGGGCCGGAACCGTCGCCGCGTACGTCCAGGGCAACACGGTCACGATCACCGGGCCCCCGGGGACGCTGGTGCCGGCCACGGCCCCCGCCGGGACCAGAGTGGGCTCCGCGGGCTGGGGCTCCTTCGGCAGCAGCTACGCCGGAGGGCTGTCCGGATACACCAGGCTCGGCGAGCAGCCGCTCAAGCTCATCCTGCCCTCGGCCCCGTTCCGAGGGTAGGCACCTGGTCTTGCCCTCGGCCCGGTTCCGGGGTAGGCAGCCGGTCTTGCCCTCCGCCCCGTTCCGGGGGCAGGCGGTCGGGTAACACCCGCCCAGAACGGGTAGGTCTGGTCGGATGAAGAAGCTATTCGAACTGCTCGTGTGTTTCCTGCACCCGATCGCGGTCGTGCTCATGTGGATCGACCTGGCCACGCGGTCCCAGATGCGTACCGGCCCGAAGGTCGCCTGGGCAATCTTCGGCCTCATCCCGCTCGTGCCGTTCATCTACGTGCTCACCAGCGGTGACCTGTGGTGACCTGAGCCGGCCGGGCTCAGTCACGGGATGTCGCGGCCGTGGCCGACGGCGGGGTTCGCGGTCTGCGCTCTGATCAGTTTCGGACTGCTGACCATTGCCCTGCGAAACCTCGAGGTGGGACCGGCGTATGCGGTCTGGACAGGGATCGGTGCCGCCGGGGCGGCCACCGTGGGGATGGTCCTTCTCGGAGACGCGGTATCCAGCGTCAAACTCGTGTCGATCGGAATGGTCCTGGCCGGGGTCGTAGGACTGAACCTGTCCGGTGTGACTCCCTGAGCGTTCCGGACGCGGCGTCAGCTCCGCCGCCGTGACCTCGGACGCCGGGCGTGGGCAGGGTGAGCGTCATCCGGGTCCCCTGCCCTGGCGGGCTGGCTGCGGACAGCCGCCCGTCATGCGCCAGGGTGAGTTCGGCAGCGACGGCCAGCCCGATGCCGCTGCCTGAGGTCTGCGTGGCCTGGCGGCCGCGCCAGAACCGGTCGAAGACGCGGGGCAGTTCGTCGGCGGGGATCCCCGGCCCGGTGTCGGCAACGGTCAGCACGGCCCGGGTGCCGTTGGCCCCGGTCGCGATCGTGACCCGGCCGCCGGCCGGGGTGAACTTCAGCGCGTTGGTCAGCAGGTTGGTGATGACCTGGTGCAGTCGCCGCGGATCGCCGAGAATCCCGACCGGCGAGAGTTCCCGGGTCATGGTGATGCCCGCGGCCTCGAACTGGGCGGCCAGGCTATCCGCCGCCACAGCGGCCAGCGCCGCCAGGTCGCAGGGGAGCCACGACAGGTGCAGGCCGGCGGCGTCGGCCGCGGCCAGGTCCTGCAGGTCGGCGGCCATGCGCGCCAATCGCAGCACCTCATCGCGCAGCGAGGCCAGCTGGTCCGGGGTGGGCTCGGCGAGCCCGTCCAGCAGTGCCTCGTGCCCGGCCTGCAGCACCGCAACCGGCGTGCGCAGCTCATGCGCTACGTCGGCGACCAGGTCGCGGCGCAGCTGCTCCTGCCTGTCCATGGTGTCGGCCATCTGGTCGAACGCGGCGGCCAGTTCCCGCAGCTCGCCAGGGCCGGTTACCGGGCCGGCCCGGGCGGCGCGCTGCCCACGGCCCATCGCCCGGGTCACCGCGATGATCTTCTCGACCGGGCGGGTGATCCGCCTGGCCACGGCGAGCCCGGTCAGCATGGCCGCCAACGCCGCCAGCCCGGCCGCGCCCGCGATGGCCCGCAGCAGCGCGACTTCCAGGGCCCGGTCGGCGCTGCCCAGGCCGGCGCCGGTGAACCGGACGACGGCCTCCCCGGCCCGCTCGCCGCGGACCACGATCGGTGCGCCAGTTGGCTGGCTCGCCGCCCGCGCGCCGAAGCCGGGCGACGATGCGACCACGCGGCCCGACCGGTCCCGGATCTGGATATCCGCGCCAACCCTCGCGGCCAGGTCAAGCACTGGCGACAGGTCGGCAGCTGCCCAGCTCTCGTTCCGGTCCCACGCCGCGCCGCCGGCCACCGCGATCGCGCTGGTCAGCTCCGCGTGCTGCCGGGTGGCCAGGGCCGAGACGTCTGCAGCCGCGAACGCCGCGGTCAACCCGGCGAGGAGCGCGATCGCGGCAAGGGCGACCGAGATGAACGCCAGCGCCAGCCGCAGGCCAAGGGCGCCGCCACGCGCGGCGGCCTGCGCGCCGCCATCAGTCATCGCGGGCTAGGCCCAGCCGGTATCCGCCGCCCATCACGGTCTGCACGATCACCGGGCTGCCCTCGCCCTGCTCAACCTTGCGACGCAGGTTCTTCACATGCGAGTCGACGGTGCGTTCGTAGCCCTCGAACTCGTAGCCCCGCACCCGGTTGATCAGCTCATAACGCGAGTACACCCGGCCAGGAACCGTGGTCAGCGCCACCAGGATTCCCCACTCGGTCGGCGTGAGCTCTACGAGCGCATCGCGGACCGTCACCTCGCGGCGCGGCTCGTCGATGACCAGGGTTCCGCCGCCATAGCTGGCCGGGCCCGACCCGGGCGCTGGCGCGCCGCGGCGCAGGATGGCCTGGGCGCGCAGCACCAGTTCCCGCGGGCTGAACGGCTTGGTCACGTAGTCGTCGGCGCCGAGCTCGAGCCCGGCGATCCGGTCCTCCTCGGCGGCCCTCGCCGTCAGCATCACGATCGGAACCTGACCGATCCTTCGGACCTCACCGGCGACCGTCTCGCCCGGCACGTCCGGCAGGCCCAGGTCGAGAACCACCAGGTCCGGCGCCGACGAGGCGGCCAGGGTGATGGCCTCTGCGCCCGATCCGGTCGACAGCACGGTGAACCCGGCCCGCTCCAGGTAGGAGCGGACCAGCTCGCGCAGTTTGCGCTCATCCTCCACCAGCAGCACGGTCGGCGCCATCACCGGCCACCTTCAGCGCGGTCTCGCGGCTGCGCTTGCCGGGCGTCGCCGAGGTCGTCGTGATCCGGTTCCGCATCGCCGCCCCCGTGGCGGTGATCGTCGCGGATGTGCAGCTCAAGGAGTCGGCATAGCGGGCAGGTCGGGTTCAGCGTGGTTGGCATCTCGTCCTCCTGTATGCCTATAAAAGCCAGGCGTATTGGAGGCGCGGTGAGATAGCTATGTTCGCCGGATGGAAATGGCGGGCTTTTGACTGGCAGGAGGTCAGCATGCCGTCGGCCTCCATGCCCTCACCATGGCAGCTTCACCTGGCCGGCATGACCGCTGGATGCACTTATCGGAGATCACCTGTCCAGACACAGGAAGAGCGATGCCCTCACAAGAAGGCAGAAGCACGGTAGCAACGGCGCCGGTACAGCCCGCCCGGGCCGACGGTCCGCGGTGGCGGTCGCTGCTTGAGGCCCGATGGCAGGCACGGCTGAAGGAGCTCACCGAACTGTCCCTGGCCTACCATGGCGCCGCGGACACCCCGGGCGGCACCGGTGACGGCACGGGTCAGCAGCAGGTACAAGCGCTGCTGAGCCGCGCGGTCGCGGCCCGCAGGAAGCTGGCGGACGTCGAAGAGGCTCTCGAGCGGCTCGCCGCTGGTGCTTTCGGCAGCTGCGAGCACTGCGGGTCGGCGATCCCGCCGGGGCTGCTTGCGGTCATCCCCGAGACCCGGTACTGCCCGCGGTGTGACGCTCCGCCGGTCTGACCCAGCGCGCTGATCAGCCTCGGCCAGCCGGTCATCGGGTGTGACGGCGACGCTGGCGGGCTGTGCCGTGGCGTCGCAGCAGCCTGTAGCCGATGACTGCCATACCGGCTCCGAAGATCAGCCATGGGCCGAACACCAGCAGGTCGACCGCGGTCACGTCCGCCTCCCTCCGTGCGCTGGGCGGTATCCGAATCAATCAAGTTCCATGGCAGCGCGGCGGGATGCGCGGCGCATGGAGCAGCTATGGGAACCGTGTGAAGCAGCTGACCAGGCCCGCATTTGTCAGGGAAGCAGACCCTCACCGGGGCCGCACCCGACGCTCACGCCCGATGAGCAGCCCGTTGAACGGTTAGCTGTACGGCAGGAGGCAGATACCGGCCAGCCCGTCCGCCCCGCCGCACATCTGGCTGTCATCGAAGTTGTCGCTGGCGATCCACAGGCCTGCGCTGGTGATCAGCATGTCGTCGGCGCCCAGGCCGCGTGCCCGGCTGTAGTAGCCGGCCGAACCCGCCTTGTTGACGTACAGGTCACCGTTGGCTGGGTCAAGGCCCTCCATGCCCGGGGCGTTGTAACCGCCCGCCCCGAGCGTGTCGCACGCTTCCGGGTTCATCGAGTACCGCTCGTGACCGCCGAAATACGCGGCCTTGGTGTCGGCCGCGGCGGCGTACAGCGAGTCGCAGCCGGTTTGATTGATCCAGGTCGGGTTCACCGAAGACTGCGTCGCCGGGAGGGCCATCGCAACGTCGCACGGGCTTCCCTTCGGCCGCGGACCGTGCGTGCTGGTGCCCGGCTCGTGATAGCCGGTCGTGGCCACATACACGGTGGAGTCGTTCGGTGACCAGGCCGCCGCGCGTGCCCAGAACCCCTCGGTGCAGGCGATGTTCATGGTCGGCGATGTCCAGCCGGTGACGGTTGCCGTCGAGCCGCCGACGTTCAGCATGAACATCTGCTTGCGCGCAGCGCCGCCCACCGAGCTGAACACCCCCTCGACCAGGTCCAGCGTGCCGCCGTGACTCAGCTGCTGGTTGTAGACCTGGCTGCCCTTGATCGACAGGTTCATGAAGCCGTCATTCGCCCCGGTCGCGGGGTTCAGGCTGACCATGTACGGGATGCTGGCGCCGTTGATCTTGGTGAACGTGCCGCCGACCAGCAGGTGGCCGCCGACCCCGAGGATGGTGTCCACGGTCCCGCTTGCGCCGTGGCCGAAGCTGGTCACTACGTTTCCGGTGCTGGTGCTGATCTCGGCGATGTCGGCCACGCTGGTGCCGTTAATCTTGGTGAAGTTGCCGCCGATGTAGGCGTCCGCGCAGTTGCCGCCGCTGAACGCGATCGTGTTGATCGCATCCGAGCCGTCCTCGTCTGTTTCGGTGCTGCCGGTCACGCTGGGCGCCCACGACGTGACCGCGTACGGACTGGTCGCACTGAAGCTGAAGATATCCGTGCGGGCGTACGTCGTGCTGCCCTTGATGATCGAGCTGAACGTCCCGACGGCGTACATCGTGCCGCCGCATTGGACGAGCTGGCGGATCTGCTGGGTGGTCTTCGACGTGGCGGGCAGGTGCGGGGTGTTCGTCGCTGGTAATGCCGACACAACTCCGACCGGTGGCTGTTCCCCGCCGGTTCCGGCCTGCGCGGCGGGGGCACCGAGCGTCACTATGGCTGCGGCAGCGGCCAAGGGGATCACGTATTTGCGCACCGTGGCCTCCCTCATCTGGCAGTAAGCGTAGCTCGCCTGGCTGTGCCACGCTGATGGCCTGATACTGCTCCGGTGGGCTGTCCGCCCTGGGTCACCCGCCTGACCGCTGGTCGGCCGTCGGCGGCCTGGCGGGCTGGGCCTGGCCAGGATCGGTCGGCAGTCGCCGGGCGCGGTCGCGGGCGGTGGCACGCCACCGCCAGATGCGCCGCCCGACCTCGATGAGCAGGCTGATCACCAGTCCCAGCCCAAGCGCGAGCAGCAGGCCTACCCACGGCCGGTCCTCGAAGACCTTGCCCCCGAGCCGGCCGAGGAAGAAGGCGTAGGAGGCCCACACGATCGCAGCCACGGCCGTCGCGGGGACGAACCTGCGCCTGGGGTAGCCGATCAGGCCGCACGTGAGCGTCACCGCCGTACGCCCTCCCGGCACGAACCGGCAGGCGATGATGATGCGTGCGCCGAAGCGGTCCAGTGAGCACCGAGCCCAGGCGAGCCGGCCGGCGCCCTTCTCCCCGGCGAACAGCCGCCGGGTCACGGTCGGCCCGAACCGCCTGCCGACCAGGTAGGCGGCGTTGTCGCCGAGAAAGGCACCGAGCGCGGCCAGCAGCACGAGCACCCCGATCCTGGGGTCCGTGCTCCCGGCGGTCACGGCCCTAGCGCGATCACCACGGTCTCGCTCGGGAGCCATGGCAGCAGCGCGTCCAGCGCAGGAAGCAGCACCGCCACGACGTAGGACAGCGGCGAGTCGATGTTCAGCGCGTAGAAGCCAGTCACTCAGATCATTGAAGCCAGCCTGTCTGGAAAGCGGATGTGCTGCCTGTGGCGGCCCGATGAAGTTGCGATCGGGCAGGATCTGCCCGGATTCACGGGGTCTTCATGACGGCGGCACAGCGGTTGCAGACGCGCCCAGTTTGCTGACAACCGTGACCGTTCCGCTGTGGGCGTGGCTGGGATTCGCCGGGTTCGTGGTCGCGATGCTGGTCCTGGACCTGTTCGTGCTGCACCGCCGGGCCCGCGAGGTGTCGCTCGGGGAAGCCGGCGTCTGGACCGTACTCTGGGTTGTGATCGGGCTTGGCTTCGGCGGCCTGCTGTGGGCCTGGGCTGGCGCCGGCACCGCCCAGGCCTACCTGGCCGGCTACCTGATCGAAAAGAGCCTGTCGCTGGACAACGTCTTCGTGTTCGCCGTCATCTTCTCGGCGTTCGCGATCCCGGCCCGGTACCAGCACCGCGTGCTCATGCTCGGCATCGCCGGGGCCCTGATCATGCGCGCCGGGTTCATCATCGGGGGCGTCACGCTGCTCGAGGCCTTCCATCCCGCCGCCTACGTGTTCGGCGCCCTGCTGCTGGTCGCCGCGGCGCGGATGCTGCGCGGCGGGTACCAACCGCAGCCCGGGCACAGCCGCGTGCTTCGGGCCATGCGGCGGATCCTGCCCGCGACCGGGCAACTGCACGGCCAGCGGTTCGTCGTCCGTGACGGCCGTCGGCTGCTGGCCACCCCGCTGCTGCTCACCGTCGTCGTGGTCGAGATCACCGACCTGATCTTTGCCGTCGACTCCATCCCGGCGATCCTCGCAATCACCACCGACACCTTCGTCGTGTACACCTCGAACGTGTTCGCCCTGCTGGGCATGCGGGCGCTGTACTTCCTGGTCGCCGGCGCTGCCGCCCGGTTCCGCTACCTCCAGCCGGGCCTGGCCGTCATCCTCGCCGCGGTCGCGGTCAAGCTGCTGACCGCGGACGTCTGCGAGCTTCCCGTCTGGGCCTCGCCCGCGTTCATCGCTGCTGTGCTGGCCGCCGTCGCGGCGGCGTCCGTCTGGGACACCCACCGCCGGGGCACCGGCCATAGCGGGCGCGGTGGCCAGCATCGGACCAGGCTGGACGGAAAACCACAGACTGGTGCTATCTCAGGCCCCGCAAGATTATGATCCACAGCGGGAGGGGGGAACTCTATGGGGAACGGAGTTGCTGCCGGGAGCGCGGCCGCCGGGCCGCCGCCCCGCGGGAGTGTCTGAGGCCCGGAGCGGGTCGGCCACACTAAGTCCTGAGCTGCGTGACCGGCTGCTCTACTACGCGTGGCGTGCGCCGTCGCCGCACAACGCTCAGGGCTGGCGGATCGACACCGACGGCCTGAACTTCCGTGTCTCGCGCGACCGGTCCCGCCAGGTGCTGCACGAGTTCGATCCGCAGGGCCGGGAGAGCGACCTGGCCTGCGGGGCGGTCGTCACCAACCTGCGCGTGGGCGCGGCGGCGTTCGGCTTCAGCGCCGAGGTTCGCTGGCGGCCCGAAGACGGCGTGGCCGCCGATGTCTCGTTGCGGGCCACCGCGGCGGCACCCGACGAGACGGCCGGGGCCCGGCTGCTCGCGCTGCGCCGCCGCGCGATGAACCGCTCGCCATACCGGCCCGATCCGGTCCCGGCGACCGTGATCGACGGCCTCCAGGCCGCCGCGAAGCGGGCTGGGTTCAGGCTCTCGGTGCTCACCGACCGCGCCGGGATCGGCCGGATAGCCGGGACCGCCGCCCGCGCCGGGGTGATGAAGCTGATGCACGGGCCCACCCAGGCCGAGCTGCACTCGCTGATGCGGTTCAGCCCCCAGGCCGCGGCCAGGGAACGGGACGGCCTGGACCTGGAGCTGTTCTTCACGCCGGCGATCGCGGCGCGGTTCGCCGCCGTCGCCACGCATCCCCGGGTGCTCACGGCGGCGGCGCCGCTGCACGTGGCCGAGATGATCGTCCGCGACAGCGATGAGGGGCCGCTGCGCAGCGCGCCGGCGCTGTGCCTGCTGCACGCCGACGCGCTGGACCCGGAGACGTTCCTGCGCGGCGGCGCCTGCTTCGAGGAGATCGCGCTCGACGTCACCGAGGCCGGGCTGGCCATGGCCCTGCACAGCGCGGTGATCGAGGTTGGCCTGTCCCACCCCGGCCCGGTGTCCGGTTCGGTGCCTGCCGACTGGCACGCCGGCATCGCCGAGGTGCGCCGCGGGCTGCTGGCCGCGTTCGGCGCCGCACCAGGCACCGTGCCGATCGCCTTCTTCCGGCTCGGGTCGCCGACCCGCGAACCCGGGCGCAAGAGCCTGCGGCGCAGGCCGGCCGAGTCACGCCCGGAGACCGACCACTACCGGGAGATGACCCGGCGCAACCAGCCGTCGCTGAACCGTGAGGAGCAGGGCGCGCTGCGTGCCGCCCGGATCCTCGTCGCCGGCTGCGGCAGCATCGGAGGAGCGACGGTCGTGCCGCTGGTCCGGCTCGGCGCGGAGCGCTTCGTCATCTGCGAGCCGGACCACTATGAGATCAACAACCTCAACCGCCAGGCGGCGGACCTCGGGGACATCGGCCGCAACAAGGGCGAGGTGCAGGCCGCCCACGCCCGTGCGATCAACCCCGAGGTCGAGGTGCTCCTCGAGCCCGACGGCGTGACCGAGGAGAACGTCGACTGGCTCGTCGGGACCACCGACGTCGTGATCGACGGCGTTGACGTGACCGAGCCGTCCGGGATCGCGGCCAAGCGCGCGCTGCACGACGAAGCCTGGCGCCAGCGCCGGCTGGTGATCTCCGGCCTCGACCTGGGCGGCACCCAGCTCGTGTACGCCTTCGACTACCGCGACGGCCGCACCCGCCCGCTCGACGGGCGGCTCGACGGCCAGCCGGCCGGCATCGGCGCGCTGGAGTTCCTGTCCCGACTGGTGGATCCGCTCGACGTGCCGCGAGAGCTGATCAGCTACACCGAGGCGATGATCCGCGGCGAGGCCGGCTCGCCGCCACAGCTCGCGCCCGCAGCGGACCAGTTCGGCGTGCTGGCCGCGTGGATGGTGCTGGACTTCACGGCAGGGCGGCCCGTGCGCAAGCGGGTCAAGGTGGCGATCCCGGACCTGGTGATGCCGCGCAGCCGCCGGGTCGCGAGCGAGACCGCGCGCATGCTCGCGCTGGCCCGGGTCAAGATCCTGCTGGAGACCTCCCGCCGGCGCGGCAGGCCCAAGGCATGAGCGAGCCGGCGGGTTTCCGGCGAGCGGGGAACACAGCATGAGCCGGGTTGTGGCACCGTCGGCCGAGCTGCGGGCCGCCGCGCCGGAGCTGATCGACGCGCTCGAACCGGTGTACGTCGCCGAGACCGAGGCGGAGCGCGAGGCCGTGTTCTCGTTCCGCTATTCGGTGTACGCCGCCGAACTCGGCCGCAAGCTCGGCAACGCCGACCACGGGCGCCGGGTGCTGCACGACGACGAGGACGACAAGCCGTACACGACCCTGCTGTACACCAGCGACGGTGACGGCCTGACCGGCACGATCCGCATGCGGCACTGGGAACCGGGACAGGTGCCCGCCAAGGACTGGCAGACGTTCTCGATGGAACGCTTCGCGGGCCTGAACGGGATGAACACCGCGGAGATCGGGCGGCTGATGATCGAGCCTGGTCACCGTGGGCAGCTCGGCCTGGTCTCGATGGCGTGCGCCGTGTACCAGCTGTGCGCCGGGGACCTGGCCGTGGACGCGGCGTTCGTCAACTGCGCCACGGGCCTGGTGCGCCATTACCGGCTGCTGGGCTTCCGCACCTACGCGGGCCGGCTCGTGCCCACACCCGACGGCCTCGAGGTGCCGCTGGTGCTGATCCCCAGCGACCGCGAGTACCTGGACCAGGTCGGCGCGTTCATCGCGCCGTTCGCTGACGTCTACTACGGGCCGGGAAAGCGCGCCGCCCTGGAGATCGAGCGCTGGTCCCGCCTGCTGGACGCCGACTCGGCGCCGGTCAGGTTCGACTCGGCGGCCGTATGGGAACGGGTGAACCGGCTGCGGCAGGCGGTCGGCGAGCACCCGTCCATGCTCGACCTGCTGAGCGAGGAGACGGTCCGCAAGCTCAGCGACAAGGGCTTCCTGATGGACGTCCCAGCGGGCCACCTGCTGACCGAGAAGGACCTCGCCCAGCGGGAGATGTTCGTCATCCTGGACGGGGCGTTCGACGTGCACGACGGCGACCGCCGGCTGCGGGTGGTCAGCCGTGGCGACGTGGTCGGGGAGATCGGCTTCTTTGGTACCTCGGGGCGCCGCTCCGCGTCGGTGACCGCGGCGTCCGACGGGCAGGTGCTGGTGCTGCGCCGGCACTTCATCGACGAGCTGATGAAGAGCGACCCGGCCTGCGCCGCCGAGGTCCTGTTCGGGCTGGCGCGCGTGCTGGCCGACCGCCAGTACCTCACGGCTTCCTGATGGCCGACCGCCAGTACCTCACGGCTTCCTGATGGCCGACCCCCGAGAGGTGCCTGAGCTGCAGGCCTTCCTGGCGGGCATCCCGTTCTTCGCGCCGCTCGATGACGCCCTCCGCCTGGAGCTTGCCAGGGGTCTCGAGCCGGTGCACGTGGTTGCCGGCGAGGTCGTCTTCCGCCAGGGTGACGCCGGGGACGGGCTGTTCCTCGTGGTCAGCGGCAGGCTGCGGGTCACGGTGGCGGCCGAGGGGACCGAGCGCGCGGTGCATGACCTGGGCCGGGGCTCGGTAGTGGGGGAGATCGCGCTGCTCACCGACCGGCCGCGCACCGCGACCGTGCACGCCGTCCGGGACACCGACCTGCAACTGCTGCGGGCGCCGGTGTTCCAGGAGCTCGCCGAGCGGAGCCCGGCGCTGATGTCCGAGATGATGCGCCTGCTGGCCGACCGGCTGCTCACCCGGGACCGGCTGCTCAGCGACCGCGCGCTGCCACCCGCCATCCGCGCCATCGCCGTGGTCGCAGCCGGCCAGGATCCCCGCCCGGCTGCGGCGGTGGGCCGCCTGCTGGCCGACCGCCTGGCACAGGCCGGCCGCGTGCGCCTGGTGGACGCGGACGTGGTTGAGCGGGAGCTCGGGCCGGGTGCGGCACAGCGCAAGCCGGGGGATCCGGGCCGCGGTGAGCTGACCGGCTGGCTACACGACCTGGAACGCGCCCACGATTACGTGCTCTACCAGGCGGAAGCGGCGGACACGGCGTGGAGCCGGCTCTGCCTCAGCCAGGCCGACGTGGTGCTGCTGGCCGCATCGGCCGACGGCGACCCGGCCCGCGGCCCGGTCGAAGCCCGGGCCCTGGCGACGCCCTCCCTGCGCTGTGAGCTTGCCCTGCTGCACCGGGACCAGCCATCGGGGACCGCGAGATGGCTGGCGAGCCGGGCGGTGGCCGATCACCATCACCTGCGTGACGGCGAGCCCGCGGACGCCGCGCGGCTGGCGAGGATGATCACCGGCACCGGGTGCGGGCTCGTGCTCGGTGGCGGCGGCCCGCGGGGGTTCGCGCACCTGGGCGTGATCCACGCGCTGGAGGATGCTGGGATACCGGTCGACGTGGTCGGCGGTACCAGCATCGGGGCCATCGTCGGCGCGCTGTGCGCGCTCGGCCTCGACGACGTGGCGCGGGTCAGGGCGCTCACCCATCAGATCGGCCGGCTGGTCACGCTGACGCTGCCGCTGGTCGCGGTGTCATCGGGCCGCCGGGTGGACCGGCTGCTCGCCGACCGGCTCGGCACCGTGCCGATCGAGGACCTGCCGCGGCGCTTCTTCTGCGTCTCGGCCAGCCTCACCCGGGCCGAGGAGGTCATCCACGACCGCGGGCCGCTGTGGCCTGCGGTCCGTGCCAGCGCGTCGCTGCCCGGGATCTTCCCGCCGGTGTATGCCGACGGCGACCTGCTCGTCGACGGTGCAACGCTGAACAACGTGCCGGTGGATGTCATGCGCGGCCGGGTGGGAAGCGGCTGCGTCGTCGCGGTCGACTTGTCCCCTGAGGTGGAAACGCTGACGGTTGCGCCATTCGGGCCCGGGCTGTCCGGCTGGCGGGTGCTCGGGCGCAGGCTGAACCCCTTCGCATCCGCGCACCCGGTTCCCGGCATCGGCTACATCCTGACCCGTTCCCCCAGCCTGAACCAGGTCCGCCACCAGCGGGCGGCGCTGGACGGCGACCGCGTCGAGCTGCTGCTCCGCCCGCCGGTCGCAGGGCTCGGGGCGCTTGATTTCAAGGGCGCCGGCCCCCTTATCGAGGCCGGCTACAGCCACGCGACCGAGGCGCTGGCCGCGTCCGGGCTGGCGCAGCGGTTCGCGACCTGAATCTGGGCCGGGCGATGCCAGCTAGCGGTGATAATCGGGGCGTGGGGGAACTGCCTAAGGGCACCATCACGATGCTGTTCAGCGACATCGAGGGCTCGACGGCGCTGTTGCACCGCCTGGGCGAGCGCTACGGCGAGGCGCTGTCGGCCCAGCGTGCGCTGATACGCGCCGCGATCGCTGCGTGGCACGGCCGCGAGATGGGCACCGAAGGCGACAGTTTCTATGCCGTGTTCGAGTCCGCGGCCAATGCAGTGTGCTGCTGCCTGGCGGCGCAGCAAGCCCTGGCCGGGCATGACTGGCCGGACGGGGCGGCCGTGCGGGTGCGGATGGGCCTGCATTCGGGCGAGCCGACCCGGCACGAGGACGGCTACATCGGCATGGATGTGCACCGCGCGGCACGGATCGCCGCGACGGCGCACGGGGGTCAGGTGGTGCTGTCCGACCCGACGCGGCTGCTGGCGGCCAACCATATGCCAGCTGGGGTGTCCGTCCGGGACCTCGGGCTTCACCGGCTGAAGGACATCGGCGAGCCGGAGCACATCTACCAGCTGGCCGGGCTGGGCCTGCGTGCGGACTTCCCCCCGCTGAAGAGCCTCGGGGCCCAGACGAGCCTGCCGGTGCCGGTGACCCCGCTGATCGGGCGGGACGACGACCTGGAGCACTTGCGGGCCGCGCTCGGCCGGCCGGGGGCGCGGAAGGCCAGATCGCCGACGCGGTGACCGGCTACCTGGCCCGGCTCAGGCCGCTGCTGGTGCTGGACAACCTCGAGCAGCTCGACGGCGCGGCCGAGGTCGTTGCCGCGCTGTTGGCGGCGGCCCCGGGCTTGGTGGTCCTGGCGACGTCCCGCCGGTCGCTGCACGTTCAGGGTGAAAATGAGATGCCGGTGCCGACGCTGCAGGTCCCCGCCGGCGGCAGCGCGGAGGCGGTGGCATCCTCCGCCGCGGTGCGGCTGTTCGCCCAGCAGGCGGGCATGGTCCGGCCGGGCTTCGCCATCACCTCGGATAACGCCGCCGACGTGGCGGCGATCTGCCGCCGCCTGGACGGCCTTCCGCTGGCCATCGAGCTGGTCGCCGCCCGGGCCAAGCTGCTGACCCCCCGGGCTCTGCTCGCCCGCCTCGGGCAGGGCCTGGGCTTGACCGTTGCCGGGGCCGCGCGTCCGCTGCGTCAGCAGACCCTGCGCAACACCGTGGCCTGGAGCTATGACCTGCTGGACCCGGGCATGGCCCAGGTGTTCCGCCGGATGAGCGTGTTCGCCGGGGGCTGCGACCTCGACGCGCTGGCCGAGGTGGCCGTGACCGATGGCTCCGGTCTGGCCGGACCCGATCCGCTGGACCTGGTGGCCGAGCTGCAGGATGACAGCCTGATCACCGTGACCGAGGGCACCGACGGCGAGCCGCGGCTGGGCATGCTCGAGACGATCCGCCAGTACGCCCTGGAGCGGCTCGAGCAAGACGACGACGCCTACGGCGCCCGGCGCCGCCACGCCGGGTACTACGTGGCGTTCGCCGAACGGGAGTCTGAGCAGCTGGAGAGCCCGGCCGGGCTCACCGCCCTGGACCGGCTGGAAGCCGACCACGACAACCTGCGCGCGGCCTTGGCGTGGTCCCTGGAAACCGCGGCCGCCGGCCCGGCTGGCCAAGGCGAACGAGCCGTCATCGGCCTGCGGCTGGTCCAGGCGCTTTCCTTGTTCTGGTACCAGCACGGCCACGCCACCGAGGGGCGGCAGTGGTTGCAGCGGGCCATGGACCTGGCCTCTGCCGACGGCGGGGCACCGCTGGCGCGGGTGGCGCACGGGCTCGGCGTGCTGCTGGACCAGCAGAGCGAGCCCGACGCGGCCGTCCATCTCTTTGAGCGCAGCCTGGCCATCTGGCGCGACCTCGGCGACCGAGAAGAGCAGGCACGCGAGCTCAACAGCCTCGGCATCGTCCAGCGTCACCTCGGCAACACCGGCGCCGCGCGGTCTTTGCTGGAGGAAGCCGTCGCCATCGACCGCGAGCTCGGCAGCCACCGGCTGGGCGCCGCCCTGACCAACCTGGGTCAGCTGGAGAGCGCCTCGGGCCGCTTGGACCGCGCCATCGAGCTGCTGCGGGAGGCGCTCACCGTCGATCAGCGGCAGGGCGATCTGTTCGGCGTGGCCGTCGACCAGCAGTCGCTCGCGCTGATCAGCCTGCGCGCCGGCCGCCCGCGCGAAGCCAGCGACCAGCTCGCCGCCTCGTTCAGCTACGTGACCAGCTCCGGCAACACCTCCCTGCTGGTGAACGTCCTGGAACTGCACGCAGCGATCACCGCCGACCTTGGTGATGCGCCTCAGGCCGCCCGCCTCGCTGGCGCCGCCGAAGCCATCCGGCAGGAGTCGGGCATGCTGATCTCACCGCAGGAGGCCGCCATGGTGGACGAGCACCTGGCCCCGGCGCGCGCCGCCGTGACGCCGCAGGAATGGCAGGCCGCGCTGGCAGCGGGCCGCGCGCTCTCCCAGGCCGAAGCGCTCGCGCTGCTGCGCCCGGACGTCGCTTGACGTGCTCCGGCTGCGCCCGGAAGATCTGACCGGTAAAAGGGCGCTGAAGTGCGCCGACGGGGCATCCGGTGTCTTGCGGGGTGAGGCGTTACGCGTAACATGGCGCAATGGTTGACACCCGGACCTGTGAGCAATGCGGCGCCGTGTTTGCGCCGCGGCGAGAGCACGCCCGGTTCTGCTCGGCCCGCTGCCGTGTCGCGTGGAACCGTGAGAACGCGAGCGATCCCGCGGCCGGTGCGAGCGCGCTCGACTGGTCCATCACCGCGATGCGGGACGCCACCGGGCGGCTCGCCGCGGTCACCGGGCGGGACCGGCCGCGGGCGTTCGCGGCGATCAGCGAGGCGGTGTGGTGGGTCACGATCGTCGACGCCACGCTGGTGCGGCACCACCCGGACACCTACGACGCCGTGCTGGCGGGCCAGGCGCAGCCGGAGCGCGGGCAGATCGAGGGCACGCTGAGCGGGCTGCGGTTCGTGCGCAACCGGATGGGCCAGTACCTGGATCCCGTCGACTTCATCCAGCCGGCAGAGGGTCGCTCCGGCAGCGCGAAGGGCGATGGGGAGGCCGGCGGGGGCTGCGTCATGGCGTGGGTATGGAGGACGGTGCCCGAGCCGGAGGTCGCGTCGCTGCCGCCGCGCGGGCAGGCCTGGGAGATGACGCGGTTCCGGTCCTACGAGGTTCAACTCGCGGGCCACACCGTGGGGGAGACCTTCGAGCGGGCCGCGGCGTTCCTCAAGCTCGCGGCGGCCGAGGCAGCGGTGGCCGAGAGCGTGGCGAACGCGCGCAGCGCCCGGCCCGCTGTCCCCGCGCCATAGACCCACCTGGCGGTAGCGCGTGCTGCTTCCCTGGCGGCACCCGGTAGCGCCCGCGCTATCGGGCCGGCCCGGGAACGCTGGGCCACTCGCGACCGAACCACCTGCGGATGCGGCTGGTTCCGAACGCCGCCTTGTCCGCAGCGAGCATCTCCGAGGGCGCGTCGTAGCTGCCGGTGGGCGCCTGCCCGCTGACGAACCTGACTTCGACGCGAGCGACTTCGTCGTGCCCGAACTCGAGATAGCACATCCCGTAGCCGTCATACTCAGGGGCACCGGGACCGCCTCGGATGGCCGAGATGATGCGATCGGCGGCGACGGCCGCCTGCCGCTCGGAGAACACGCCGGCCTTGGGTGTGCCGACGCTGGTGACGTCCCCGACCGCGAACACGCCTGGAAACGATGTTTCGAGGGTCAGCGGATTGACGGGAATCCAGCCATCGACGGTCATGCCGGACTCGGCCACCACCGCCGGTGCGTGATGGACCGGGACCCCGAGAAAGAGGTCGAAGGGCATTTCGGTGCCGTCGGCGAAGCGGGCCACCCGGCTGGCCGGATCGAGTTCGCGTATCAGCTGGCTGGGGTACCAGCCGACATGGCGCTCAGCGAAGGCGCTGAGCAGCGCTTCCGACGCGGCCGGCGATGGCGGGATCGGCACCGGCAGGGGCATCACCAGGGAGATCTCACTGCGATCCCGCATCCCGCGTGCCACGAGGAAGTCGTGCATCAGCAACGCCGTTTCGCTCGGAGCGGGCGGGCACTTGAAGGGCGCGGACGTGACACCGACGATCACCCGGCCACCCTCGAAGTTGGACAGCACGTCACGCAGGGCAAAGGCACCCTCGGTCGTGTAGAACTCGTGCCCGGCTTCAACCAGTCCCGGGGTCGCACCGGGATCGAGATCAGCGCCGAGCGCGACGACCAGCACCTCACCCTCGAAAGGCCCCGCGTCGGTCTCGACGCGGCGCGCCTGAGGGTCGATTGCCCGGATGGTGGTCTGCACGAAGCGCACACCCGGCTTGGCCAGATCACGATAGGAGTGGCGCACCTCTGCGGCTGCAGTGCGCCCGAACATGACATCGAGCTTGGAGAACCCGAAGACGAACCCGTCGGATTGGTCGATCAGCACGACCTCGAGATCTTCACCGAACTCCGCAGAGAGTTTGGTCGCCAGTTCGAGCCCGCCAAACCCGGCACCCAGCACCACGACTCGCACGTGTCGCTCCTGTCTAACCCGGCTGTCGGGGGCGGCGGGTACCTGAGGTGTCACTATGTGTCCCTGATCCGTTCCCGCTCCACCAGCCCCGAACCGTCTCGCTGAAGCTGCCCACCCGTGGTCAACGCCGGGCGCTGCGGTCACGCAGCCCGTTCATGAGCAGGGCGAGCAGGCGGTCGGCTTGAGCCGAGCTGTCCGGGCTGTCCTGGGCGGCCCAGGCCATAGCGCCGACCATCTTCAGCACATCCGCTGCGTCCGCATCGGCGGCGACCACACCTGATTGCCGCGCCCGCGCCAGCAACGCGGCCCCCACCTCGAACAGCTCCGCATGCCAGGTCGCTGCCAGCCCATTCTCGCGGTCGAGCGCCGAGTTCATCACCGCGGCCGACAGGCCTCGATAGGTCAGGGCATGCATGAGCGCAGCACGCAGCCAGGTGGACAAAGCACCGAATTCGTCCTCGGCGGTCAGCAGCCCGCGACCAAGGCCGGCCAGCTCGGCTATCTGCTCGGCGAGCACCGCCTCTATGAGATCCAGCCGTGTGGGGAAATGCCTGTACAGCGTCCCGCTGGCCACCCCGGCCCGCCGGGCGATCTCGTCCAGGGAAGCGTCCACGCCGAACTCGGCGAACGCAATTCGCGCCTGCTCGACCAGCTGCCCGTAGTTACGCCGGGCGTCTGCACGCCTCGGGCGTCCGGCATGCGACCGCGAGTCGTTACCTGCCAGCGCAATCACCACGCCCTTGCTAACCGGGGACATAGTCCGCTACGGTTCCCGTTAACCGGACCATGCCTCACTTTACTGGCATGACTCACTCCGAGCATGGAAGGGCCGCCCCGATGGAGCTGTCGGAACAAGACCGGATCGAAATCAACGACCTGATCAATCTCCACGGCCACCTCACGGACGCCGGCGACCTGGACCGGGCGGGTGAGCTGTTCACCCCGGATGTCACCTATGACCTCGACGACTTCGGCCTCGGCTCGTTGCACGGGACCGCGGTCATGCGCGAGGCCGCGCTCGCATTGGGGAACGCCAACCCGGTCGGTCATCACGTCACCAACATCGTGATCACCCGGATCGACGACCGCTCGGCGGGAGTTCAGTCCAAAGGAATCGGCGTCATGGCCGACGGAACGGCCGGCAGTGTCGCCTACGACGACGTCGTTACGCGCCAGCCCGGCGGCTGGAAGATCAGCTACCGCAAGGTGACTGCCAGGCGAGCGGCACTCGGCCAGCAGGAAGCTGATGCGCGTGAGGTGCTGGAGCGCCTGCGCCAAGCCGCCATCAGGCAGTCCGCCGATGACATGAGCCGTGTGTACGCAGCCGACGCGGTCCATGAGTTTCCGTTCACGCGCCCCGGCATACCGTCCCGGCTCGAGGGCCGGGACGAGATCGTGAACTGGATAGCCGCGGGGTGGAAGGCTTACCCGCTGAAATATGAGTGTTACCGCACTCTTGCCATCTACGACACCAGCGACCCGGAAACGATCATCGTCGAGCAGGAAGCTCTCGGGACCAGCGCATCCACCGGCGAGTTCGCGCTTCCCAACATCGTTGTACTGACTGTGCGCAACGGGCAGATCGCCCGTCTGCGCGACTACGTCAACATCCTGGCCGCCGCAGACGCCATGGGAGGCGAGGTGTAGACGCCACCTGCGGGGCCAGGACGGCATGCTGGCCGGCTCCAGGCGCCCCGGCTGCGGCGGCCCCGCGTTAATACGGAGCCGGGCTGGGCAGCGTGATGGCGTTGGCGGCCTCCTTGACCCCTCTGGTCGCGAGGCTGAGGACCCAGTTCTTGCCGGGCATGTATGGCAGGGCCCTGATGCCCTGATTCTGCAGCCAGATCTGCCGGCGGCTGGTGGGCGTGAACCTTTTGGCGTTGCCGTTGGCTATCTGCTGGTTGCGCTCGACGAAATCCTGCATGCGCTGCTGGCAGCGCGCGAAGGCGTCGCGATGGTCGCCGTCCGCGGCGCTCAGCTCGCTGGCCAGGACGTAGGCCCCGACCAGGGCGAGGCTGCTTCCCTGGCCGGACAGCGGCGATGGGCAGTAGCCAGCGTCGCCGACGAGGGTGACCCGCCCGGCCGACCAGGAGTCCATGCGGACCTGGCTAACAGAGTCAAGGTAGAAGTCCGGCGCCTCCCGCATGGCCCTGAGCAGCCCGGGCACCTCCCAGCCCGTTCGGGCAAACGCGGCGGCGAGGAGGTCCTGCTGCTGGCCACGGTCGCGGTGGTCGTAATCGAGCGGCTCTGAGGCGAAGAAGAAGATCGCCCGCGCCTCGCGATTGCCTCGCGCGCTGGTGACAGTCACCGACTTGCCTGGGGTCACGTAGATGAGCTGCCAGTGATCGAGCTCCAGGTCGTTGGGGATGGTGAACACCGCAAGGTACAGACCCAGGTGACCGATGAAGCGCGATTCCGGGCCAAAGACCAGCCCGCGTACCCGGGAATGCAGCCCGTCGGCGCCCACCACGAGATGGAAGGTGCGCGGCGCCGACCGCTCGAAGATCACCGTGACGCCGTCCGCGGCCTCGGTCAGGCTCGAGATGGAATCGTCGAATATGTACTCGACGTCGTTCCTGGCGGCCTCGTACAGGATGCTCACCAGGTCGCCGCGGACGATCTCGACGTCGCGGGCGTCGATGACCCCGAAAGCCCCGTTGAGGCTGGCCAGCCGCTTCCCGGCGGAGTTCACGTAAGACGTCCCGCGGGTGCCGGTGCGCGCTGCCCGGGCCGCGTCCAGGATTCCCGTCCGCCGGGCCACCTCGATCGCCGCTCCTCGCAGGTCGACGGCCTGGCCGCCGTCGCGTGGCGCTGGCGCCCGCTCCACCACGACTGGAGTGAAGCCGAGCCGCCGCAGCCAGTAGGCCAGCGCCTGCCCGGCCACCCCGGCCCCCGAGATGAGGACATTCCTGTTTTGCACCGACCTGTTTTGCACCGAGCCTCCTCGCCGATCTGCGTACAGTGGAAACTGATATCAGCGTAAGCAGATAGTAGGCTTTCGGCTGTGGACACCGCAAGCAGTACGGTCGGCCCGGCAGGACAGCAGGATGAGGCCAACATCATCGGCATTCCGGACTATGTGCGCCTGGCCTGGCATGGTGATGACGGCAGGCGGCCAGGGCCCCGGCGCAGCCTGCAGATGCGCGCGATCGCTGCGGCTGGTGTAGAGCTGGCTGACGAGGGCGGCCTCAGCCGCGTGTCCATGCGGGCCGTCGGAGCGCGGCTCGGCATGACCTCGATGGGTCTGTACCGCTACGTGCAGGCCAAGGACGAGCTGCTCGCGCTCATGATCGACGAGGCCATCGGACCGCCGGACTTCCCGGCCTACGGCCAGGCGTCCTGGCGCGACCGGCTGTCCGCCTGGGCCTACGCCGCGCGTTCCCGGCTCGAGGCCCACCCCTGGGTGCTGGGCGTGTCCTCGCCGGATCCGCCCGCGCTCCCGTACCAGATCCAGTGGACCGAGCGCGGGCTCGAGGCCCTGCAGCCGACCCCCCTCGCCGAGACCGAGAAGCTGTCGGCGCTGCTGCTGGTCAATGTCTATGTCCGGGGCCAGACTCAGCTCGCGACCGGGCTGGCCCGCGGCGTCCGGCCCGGCGACAACCCAGGCCCGCAATACGCCCGGATGCTAATGCGCCTGACCGACTCCGAACGCTTCCCCCGCCTGACCGCCGCCATGGCCCAGCGCGCGGCTGGCCCGCCGGCCGACTTCGCCGACGAGGCCTTCCGGTTCGGGCTCGCCACCATCCTCGACGGGATCGCCTGCCAGGCGTGATGCCCGAGGTGGCCTTTCCTGTCAGGTCGCTGGCGGACGCCAGGCTCGAGGATCGAGGATGCCGTCAACCGCCGGGGCGACCTCCGTGAGCCGGAGATTGTTGCTCCGGGCATAGCTGCGCAGTCTGGAGAACGCCTCGGCCAGGTCGACTTCCGACCCGTAGCGGGTACCCGAAGACGGCTCGCCCTCCTGCGGCGAGCGCCGCGGCGTGAAGGCGAGCCACCGGGACGCGACCGGCTCGGCCAGGTCCGGCTCGGCCACCGCCTGGTTCTGGTGGTAGGCGTCTACACACGGGCCCTCACCTAGCGTGTGCTGCAGATCCTCGATGAGATGACTCACCGAGGTGGTGCACAAAGAGCCGCACGGTATGAGCATCACACCCGTGCCGTCTACCCCGACGCAACCCTCCGTTCGCCCAAGCGCCGACTACGGTCGGGGGTTCCCCTCCTGAAACTCCGGACGTTGTACAGCACTAAACGAATGCGGCGAGGCCACGATGCCGCCAGGGTCCGGAGCGGAAAGGGATCAATAAACCCCGCTCGCCAGGCAAGCGGCAAGCGAGTCACGAACGCTCTAATCTAACGCGTGCGCTGTGCAGGATTCAAGATCCTTCGGGTTGGCCTCAGCGTAGAGTTTCGGCCTTCCGCGTGAGCCCGGCAGCAACCTCCGCTCACGCCGGGGCTTAGCGCCGCCGAGTGGCATGTCCGCCGCACGGTAGTGCGGGCCAGGGGCAAGCCACCTCGCTCCCCCCCGAGCCGGCCTGGCGTACCCCCGGCCCACACGTATCTGGTGACCCCGCCGCTGAGCGATAGCTGAAATGTGGCCTTGACCGTCCGCCCGCGCTGACCGAGCTGGCCACGAGCATCGCCGGGGACATCGGCTCCGCCCAGCCAGTGTCTGGCCACCCGGTCATCCTCGCCGAGAGGCTCACCGCGGCCGGACGGCGCAGTCCGGCAGCTTGCCGACCAGCGAGGACACACCCCTGGCGGCCCCGAATTGGCCGCGTCCCAGGTCTGACAGGCCCGGCCCACCCAATGCGGTGATTGGCACCTTGGCAGCAATATCCGCAAGGTTTGCAC